>VFQT010002409.1_pt1 | contig 19344 bp, 19 predicted proteins | sample 3512381 | NCBI WGS metagenome assembly VFQT01 (sample SAMN10412376, study PRJNA504923) | tailings metagenome | isolation source: Relicate 2 Philex TSF3 active mining site | place: Philippines: Tuba, Benguet | collected 2017-08-29
ATGATATTGCCGACATCGTCGACGCCCACATAGCGCAACAGCGACACCGCGCCGGTCTCGGCATTGACTTCCACAATCGAGATGTGCGTCCCAAAGGGGAAGGTGCAGTTGGGCGGATCGTAGTAGGTGGTTTCGTCGAGGAATGGCTCCTCGCCGGCGGGCATCGAGGCCCCCACCGAAGCATACAGGGCGATTTCGCCGAGCGTCTTGCTTTTGTCGGGTGACCCCTTGACGTGCACACTGCCATCAGCAAACACCATGTCTTCGGGGTTGGCTTCGAGCAGGTGAGCAGCCAAGCGCTTGGCTTTTTCTTTGATCTTCTGGACCGACTTGACCATGGCGGTACCACCAACGGCCAAGCTTCGGCTGCCATACGTCCCATACCCGAACGGGGTGCCCGCTGTGTCTGAGTGCTCGATGAGCACGTTTTCGTAGGGGACACCGAGTTCGTCGGCCACAATCTGGGCAAAGGTGGTTTCGACACCTTGACCATGTGGCAACGACCCAGTGGTCACGACGACTTGACCGGTCAGGTGAATGCGCACATTGGCGCTTTCCCACAGACCAGCCCCCCAGCCCTGGCCGTTGGCCCAGGCGGTCGGCGCAACACCGCAGATTTCGACATACGAGCTAATCCCGATGCCGAGGTAGCGGCCTTGGGCGCGCATTTCGGCCTGTTGTTTACGCAAACCCGCGTAGTCGACAGCAGCCAAGGCCTTGTCGAGCGCTGGGGCGTAGTTCCCGCTGTCGTACGGCAACAAGCCGAGGCCATTGTCGTAGGGGAATTCATGTGGTTGGATGAAGTTTTGGCGGCGGACCTCGGCTGGATCCAGGCCCAACTCGGCAGCCCAACGGTCCATCATGCGCTCGATGAGGTATGAGGCTTCGGGGCGGCCGGCACCACGGTAGGCATCAACCATGGCGGTATTGGTATAGGTGGCAATGACGTCAATCGACACATTGGGAATCTTGTAGACCCCCGTGACAATGCGGCCATACAAGGTGGTAGCCACACCAGGAGCAATGGTCGACAAGTAGGCACCCAGACCAGCGTAGGTCTTGATGCGCAGACCGGTCACACGACCATCACGCGTGCCACAAATCTCGACATCCGTGACATGGTCACGGCCGTGCGTCGACGATTTGAAGTTTTCGGAACGGTCTTCAACGAACTTGACGGGGCGCCCCAGTTTGCGGGCGGCCCACATACAAAACACCATGTCGGGATAGACGAAAATCTTCTGGCCGAATCCGCCACCAACATTGGGGGCAATCACACGCAGCTTGGTTTCGGGGATACCGAACACAAACGCAGTCAAGAGCAGACGGTGCACGTGTGGAGCTTGTGAACTAGTCCACAGGGTAAATTCACCAGTGCTTGACTCGTAGCGAGCAATCGAACCACGCGTTTCCATGGGAGTAGGCATCAATCGTTGGTTGATGATGCGTTCTTTGACAACGACCTCGGCTCCGGCGACTGCCTGATTGGTGCCTTCGCGATTGCCGGCATGCCATTCGACCACCACATTATTGGGGGCGTTTTCGTGGAGTTGCGGCGCACCAGGGTGGGTGGCCTTTTCGGGGTCAACCACGACTGCGAGCGGCTCGTATTCCACGTCAATGGCATCGACAGCATCACGGGCCACATAGCGGTCTTCGGCAATGACGACGGCTACGGCTTCGCCTGCGAAGCGCACCACACCGTCGGCAATTGCTCGTGGGGTATTCAGGTTATTTTGGAAGCCACCTGCAGGCCATGCACACGGCAGTGGGTTGACATCGTTCATGTCGCTCCCAACTACCACATCGATCACACCAGGCATTGCCTTGGCTTTGCTGATGTCGATCGAGAGAATCCGGGCGTGGGCGTATGGGCTACGCAGCACTGCGGCGTGTGCCATACCTGTAAGTTTGACGTCATCGAGAAAGTTCCCATGGCCGGTGATCAGTTGCGGGTCTTCGCGGCGTTTGATCGCTTGACCCACCATTCGCTTCGTCGCTTCTGCGGTCATTGTTGTTCCTCCAACATGATCCGGATCCGTGCCAGTACGACCACCAGACGCTGTCACTTCAGCCTGGTGGATTGTGCCTTGAAACTAGGCGTTGGGCGATGTGACTTCTTCACCGCGCATCTTGGCTGCTGCATACTGCACGGCACGCACAATGTTGTGGTAGCCCGTACAGCGACACAGATTGCCCTCGAGGCCATGGCGAATTTCGTCGTCGCTGGGGTTGGGGTTCTGCTTGAGCAGATCTGCTGCCGACATAATCATGCCTGGCGTACAGAAGCCACACTGCAGACCGTGGCACTCCCAGAAGCCCTCTTGCAGAGGGTGCATGGTGCCATCGGTGGACAAACCTTCGATGGTGGTGATGGCGGCACCATCACAACGTGCTGCCAACGTCGTACATGCCTTGACACTCTGCCCATTCACGTGCACCACACAGGCGCCACACTGGCTCGTGTCACATCCGATATGCGTGCCAGTCAGGTTGAGATGCTCGCGCAAGTAATGAACGAGCAGCGTACGGTCATCAACCTCGTTGGTGTGGGTCTTTCCATTGACCGTTACCGTAATCTTTGCCACTCACAGCCTCCTTTTCGTCACGCATTGACAAAAAATGTAGTTTGAATCTATCTGCACCGGTACCGAAACACCGGGAACAGCCAACAACAATATCAGGCCGTACTAGAATGCACGCCCAATCAATACCCCAATGACCAACAGCACCACAGCAAACACCAAACGACCAGTGGTGCTGTTGAGCATGTCGCTCAGCATACCGCCCACCAAGGCCTCGGGCTTCATCTGCTCGGCCTCGCTCAACACGACCGACTTGCGAGCCGGAGCTGGCTCGGCAGCCGGGGCGGCCTCAGCCACCACAGCAGCCTCGGCCACTGGAGCGACCTCAACCATAGGAGCAGCTTCAGCCACTGGGGCAGCCTCGGCTTGGGCGGCCACGCGCTGGGCAATTTGGGCCTCGAGGGCCTTGAGCGCTTGACCAATGAGCTGCTTGGAGGCCCCATCGATGAGGCGTTGCCCGACGCTGGCTAGCATACCACCGATTTGGGCCTCACCGCCGTACTTCAACAGCGTCTTGCCATCATCTGTGGGCTCGAGCTCGACGGTACCCACAGCATCGACTACGCCGTTGGAACCCTTGCCGGCAGCCACGAGCTTGTAGTAGCGTGGCGCATCGATGTCTTCGAGACGGATCTTGCCACTATAGCTGCCCTTGATACCGGCCAAACCGATTTTGACGAGACCTTCGTATTGGTTCTCGCCGATTTCTTCGAGCTTTTCACAACCGGGCACCACACGCGCCAACACCTCGATATCGTTCAAGGCATCCCACACTTGCTGTTGGGTGGCGTTGATGGTATTTGTGCCTGAAATCTTCACAATCTACTCCTCACATCACTGCGGTGCTCTTGTGCACACACCTACTGGACTCTTCTATTGTACCGAATTCAACGAGGATGCATGAGCAAAACGATGTGATGTACCACAACATCAAATGCACAGTAGGATGATGATCGCCTCAATGGGCAGAGATTTATGGGAACAAGTTTACGGCAAAAAAATTTGAGAAAACGAGCCTGTATGCCTATGCTATGCCGAAATCACCTACTTGTCAATACTCATAGAATAAGCACTGCCATATTCGTGTGCATCATCAGAGCCGAGTTGTGAGAGCTCCTATTTTCTTTTATGATAGACGCATGCAAAGCACACTCAAACGCCATACGGCGACGCTCACGGCGACGGTCACCGCCGCAGAATTACACATCGTCACCCCTTACGACGCTGACATCGACCCCATGCAAGGGGTACTCGTGATGTTGGGGAAGTGTAGTTTGATTACGCTCCACGGCATCCTGATGCGGCAACGACAGGCAATACGGCAGTACCACATCACCCTCGATGCGACCCGCGGCAGCAGTGTGCCACATCTTTTCACACATATCGACAGTCATATTCAGCTGATTGGCCAGGCCTTGCAACCGCACAAGTGTGAACAGGCCCTGCAGATTTTCACCAAGTATTGCCCGGTGCATCAACATTTGAGCGCACGGACCACGATTGCCCATACATGGCATTTGACAGAGGGGGAACAATGAACACGATGGTCACGATTCACACCACGTTGGGTGATATTACGGTGCAGCTTGCCGATCACGAAGCACCACGCACAGTGGCGAATTTTTTGGCGTATGTGCGGGCTGAGGCATACCGTGGTGGAGCATTTTGGCGGACAGTGGTGACCGAGCCCGACAATCAGCCCCACAACGACAGCAAAATCGACGTCATCCAGGCCACCTGTCACGCTGATTTCGCCAAATTTGAGGCAATTGCGATGGAGGGGACGCAGCAGACGGGGTTACGGCACCGTCATGGGACGATTTCGATGGCGCGCTTTGCACCAGACTCTGCCCAAGCAGATTTTTTCATTTGCATTGGTAATCAAGCGAGTCTAGATGCCGGTGGATTGCGCAACCCAGATGGGCACGGATTTGCGGCATTTGGGCAGGTGCAAGCCGGTATGGATGTCGTGCAGCACATCCAACGGCAGCCCCAACACGAGCAACGCCTGACACCAGCGATTACCATCACGCATATCAGTGTTGAGACAGACGCACCAAACACATAAGTATTTGACAATCAGGTGCAAATGAATTTATAATCGGGGCTGAACATCCACCTAATTTCTTTCGCGATGCGTTTGATTTGCAACGACGCCCGACACGGCCATGTGCGCCGTGACGCACCTGCAAAGACCCCATTGGTATGAGGTGAAATACATGCAGTACTTGTGTGGTGCAAACCTACTCGAGCTCGTTCCTGGTGACATCTGTCATCAAAAAGTCGATGCCATTGTCAATGCAGCCAACGACACATTGTCTTTTGGAGGTGGCGTGTGCGGTGCCATTCACCGAGCAGCCGGCCCTGAATTGACAGCAGCCTGTGCGCAAATCGGTCATTGTGCGACGGGCGATTCGTGTATTACCCCGGGGTTCCGCCTAGAAGCAAAGTACGTCATCCATGCGGTCGGGCCCATGTGGCACAGCCGTAGCGAAGACGCCGTTTTGTTGCAGTCGGCCTACCGCAGTGCACTTGCTTTGGCACAGGCACACGGCATCGAGAGCATCGCCTTCCCGGCCATCAGCACTGGGATTTTCGGGTATCCACTCGATGAGGCTGCCTCGATTGCAATTCGCACGGTGGCGCAATTCCTTGAGCAACAGGATCAGGTCAAACTCGTCCGTTTTGTGTTCCTCAATGACGAAACCTTCACGGCGTTTCGCTATGCTGCCCGGCGACAATTGGCGAGTGCTGAGGTTCATGCCAAATAACCGCCGTAGATAGCCGAACCTCTGCTGCTGAATTCAGTCGCCGTCGTTACGGCGACTGAACTTTTGCCCACAAGCACTCGTCTTATCACGAATGAGTACAACGGTTGGCGGACTATGTTTGCCAAGCAGAAAGGGTTGCCATGCGAACAATACTCTCGCTCATGATAGTATGGCTTGGTGTATTGACAGGTTGTGCGAGTCAGATGCAGCCAGCGACTGCCCTGAGCCCCGCATCGGGCACGGAATGGCAGTTGACACATATGAATCAAACCGCTGTCGCACCGGCCGTGGTCCGCCTGCTGATTAGCGACACCGACGTATCTGGGCTAGGGTTCTGCAATCAGTACCGTGCTCCGATTCGGGTATTCACCGCTCAAGCACTCGAACTCGACGCGGTGTCATCGACACGCAAGCTGTGCATGGACGACACGGTGATGCAGCAAGAACAGCAGTACTTTGCGGCGTTGAGTCGCATTCAAACATATGCTCGCGACGGACAACAGCTCGTGTTGTACGGGGCCGATGGGACCGAACTCCGCTTTGAGGCGGCAACCACTCCTTAATCAGAACATACATTTCACACAGGAGCAGAGAATGAACACCCGCATGTTCACGTCTTGGGTCATCTTCCTCCTCAGCGCATGGGTATTCGTTGCCTGCAGTGCAACTGACCCACTCGCAGGCACATCATGGCAACTCACTCACATCAACGACACGCCAGTGCCGACCGAGGTCGTCGCCACCATGACATTCGCCGACGGCAACATTGGTGGCAGCACCGGCTGTAATTCGTATGGCGGTGGCTATACCGTCAAGGGATTCGGCATCACATTCGAGCAGATTTTCATGACCCAGATGGCCTGCATGGGGGCACCTGACGAGGTCGAACGCAACTTTGTGCAAGCCCTCAATCAAGTCGACTCTTACACGTTGACCACTGAAGCTGATGGATCAGCGCAGTTGCAACTGCAAAATGACCCCAGTGGCGTCATACTCACACTAGTCGAACAGACTCCTTAATTCACGACCTCCAGCGTACTGACGCACTACCATGGTCTTGTGCTTAGTGCACAAGACCATGTGTGGTATGATGGGGCATCCAACAGCGACGTGGAACATGAGGAGGCGATGATGCAACTCACATCAGACAAGATTCAGTTTTATCAACAAAATGGCTTTGTACACATCGAAAATGTATTTACACCGACCGAACTCGGTGAATTAGCGACGGCACTCGACGAAGTCATGCAGAGCAAAGAAGGCAGCTCGGTGCAGACCGATCGCGCTGGGGGCAACTACTACAAGGTGCTGAACCAACGTGTCAATACCTGGCGCGATCACGGCATCATGGCACGCTATGTGCTCCACGAGCGCTTGGCGCAACTTGCCCTGCAACTGACTGGCAGTAGCGGCATCCGCTTGTTCCATGATCATGCCCTGTGGAAGATGCCCGGCGATTCCAAGGCCACCCCGTGGCACCAAGACTTCCCCTATTGGCCGATGAACGAGCCAGGGGCATTGTCGGCCTGGATTCCCATGCATGATGTCGACGAAGAAAACGGCTGCATGATGTTTGTGCCCGGATCACACACCAAAGGCAAATTAACGGGCATTGATCTGGTGAATCCACAGGATATTTTTGCATTTGAAGAAAACGGCGATTTGGAGCGTGCTAGTGCGGTCAAAGTACCTCTCAAGGCGGGTTCGTTGACGTTCCACAACGGACTATGTTTCCACTATGCGCACGCCAATCTGTCGGCACAACCACGGCGCGTGCTTGCGATTATTTACTTCCCCGATGGCACGACGTTTAACGGCAACGAGCATTTATGCACCAAGGGGCACGACCTCGTGGCTGGGGAGCCCATCCAAGGGGGACTCTTCCCCCTACTGGCACAGCGCCACTAAATCACAAGCCACCTGCCGCAGGCATCTGCGGCAGGTGGCAATACACGGACTACCATTCAGCGACGGTGCCGTCTTTGTGGCGCCAAATGGGGTTCTTCCAGTTGTGACCAGTTTGCGCTTTGGCACGTACATACTCTTCGTTGATTTCGATGCCTAGGCCAGGACCACTGGGGATCTTGACCATCCCGTTTTCGTAACGAAACACGGTCGGATCAACCAAATAGTCGAGCAAATCATTGCCCTTGTTGTAGTGAATGCCCAAGCTCTGCTCTTGGATGGTGGCATTGTGGCAGGTGGCATCGATTTGCAGACAGGCTGCCAGCGCAATGGGACCCAGCGGGCAGTGTGGTGCCATTGCCACGTCGTAAGCTTCAGCCATGCTGGCGATTTTTTTGGTTTCGGTGATACCACCAGCATGCGACAAATCGGGTTGGATGACGTCGACCAGACCATCAGCGAGCACGCGCTTGAAATCCCAGCGTGAAAAAAGACGTTCGCCGAGGGCAATCGGGATGGCGGCCACGCTCACGATATCGCGGATGGCCTCGTAGTTTTCGGACAAGACCGGCTCTTCAATGAAAAGCAGATTGTAAGGCTCGAGTGCCTTGGCCAGCACTTTGGCCATGGGTCGGTGCACGCGCCCGTGGAAGTCCATGGCAAAGCTGACTTCGGGGCCTACGGCCTCGCGCACAGCGGCAGCACGTTCGACGGCAGACTGTACTTTGGCCATGGTGTCGAGATACATCAGCTCTTCGGTGGCATTCATTTTGAGGGCAGTGAACCCCTGCGCCACAGCGTTTTTGGCAGATGCAGCGATGTCGGCAGGGCGATCGCCACCAATCCATGAATACACGCGAATGGAGTGTCGGACTGCACCGCCCATCAGTTGGTAGATGGGCACACCATAGCGTTTGCCTTTGATATCCCACAGCGCTTGATCGATGCCGGCGATGGCGCTCATGGCCAGGGCACCACCTCGATAAAAGCCACCGCGGTAGAGGACCTGCCAGATATCTTCGATGTCATCGGGGTCACGACCAATCAAGTATTCACTCAATTCAGCGACAGTGGCAGCGGTGGCGGCGGCACGTCCTTCCACGATGGGCTCGCCCCAACCCACGATCCCTTCGTCGGTCGACACCTTGAGGAAGAGCCAGCGTGGTGGTACCGTGAACAACTCAAGTCCGGTGATTTTCATGGGTAATCCTTTTGTTGTGACTTCGGCATTGCCCTACTATCATACTGCAAGAGCAGCTCACCACATACACTGCTGAGAGGACAACGGAATGGATGTATCAACACTGTGTACCGCACTCGCACAACAGGCAGATGCCATACTCGCACTTACGGCTGACATTTCTGACGCTGCGGCCCGCCAACACGTCAAAGCCGGCGAGTGGTCGATGCTCGAGGTGATGTGCCATTTGTACGACGAAGAACGCGAAGACTTCCGCATACGCGTCATACAGACGCTAACACAACCCCACCTGCCATTGCCCGGCATCGACCCCGAGGGCTGGGTGGTGAGCAGGCGTTATGCGGAGCAATCATTCCAACAGATGCGCCAGCAATGGGCCAGTGAACGGCAACAATCTCTGCAACTTCTAGCAGCACTCACGGCAGTGGACTGGCAGACACCGCTCAATCACCCGCGACTCCAGCAACTGTGTGCGGCCCAGGTGGCTTGGGCATGGTTGGCACATGATTTGTTGCATTTGCGTCAACTCAACGAGCTGCGCTACCTGCACTTTGCCCGACAAACAGACAGCTACGGGTATGGGTATGCCGGTGATTGGCACAGCGAAGCGATTTGATTGACGACAACGGGCATCTAAACGTACAATGTGCATATTCACCCTGACTTGCGTGGACGTGCAACCATGTTGCATCCCCGCACATAATCCGTGGAGGATCTCATGACGGTATCACCACGCAGTACCCAAGAAATTCTCGACATGTCGCGAGAAACGACTCTGTACGAATGGACGGCACAGAAATCCATCAAACCCATGGTCATCGACCGTGCCGAAGGGATTTATCTGTGGGACACCGACGGCAAACGCTACATGGACTTCAATTCGCAGCTGATGTGTGTCAACATTGGCCACGGCGATCAACGCGTCATTGATGCCATCACTGCCCAGCTCAAGCAGATTGCCTATGTGGCTCCCACGGCTGCTACCACTGCAATCCGTGCCGAATTGGGGCGACTGCTCAAAGAAATCACGCCCGGCAATCTGAGCAAAGCCTTCTTTACCAACGGCGGTGCCGAAGCCAACGAGAACGCCATCAAGATTGCCCGCGCCGTCACCGGCCGCCACAAAATCATCGCCCGCTATCGGTCATACCACGGCGCCACCGCTGGAGCCATCACCCTGACCGGTGATCCACGCCGTTGGGGCGCCGAGCCGGGGATTTCGGGCGTGGTGCGCGCACCAGATCCGTATCGCTACCGCTGTCGTTTCTGTGGTGCGAAGGACGGTTGTACGCTCGACTGCCTCAATAGCATCGAAGACATTGTGATGTTCGAAGGCCCCCAGCACGTGGCCGCCATCATCGTGGAATCGGTGGTCGGCACCAACGGCATCATCATCCCACCCGACGGCTACATGCAAGGATTGCGTCAGCTGTGTGACAAATACGGCATCCTGCTGATTGCCGACGAGGTCATGAGCGGATTCGGACGCACGGGTAAGTGGTTCGCCATCGACCATTGGGGCGTCACTCCCGACATCATGACCATGGCCAAGGGGCTCACCTCGGCCTATGTACCACTGGGCGCCGCCGTGGTCACCGACACCATTGCCGAATACTTCGAAGATCGCCCGCTGCTGGCTGGGTTGACCTACAACGCGCATTCGGTGGGATGTGCGGCGGCTGTGGCCTGCATCAACGTCTACCAGTCAGATAATTTGATTGAAAATGCCGCAGCCATGGGTGAGATTTTGCGCGTCGAATTGGAAAAGATGAAGGCCAAGCACCCCTCGGTGGGCGATGTGCGCTCGATTGGACTATTTAGTATTGTCGAGCTCGTCAAAAATCGCGAAACCCGCGAACCACTGGTGCCCTACAACGCCAAGCCCACCGAACTGGGCCCCATGCCCGCCTTCAATGCGTACCTGCGTGAGCACGGCGTATTCACGTTCGTACGCTGGAATACCTTCTTCTGCAATCCACCGCTCACCATCACCGAAGCCCAGCTGCGTGAGGGTCTCGCAGTCATGGATCGTGCACTCGACATTGTCGATGCAAGTTTGGCATAAGGAACACACACATGCAGGTCTACCAAAACTTCATTGGCGGCGAATTTGTGACCTCACAGGGCAAACGCCGACTCCACAACGTCAACCCGGCAGACACACGTGACATTGTGGGTGAAATCGTCCAATCCACGGCTGCCGAGGCAGCCCAGGCCGTGGAAGTGGCAGCCCAAGCCTTCAAGAGCTGGCGGGCCACCCCGGCCCCCAAGCGTGGTGCCATTATCGCCAAGGCGGCTCAGATTATGGCACGCCGCAAAGAAGAAATCGCCCGCACGTTGACCCGCGAAGAGGGCAAACTGTATAGCGAGGCGCTCGGCGAGATGCAACGTGCCATCAACATTGCTGAGTTTGCGGGTGCCCACGGCCGGCGGCTCAACGGCGAGGTAATCCCCCTCGAATTGGCCAACAACGTGGGGTACACCATGAAGGAGCCAGTCGGTGTGGCCGCCATCATCACGCCGTGGAACTTCCCCGCCGCCATCCCCATCTGGAAGATTGCGCCGGCCCTCGTAGCAGGCAACACGGTCGTCTTCAAGCCGGCCAGCTTGGTACCTGCCACCGCACAGCTCTTGATGGAGTGCTTTGTCGAAGCCGGCTTACCGGCTGGCGTGCTCAACATGGTGATTGGTTCCGGTGGTGAGGTCGGCAACACATTCGTCGACCACCCTGCGGTGCGACTCGTATCCTTCACAGGATCAACTGACATCGGCTTGGGCATTTATCAGCGGGCAGCAGGACGTGGGATTCGGGCCCAATGCGAGATGGGTGGCAAAAACCCCGTCATCGTGTGTGACGACGCTGACCTCGACTTGGCAGTTTCAGGCGTCTACGCCGGTGCTTTTGGCTCGACCGGGCAACGCTGCACGGCCACCAGCCGCGTCATCATCCAACACGGGGTAGCTGACGCCTTCCTCGAACGGTTGATGGCACAGGTGCAAGCCATGCGCATCGGCAATCCACTCGACGCCGACATCGACATGGGTCCCAGCGTCGATGCATCACAGCTCAAGACGGTGCTCAACTACATCGAAATCGGCAAAAACCAGGGCGCTGAACTGTTGATTGGCGGCGATCAGCCCACCAGCGAGGCCTGCGCACACGGGCATTTTGTCAACCCCACCATCTTCGACAAGGTGCAACCTCACATGCGCATCCACAACGAAGAAATCTTCGGACCGGTGCTGAGTGTGGTCCGCGTCGAAAGCTTCGACGAGGCCATCGAAGTCGCCAACCACAGCGAATTCGGTCTGACGTCGAGCATCTACACGCGCGATCTGACCCGCACGTTCCGCTACATCCAAGAAATCGAAACCGGTATCACCCACGTCAACTCACCGACCCTCGGCGGCGAAGCACAAATGCCGTTCGGTGGCATGAAAAACACCGGTGTCGGACCACGTGAGCAAGGCACCGAGGTCTTTGATTTCTACACCGAAACCAAGGCTGTCTACATCGACTTCACGGGTGCCAAACGCGAGGGCAAACTCTACTAATACCAGCCTCAACAACAGACCTCTTACACCGATGGTGTAAGAGGTCTAATTGTGTTTGGTGGCGTATTCGAGCAGACTGGCTGCATGGTATTTGATGGTAGCCAGATCGGCGGCTTGAGGGTTCAACCGTGCATACATTTCGAGGTAGGCCAGTGCTTGATTGGCGTAGCCGATTTTGCTCAAAATCAGGCCATAATCACGCATTTCGTCTAGCGCACGACCATCAATGAGGAGGATCCGTTCGAGGGCGGCAGCTGCCCGTGAGAAGTCTTGCACGCGAATATGGCTACTTTTGAGATTGCGCAACATGCGCATGATGGTGTAGGTGGGAGTGGGTGACAACAGCCAAGACTGCACATCACCCTTGGTACCCTGAGCAATCAGATAGGCCGCACATTCAGACAGTGACCAGCGCCGACCACTGCGAAAAGGGTCAACCACGATGGGAGGTGCACCCGGTTGGCGAAACTGCACCATGTAGTGGGCGGGGAAGGCAACCCCTGCGCAATCAAGACCACAACGCTGCGCCACGGTCATATAGACCAGCGCCAACAAAATGGGCATACCACGGCGCGTGCGCAACACCACATCCACATAGCTGTGGTCTACGGCATAATAATCGTGCTCGGCACCACAATAGCCAAGTTCATCGAAAAAAAACGTATTGAGAACATCGATTGCGTCATTGAGCGCCATATTGGGATGCAAACGCGCCTGCACGGTGCGCACATAGCGTGCAATAGTGTCTGCCACAAATACCCGCTGGTCGACGTCTTGGTCTTCCCAGGCCACACATGCTGCCAAAGCACACATGTCGAGTGGCGATTGTTGCAATTGTTTGAGAAAAGCGTGGCGCGCGGGATGAGCAAAAGCACGGCTTCTCATGCGGATAACTCCGTCAATTCTGCCACCATCAATGTCCCATGCTGTTGGAGCCATGCATCGAGATTGAGCAATCCTTGCGCCGCACGTTCGACCACTACACTGCGTTCGACACCTTGCTGATACCGGCCAATGGCGACAATCAGGCGCACCGTACGCACCAAGCGCATAGCGAGCGGCAAAGCTTCGATTTCGGCAGCATCCCACTCGATATGATGCAACAACGCCGTCATAAAGGCCTGCACAGGCGCGGCATCATGGTTGTCGTCGAAACTGCCCCAGGCCAGCACGGCTACGGCAATTTCGATGATGCGCAAATCCACACGACTCGTTTCGAAATCCAGCACCGCTACCACTTGATTATCAACCAACAGCACATTGCGCGGCACAAACTCGCCGTGAATGATTTGTTGGGGCAAGCCATCGCGATACAGATCTGCCCACGCCTGTTGGTACTGTTGCACAATGGCAATCACTTGAGTCGCAGTATCACTACTCATGGGTGCCGTATGCATGGCCACCAATGGGTCAATGACATAGGGGTGCATACGTTGGAGTAGACCGTAGGCGTGTGGTGATGGAGCATCGACATGAATGTGGGAGCATGCGTTGAGCAAGTCAGCCAACACAACGCCTGCAATAGCCGCAGAGGCCACGTCATCGACGGCCGGATGCTCGCCGAGGTACCAAGGCGTCATCGTCATCAACCATGAACGATACTCGTCTTCGTAGACATGCCAAAATGTGCCGGCTTTGGTACGCGTCGGCAGTGGGACCGCAAACGACAATGACTGGCGTGTCAGTGCTTCGAGCACAGCCATGGGGAACTGCAATAATTGTGGCTGTTCGTGCGCATATGTGCACAGCACGGTCCGCGTCGCATTTGCCTCACCAATCCATGCCAAATGATTATGTGAACTCCCACTCATGGGGTCGCTGTCCCATGGCGTCGGCAAGCTCCAGATGTTGGCGAGTTCGTTGATGTTCACAGGCAGCGTCTTTCTGTAGGGAAATTACCCTTGCACCGCATGTGGCCGTAACATGCGGCGAATCAACAACAAAACCGGAATCAACAATGGCAATAATACTGCAGGCCGCGCCCCCGCCCATAACAATGCCCGCATACCGGCACGCATGCGCGAGACACGCTGCTGCGTGTCGTCGATGACCGGTGCTGGTGCCCGCACCCATGTAAAACTGAGCACTTGAGCGGTAATTGTAGGCATATCAACCAACGACAACCCGGCAATATAGACGTGTGCCACCCGACAGGCAGCCACATGCGCCAAATCACGCCACAACTCATCAGCACTCAAAGGCTGATGGCCGTCGTGTGCTTGCAAATCACCAATAGCGACTGCACTAAACTCGGGGGCGTAGTTGGCAATGACCCCAGACCCGTACGGGCGAATCATGCTACTGTGCAAACGTGCCACCGAACGATCTGCCTGGAGTTCGGGAAGCCCCATAATCCGCCGTGCAAGCGTAGATCCGCTGACACGGTCGTCACGCACAAAGGGCACCTCAAAGACCTCGATGGCCAAACCATCACGGCGAATATGCGCAAAGACTTCGTCGAACGCACGTGTCGCAGACTCGATGTGCCAATGATCGGCCACACGCTGGATGAGTACATTGGTGTTGACCTGTGGCTCAACACTGAAGTGCACCGCTTCGTGGAGGTCGGGCTCGACCTCGAGTGCCACAGCATCCCAACGCAATCCCTGCTGGATGCTCCATTGCTGCCACTGGGTATAGCGCTCACGCACAATTGCTGCATCGTGCATGCTGTAGTGTCGCACTGCATCTGTGACATCACGTGTAATCCAGGCCACCACTGGGATTTGGGCACGATTGAGCGCACGCACGCGCTCAGCACGTACCTCGGTCAAGTCGCGCACGGCTAGTACGATGCGCACACGATGTACCGCGAGCACGGCAATCGCCTCGTCGCTGATCTGATGTGACACATCTGCCGCCGGCATATCCATAATCACACTGATTGTTGGTCGATAGGTCATGGTTTCGTCATGTATAACAAAAGCTTGTCATCAAGCTGTAACAGTACTGTGTGTATCATAGCATAACCACCTCACAATGGAAGATTCGTGGGCAACAGAATGATTACAATCACCATTCGCATCATGATCAGACAAGCAATTTTGCACATCATCACAAAATACATTTGCATTTTGCAACAAAGCATGCTAAAGTACATAGCGTTGTTGTGACTCTGTAGCTCAGTGGATTAGAGCGCTTCCCTGCGGAGGAAGAGGTCGCGCGTTCGAGTCGCGCCAGAGTCGCCATCCATTGGCGGCTGACGCCGAAACGTCAGCCGCCTTTTTCAACACTTGGGAAGGTGACGGAGCGGTTGAACGTGCTCGTCTCGAAAACGAGTAGGGTGATAAGCCCTCGAGAGTTCGAATCTCTCCCTTCCCGCCAAACACACCTCGCATGACGCACACAGTGCGTGTGCGAGGTGCTTTCGTTTCTCCCCCACCACAAAGGAGTGCTCATGGCCACTCAGCGCATCCTCAAACCACGCGCACTGACACCAGGCGACACGGTGGCGGTTGTATCACCATCATGGGGTGGTCCGAGCGTCTTCCCACATATTTTGGATCAGGGGATAGGCGTGCTCCAGGGTTGGGGCTTGCGGGTATGCGAGTATCCGACAGCGCGCATGCCGGCAGACATGTTGTATCGACATCCCGAGCAACGGGCGTACGACCTCAACAACGCTTTTGCCGATCCATCAATCAAGGCAATTTTTGCGAGCATCGGCGGCGATGATAGTCTGCGCATCTTGCCGTACCTTGATATGCCACTCATCCAGCGCAATCCCAAAATCATCATGGGGTACTCAGATACGACCACCCTGCTGACGGCCATTCATCAACTCGGCATGGTCACTCTGTATGGGCCCAGTGTGATGGCAGGTATTGCCCAGTTGCCGTATTTGCCGGCAGCGCATCGCAAGCACATTCATCAGATGCTGTTTGCCCCCACAGCGCCGCTGTACTATCAGCCCAGCAGTCACTTCCATGATGGGTATCATCCATGGGAAGAGCGTACTCAGCCCAACAAGCCGTTGCAACCAGCGCAGTTCAGTCGCGGTTGGCAGTTTTTGCAGGGATCAGGGGTAGTGCATGGGCAGTTGTTTGGCGGGTGCATCGAAGTACTCGAATGGCTCAAGGGGAGTCAATACTGGCCAAGCAGTGATTTTTGGCATCACAAAGTACTTTTTTTGGAAACGTCCGAGGAACGGCCATCAATCACTGACGTAGCGCGTTGGTTGCGCAGTTATGGTCTACAAGGCATTTTTGGAAAACTGTCGGCACTCATCATCGGGCGACCACGCGACTACACGCTCCACGAACAAATTTTGCTTGACAACGAAATCATACGAGTGGTCCGCCACGAGTGGGGTGCCACACAATTGCCGATTATCACCAACTTCGATGTGGGTCACACCGAGCCCCAGTGTATTTTGCCACTCGGTGCGACTATTCACATCGACTGTCAGCAACAGCAGATTATGTTGCCCGAACCGTGGCTGACGCCAGCATAGGCCGATAGTGCAACAGCCACATGGCGACGCCGAGGAGCACGGTCAGCACGGCCGCCCAAGTCCCGGCTTGCATGGCGGTAACCGACGGCACCAAGGCGGGATGATGCCCAAACACGTAGTCGACTACGACCGATAGTGCTAACCAAGCCACAGCGGCCATACGAATGGGCAACGCGACTTCGAGCAATGCCGGCCACAACAACAAACCTTGACCGGCCATGGCCAGATGTACCACGACTAATCCGACTTCGATGGGCAACACCTCACCGGTGGCAGCCCATTTGGTACCCCAAAACAGCACCGTCCAGATGCCGTATTTGATGCACGACAAGCTGGCGATGGCAGTCAGCCAGTCAGGAGCAACACCTTGGCGTAAGCGGATGAACGCCAGCATGCCCAGCAACGCCGCCAGCGGGCAGTCGGGGATAAACAGCCAGGCCCACCACGGTGCCTGCTGGAGTTGTGGGCCATACCAGACGATGGCACCGACCACGAACCCCAGCAAGTCGGCCAACATACACACCCAAAAAATGACTGGTACTGCATTGATGATCCCCATCAACTTGCGCAAAAACCACTCACTCCATTGCCATACATCACTCATGGCTTGTATCCTTTGTGTGAATCAACCGGATCGGCACACCACCCACAGTGGCGCCTGCCGGCACATCACGATTGACCAGGCTCCCAGCTGATACCACTGCGCCATCTCCAATCACGACGCCAGGCAAAATGGTCGTATTGGCACCGATCATGACATCATTGCCGATGACCACCGGGCCCCGGCGCCATTCATGCCGCAGAAATTCATGACACAAAATGGTCGAACTATAGCCGATGATGGTGTCTTCACCAATGGTAATGTCTTGGGGGAAGAAAATATCAAGCATGACCATCAACCCCACTGCCGTGTGCGGACCAATGCGCACCCCAAGCCAGCGGTAGAGCTGGTTTTTGAGGCCAATCCAGGGTGTATAGCGAGCAATCTGAATCAACAGGGCATGCCATGCCACCCGCCACATACCCCCCGTCACCTGGGGGAAATAGTAGAGACTATTGTGTGGCCCAGGTGAGGGGTGGCGGGTCAGGCGCGCATGTCGTGCTGTGGTCGAACCCAGCGACACAGCGCTTACGCCTTGTCTGATTCGCTAATTGTCACCTTCATGAGTTCATCGCCTTGGCGAATCGACAAGATGACATCGAGCCCTTCGGTGGTGGTGCCAAATACCGTGTGGCGCCCATCGAGGTGGGCCGTCTGCTCACGCGTGTGCACCAAGAAAAATTGGCTACCGTTGGTGTTGGGGCCAGCGTTGGCCATCGACAACGCACCGGGGCCGTGTTGCAACGTGTTGCCCTTGAATTCGTCTTCGAAGCGATATCCTGGGCCACCACGGCCTGTGCCGGTGGGGTCGCCACCCTGGGCCATGAACCCAGCCATGACGCGGTGGAAGATGGTGCTGTCGTAGAAGCCGTTACGTGCCAAAAACACGAAATTATTCACGGTCTTGGGAGCCATGTCGGGGCGCAATTCGATGACCACATCGCCACGTGAGGTGTGCATGGTGGCCGTGTATCGCTTGGTGACGTCGATTTGCATCTCGGGTGGGTTTTTCCACTGTGGCTTGTCTGTCATGAGGTTCAGTCCTTTCGTATTGACGTGTCCGTGGGTATTATACCAACTCCCATCTCGTACGATGTTTGCACATCGATGAGTTGTGCTATGCTACAGGCGTGCGGTGCATGCACCCACCTCCAAATCCACTATTTCAACTTGGTTGTTCTAAGGAGGGCTTGACAGTTATGAGCCAACCCACACGTGTCGGAATCATTGGTGCCGGTGCCATTGCCATGCACGGGCACATTCCCGGTATCAAACGCCATCCACAGGGTAGTGTTGTGGCAGTCTGTGACACCAACCGCGAGCGGGCCAATGCCCTGGCACAGAGTCACGGCATCACCCAGGTCTACCAGGATTGGCGTGAACTCATCGCCAACCCCGACATTGATGCGGTGACAGTGGCGCTCCCCAATGCGTTGCATGCCGAAGTGTCGATTGCCGCCCTCAAGGCTGGCAAGCACGTCTTGTGCGAAAAACCCCTGGCAATGACTGTGGCCCAAGGCGAAGAAATGGTCGCCACCGCCCATGCCAACGGGCGTGTGCTCGCCATCAACATGAGCAACCGCCCACGTGCCGAAGTGCAGTTGATGCGCACCAAAGTGGCAGCCGGCGACATCGGCACCATCAGCTATGCTAGTGGCCGCATGATTCGCCGCGCCGGCATCCCCGGCTTTGGGAGCTGGTTCACTCGTCGCGAACTATCGGGCGGTGGCGCTCTCCTCGATATTGGCGTCCACATGCTCGACATGGTGCTACACATCCTCGGCGAGCCCAAAGTAGCTGCTATTCGTGGTGAAGTGCAAGCCGTACATGGCCCACAACGCCGTGGCTTGGGTGGCTGGGGGTCAGATCGCGTCATGGATGGTACCTTCGACGTCGATGATTTGGCTGCCTTGCACTTGCGCCTCGCCGACGGCGGGCTGGTCACCATCGAAGTAACCTGGGCGTTTTATGGCCAAAACGAAGAACGCATCCAGATTGCAGGCAGCCAGGGGGGATTCGACTTCTTCCCGACTCTGTATGGATCCGACAAACCCCTACGTATGTATGCCGATGATGCAAGTGGAGCACCCATCGAAATCATTCCCACGATTCCGCATTTGGCCGAGCCCGCTGGCATTCAGATTTATCGCCGCTTTATTGATGCGACCCGCGGCGAAGGGACGCCTATTGCCAGTGGAGACGATGGTCTCGCCATTTTGCGCCTGCTCGAAGCAACCTACCGCTCAGCTGCTGAAGGCCGCGAAATCGCACTG
>VFQT010002410.1_pt1 | contig 19336 bp, 22 predicted proteins | sample 3512381 | NCBI WGS metagenome assembly VFQT01 (sample SAMN10412376, study PRJNA504923) | tailings metagenome | isolation source: Relicate 2 Philex TSF3 active mining site | place: Philippines: Tuba, Benguet | collected 2017-08-29
CTCCGCCTCACGCGGCATCTTGTCGTCGAGCAGATGCCCGGCGAGCACGCCGAGTGCAGCACCAACAGGGCCACCCAGCACCAGCCCGGCTGCGCCCCCGACGAGTTTCCCGAGCCAGTCCATCCTGCAATACTACCAACGCCCGGCACCCAGCCGGAAACCGCGAGACCGACGTGGACCCGATTCCCACCGTGCATACCACTGCCCTGCGTCACCTGAAACTGCTGCATCGCGGCAAGGTGCGCGACATCTACGAGCTCGACGCGGCGCACATGCTGATCGTCACCACGGACCGTCTGTCGGCCTTCGACGTGGTGTTGCCCGACCCGATTCCGCACAAGGGCCGGGTGCTGACCGAGATCTCCGAGTTCTGGTTTGCACGAACCCGCGCGATTGTGCCGAACCAACTGTCGGGACGCAGTCTCGATGCGCTGCCGCTAGAGCCCGACGAGCGACAGATGCTCGAGGGGCGCGCCGTCATCGTGCGTCGCCTCAAGGCACTGCCCATCGAGGCGGTGGTACGCGGTTACCTCATTGGCTCGGGCTGGAAGGATTACCAGCGCACGGGCAGCGTCTGCGGTATCGCCCTGCCCTCAGGACTCGAACTTGCCAGCCGCCTGCCACAGCCGCTCTTTACGCCGGCCAGCAAGGCGCCCGCCGGACAGCACGATGAGAACATCTCCTACGCCGAAGTCGAGGCCACGATTGGCGCGGTCAACGCCGCCCGTATCCGCGACACCTCGCTTGCCCTGTACGATTTCGCGGCGGCACACGCGCGCGAGCGCGGCATCATCATCGCCGACACCAAGTTCGAGTTCGGTCTGGACGAGCAAGGGCAACTGACGCTGATCGACGAGGTGCTGACGCCCGACTCCTCGCGCTTCTGGCCCGCCGACACCTACCAGGTCGGCATCAGCCCGCCCTCCTTCGACAAGCAGTTTGTGCGGGATTACCTCGAAACGCTCGACTGGAACAAGCAGCCGCCGGCGCCCACTCTGCCTGCCGAGATCGTCCGCAGGACCAGCGAAAAGTATCGTGAAGCCTTGGCCCGTCTGACGGGGCCTGCGACGCGCTGAGCGCGCCGGCGCCTCACTCCCCGGCGATCGTCAGCTCATCGAGCAGGATCGAGCCCACGCGGATGCCGCCGCGGACATCGACGTCCGTGCCGATGGCGATCATGTTCCGGTACATGTCGCGCAAGTTGCCCGCGATCGTCAATTCGTGAACCGGGTAGGCGACTTCGCCGTTCTCGATCCAGAAGCCGGTCGCGCCGCGCGAGTAATCGCCCGTAACGCCATTGACACCCTGACCCATGAGTTCGGTGACCCACAAGCCGCGCTGCATCTGACGCAGCATCGCACGGGCATCGGCTGCGCCCGGGCTTGGCTCGACCAAGAGATTGTGCACGCCGCCGGCATTGCCCGTACTCGCGAGACCGAGCTTGCGTGCGCTGTAACTGCCGAGCAGATATCCATCGAGGACGCCATCGCGAACGAGGTGCCGATCGCGCGTCCGCACGCCCTCACCGTCCCAGTTAGTGCTCGCCAACCCCTTATGCAGGTGCGGCCGCTCGTGCATCTGCACCCAGCTCGGGAACACCGCCTGGCCGGCAGCACCCAGCAGAAAAGTCGCCTTGCGATACTGGCTGCCGCCGCGGATGGCGCCAATGAAATGGCCGATGAAGCCTCGAGCCACCTCGGGTGCCAAGAGCACCCGCGCCTTGCCCGTGGCCGGTCGGCGCGCGCCGAGTCTCGCCACGGCACGTTCGCCGGCAATGCGCCCCACGGTGGTCACATCGAGCAGATCCTGCGGATCGCGCGCGCTCGTGTACCAGTAGTCGCGCTGCATGTCCTCACCGGCCTGCGCGAGCAGCACGCAGCTGACCGAGTGACTCGAAGCAACGTCGCCCGCGAGGAACCCGTGCGAGTTGCCGTAGACGCGTACGCCGCGCTGCGTGCCAACACTCGCGCCTTCCGAGTTGCCGAGACGTGAATCGACAGCAAGACCCGCAGCCTCGCAACGGCGCGCGAGCTCGACGGCCTCCTCCGGGTTCAGTGCCCACGGAAAATCGAGACCCAGATCCGGAAACTCCGTCGCCAAGAGGGCAGGATCGGCGAGCCCCGCACACTCGTCGGCTGCGGTGTGCCGCGCGATGGCGCAGGCCTTGGTCACCATGTCGTTGACCGAAGTCGTCGACAGATCTGCCGTGCTGGCCGAACCCTTGCGGGTACCGAAATAAACGGTGATACCGAGGGCGCGATCGCGCTGATACTCGACGGTCTCCACCTCGCCGAGCCGCACCGTGACGCTCAAGCCTTGCGAGAGGCTGGCATCCACCTCAGCCTGCGTGGCACCGGCACGCGCAGCCGCCTCAAGTGCCGTAGACACGACGGTTTTGAGCTCGGGAATACGGGAGGCGTCAACGGCTTGCGACATGAGGCAGAATTGTAGCCATGTCACGCATCCACAGATACACGCCCGAGCCCGAGGCCGCCACCGAACCCGACGAGTTCGACAAGCCGAGCAAGAGCGCACGCAAGCGAGCCGCCCATGCGGCACAGGCTCTCGGTGAGCAGTTGATCGCACTCAAGGAGACGGACCTCGTGCGCCTGCCGCTACCGGAGACGGTCCTCGAGGCGGTGCGTGCCGCGCGGCGCATCAAGGCTCGCGGCGGCCTGGCGCGGCAGAAGCAGTACATCGGCAAGCTGATGCGCGACGTCGATACGCTCGCCATCGAGGCTGCGCTCGCGCAATTGCGCTAGAATGCCGCGATGCAGCCTCTCGTCGGCATCGTCATGGGCTCACGCTCCGATTGGGAGACGATGCGCCCTGCCGTGGAAACTCTCGAGTCCCTCGGGGTCGCACACGAAGTTCGCGTAGTCTCCGCGCACCGCACACCCGATCTGCTCTTCGAATACGCCGCATCGGCCGCGAGCCGCGGGCTGAAGGTGCTGATCGCCGGCGCGGGCGGTGCCGCGCACCTGCCCGGCATGCTGGCCGCCAAGACCCACCTGCCCGTGCTCGGCGTACCCGTGATGTCGAAGACGCTGAACGGCGTCGATTCTTTGCTCTCCATCGTGCAGATGCCCGCCGGTGTACCCGTGGCCACCTTCGCCATCGGGCCAGCAGGTGCCACCAACGCTGCGCTCACTGCAACGGCCATCCTCGCTCTGCACGATCTAACGCTCGATGCCGCGCTGCAGGCCTTTCGCGCGCGGCAAACTGCTGCGGTGCTCGAGCGTCCCGACCCGCGCACGCCCTGACCGTGACCGTAGGCATCATCGGCGGCGGGCAACTCGGGCGCATGATGGCGCTCGCCGGTTACCCACTCGGCCTCAACTTCCTGTTCCTCGATCGCAGCAACGACACGCCGGCTGCGGCTGTGGCCCCGACACTCGTCGGCGAGTTCACGGACCGCCGCCTGCTGCGCGAACTTGCGCGGCGCAGCGAGGTGCTCACCTTCGACTGGGAGAACATCTCGCTAGAAAGCGTGCAGTCGCTTGGTCGGCGCACGCACGTCGCCCCGCCGCTGGCTGCACTCGCCATGTCGCAGGATCGCATCAGCGAGAAAAAGCTGTTCGAGAAACTCGGCATACCGACCACCCGCTATGCCGCGGTCGACTCTGCGGTGGCCCTCAGTCGTGCGCTGCGACGTGTCGGCCTACCGGGCGTGCTCAAGACCCGACGCCTCGGCTACGACGGCAAAGGCCAAGCGGTGGTGCGCAGTGCCGAGGAGGCCGCAGCGGCCTGGGGCAGGCTTGGGGGCGTGCCGCTGATCTACGAGGAATTCGTCCCCTTCGATTACGAGGTGTCGATCATCGGCGCTCGCAGCCGACACGGCGAAGTGGCGATCTACCCGCTCAATTGCAACCTGCACCGCGACGGCATCCTGCGACTGACCTTGGCGCCGTGGTCCGCCCCGACGTTGCAGCGCGCCGCTGCGCGGCATCTGCGGCGTGTGCTCGAACACTTCCGCTACGAGGGTGTGCTCAACATCGAATTCTTCGTGCATCGGGGTCGGTTGCTCGCCAACGAGACCGCACCGCGCGTGCACAACTCAGGGCACTGGACCATCGAGGGCGCGGCAACCAGCCAGTTCGAGAACCACCTGCGCGCCATCCTCGGTTTGCCGCTCGGCGCGACGCGCGCGCGCGGCCATGCGGCGATGATCAACTTGATCGGCGAGATGCCCTCGCGCGAGCAGTGGCTCGGCCATCGCGAGTTACATTGGCACGACTACGGCAAGACTGCGAGGCCGCAGCGCAAGCTTGGGCACATCACAGTACTCGGTGAAACCGCCCGCGAACGAGACAGCGCGGCGCGGCGACTGCTCGCCGCCGTCGATCCGGCCAGCCTGCGCGAGTGGCGCGCGCGGACGCGCTAGCCCGTACCGCCGACCGTCAGACCCTCGACGCGCAGGGTGGGTTGCCCCACGCCAACCGGCACGCTCTGGCCTTCCTTGCCACAGGTCCCAATGCCATCGTCGAGCTTCAGGTCATTGCCGACCATGCTCACCCTCGTCAGCACGTCCGGTCCGTTGCCGATGAGCGTCGCACCCTTGATCGGTGCGCCGATGCGGCCGTTCTCGATCAAATACGCCTCAGCAGCGGAGAACACGAACTTCCCCGAAGTAATGTCGACCTGACCACCACCGAAGTTGACCGCGTAGATGCCCTTGCTCACCGAAGCGATGATGTCCTGCGGATCGTGCGGCCCCGGGCGCATGTAGGTATTGGTCATGCGCGGCAGGGTCATGTGCGCGAACGATTCGCGGCGACCGTTGCCCGTGGAGCGCGTGCCCATCAGTCGCGCGTTCATCTTGTCCTGCAGGTAGCCCTTCAGCACGCCGTTCTCAATCAGCGTCGTGCACTGCGTCGGTGTGCCCTCATCGTCGATGTTGAGCGAGCCACGGCGCGCCGACAGCGTGCCATCGTCGACCACGGTGCATTGCTCGGCTGCCACGCGCTCACCGATGCGGTTGCTGAAGGCCGAGGTACCCTTGCGATTGAAGTCGCCCTCCAGACCATGCCCGATGGCTTCGTGCAACAGGATCCCCGGCCAGCCTGCGCCGAGCACCACCGTCATCGCTCCAGCCGGTGCGGGCTGCGCACCAAGGTTGACGAGTGCCTGTCGCGCGGCCTCGCGGCCGAGCGCGAGGGGACGATCGCCCTCAACGAGCTGGGACAAGGAATATCGCCCGCCCATCCCGGCAAAACCCGTCTCACGACGTCCGTCCTGTTCGGCGATCACCGACACATTAAAACGCACCAGCGGACGCACGTCTGCGGCGTAACCGCCGTCGCTGTCGGCGAGCAGCACGACTTCGAACGACGACGAGACGGACGCCATCACCTGCACGATGCGCGGATCGATGCGGCGGGTCTCGCGATCAACGCGCTCGAGCCAGCGAACTTTGTCGTCGTCCGACAACGTGCCTTGGGGATCCTGCGGCACATACAGCGCATGCCCTGTTGAACGACGCAACACCGGCTGCCGTCCGCTCTGGCCCGCCCGCGCGATGGCGCGCGCGGCGCGCGCGGCTTCACCGAGTGCCGCAGGCAACAGTTCGTCGGAATAGGCGAAGCCGGTCTTCTCACCGGACAAGGCGCGCACGCCCACGCCTTGTTCGATGTTGGCGCTGCCCTCCTTGACGATGCCATCCTCGAGCGACCAGGACTCATCGCGCGCGAACTGGAAATACAGATCCGCAGCATCGATGCCGGGGCCGGTGGCGGCGGCGAGGGCCTGCACGATCGCGGTTTCATCGAGACCGGCGGGTTCAAGGATCAGTTGCTGCGCCAGAGCGAAAGGATCAGCGGCGAGCGCTGCGGCGTCGATAGACACAGGAGCGCTGTGGGACACGGGCTGGTTCATGGCGACATGGTAACCGGCGACAGCCACCGGCCTCAAAGTCGTCGATGCGTGAGCGCCGGGAACTCCTCGCGGGTCTTGCGCTGCGCATCAGGGTCGAGCGTGGCTGTGACCACGCCCTCACCCTCGGGTAACCGCGCGAGCACGGCACCCCAATGATCGACGATCAGACTGTCGCCGTAGGTCTTGCGCCCGCTGGGATGGGTGCCGGTCTGACCGGGTGCGATCACCCAGGCGAGGTTCTCGATCGCGCGAGCCCTCAACAACACTTCCCAATGCGCGCGCCCAGTGGGTACGGTGAACGCCGACGGGATCACGAACCCCTCGGCACCCGCTGCCGACATAGCGCGGAAGAGCTCCGGAAAACGCATGTCGTAGCACACCGAGAGGCCGATGCGGCCGGCCGGCGTGTCGACCAGCACGGGCGCTGCGCCCGGTGCGATGTTCGTCGACTCGCGATGCGACTCGGCCTTACCCGGCAGATCGACGTCGAACAGATGCATCTTGTCGTAGCGCGCTACCTGCACACCGCTCGCGTCGAACACGAGACTCGCTGCGGCCACGCGACGCTCCCCGGGGATCCTCATGGGGATCGTCCCAGCGATGATCCACAAACGCAGTCGCTGGGCGAGACTCGAAAGGCGATGCTGGATCGGACCCTCACCGGCGCCTTCGGCCGCCGCAAGCTTGTCGGTGTCGCGACGGCCCATCAAGGCGAAATTCTCCGCCAGCACGGCGAGTGTCGCGCCGCGCTCTGCCGCTTCGTGCAGCAGGCGCTCGGCCACATCGAGGTTCGTGGCGACGTCATCCACCGAACACATCTGCACTGCTGCAACGACGACTGCACTCATGGCGTCACCTCAAGCTTCACCGTGAGGCGGAATCGGCGCCTCACACTAGCACCACGTCGTAGCGATCAATGTCGTAGAGGCTCTCGGCCTGCAAACGGATCGGCCGTCCCACCGCTCCTTCGAGCTCACCGAGCACCGCCGACTCTTCGCCGAGCAGCCGTTCGACCACGTCCTGATGCGCGAGCACCAATAATTCGCGGCTGCTGAACTGGCGTGCCTGACGCAAGATCTCGCGGAAGATGTCCTGGCAGACGGTTTCGGCCGAGCGGATCGACCCATGGCCCTCGCAGGTCGGACACGCGACGCACAACAAATGCTCGAGACTCTCGCGGGTGCGCTTGCGGGTCATCTCGACGAGCCCGAGCGGGGAGATCGGCGCCACCTGCGTCTGCGCATGATCGGGCTGCAAGGCCCGCTCGAACGCTTCCAGCACCTGTTGTCGGTGCGCCTCGTCGCGCATATCGATGAAGTCGATGATGATGATGCCGCCGAGGTTGCGCAGCCGCAGTTGCCGCGCAATGGCTACCGCCGCCTCGAGGTTGGTGCGGAAAATCGTGTCTTCGAGATTGCGATGACCGACGAACCCGCCCGTATTGACGTCGATGGTGGTCATCGACTCGGTCTGGTCGATGACGAGGTAACCGCCCGATTTGAGCGTCACCTTCCGCTCAAGGGCGCGATTGATCTCCTCCTCGATGCCGTGCAGGTCGAAGATCGGCCGCGGACCGGCATGCAGTTCGAGTCGTGGCGCGCCCTCGGGAATGAAATCATTGACGAACTGCTGCAGGCGGCCGAGTTCCCCGGCATCATCGACGAGCACACGCTCGACACCCCGCGCCAGTTCATCGCGCAGCACCCGCATGCCGAGCGGCAGATCCTCGTGCACCAGCTCGCCAGGCGAGGCATGCAGCGAGCGCTCGCGCACGTGACCCCAGAGTCGCTCGAGGTAGGCGAGATCCGCCGCCAGCCGCGCCGCATCCACCCCCTCAGCCGCCGTGCGCACGATGTAACCACCGGGGTGGCCTTCGCGAACGAGGCTCTGCATGAGTTCGCGTAGCCGCGTGCGCTCAGTCTCGGATTCGATACGCGCCGAGATACCGATGCCTCGGCCGCGAGGCATGAACACGAGATAGCGCGAGGGCAAGGACATGAAGGTCGTGAGGCGAGCGCCTTTCGCGCCCATCGGATCCTTCACCACCTGCACGACGATGTCGTCCCCGCCGCTGATGAGACGTCGGATGTCGATCTCGTGCTCGCGCAGCGCCGTCGAGGGCACGCCGGAAGGCCCGCCCGAGGCACCCGCCGCCGCCACACTCTGCGCATCGAAGTGCGCGTCTGCACCGACAATGTCGGTGGCATGCAGGAAGGCGGTGCGCGCAAGACCCACCTCCACAAAGGCGGCCTGCATGCCGGGCAATACCCGTGTCACGCGACCCTTGTAGATATTGCCGACAATGCCGCGTCGGCTTTCGCGCTCGATGAACAGCTCCTGCAGCACACCACCCTCGAGCAGCGCAGCGCGCACTTCTCTCGGGGCGACATTGATGAAGATTTCGGCGCTCATGCCCCAGCCTGCCATAGCGGCACCCCGGCGGCGACCAGCATCGCGGCCGTCTCGGCGAGCGGCAGTCCGACCACCCCCGAGAAACTGCCCTCGATGCGCTCGACGAACACGGCACCCAGGCCCTGGATGGCGTAGCCACCGGCCTTGTCGCAGGGCTCCCCGCTCTGCCAGTAGCGCTCGATCTCGGCCAAATACAGCGGACGAAATCGCACGCGCGTGCAGGAGAGTCGGCAGCAGGGTTCGCCCGCGCCGACGAGCGCTACCGCCGACCAGACTTCGTGCTCACGACCGGACAGTCGTCCGAGCATGTCACGCAATTGCGCCAGATCAGCCGGCTTGCCGAGGATCAAGCCGTCGATGCTGACCGTGGTGTCGGCCCCGAGCACAGGCAGCGCGGGCGTGATGCCCTGCCGCGCTGCGTGTACGGCCTTCGCCTTCGCCAGCGCGAGCCGGGCGACGTAGTCGGCCGGCGACTCGTGCGGTGCGCAACGTTCATCGAGATCGGCTGGCTGCACGAGATGCGGCACACCGATCTGCCACAACAGTTCGCGCCGCCGCGGCGACGCGGAGGCGAGACAGAGCACAGGCGGGGACGATTCAAGCGTCATTCGCGATGGTACGGATGGCCGAGGAGCACACTTTGCGCCCGGTAAAGTTGCTCGACGAGCATGACTCGGGCGAGCCCATGCGGCAGCGTCAGCGGCGACAGCGACCAGCTCTCGATCGCGCGTGCACGAACCGCAGGTGCGTGACCATCGGGGCCGCCGATCAACAGCGCAAGATCAGGCGCCTCGCGCGAGAGGCGTTCGAGTCGGTGGGCAAGATCCCGCGTGGCGAAGCTCTTGCCGGTTTCGTCTAGCAGGATCAGGCGCTCACGATCCTTGACGGCGGCGAGGACCTTCTCGCCTTCCTTGTCGCGTGCAGCATCGGCGCTGCGCGTGGCACTGCGCGGCGCCGCCTCGATGACCGTCAGCTCACAGCGCCAGGGCGCGCGGATGCGCTTGAGATACTCCTCGACCGCGTCATCGACCCAAGCCGGCTGGCGCGCGCCCACGGCGATGATGCGCAGCCGCACGACCTGAGCACTCCGTCGTCGCTTCCGTCAGCTCAAGGTCGCGGCAGGGCGACGACGCTTGGCTGGACGCGGCGCTGCGACCGGTTCCTTGCGCGGCGCATCCCACAGCTGTTCGAGCTGATACAACTCGCGGGTGCGCGGCAGCATGATGTGCACCATCACGTCGGGCAGATCGACGAGCACCCACTCGCCCTGCTGCTCGCCTTCGACGCCCAGCGGCCGCTGGCCTGCCGCCTTCGACATCTGCACCACGCGGTCGGCCACCGAACGCAAATGCCGGTCCGAGGTGCCGCTGGCGATCACCATGAAATCGGCGACATCGCTGAGACCGCGCACATCGATCACGCGCACATCCACGGCCTTCATGTCGGCAAGAGCCGCTTCGACGATGGGCAGTGCACGGGGGAGGTTGCTGGGCTTGCGGGCTGCGGGCGCAGCGCGCTTCGGGGCAGGACGACGGGTCTTCGCTCGGGGCTTGGCGGCAACGGACTTGCTCGGTGTCTTCATGCGGTGTTGTTCAACTCCTGGAGGAATGGGCCGTCTTACGTGGGGCGGCTCTGCTGGGATCGAGCATAGCACTGCGTCCGGCGGATGATCTCGCAGACCGCATCAGGCACGAGAAACCGGGGATCGCGGCCCGAGGTGATGATGGCCCGCAGGTCACTCGAGGCGATCTCGAGTTGGGTTACCGCCTGCACGCGAATGCGACCCGCGAGCGTCGCGTGCAAATCGGCGATCTCCTCCACCGCGCGCGACTCGAGCAGCGATGCCAATGGTCCCGTCTGCGGCGCTTGCCAGCCGGGCCGATGCGCAACGACAAGGTGCGCGTGCTCGAGCACGGCCTGCCAGCGATGCCAGGACTCGAGTCCGAGGAAGGCATCCATGCCGAGAATCAGGCAGAGCGGACGGTGTGGGAATTCACGGCGCAGTTCGCCGAGCGTGTCGACCGTGTAGGTGATGCCCGTCCGACGGATCTCGCGATCATCGACCACAAACCCCGGCTGATCAGCGGTTGCCGCGCGCACCATCTCGAGACGCAGCGCTGCATCGGCAAGCGGTGCGCCACGATGGCCGGGATTACCAGCCGGGATCCAGCGCAACTCGCCGAACTGCAGCACCTGCAGCAGCTCAAAGCCCGTACGCAAATGTCCGAAGTGAATGGGATCGAACGTGCCGCCGAAGATGCCGATGGGCGAAGCGTTCATCGCAGCGGACGCATCCCGCAAAACTCCGCGCACAGCAACGACAATTCGTCCCATGGATCGCCGGCCAATCGGCCCTTGATCATGCGATCGGCGCGCAGCGCGCGCGAGGCGAGACGCGCGAATGGCAGCTTCTGCGCCCGCGGTCGAGCACGCTCAAGCGCAGCCAGCTGTTGCGGCGGCAGGCGCGGCCCTGCGCGCCGCGACAGATCGTCGCCACGACGCAGGAACCAAAGATTGCGCAACTCGCGGGTGATCGACCACAGCACCAGCGTCGGCTCGATGCCCTCGCCGCGCAGGCCCGCGACGATGCGTAGCGCCCGCACGGCATCGCCGGCGAGCACCGCTTCACCCAGCGTGAACACGTCATAGCGCGCACTCGGGGCGACTGCCTCGAGCACGGCCGCAGCGTCGACGGCGCCCGGCGGCAACAGCAACGCGAGTTTCTCGATCTCCTGCTGCGCGGCGAGCAAATTCCCTTCCACACGGGTGGCCAGCAGCGCCACCGCATCGCTCGTCGGCTCAAGGCCCGCCTTACGACACCGCTGCATCAGCCACGCTTCGAGTTGGCGCGGACCCACGTCCCACACCGGTAACCACACGCCTCGCGATTCGAGCTGCTTGACCCACGCGGTGTTCTGCACCGCAGGCTCGAGTCGCGGCGTGATGACGAGCAGTAAGGTATCGCTGCCGGCGGCATCGATCAGGCGCTGCAGCACAGCACCGCCCTCCTTACCGGCTTTGCCCGAAAAGCGCACCTCGAGAATGCGCCGATCGCCAAACAGGGACAGGGACCCTGCTGAGGCGTCGATCTGTGCCCAATCGCCGGCACGCTCGGGAAAGTGCACCTCGCGCTCTGTGTACCCCTGCTGCCGAGCCGACCGGCGCAGCGCATCGACCGCCTCCCCAACGAGCAAGGCCTCGTCGCCGGAAACGAGGTAGGCAGGCGCCAAACGGCCGCCCTGCAGGTGCGTCGCTAGGGTGTCTAGACCCAACTTCATACGACGGATTATCCGCCAGCCGCGCAGCGCCCGGGTAAAGGCCTTCGTGTTCAGGAGTGTTATATAGTACCATTTTGTAACGTTATAACTTTCCTCACGGAGCCTTCCCGATGCACAGCGCCCTTCGCTTGCTCCTCGTCGCCACGATGAGCGGAACCCCCCTCGCCCTCGCCACCGAACCACAGGCCAAGGCCGAGGATCTGCAGGAAGTGGTGATCACCGCGACACCGCTGCGCAAGCCTGCGTTGCTCACCGCTCAACCCGTCTTTTCCCTCGGCGGCGAGTCGCTGCTGCGGCAGCGTAGCGCCAGCCTAGGCGATACCCTCGCATCGCAACCGGGACTGTCGGCGAGTTCATTCGGCCCACTCGCGAGCCGCCCGATCATCCGCGGCCAAGGCGGGTTGCGCGTGCAGACCTATCAGGATGGCGGCGATACGCTCGATGCGGCAGCGCTGTCCGACGATCACGCGGTAACGCTCGACCCCTTGCTCGCTGATCGCATCGAGGTGGTGCGCGGACCGGCGGCCTTGATGTTTGGCAACGCCGCCGCAGCCGGCGCCGTCAACGTCGTCACGCCGCGCATTCCGCTCGAGCGACTCGAAGACGCGCTGCAAGGCGGCCTCGAGTTACGCGCGGGCACTGCGGCCGAAGAGCGCGCGATGAGCGGTCGATTCGCCGTTCGTCTCGGCGAGCACCTGCAGTTCCACGCCGATGCACATCGCCAGCGCAGCGAGGATGTGCACATTCCGGGCTTCGCGTGGTCGGCGGCCGCACGCGCTGAGGCGATCGCCGAAGACGAACCCGTCGATCTGACGCGCGGCAGACTCCTGAACTCCGCAGGTGAGACGGACGGTGGCGGCGCCGGACTCGCGTGGGTGGGCGAGCGTCACAGTTTCGGCTTCTCCTCCAGCCGCTACGACAGCGAATACGGATTGCCGGGACTGGGTGAGGAGGCGGGTGAGCCGCCCGACATTCGCCTCAGCCTGTCGCAGCAGCGCGACGACTTCAGCGGCGCGTGGCAACCCACGAGTGGTGCCGTGCGGGTGCTGCGCCTGCGCGCCTCTCGCAACAACTACGAGCACGTCGAACTCGAGCCGACCGGCGACGTCGGTACGCGCTACGCGCAACTAGGCACCGAACTACGCCTGACCGGCGAACACGGCGATGCGGTGGGCACCGCCAATGGCTCGCGTGGTGCATTCGGCGTCCAGCTGCGCAAGCTCGACTTCGACGCCGAGGGTGAGGAGGCGTTCCTACCCCCTTCCATGACGCGCAACTCGGGGCTGTTTCTGTTTCAGGAACGCGAGTTCGGCGCGCTCACGCTCGAGGCCGGCGCACGTTACGAGTACCAAACGGTCCTCGATTACTCCGCCGACTCGCTGAGCGGCTCACTCGGCGCCGTCTGGTCGATGCGCGAGGATCTGTCGCTCAGTTTGCAACTCGCCTCGACCGAACGTCACCCGACGGCGACCGAACTGTATGCCGACGGACCCCATCTGGCCGTGCAACGCTACGAAATCGGCGACGAGTCGCTCGGCACCGAAACCGGCCGCAGCGTCGATCTCGGTTTGCGCTGGAGCACCGATGACGTTAACGCCGCAATCAGCCTGTTTGTCACCGACTACAGCGACTACATCTACGCCAAGCCGAGCGCCGTCCCCGACGATCTCGACACCGAGGGTTTACCGCTCATCCGCTATGTCGCAGGCGATGCTCGCTTCACCGGCGTCGAAGTCGAGTGGAGTCGCCCGCAATGGCTGCAGACGGGCGTCGGTGCCCTGGGGCTGCGCGTGTTCGGTGATCTCGTGCGCGCCGAGGATGCCGCTGGCGAGCCACTGCCTTTCATCCCACCGCATCGCCTAGGCGCCGAACTCTCGCTCGACAGCCGTCGGGTGCGCATCGGCCTCGAAGCCATCTGGCACGACGACCAGACGCGCGTCGCTGACGATGAGCGCAGCACCGCAGGCTATACCATGGTCAATGTCGATCTGAGTCTGCGGCCGACCTTCGCCGGTCGGGAAGTGCTTTTGTTCGTGCGGGGCAGTAATCTTTTGGATGAAGAGGCCCGACGTCACACTTCGGCGCTCAAGGACTACGCCCCGCTCGCCGGCCGAGCCGTCAGCGCGGGCGTGCGATGGACCTTCTGAAGGAGAACACTGCATGACCCTGCGTTGGCATTCGACCCGGCTCGTCCCGTCATTGGCAGTCCTGTCGTGTCTGGCCTTGACCGCGAGTCTGCTCACGCCATCGGCGCTCGCACAGTCGGCGAAGCCCAAGGCCGCGGCCCATGATCACGATCATGACCACGACCATGCCCACGAGGGCGAATCGCTCGAGCAGGGCAACCACGTGCACGGCGAAGTGACAATCAACGTGGCTCTCGAAGGCAACTCGCTCGCCGTTGAACTGAACTCACCCGCCCTGCACGTGGTTGGCTTCGAACGCGCCGCGCGCTCGCCGGAAGAGCAGCGCATCGTCAGCGAGGCGAACACGTGGCTTAAGAGCGGCGCGAGTATCATCGGCGTGCCGACGACGGCCCTTTGCCGCCTGCAGAGCGTGACCTATACGCCACCTGCAAGCACGGCCAAGCACCCCGACTATCGAGCGAGTTACCTTTATCGATGCGACCAGCCGACCGCACTCGCCTGGGTGGAACTGTGGGCGTTGCGCCGCCTGAAGGGTGTCGAGAAGGTGGAATTCAACCTGCTCAACGGCAGCGTGCAAAAGCAGCTCGATCTCGACGGCAACCCGGGTCGCGTCACGCTGCGCTGATCGATTCGCGCGTAGACTTGCGCCATGGACGACTCTCGCGCACCAGCCATCGAAGTCCAAGACCTGCAGTACGCCTGGCCCGGCAAGCCGGTGCTGCTGCAGATCAAACATTTCCGTATCGCCCGCGGCGAACGAGTGTTCCTGCGCGGACCGAGCGGTAGCGGCAAGAGCACGCTGCTCGGCTTGATCGGTGGAGTGCTGACGGCGCAGCGCGGGCATGTCCGCCTGCTCGGCACAGACCTCGCTGGGCTCGGCGCGGGTGCCCGCGATCGCTTCCGCGGGGATCACCTGGGTTTCATTTTCCAGATGTTCAACCTGCTGCCCTACCTCGACGTGCTCGACAATGTCGCACTACCCACGCGTTTCTCTCGGGCTCGTCGCGAACGCATCGAGGGCGGCGACGTGCGCGCCGAAGCCCGCCGTCTGCTGGCGGCGCTCGGCCTCGCCGATCCTGCCCTGCTCGCGAGTCCGGTCAACGAGCTCTCTATCGGCCAGCAACAGCGGGTCGCCGCGGCGCGGGCGCTGCTCGGCAGCCCCGAGATCCTCATCGCCGACGAGCCTACCTCGGCGCTCGATCACGACTCGCGCGAGGACTTTCTGCAACTCGTCATGGCCGAGTGCGCCAAGCGCGGCACCACGCTACTGTTCGTGAGCCACGACACCTCGCTCGGCACTCTGTTCGATCGGGTGATCTCGCTCGATGAATTGCAACGCAGCGATGCGGAGGCCGCCTGATGCTGGCCCTGCGCTCGCTCCGTAACCGCCGCACTACGGCACTGCTCACCATCAGTGCCATTGCCATCAGCGTGGCGCTGCTGCTCGGCGTGCAGAAGATGCGCACGGCAGCGCGCGACGGTTTCGCGAACACCGTGTCGGGCGTCGATCTGATCGTCGGGGCTCGCTCCGGACAACTCAACCTGCTGCTCTACTCCGTGTTTCGCGTCGGCGATGCGACGGCCAACGTCAGCTGGGCGAGTTACCAGAAGATCGCCAACCATCCGGACGTCGCCTGGACGATCCCCATTTCGCTGGGTGACTCGCACCGTGGGTTTCGCGTGATGGGGACCAACAACGATTATTTCGAACACTATCGATTCGCTGGTGATCGCTCGATTCGTTTCGCTTCCGGGCAGCGCTTCGCTGATCTTTACGACGCCGTGATCGGCGCTGACGTAGCCCGGCAGCTCGGCTACAAGCAGGGCGACAAGGTGGTGATTTCCCACGGCCTCGGCAACGTGAGTTTCGCGCATCACGAGGACAAGCCTTTCCGTATCACCGGCATTCTCGAGCGCACCGGCACACCGATCGATCGCACGGTGCACGTAAGTCTTGAGGCCATCACCGCCATCCATCTCGACTGGGACAGCGGCATGCAGGCCCAGGGCGCGGGGCGCATCAGCGCCGAGGAGGCCCGCGCGCAGGATCTGACCCCAGAATCGATCACCGCCTTCATGGTCGGCATGCGCACCAAGGTGATGACCTTCACCATGCAACGCGCCATCAACGAATACCGTCTCGAGCCCCTGCTCGCCATCATCCCGGGCGTAGCGCTGACGCAGCTGTGGAATCTGGTCGGCATCGCCGACACCGCCTTGATGATTGTTGCCGCATTCGTGGTGCTGGCCGGGCTGCTGGGCATGCTGACCGCCATCCTCACGAGTCTCAATGAGCGTCGACGAGAGATGGCCATCCTTCGCTCGGTGGGCGCCCAGCCACGGCACGTGTTCTCTATGTTGGTCGCCGAGGCGGGGCTGCTGGCGAGCGCCGGCGTGCTGACCGGCGTCGCCCTCTGCTACGGCCTGCTGTACGCGGCGAAGCCCGTGCTCGAGAACCGGTTTGGAATCTTTCTCGATCCCGGTGGTCTCACCGGCTACGATATCGGCCTGCTCGTCTCAATCGTATTCGCCGCCCTCCTCATGGGCGCCGTACCGGCCTGGCGGGCCTATCGCAACACGTTGAGCGACGGACTCACCATCAGGGTATGACATGACTCGCAACGCCTTTCGTCCCGCGTATCTCGCCGTCCTGCTGCTCGGCATCAGCGTCGCCGTAGCGCAGGGCATCACACCTCCCAAGGTCGGCACGCCCGTTCCTGCGCAAGCGCCCAAGCCGGCCGCCGCCGGTGCCATCAAGGAAATCGACTGGGACGAGCTGATCCCACCCGATGCCCGCTCGAAGTTCATGGGTGCCCCCCCGCCTGCAGCACACGACTACCTCGGCGAAGGCGGCATGGCCGCGCAGCAGGTCATGGATTTTTCCGTCAACCAGGCGCTCGATGGCAGCAACCTCAAGATCCCGGGGTTCATCGTGCCGCTCGATGTCGGCAAGGATGGACTCGTCACCGAGTTTTTTCTGGTGCCGTACTTCGGCGCCTGCATTCACGTCCCGCCGCCGCCACCGAACCAGATCGTCTACGTACGCATGAACAAGGGCATCGCCCTCGATTCGATCTACGAGGCCTACTGGATCACCGGTCGCATGAAGGTCTCGCGTAAAGCGACGCGGCTCGGCGCGTCGGCCTATCAGCTCGACGCCAGCAAGGTCGAAATCTACAAGTACTGAGGCTCGTCATGCCCACGCTGTTCGAACGCATCATCGCGCACGAAATACCGGGCGACATCGTCCATCAGGATGATCGTGTCACGGCGTTTCGCGACATCCAGCCCCGTGCACCCGTACATCTGCTGATCGTGCCTAACAAGGCGATCCCGACCGCTAACGACATCGAGGACACCGATGAGGCCCTCGTCGGTCATATGTTCACGGTCGCACGTGATCTGGCACGTCGCGAAGGCATTGCCGAAGACGGATACCGCCTGATCATCAACTGCAACCGACACGGCGGTCAGGAGGTGTACCACCTGCATGTGCATCTGGTCGGCGGCGCACCGCTCGGTCCGATGATCTGTCGCTGAGGACGCCGCCATGACCGACGCAGCGCGTGGACTGTATCCGCCGATCGACACCCACCGCTCAGGCTGGTTGCGTGTGTCCGATCTGCACGAGATGTACTGGGAGGAGAGCGGCAACCCTGTCGGCAAGCCGGTGGTGTTCCTGCATGGCGGGCCGGGCGGCGGCACGGATGCACGCATGCGGCGGTTCTTCGATCCTGCACGCTATCGCATCGTGCTGTTCGATCAGCGCGGCTGTGGCCGCAGCCGACCGCATGCGAGTCTCGTCGATAACACGACCTGGCACCTCGTCGCCGACATCGAGCGCTTGCGCGAGCACCTCGGCATCGAACGCTGGCAGGTCTTCGGCGGCTCCTGGGGTTCGACACTCGCACTCGCGTACGCGCAAACACATCCCGAGCGGGTCACCGAGCTCGTACTGCGGGGCATCTTCCTCGTTCGCCCCTGGGAATTCCGCTGGTTCTATGAAACGGCCGACGGAGCCGGCGCACTTTTTCCGGACCTCTACGAGGAGTACCTGAAGCCGATTCCGCCCGCCGAGCGCGGCGATCTGATGCGCGCTTATTACGCGCGACTGACGAGCCCCGATCCCGCGGTGCGCGCCGAGGCCGCGCGCGCCTGGTCGATCTGGGAAGGTGCAACGAGCTACTTGCGCGTCAACACGCAGGATCTCGCGAAGTTCGACGAGGGCGCCTTTGCCGAGGCCTTCGCACGCATCGAGTGCCACTACTTCATCAACGGGGGTTTTCTGCGCACGCCCTCGCAACTGCTCGATGACGTGCCGCGCATCCGCCACCTGCCCTGCACAATTGTGCAGGGTCGTTACGATGTGGTCTGCCCGATGAAAAGCGCCTGGGATTTGCACCGCGCCTGGCCTGAGGCGGACTTGCGCATCGTGATCGATGCCGGACATTCGGCCTTCGAGCCCGGCATCGTCAGCGAATTGGTCGCCGCCACCGATCGGTACGCCTCGCGTTAAGCCTCGCGTCGGCGACCGCTCGGGCGCTGCTGCGCATCGATGATCCCGTGCCGTTGCAGCCACGCGCAGGCGTCGGCAGCATCGTCCTCGAACCAGCGCGCCGCCGAGCCCAGTCGGAAGCTGTAGCCCCAGGCATCCATGTCCGCCATCAGCCGTTCGCGCGGCACTGCAAGCGGCTCGGCCCAGAGGATCTGCAAGTAACACACAGCGTTTTCTTCGGGGTCATCCCCGCCCGCATCGCGATCGAGCCCACTGCGCCGTGCGGGGCTCATGCAGACGAAATGCGCCGCCTCGTGCAACGCGGAATGCAGCGGCGTGTCGGCGCGAACGAGCAGGGCTGCACCCTGCAGACCAGCCTCGCTCTCGCCCCAGTAGGACCCGGGAATGGACTGCTCCGCTGCCACCCACTGCAGGCACAGGCCGTAGCGTTCGAGCAGGGATTTGAGGCGGGCACACAGCGGCGCGTCCTGCCCGAGGCGGATCACCGAGTCAGACTGCTCCGCCGGCGCTGGCATGCACTGCTCTGGCGACTCAGCGCACGCTCGCAAGCCGCGCCAGCACGACGCCGGAGAGCTCGCGCGCCAACGCCTCGCGCAGCAGGTCGCGTTCGCGATCCTTGGCAAGTGCAGCCGTCTCGTCGAAGGTGAAATCACGCGACACGGAGACCTCCTCGCCATCGATCCGCGTCTGCCCGCCGAGAAACAGCGAATAACGAACGACGTACGTGAGTTCGTACTCGCGAGGTACGTTGCGCGCCGAGACCGAGGCGACCCGCTCAAGCAACTCGTCACGCTCGATGCGCAGCATCGCCGCTTCGCCCGTCGGTGCCGTCGCGCCGCTCTGCACGGTGTCCACCCCGCCGCGCTGCACGATGCGCACCCCGGCGCGCTGCAGCGCGCGCTCGAGAGCCTGCGCGAAGTCGGTCTGCGAATCAGCGGTCTGCACCCGCAGCGCCGCGAGCACGGGAGGCAACGACGTCTCGCCCTGCAACCTGAAACCGCAGCCGGACGCGGCCAGCAGCACGAGCGGCAGCGACAGGCGCAGCAGACGATGCATCACACCACCACGTTGACGAGCTTGCGCGGCACCACGATGATTTTCTTGGGCGT
>VFQT010002411.1_pt1 | contig 19318 bp, 19 predicted proteins | sample 3512381 | NCBI WGS metagenome assembly VFQT01 (sample SAMN10412376, study PRJNA504923) | tailings metagenome | isolation source: Relicate 2 Philex TSF3 active mining site | place: Philippines: Tuba, Benguet | collected 2017-08-29
AGCGCGCCAAGGAAAACAGCCCCTGCCTGATCTTCATCGACGAGATCGATGCGGTAGGCCGTCAGCGCGGCGCCGGTGTGGGCGGCGGCAACGACGAGCGCGAGCAGACCCTCAACCAGCTGCTCACTGAGATGGACGGCTTTGAGGGCAACAGCGGCATCATCATCATCGCCGCCACCAACCGGGCCGACGTCCTCGATTCGGCGCTGCTGCGTCCCGGTCGTTTCGACCGTCAGGTGCAAGTGGACGTGCCCGATATCAAGGGGCGCCTCTCCGTGCTCAAGGTGCACTCCCGCGACAAGAAGCTCGCCGATGACGTAAGCCTCGAGGCCATCGCCCGCCGCACCCCCGGCTTCTCCGGTGCCGACCTGGCCAACCTGCTCAACGAAGCAGCGATCCTCACCGCCCGGCGCCGCAAGGAAGCCACCAGCCTGGCTGAGATCGACGACGCCGTGGACCGGATCATCGCCGGCATGGAGGGCAAGCCCCTCACCGATGGCCGCAGCAAGCGCCTGATCGCCTACCACGAAGTGGGCCATGCCCTGGTGGGCACCCTGGTGAAGGCCCACGACCCGGTGCAGAAGGTCACCCTGATCCCCCGCGGCCAGGCCCAGGGCCTCACCTGGTTCTCCCCCGACGAGGAGCAGATGCTGGTGAGCCGCGCCCAGTTGCGCGCCCGGATCATGGGAGCCCTGGGCGGCCGCGCCGCTGAGGACGTGGTGTTCGGCCACGCCGAAGTCACCACCGGTGCAGGCGGCGATATCCAACAGGTGGCTTCGATCGCTCGCCAGATGGTGACCCGTTTCGGCATGAGCGAAGTCGGTCAGCTGTCTCTCGAAGCCGGTAACCAAGAAGTATTCCTTGGCCGCGACTTGATGACCCGCAGCGACGGCTCTGATGCAACCGCCGCCCGCGTGGACCTGGCCGTGCGCCAGATCGTGCAGAACTGCTACGAGGAAACCGTGAAGCTCGTGGCCCAAAACCGCGCCTGCATGGACCGCGTGGTGGAAGTGCTGATCGAGAAAGAAAGCCTCGATGGAGATGAATTCCGCGCCCTTGTCAGCGAGTTCACAGCCATCCCCGAGAAGGAGCGCTTCTCACCCTTCCTCAGCGAAGCCGACTTAGCTGCAGAGGCTCAACGCTGATTGCGGCAGCGGTCGGAGCAATAGATCACCTGCTCCCACACCGCTGTCCATTTCTTGCGCCAGGCGAAAGGCCTGCCGCAGGCCAGGCAGGTTTTGGTGGGACGCAGGCTGGGCGGCAAACCTTTGCCACCTGGTTTCTGCCCGGAAGCGCCTCGCCTACGGCCCACAACCCTGAATCAGACCGCGCGTACAGGGCGTTTGTCGATCACCTTGTCGATCAACCCATACTCCGCAGCCTCAGCGGGAGACATGAAGAAGTCGCGATCGGTGTCCTCCTCGATGCGGCTGAGGGGCTGACCGGTGCGGTCAGCAAGCTCCTGGTTGAGTTTCTTTTTGAGGTAGAGGATTTCGTCGGCCTGAATCCGGATATCGCTGGCTTGACCACGGGCACCACCGAGGGGCTGGTGGATCATGATCCGCGAGTGCGTGAGGCTGCTGCGCTTGCCCTTGGCGCCGGCGCAGAGCAGAAAGGCACCCATCGAGGCAGCCAGACCCACACACACGGTGTGAACATCGGGCTTTATGTGCTGCATCGTGTCGAAAATGCCGAGGCCGTCGTACACGGATCCACCGGGGGAATTGATGTAGAGGTAAATGTCCTTCTCAGGATCCTCGGCTTCCAGGAACAGCAGCTGGGCCACGATCCGATTGGCCGATTCCGAGGTGACAGGTTCACCCAGGAAGATGATCCGCTCGCGCAGCAGACGGGAATAGATATCGAACGCGCGCTCGCCCCGGCCCGACTCTTCGATCACGATCGGGATCATCGACACAGGGGGCTCAGCAGCTGGCGGGATCCTACTGAGCTTCAGCCGAGTTCAGCGATCCTCGCGAGCTAGGGTCCCAGCACGTCGATCGATGAGAACGTGGGCGTGAGCCTCACTGTTGCGGATAGCAAGCGTGCCTTCCATAGCGCTTTTCCCTATGTGATCGCGCCGCTCTACCGGCGCCTGGTGGATGAGCTGCTGGTGGAGCTGCACCTGCTCAGCCATCAGAAGGGGTTTCAAGCCGATGGCCTCTTCGCCGTGGGCCTCACCCAGGTGTTCGACAGCTTCTCCAACGGTTACCGGCCCGAGAACCAACGCGAGCCTCTGTTTCAGGCGCTGTGCAGCGCCAACGACTTCGATGGTGCCGCACTGCGCTCCCAAGCCCAACAGGCCCGCGAACAGGTCGGTCACCACAGCCTCGAGGAAGTGAAGGGCTGGCTTTCCAACCAGGGCGAAGGCGCCCCGGAACTGATCGCCTCCCTGCTGCGCAGCGTGCAGCGCGACGATTTCCATTACTCACGCCTGGTGGCAGTGGGGCTGCTCAGCCTGCTGCAAAGTGCGCAAGGCGCCGATGCCATCGATCCCCAGGCCCTGCGCAGCGCGGCCCATGAGATCGGCGAAGCCATGGGTCTGATCAAAGACCGCGTAGACAAAGATCTGAGCCTCTACGCCGGCAACATCGAGAAGATGAGCCAGGCCGTGGAACTGATGGAAGAAACCGTGGCGGCTGAGCGCCGTCGCCGTGAGCGCGCTGCCGAGGGCAGCGCTACCTGAGCTCGAGCCGTCCCACCAGGGCCGTGGATCCTGAACCGCGGCCCAGCAGCACCAGCTGAGAGGCCCGCTTCACCACCACCGGCAGACCAGGCGGCAACAGTTGCAGCGCTTCAAGCTCCTTGGGCTGCACCACCAGTTGCCAATCGCCCTCGGCAGGTGCCTGGAGGCTGGGAGCTTGAACGGGATTGGGACCCAGGAACAGAAGCAGCTGATCAGGTGCGAGCCAGCGCCAACCTCCCACCACCGCGCCATCCTCACGGTTCCAAAGGCTGAGCGCAGGCTGCGGCTGTAGGCGGATCAGCCCCTGCTGCTCCAGGGCGGTGCTGAGGTCAAGCAGCCAGCGCTCCCAGAGCTTGCGCTCACCGGGTAGACGAACCAACAACTGAAGGCCAGCGCGGTAGGCCCCCTTGGGCTGAGCCTGAAGCCGCAAGCTGAAGGGAGCAGCCTGCAGCCGCCGCAACTGCTCTGCGCCCAAGCCGTAGCGCTCGGCTAGGGCCGTACGCAACAGGGCCGTGCTGAGCAAGCCCCGCAGCAACAGATCAAGCCGTTTGCCCCTCAGCTCAAGCGGTTGGGCCGCGGAGGGATTGAGCGGCAACGAAGGCACGCCGAGCCGATCTGGAGCCGCAGTGTGGGCATCGGGGCTCGCCTCAGCTTCGCCCTGCCAGAGCAGCGACGCACTCTCGCTGCGCAAGCTGAGGCAACCCTGCTGGAGTGTCATCGCCAGGGGAGCGAGGGGGCCCAGCATCTGAGCGAGGGCCGCGGGGTTCCAGTGCACCGCCTCCTGCTGCAGCAAGGCCTGGCTGCAGCGCAGATCGAGCCCCTTCGGCGGACGACGGCGCAGTTTGAGTTGCTCCTGCAGCAACTGGCGAGCCAGGGGGCTCGGGGCCACCACGATCAGTTCATCCACCCGCAATCCATCAGCAGGCAGCGGTTCTGTGGGCGGCGCCGAAAACACCAGGTAGGCGCCGGCATCACCGTGGGGCCCCCAGAACTGCCACCACAACCGCCGCTGCGCCCTCCAGTGGCGTTGCGCGTCAGAGGGGCCCAGGCGTTGCTGCCAAAGAACCGGGGGTAGCTGGGCTGGCCGCGCCGCGAAGCTCTGCAGCAGAGCCGCATCGGGCATCAGCCGATCCAAACCACTCGCCAAGCGGCGCGGCACCAGCAGCACCAGTGCCGCGGGAACCACCAGCAGCACCGCGCTGGTGAGGGCCGTCAACCGCAGGGGTAGATCCTTCAGACGCACGCCGGCACAAGCCCATACAGGGTGGTGCGCTCACGCACGGGGCGTTGCAGCGATGTGGCAGCCGCGCGCAGCGCTTCCACCGACTGCGCGGTACCGCCCAAGGCGCCAGCTGCACTGGTGATGCTTTCTTCCATCAGGGTGCCGCCGAGGTCGTTGCAACCCCAGCGCAACGCCTCAGTAGCTCCGGCCAGGGTGAGCTTCACCCAGCTGGGCTGGTGATTGACGATCCAGCGACCCAACAGCAGCCTCGCCTGAGCCGTGAGGGCGAGCATGACAGGCAAATCGGGCTGATCGCGGCCCACGCGCTGCCGCAGGGCCGCGGGAGCCTGCGCACCAATGAAGGGGAGCAACACGAACTCGCTGAACCCAGCCTGTGAATGCTGCCAGGCAACCTGCTGCAGAGCCACCAGCGTGAGCAGATGCCCCGCACGTTGGCGGCTGGTTTCCAGATGGCCTGCCATCAAGGTGGCTGTACTGCGCAGACCGCTGCGGTGCACCTGAAGCACCACAGCGCACCACTCACGGGCAGAGAGCTTTTCAGGGCAGAGCCGTGCGCGAACCGCTTCATCGAGCACTTCTGCAGCCGTGCCAGGAATCGAGCCAAGGCCAGATGCCAGCAACCCATCAATCACTGCCTGCAGCGGCACCCGATCCTGCTGCGCGATGAAGAGCAGTTCCTGAGGGGAGAAGGCATGCAGATGGATCCCCGGGGCTGCCTGCTTCAAGGCTTCAAGCAGTGCCTGGTAGTAGCGCAGCGCTGTTCCCTGCAGCCGTGCTTCCGGGTTAAGCCCCCCCTGAATGCACAGCTCCGTGGCACCAAGCCTGGCGGCTTCAGCGGCGCGCTCCTGCAGGGTGTCGAAGCTGTGCCAATAGGCTCCCTCAGCGCCGGGATCACGGCGAAAAGCACAGAAGCTGCAGTGCTGAAGGCAGTGATTGGTGAAATTGAGATTGCGGTTCACCACGTAGGTGACCGTGTCGCCCACCAAGGACTGACGGAGACGATCAGCCTGCTGCCGCAGCAACTCGGTGGGCGCCTGAGCCAAAAGCGAAACAGCAACATCCAGCGATGCAGCGCTGGATGGCGAAACCGCCAGATGATCGGAGAGCTGCTGTTGCAGCTCATCGTTCCACGAGGGTGGAGTGCCGGAGCCATCAGGCGATCCAAGGGCCTGAGGCGCCAACACCGCTTCCGAGGTGCGCCAGGCCCAGGGGTCAAACGACTCCTGCGTTGCGATCACCGCAGGGCCTTGGCTTTGTTGCGCGTCTTGGGGGCCGCAGCCACAGGCTGCTGACGACGCCGGCGATCACGCCACTCAACGGTGGAGAGGTAGATCACCCCCCCACTCACAAACACCAACAGGGAAGCAGCCAGGATGGCCAGCACGTTGTTGAGCGTGAGGCCAGCAGCAACAACGTCGCTCACATTCAGAAGTTGATGGAACCGTCGCCGTTACGGCCCCACACCACCATGGCGATCGAGAAGGTGAAGACGGCGCAAAGGGCGGCCCAACCCACGGTGACCAGCATGGTGCGGTTGCAAAGGTGCGTGGAGTTTAGCCAGGGCCGGGGGCCAGACTGATGCTCCCAAGCGGCTTGTGATCGGATGGCACAACAGGCGGTTCAGGAGCGGCAGCGGGTAGATGCCCCCTACCCGAATGGCCGCGTGATCGTGCTGGATGACGACCACAACACCTTTCAGCACGTGGTGGAGGTGCTGGTGCGCTACATCCCTGGCATGAGTGCTGATCGTGCCTGGGAGCTGGCGCATCAGATCGATGGCCAGGGCTCGGCGGTGGTGTGGAGCGGACCGCTAGAGCAGGCCGAGCTCTATCACCAGCAACTGGGAGCCGAAGGTCTCACCATGGCCCCACTGGAACGCTGTTGATCAGCGGTGACTGCGCAGGAGCAGATCAAACAGGGGGCGCGTGCGCAACCGCTGCGACTGGGCATCCAGCACGTAGCTGAGCACCCGCCCAGAGCAGACCGCGAGGCCGCGCAGATGGTCCTCGTCGGGCTGCTCGCAGCTGATCAGCTGCGATGGAGAACCCAGCTCCCGCAGCAGTTCTCGGCGCAACAGCTCCCGCATCTCGGGATTGGCCCGGGCTGCCATCGCAACGACAAAGGGATCATTGGTTTAGCAGGAATCCTTAGGGTTGACGACCACATGCGGCAGCGATGGGCCGGCTGGTGATCACCCACAGCACCTACCTGGAGGGGCTGATCCCACTGCTGAAGCGGCTGGTGCAGGATCCCGCCATCGACACGATCACGCCAGCAGTGATCGCCAGGGTGAGAGGCCGTTCGCCGGAGCTGCGGCTGAGAGTTTCAACGCCGATCACAGGGGGCTGGAAGTTGGTGGCCCGCCGCGGCACGAGCGCCCAGGAGGTGTTCGTGGTGACGGGTCTGAACGCCGAAGCCCTCGAGGATCGAATCGTCCAAGCCCTCAGCCGTTAGGCGAGAAAAGGGTGAACCGCTGTGCCGTTCTGCCCCAGATTCCGACCTGGATAAACCAGAAGGGGAGTCAAAGCGAAGATTCGTTTCCGGCTACGAGGCCGGTCTACGGCACTGTCGCGACAGACGCCCCAAGTCGAAAAGGGAGTCAGATCAGAAAACTGTAGAAGGCAGTCACCAACACAGCAGTCCGCTCAAATCCTAGGACGACTGGTCCGTCTCAGACCCGGGTGGCAGAGGCCAGATCTGCCGCACCTGCTCGAGGCGCTGCATCGCTTCCTGACGCCGCGCCGCAGGGTCCTGCTGCTGCAGAAGCAGGGTGACATGTCCCAGCTTGCGGCCCACCGACGCCCCAGCCTTGCCGTACCAGTGCAGGTGGGCATCAGGCAGGGCCGCGAGCGCCTGCCGCTGAGCCTCATAAGCAGCCCCTAGATCCTCGGCGCTGCGCTGCTCAAACCCCAGCAGATTCACCATCAGGGCGCCGGCGGCCTGCAGGGCAGGTTCACTCAGCTGCTGGCCCGAGACAGCCAGAAGCTGAAGGTCGAACTGGCTCAGATCACAAGCCTCGATCGAATAGTGGCCGGAGTTGTGGGTACGCGGCGCCAGCTCGTTGATCATCAAACCGCGGGGCCCGTAGAACAGCTCTATCGAGAGCACTCCCACGTAATTGAGCGCGGTGAGCAGCGAAGCGGCCATGTTGCGCACGGCCTGCTGCAGGGCGTGGCTGGCCTCATAGGGCGCCAGCACCCAGTCGCACACCTGCTGGTGCTGGTGGGTCTGCACCACAGGCAGACACACCACGTCGCCCATCTGATCACGGGCCGCCACCACCGCAAGCTCCAGATCAAAGGCCACGAACTCCTCAACGATCCAGTTGGTGGCTTCCACCCGCTCCAGCAAGGCATTTAGATCGGCGTCACTGCGGAGCACAGCAGTGCCCTTGCCGTCGTAACCACCGCTGGCCGCCTTGGCCATCACCGGATAGACAAACCCCTGGGGCAGCTGGGGGTGAGCCTCGGCCGCCGTTGGAGCTGAGGCAGCTGGGGAATCCTCGCCAGCCGCGGCTCCCTCAGGAACCTCCTGCACGCGATCGAGCGGAAACCAGGCCGGGGAGGGCAGGTTGAAGCGGTTCAGCAACTCGCGCTGGCTGCGCTTGCACACCAGCGGCCGCAGCGCCTCGAGATCGGGTACAAACGGCACACCATCGGCCGCCAGGGCCTTCAGGCCCTCCAGATCCACCCACTCGTTTTCAAAGCTGATAGCGCTGCAGCGTGTCGCCAATTCACGGGTGGCCACCACATCGCGCACCTCGGCCTGCACCACGCTGGTGGCCAGGGCAACGGCCGGATCCTGAGCGCCAGGGGTCTGCACGTGCAGCTCAACGCCGCGGCGGCGGGCGGCCTCCGCCAGCATCCAGGCCAGCTGGCCGCCACCCACGATTCCGATCGAGGTGGCTGGGCCCATCAATGCGCGTGGTCAATGGATCAATGTCGCATCCGCGGGGCTGGAGGTGTGGCTGCAGCGTTTAGCTGAAACCTTTATCGCCAGCGAAGGCGAAGCGCACCAAACTGAGCAGCAGCACGATCACGAACAGCGCCAGGCCCACCGTGCAGGCGTAGCTGATCTCCAATTCGGCAAAAGCCTGGTCATACACGTAATACACCAGGGTTTTGGTGGCATCAGCCGGGCCGCCCTGGGTCATCAGATACACCTCTTCGAACACCTTGGTGGCGGCGATGGCCGAAATCACGGCCACCAGGGTCACGTAGGGGCGCAACAGGGGAAGGGTGATGTCGAGGTGCTTGCGCCAACCCTCGCTGCCATCGAGCTCAGCGGCCTCGTAGAGATCGGCGCTGATGCCCTGAAGGCCCGCCAGAAAAATCACCATGTAGTAGCCAAGGCCCTTCCACAGGGTCACCACCATCACTGAAGGCAAGGCCAGTGAAGGGTTAGTGAGAAAACCAATGGGTTGGAAACCCTCGGGGAATAAGGCGCTGAGCCACTCATTAATCAGGCCTGTCTCGGCGTAGAGCCAGCGGAAGGCGATCGCCGCCACCACGATCGACACGAGCACAGGCGTGTAGAACGCGGCCCGGAACCAGTGGATCCCCGGCAGCTGGCGATTCACCAGCACCGCCAGCGCCAGCGAACCCAGCACCACCGGCGGCACCACACCCACCAGGTAGAGCAGCGTGGTGCCGAGCACCTTGAAGAACATCGGGTCGCTCAGCAGGCGACGGATATTGGCCAGCCCCACGAAGCGCAGCGGCTCGCTCACATCCAAACCGCTCTGGGTGAAGCTCATCACCAGGGCCATGGCGGCAGGGATCAGCACCGACAGGCTGATCAACGCCAGCCCCGGCGCCAGGAAGCCCCAGGCGGTTGCAGATACAGCCCCGGTGCGGGGGGAAGGATCAGACATGCAGCCAGCCGTGATCGCGCCATTGTGGGAGATCCATTCCGACCTGCCAGCCTGCCGATGTTGAGCAGCCCAGCCGCGCTGAGCAGCGCGAACGGCGACCCGCTCGAGGTGCTGCAACGGGTGTTCGGCTACCCCAGCTTCCGCGGCCCCCAGGAAGCGATCGTGCGTCATGTGATCGCCGGCGGCTGCGGGCTGGTGCTGATGCCGACGGGCGGCGGCAAATCGCTCTGCTACCAGGTGCCGGCGCTGTGCCGGCCGGGGCTGGCGGTGGTGATCTCACCGCTGATCGCCCTGATGCAAGACCAGGTGGAGGCCCTGCAACAACTCGGCATCGCAGCGGCAGCGCTGCACTCCGGCCTCGACGCCGACGAGAGCCAACAGGTGTGGCGGCAACTCAACGCTGGTCAGCTCGATCTGCTCTACGTGTCACCCGAGCGATTGCTCAACGGCGATCTGCTGGAGCGGCTCAGCAGCAGCCCGCTGGCACTGTTCGCCATTGATGAAGCCCATTGCGTGTCGCAGTGGGGCCACGATTTCCGCCCTGAATACCGGCAGCTCGATGTGCTGGCCAGACGGTTTGAGCAAGTGCCGCGGCTGGCTCTCACCGCCACCGCAGACCCGCGCACCCAGGCCGACATCCGCGAACGGCTGCACCTGCTGGAGGGTGAGGTGTTTGTCGCCAGCTTTGATCGGCCCAACATCCGCTACCTGCTGCGCCATAAACAGAGCGGCAACGGCCAGCTGCTGCAGTTCCTGGAAGAGCACCGCGGTGAATCCGGGATCGTGTATGCCCGCTCCCGCAGCCGGGTGGAACGCGTAGCGGCCGAATTACAGGCGGCGGGTTTCGATGCGATCGGGTATCACGCAGGCATGGAGGCTGAAGCGCGCCGCCAGGCACTGCAGCGCTTCCGCCTGGGCAGCGGCGTGGTGGTTGTGGCCACGATCGCTTTCGGCATGGGGATCGACAAACCCGATGTGCGCTTTGTGGCCCACGTGGATCTGCCCAAAAGCCTGGAGGCTTATTACCAAGAAACAGGCCGTGCCGGCCGTGATGGCCTGCCGGCAGTGGCCTGGATGGCCCATAGCGCCGCCGACATCCCGCAGCTGCGCCGCTTCATCGACGACTCCGGCGCCAGTGAGGAGCAAAAGCGCATCGAGCACGGCAAGCTCGAAGCCCTGATCGCCTTTAGCGAAGCCAGCGGCTGCCGGCGCCAGGTGCTGTTGCACCATTTCGGCGAAGCGCTGGCCGAGCCCTGCAACAACTGCGATGGCTGCCTCGAACCGCAACAGCGCAGCGACTGCCGCGTGGCCGCGCAGAAAGCCCTCTCAGCCGTTTACCGCACCGGCCAACGCTTCGGCGCCGCCCATGTGGTGGATGTGCTGCTCGGAGGCAACACCGAGAAGATCCGCAGCCTTGGCCATGACCAGCTGAGCGTGTACGGGATCGGCAAGGAGCTCGATCGCGGCCAGTGGCGGGCGCTGCTGCGCCAACTGGTCAGTCTTGGGGCGCTGGTCTCACCAGCGGATGCGAAGGGGGGGCTGTGTTTCGGAGCGTCTGAGCTGGTGCAGCCCTTGCTCAGGGGCGAGCAGCAGCTGGCCCTGGTGCTGCCTCCACCCGCCAAAGAGCAACGGCGACGCAGTGCTGCGGCCAGCGCCGGGGGATCAGCCGTCGTCAACGACGACGATCCGCTGCTGAGCGCCCTGAAGGCGTGGCGGCGTGAGCAGGCCCGCGACCAGGGCGTGCCGCCCTACGTGGTGTTTCACGACCGCACCCTGGTGGAGCTCGCAGGAGTTCGGCCCCACTCCCTGGCAGCTTTGGCTGGCGTGAGCGGCATCGGCAGCGCCAAGCTCGAGCGTTACGGCGAGGCGCTGCTGGAGGTGCTGGCTGCCCATGGGGACGGGAGACATGCCTGAGAAGCGCGTGTCCGAAGGCGGATATCCATAGATATCCATCGGTGGACACACACGCATACACCTTGAACACCAAGGCCGAAGCGGCACACCACCGCCAACCACAACGCAACCGCCAACGCCGGCGGCCGATAACGTCAGCCGAAAGCAGCGTTGTTCCATGGGCGCCACAGCCGCCGCGATCCGCACCATCGAGGTGGCGCTTTCCGCAAATCCCTATCCGGTGGTGATCGGCCAAGGTGCTTTGCAGAGCCTTGGGGAGCAGATCCAAAACCAAGGCATCAAGAGAGGCACCAAGGTGCTGGTGGTGACCAACCCGGTGGTGGATCAGCACTACGGCGCCAGGGTTTTGGCCAGCCTTGAAGCGGCCGGCTTCAAGGCCAGCCTGCTGGTGATCGAGGCGGGGGAAGACCAGAAAACCCCCGCCACCGTGGCCCAGATCCACGATGCCTCCTTCGCGCGCAAGCTGGAGCGCAGCTCGCTGATCGTGGCGCTCGGTGGTGGCGTGGTGGGCGACATGGCTGGGTTTGCCGCTGCCACCTGGCTGCGGGGGATCGCGGTGGTGCAGGTGCCCACCACCCTTCTGGCGATGGTGGATGCATCGATCGGCGGCAAGACCGGTGTGAATCATCCCGGCGGTAAAAATCTGATCGGTGCCTTTCACCAGCCACGGCTGGTGTTCATTGATCCCGACACCCTTCAAACCCTGCCCGAGCGCGAATTCCGTGCGGGGATGGCTGAGGTGATCAAATATGGCGTGATTGGCGATCCCGAGCTCTTCAGCGAGCTCGAGGCAGCAGGAGAACGGCTGGCCACAATGGCCACCCTGCCCAGTGCGTTGCTTCAGAGCGTGCTTGAGCGATCTGCAGCGGCCAAGGCAAAGGTGGTAGCCGCCGATGAACGCGAAGGCGGCCTGCGGGCGATCCTCAACTACGGCCACACCCTTGGCCATGTGGTGGAAGCCCTCTGTGGCTATGGCACCTATCTGCATGGTGAAGCCGTAGCGATCGGCATGGTGGCCGCCGGGGAACTCGCCCTGGAGCTGGGCTTGTGGAGCGCGGCTGATCAGCACCGCCAACGGGCTGTGATCGCCGCCGCTGGCCTGCCGCTGCAATGGCCCGTACTGGAGCCCGCCGCAGTGTTGCAATGCCTTCAGGGCGATAAGAAAGTGCGCGACGGCACCGTGCGCTTCGTGCTGCCGACAAGCCTCGGCAGCGTGGAGATCCGCAGCGATGTGAGTGGCGCACAGGTGCTGGCCGCCCTCGAACGCTGCGGCGACTGACGCGGTCAGCCGCTCGCTGCTGTCACACCAGAGGGGGGTCTTGCATAAACAGGCAAGAGCCTGTGGCACAGCCTGCCGAGGAACGCTGAAAGGCTGCCCAGCGGAAATCGCCAAGGGTGTGGGGATCCACCAGCCGCAACAAGGCTTCCCGGCGGGCCAGCAAAGCATCAAGGCCGGCGCCGGCCTGGTGCTGCAGGCCATGCAACCGCTGTGCCAACCCCAGCGCCAACAGGGCTTCGCCCTGGCGGCGCTGGCCGATGCACTCCCAACCAGCGGCTGCGGCAGCGCGCTCCAGGCTCTCCAGGCACAGATGAGCCGTGAGATCCCAGTAGCCGGGCGCCTGCAGGGGGTCGGGGCTGGCCTGCTGTTGGCGGTAGGCCATCAGCGTGCCGTTGCTGCGCTGGGGCGCGTAGTAGCGCCAGGCCTCATGGGCGTAGTCAATCACCAGCAGCACGCCGGAATTCAGGCCTGCAGCGGCCTGTTGCAGCCAGGCTGCCTGTTCGGGGTGGAGCTCCGTGGTCCAACCGGCGGGGCGCTGGAGGCCAGGATCGAGGAGCCCAAGGGCTTCGAGTTGGGCGAGCTCTTCGCGCTGAAGCGCTTCGCCGGGCTCGAGCCGCAGCGAGGGCTGGGCCTGATCAACCTGGTTCAGGGCCACCTGCTGGCGGCGCCAGAGGGCCCCGTCCCACTGCACCCGCTCCACGGCCAGGGCATCGAGCACCTCATGGGCCAGCAGCACACCGTGCACCGGACCGGCGCTGAGCTGCGCAAAGCTCAGCCAGCGGCAGCGCAGGGGGCTGGCATGGAGCCTGACCCGTTGCCGCTGCGCCATGCCGGGGTTGGGTTCGATCAGCAGCAGGGTGGTACGAGCCGCCAGCTCGGGCCAACCGGCCGTCAGCTCCTGGGCCAGTTGCAGGGCCAGATCCCCTTCTCCCGGACCCGCTTCCACCAGCGCCAGGGGCTGATCGGCGGGTTGCTGCAGCAGCCACTGGGCGATCTGGGGAGCCAACAGCGCGGCGAAATCAGCACCGAGAGAGGGCGAGGTAGCGAAATCACCGCGGGCCCCCACCTGCAGGCGGCCACTGCCGTAGGCGCCGTGCTCGGGGTCATGCAGCGCCCACTGCATGTAGCGGCGAAACGGTACGGCGCCGCCGGCAGCCCGCAGGCGCTCCGCCAGCCAAGGGGGTGCGGGATGGGCTGGAGCGGCAGCAGAGCTCACGGGCGGACGCTGGACTCAGGGAGAATGCTCGCCACTGAAGCAGGCGCGATGGCTCGAGTGATGGGCTGGTTCACCGGAGCGATCCTCAGCCTGGTGCTGCTGCTGGGCCTGGGCGCCGGGCCAGCCCTCGCCTACGACAATCCCGACCTGCTGCCCGATCACCCCACCCCGGTGATCGACCTGGCCAAGATCCTCACCGACAGCCAACGCGCGGCCCTGGAAGCCGAGCTCAACGACTTCGAAGCGGTGAGCGGCTGGAAGCTGCGGGTGCTCACCCAGTACGACCGCAGCCCGGGCCTGGCGGTGAAGGACTTCTGGGGCCTCGATGAGCGCAGCTTGCTGCTGATTGCTGATGAACGCGGCGGCAACCTGCTCAACTTCAATGTTGGCGACGCCCTGTTCGCCCTGATGCCGCGCACCTATTGGGTTGAGCTGCAAACACGCTTCGGCAACGTGTACTACGTGCGTGATCACGGCCAGGACGCATCGATCCTTGATTCCCTCCACACCGTGAAGGGGTGCCTGGAGATCGGTGGCTGCCAGGTAGTGCCAGGGCTCCCCCAGGAGCAATGGCTGCTGACACTGGCCACATCGGTGATCGGAGGCCTGATTGTGGGTTTCGCCGCTTACCCCCGCAAGCCGGAGCACACCGTGGAGTGGGCCTGGGTGCTGCTGCTCTCGCCGCTGTGGGTGATCCTGTTCGGCGTGTTCGGCATCGCCCCGATCATCACGCGCACCCCTGATGTGCTGCCGCTGCTCCGCAATGCCCTGGGATTCGTGGGCGCCATCGTGGCGGCCTACCTGATTGCGCAGAACACCGTGGGCAAGCAGCGGCTCAAGGACAGCGAAGGCTGATCCGCCGCTTCAGCGGCTTTGAGCCAAGCTGCGAGGACCCACGCGCTCGAGCTTCTCGAGGCGGCAGCGCAGCGAATCCACGGGTTCGCAAGCCGGCTCTGCCGCAATCGGAGTGGCGGAACCAGCCAGTGCGCGCAGCTCCGACAGGTTGGCTTCGTAGAAGGCCTTGAGGGCCGCGTAGCGCTTCACCGGCTGGCCGTAATAGCTGTGGCCCGCCAGGGTGGGGAAGGACGCCCATTCGGGAGCCAGCTTCGCGGCCAGATCGGGCGTGAATTCACCGCGATCGGCCAGATGCAGGGCCCCACGACGCTGAATCAGAAACAAGGCGGCTTGATCCTGCACTTCAGGCCCGAAGCCCTGCAGGCTGAGGCTGCGGCTGGCCAGGGCCCAGGTGAAGGGCATGAACTGGTAAGCGCCAGCGGCGGCGCTGGCGTAGCGCCCCGTGGAGATGACCCGATCAGGGTGGCGATCGAGGCCCTGCATCAGACCACCGCCGAACATGATTCGGTAGCCCAAATCTTCGCCGCGCGCCCAGGTGCCTTCCGCGTAGCGGATGGTGTTCAGCAGAGCGCGCCGTTCAGGCGTGAGGGCATAGCGGAAGAACCGCTCCAACGCTGAAGGGCCATCGCTCACGTTGATCATGGCGAGCTGGGAGCGGGGGCGGCCAAGCTCAAGCGCAGCAGCAGGCCGAGCGGCCATCAGCACCTCTGCAGAAGAGTTAGCTCTGGCTGGGGCGGTGAAGCCTGCACCCAACACAACAAGTGAAGAAGCCAACAGCGCAAAGCGCGAGCGAAGCGGCTGAGAAAAAACGGACAAACCCAACCAAGAAGCGAACAACAGACCTTGCGGGCAGCGAATTGCCACAAAAAAACGAAAGCTGCGCAGCTCCCGATCAAGGATCAGAAAATCAACAACAATTCAGGAGAACTGTGTTGTGAGCCGCAAACAACCAGTCAGGCAGAAGCTTTCCGAAAAGAAGATGCTGGTGCGACTAGCATTTGATTAAGATGAGTTTGACTCACTAACCGCCACACGGGAATCAGATTCGTGCCAGCAAGAAAACCGTCTACCGCCATCAAGAATGGTCATGGCAGTTCAATTCATTGAGCTGCGCAGGGTTTTGTAAGACAATCCTGCGCAGCGTTCCTATTGCGCTGATACCGCAATTGCGCCTTGCGCTGTAGCCAAAATCACAGCAGCAGCCTGATCAGCCCCTTCACGGGCCAGCAGGCCGCCACGGGGAGCCCGTAACGGCTGATCCAGCTTCCAATCCCCGCACTCGAGCTGCTCGCGGCTGAGCAACCGATGCCAGCCGTGCTGCTGCAGCGCCTGCTCCAGCACCGGAGCCTCGGCGAAACCCTCACGCCGCACCAGATGAATACCGATACCAGCAGCCAACGCCTCGCAGAAGGTGCTGTAGCCGGGTTTGGTGAGAATGCGGCTGCAGAGGGGCATCAGCTCAAGCGGCCGTAGATCGGGCGGAATCAGAGTGGCGTTGGCGGCCTGCGCCAGGGCGGTATCGCTCACCAGGAAGTGGTGCTCCGGCCAACGCTGCAGCAGCTGCGGCTCCAGGGCCAGTCCCAGTCCGCCAAACCCCACCAGCACCATGCGTTCCGGCGGCACCTCGAGCTGCAACCGCTTCAGCAAGTTCGCCGGTGCATGCCGGGCCCGCCCCGGTGTGAGCCCCACCTCCGTTGAAGGAACATCCCAGGGCATGGGCATGGCGAAGGGGCAGCGGATCACGGCGTTGCCCTGGCGGTAGGCCGCCAGGGCGCGATCCGCCCAGATGGTGAAGGCGCCGCCCATGGGCCGGTAGATGGCATCCCAGCCGAAATTGGCCATCCACACCAGCGGTACCCCCAGCTGGCTCGCCAGATCCGCTGCCGCCGGGGCCACATCCCCGAGCACAAGCACCGGTTGGCGTTGGGCCCTGAGCCATCGCACCTCCGCCTCAATCTGGGAAGGCAACTGCTGCTCGAGGTGATGGAGGGCAGCCAGCGTGGCCTCAGCGTCGGCACCCAGGGCATCGGCCTGGATCACCCCCACATCCCAGCGGCAAGGACGCTGCTCAAACGGCACCGCTCCAAAGGCAAGCTCAAGAAAGGCCGGCGCCAGTGGAGTGGAGAGCACCAGGCGCCAACGGGGCCGCAATTGATGCAAGGCGGTGAGCACCGCAGCCACTCGCGAGCCGTGGCCAAAGCCGTGGCCGCTCACACAGGCGTAAATCAGCACGGCTGCAGCTCCGGAGCACGCATCAGGGTCTGGCGGTAACGCAGAGCTCCATCGGGGTCATACCAGCGATGGCTGATCTCCTGCAGCTGGCCGCCGCGCAGCTCAACCCAACTGAAATGGCGCAGCGGCTGCCCTTGCTCATCCTGGCTGTGGCGCGGCACGAAGGCGGTGTTGAGATAGGTGGTGCCGGCACGATCGATGCAATAGCTGAGACGATCGCCCTGGCCGCGCTTGAGCTTGTGATGCATGTGGCCAAACACCACCAGAGGCACAGGCCGATGGCGCCTGATCTGATCAATCGCCAGGGCTAGATCCTGATCGCCCCAATCGCAGGCGGGCGCTTTCCAATCGCGGCCGCAGGGGTCAGCGGCGGCGCTGCCAAGGCCGCTGGGGCCGCTGTGGGCCAGCAGGATCAGAGGCAGGCTGGGATCAGCGCGCAGGGCTGCCGCCGTGATCCGCGCTGCCGATTCCTGCAATGTCACAGGGCCGAACACGGCCTGCGCCGCCTGGTTGAGGTGAAACCCTCCGCCGGCACTGGCCGGACGACCGCCCACCACGGCGAGACCCGGAGGATGCAGCTCACGCAGATCCCAGCCGCAGTGGCGGCTGCCGAGTGCCTCGAGCTGACGTTGCAAGGTGCGACCACTGGCATCGCGGCCGGTGTCGTGGTTTCCAAGGATGCAGGCGAGTGGCAAGGGCAACTGGGCCAGACGCGCCGGAATGCGGGCCTGGCCATCACTGAGGTCGCCCACCACCAGCAGGGCATCGGGCCTCAGCTGCGCCAGCAGCCGTTCATCCACCGCGTCCCATTGCCCATGCAGATCTCCGGCGATGGCGATGCGGAGCTCTGCCAAACGGATGCCTAGGCTTCCGCCATCCTGCATCAGGTAGGGCCTGAGCCTTGGTTTTCGCGGCTGCCCAGAACACCACCGGCGGTTGCCCGCCCCACGCGCAGCTGCCGGCGGCGATCGCCGAGCTGAAACGCCAGCGCAATGCCGTGATCCTTGCGCACTACTACCAGGAGCCTGAAATTCAAGACATCGCTGATTTCATCGGCGATTCGCTCGAACTCTCACGCAAGGCCGCCGCCACCGACGCCGACGTGATCGTGTTCTGCGGCGTGCACTTCATGGCCGAGGTGGCCAAGATCCTCAGCCCCTCCAAAACAGTGCTGCTGCCGGATCTGGAGGCCGGCTGCACCCTCGCCGATGCCTGCCCTGCCGATGCCTTCGCCAGCTTCCGCGCTGAACATCCCCAGCACCTGGTGGTGAGTTACATCAACTGCTCGGCGGCCGTGAAAGCCCAGAGCGATCTGATCTGCACCAGCAGCAACGCCGTGGATCTGGTGAAGCAACTGCCCGCCGATCGCCCGATCCTGTTTGCGCCGGATCAGAACCTCGGCCGCTGGGTGCAGCGCCAGAGCGGCCGCGAGCTCACCCTCTGGCCCGGCAGCTGCATCGTGCACGAAACCTTCAGCGAGCAGGCCCTGCTGCAGCTGAAGCTCGAGCACCCGGGAGCTGAGGTGCTCGCCCACCCGGAATGCCAGCAACATCTGCTCGATCACGCCGATTTCATCGGGTCCACCAGCGCCTTGCTGCGCCGCGCCGCAGCCAGTGAGGCCAGCGGCTTCATCGTGCTCACCGAGCCCGGCATCCTGCACCAGATGCGCAAGGCGGTGCCCGGCAAGGCGTTCTATGAGGTGCCGGGTGCGGACGGCTGCAGCTGCAACGCCTGCCCCTACATGCGCCTGAACACCCTCGAGAAACTGTGGCAGTGTCTGAACGACATGGCTCCAGAGATCGAGCTGGATGAGGCGATGCGCCAGCGGGCGCTGGCGCCGATTGAAAAGATGCTGGCGATGAGCAGCTAATAGCTGTAGTTAGCCACAAACAAGCTGGTGTCATCCGACGGTTCGGAGCCCGGCTCATAGGCACCGCGGCTCGCGGCTCCATTGGCCCGGGCGCGGGCCATCAGCGCCGCCTGCCCCGCCGCCAAATCGGTCCCGCCCCAGTGCTTGATGCAGGAGTGCTGCAGAGCGCGGCCGTAGGAGAAGCCGAGGTGCCAGGGGGCATAGCCCTGCGCAGCCGCTTGATTGATGGCGTTGAGGCAAAGGCTTGCATCTTCCTCGCTGAGGCCACCGCTGAGAAAGAGGATCGCCGGCACTGCCGCGGGCACGGTGCGGCTGAGGGTGCGCACGGTGAACTCACCCACCTCCTCAGCGCTGGATTGGTGCGGGCACTCCGCGCCAGGGCAGGTCATCGAGGGTTTGAGCAGACTGCCTTCCAGAAACACGCCGTTGATGGCCAGAGCCTCGTAGGTGGTGCGCAGCACCCACTCCTGAACCGAAGCGGTGGTGGTGATGTCGTGGTCGCCATCCATCAGGATCTCGGGCTCCACGATCGGCACCAGGCCGTGCTCCTGCACGGTGCGGGCGTAGCGAGCCAGGCCCCAGGCGTTTTCGCGCACGGCCAGCTCCGAGGGGGCACCGTTGCCGCTGATCTGCAACACGGCTCGCCATTTGGCGAACCGCGCGCCCCGGGCGTAGTAGCTGGCGGCGCGTTCACCCAGCCCCTTGAGGCCGGTGCACCAGCTCTCCCCGGCCACACCGCCGGCCAGGGGTTCCACCCCCTGATCCACCTTGATCCCGGGCACAATCCCCTGCTTCTGGAACAGCTCCACGATCGGAGCACCGCCGGCCTCAGCGGTGCTGTCTTGAAAGAGGGTTTCCTCGTAAAGGATCACACCCGAGATGTGCTCGCTCAGCCCCTCGGTGGTGGCCAGCAGGCTGCGGTAGGCGCGCCGATTGTCTTCGGTGTTTTCAAGGCCGATGGCATCGAAGCGTTTGCCGATCGTGCCGGTGGATTCATCGGCCGCGAGCAGCCCCGTGCCCGGGGCCGCCAGGGCCGCTGCGGTGGCCGCCAGTTCATCGCGGAAATCGTTGAGAGCCATGGCGGCGGACCGCGGGGATCACCCCCTGGCTAGAGACGGCGGCCGCACGCGTCAACCGCAAGACGCAGAGG
>VFQT010002412.1_pt1 | contig 19309 bp, 20 predicted proteins | sample 3512381 | NCBI WGS metagenome assembly VFQT01 (sample SAMN10412376, study PRJNA504923) | tailings metagenome | isolation source: Relicate 2 Philex TSF3 active mining site | place: Philippines: Tuba, Benguet | collected 2017-08-29
CCGCCGTAGGCGATCGGTGAGGTGATGGCGTGATAGCCGCGTTCGGCTTTCTTCTGGATCCACGCCATGCCGCGATCGAGAAGAGCCTTTTCTTCTTCGAACGTCAGGGCATGGAAGACCGAGACGGAGAATTCGCCCTCGCCCCAGACGAGGTCCTTGTCTTCGGTGCCGCTCGATCGATACTCGGCGTTCGCCTCGAGCCAGGCCTTGGCGTCGCGGGTGAAGTCCTCGAGAGAAGGAATCGCTGTGTCGCTCACGTGACCACCGTAATTGACCGTTCGATCAGTACCGCAACCGTAGGTACGTCGCCGGGGCCGATGCCAGGCCGTCTTCCAGGCCATACTCGGTCCATGGCTCGCGCCTCGACACCGGCCCGCCGACTCGGGCGCCCCCCGTCGACCGACTCGTTCGAGACGCGTCAGCGCATCCTCGACGTGGCTCGAGGCGAATTCGCGATCCACGGTTACGAGGTCGCCACCAACCGCCGGATCGCCGCTCGGGTGGGCATCACGACCGCCGCGTTGTACCACTACTTTCCGTCGAAGGCCGACCTGTACGTCGAGGTACTCGTCGACGCCGAGGCCGCAGTTGCCGATCGATTCCGGTCGGTCGCCACGGGGACGAATCTGGCCGAGCGTCTGATCGCGGTTCTCGAGGAATCGCATGCGATGAACGCCGAGGATCCGTCCTTGGCCCAGTTGTTGGCGGCGTTTCGCATCGACGAGCGTCGTCATCCCGATGTTGCCGACCTCGTTCGAGGGCGTGAACGTCCCGTCGCATCGTTCTTCTCGGCCCTCGTCGACGACGCCATCGGCGCCGGAGACATCGAAGCGACAGCACGTCGGGCGACATTGGCCCTCATCACGATTCTTCTGGTCGGACTCAGTGATGCGATGTCGGACGATCTACGAACCCATCGGCTCGCGGTCGATGCCGCCACGGCACTCCTGAGGGTGGGACGCGTGGTCGAGCCATGACGTCTCGAACGATGACGTCTCGAACGATGACGTCTCGAACGATGACGTCACGAACGACGATCGTCACCGGAGGTGCATCGGGTATCGGACGGGCGACGGTCGAACGGCTGATGCGTGCGGGAGGTTCGGTGGTCGTGATCGACCGAGAAACCGCCGATCTGGCGGATTCCGACAACCTGCGAATCGTGGTCGGCGACGTCACGTCCGCGGAGGTGAATGCCGACGCGGTCGCTCTCGCCGAGACGGCGTTCGGCGGCCTCGACGCGGTCGTGTTGAACGCGGGTGTCGCGGCCAGTGGCGACCTTCTCGATCTGCCCATCGAGGTCTTCGATCGAACGTGGGAGGTCAACGTCCGTGCCGTACTCCTCGGAATTCGAGCCGCCGTCCCGGCACTTCGGCGACGAGGTGGCGGGCGAATCGCAGTGACCGCATCGACGTCGGGGATCGCGGCTGACCCGGGAATGTGGCCGTACAACTCGGCCAAGGCCGCGGTGATCAATCTCGTTCGTGGCGCGGCTCTCGACCTGGCCCGAGACGGCATCACGGTCAACGCGATCTGTCCCGGCCCCACGGAGACCGGGATGACGGCGGGGATTCGAACCCTGGCCGCGGTTCACGATGCTCTCGCCCGGTCGGTACCGATGCAACGATGGGGGCGGCCCGATGAGGTGGCCGCCGTCGTGGAATTCTTCGTGTCGGATGCGGCGAGTTTCGTGACCGGGGCAGTGGTTCCGGTCGACGGGGGTATCACCGCCAACACCGGCCAATTCGCACCGGCCCCTCGTTCGGAAAGGAACTGATCATGGAGCACCCCGAGAACTACGAGGACGTCACGGTGTACGGACTCGACGACGACATGGAGGAAAAGCTTCTCCTCGCCCACAACGAGTGCACGTTCATCTGGTCGAACAAGGAAGGCTGGCCGGTCGGCGTCATCATGTCGTACGTGTGGCGCGACGGCTGCTTCTGGCTCACGGCGTCTTCCCAACGTGCGCGCATCTCGGCTGTTCGTCGCGATCCTCGGGTCTGTGTGGTCGTGACCTCGACGGGAACATCGCTGCCTCGCAACATGACCGTGACTTGGAAGGGAACCTGCGAGGTGCTCGACGATCAGGCGACCAAGGACTGGTTCTACCCGGCGCTCGGCGAGGCAATCATGGGCGGACCGGGGAAGCGTGCCGATGCCTTCCGAGATTTTCTGGATTCACCGCGTCGGGTGATCCTGAAGGTGGTCCCGACACAGCGAATCGGCTACGACGGAACCAAGATGGGCCAAGCCACGACCGAGTGGATGAAATCTCGAGCTCAGACGAGCGAGTGACAGGAGACGATGATGAAACTGGGATTGTCCGCTGACGAAGTTCTCACCACCACACGTTCGGTTCGTAAGCGACTCGATCTGAGTCGCGCGGTCGAGCGCGATGTCCTCGTCGAATGCGTCGAGATCGCGCACCAGGCACCGACCGGATCGAACATGCAGGGATGGCGCTGGCTGTTCGTCGAGGATCAGGCCAAGAAGACCGCCCTGGCCGAGATGTATCGGGCGAACTTCTATCCGTACATCAACGATCCCAACCGTCCGCGCCGTGACGATCAGGGCGAGCGAATTCTCGACTCGGCCAAGTACCTCGCCGACGTTCTCGATCAAGTGCCGGTCCTCATGATCCCGCTGATCGCCGGGCGCCTCGACACCGGAACGCCCGCGTTCGGACAAGCCTCGGCATGGGGCTCGCTGCTGCCGGCGGTGTGGAGTTTCATGCTCGCCCTGCGCGAGCGCGGACTCGGATCGGCGTGGACGACCCTGCACTTGCCGAACGAGAAGGAGGCCGCTGATCTGCTCGGCATTCCGTTCGATCAGTACACGCAAGCCGGACTCTTCCCGGTCGCTTACACGATCGGAACCGACTTCAAGATCGCCCAGCGCGTGCCGGCCGAGAAGTTCATCCGCTGGGACTCCTGGTCCTGACCCATTCGCGCGCCTGATTCGACGCAGTCCACGTGATCGCGTTGGACATGGCCTGTCGGAACGAGGCGTCGCCGTAGGTGGCCGGTCCGTCACCGAACTGCAGATACACGATCGGCGAACGTCCCGACGATGTGGCCCAGGCCACCAGATCGCTTCCGGGAGGATGGTGCCACCCGGTGTTGTCGTTGCGTCGTCCCCGAATGGCGAGATCGGCCGAATGGAATCGGCGATCGTCGTCGACGGGGTAGGTCGTGCGCATCAGGGGCACCACGTCGTTCTCGGCGACCGGGAAGCAGTACAGCTCGTCGGTGATCTCGAATCCGTCACCGAGACCGGCGCACACCGGATGCGAAGGGTCGAGTACTTCCACTCGATGAGTGATGTCGAACACGTACCCGGAGTCGGGGTATTCGACGCCTCGCCACGAAGCCGGCTGATAGTGAAAGCGTCCCCCCACCATGTCGGCGAACCATTCGCTGGCCGGCCACGAGGCGATCGCATGGTGCACGAACACCAGTCCCGTTCCGTTCGCCCGTAATCGGTCGAAGGTCGACACGATGTCGGGAGGTGGTGCCGGGAAGGTGACCGGAGGATCGCTTCCGGTGAAGACGAGGCCGGGCATGTCGTAGAAGACGATCACGTCGGCGCCGAGTCGCGGTCGGTCGGTAGCGCTCCACCTGATGTGAGGCAGGGCATCGAAGACGGCGAAGAACGGTTCGGATTGGAAGGGGTGGCCACCGGTCACGACCACGACGTCGATCGGGGTGGCGCTGCTCACCTCTTCATTATTGACCCGATGATCACTTACGTCCAGGCTGAGACTACGATCGGAGTGTCGTCGGGGGACGACGACCGACGAATCGGGACTGGGGGACGGTCATGTTGCATTTCGCCGACATCTTCGAGGCTCACGCCGACGCGATGCCGGACGCCACGGCGATCGCATGCGGGGACACCGAACTGACGTGGGCCGAGTTCGAATCGCAATCTGCCCGACTGGCCTCGGCCTACGCGTCGGCCGGTATGGGCCTCGACTCCAAAGTGGGCATGTTCATGTACAACTGCCCGGAGTATCTGGTGACCCAGTTGGCGGCGTTCAAGTCGCGCGTGACCCCGGTGAACGTCAACTACCGATATCTCGACGACGAGCTCTGGTATCTCCTCGACAATGCCGATTGTGAGGCCGTCGTCTTTCATTCGAGCCTCGGTGATCGCATCGCGCGAGTCAAGGATCGGCTTCCGAAGTTGAAAATGCTGATCGAAGTCCTCGACGGTCCGTCGGCGAGTGTCCCAGGATCCGTGGCATGGAGTGATGTCCTCGCCGCTCACCAACCAGCACCTCGCCAGGCTCGCGCGGCGTCCGACGTGTACATGCTCTACACCGGCGGTACGACCGGTATGCCCAAGGGTGTGATGTACGAGACCGGTCCGTTCGCCGAAGGTTTCCTCGGCTTCTACACAGGACCGATGGGGCGCCCGCCGTTCACGTCGGTCGAAGAGATCGTGGGTACCGCTCAGGTCGTGCATTCGGCGATGGGTCAGCCCACCACCATCCCGGCCTGTCCACTCATGCACGGAACCGGGGTGTGGCTCGGCGCTCTCCTCCCGCATCTCATGGCCGGCAAGGTCGTCCTGCTCGAAGGCCGATCGTTCGACGCCCACGAAATGTTCCGGGTGATCGAAAAGCATCGCGTGAGCACACTCGTGATCGTGGGAGATGCGTTCGCCCGTCCGATGATGAACGCTCTGCGTGACAAGGCGGCATCGGGCACGCCGTACGACACGTCGTCGGTCACCACCATCGTGTCGACCGGCGCCATGTTCTCTGCCGACGTGAAGGCCGGAATCTTCGAGTACATGCCGTCGGCGGTCGTGATGGACATCCTCGGCTCGAGCGAGGGTGGCATGGGACAGACCATGGCCACCAAGGACAACGTCAACACCACGGCCAAATTCGGAGCCATGCCCAACACCAAAGTGTTCGCGCCCGATGACACCGAAGTCGTTCCTGGTTCAGGAGTCGTCGGCATGGTGGCAGTCAGTGGTGGCAGCGTCCCGCTCGGCTACTACAAGGATCCCGACAAGTCGGCTCGCACGTTCCGCGACGTGGGTGGGGTGCGCTACAGCTTTCCGGGTGACATGGCCACCGTGGAAGCCGACGGAACCATCACCTTGCTCGGGCGCGGGTCGAACTGCATCAACACGGCGGGGGAGAAAGTGTTCCCGGAGGAGGTCGAAGAAGTCGTGAAGACGCACCCGTCGATCGCCGACTGTCTCGTTTTCGGGGTGTCCGACGAGAAGTATGGCCAGCGAGTCGTGGGTGTGGCGTCGATCGCCGTCGGCGAGAGTCCGGTGTCGGGCGACGAGGTCATCGCCTACACCAAGACCAAACTGTCGAGCTACAAGGTGCCCAAGCAACTCGTCGTGCTCGACCTGGTTCCGCGTGCTCCGAACGGCAAGGCCGACTACAAGAAGGCCAAGGCTCTGTACGAGTCCGCACTGGGAGGTGCATCATGACGGCACTCGACGATTCGCTCGGCCAGGCCCGGAGTCCGGGACCGAGTGTGCAGGAACTCTTGGCGGCCGACACCCGTGAGGTTCCGGCTTCGCTCCTCGACAGTTCTTACGTTCCTCAGGGTTCCTTCGACGTGCAGAAGAGTCGGTACACCGATGCGTCGTTCGCCGAACTCGAGAACCGTTACATGTGGACGACGACCTGGCAGATGGCATGCCATGTCGACGAGCTTCGACAGTCCGGTGATCACGTCGTGTACGACGTGGCCGATCAGTCCGTCATCGTGGTTCGCACCAAGGGCGGCGAGATCAAGGCCTTTCACAACTCGTGTCTCCACCGTGGGACCAAACTTCGAACCGAGGACGGGCGTGTCGCGTCGTTCCGGTGCCCGTTCCACGGTTGGCGTTGGGATCTCGAGGGCAATCTGTCGGAGTTGCCGGCGGAGTGGGATTTTCCCCAGGTCTGGAATCAGTCCGACTCGTGTCTCCCTCAGGCTCAGGTCGCCGAGTGGTGTGGATTCGTGTTCGTCAATCTCGATCCCGACGCCGCCCCCTTCAACGAAGTGGCCAAGAAGATGGTCGAGCACTTCGAGCGCGATTTCGACATGGCCGGTCGATACAAGGCCTTTCACGCGGTGAAGGAGGTTCCGGCCAACTGGAAGGTGGTCATGGAGGCCTTCTCCGAGGGATACCACTCGATCGCGACCCACCCGCAGATCCTCGAATTCGCCGGTGACGCGAACAGCGAGTACTCGATCTGGAGCGAGTCCCCCTTTGTCACCCGCTTCGTGAACGGTTTCGGGGTGCAGAGCCCTCATCTCGGTCCGCTCTCCGAACAGCAGATCGCCGATGCGTATCTCGCGTTCTCCGCGCGTTCGATGAAGGGATCGATCGACGTTCCCGAGGGCAAGACGGCACGCGAGGTCGTTGCCGAAGTGTTCCGCTCGGTCATGGGATCGCTCTTCAAATCGGACCTGTCGCAGGCTTCCGATTCCGAGATGCTCGACGCGCACCTCTACCACTTGTTCCCAGCGTTCGCGCCCTGGGCCGGAGTCGGGCAGTCGCTCGTGTATCGCTGGCGTCCAGGGCCGACTCCCGACACGTGTTTCATGGACGTCATTCGCATGATGCCGGTACCGGACGGTGCCGAACGTCCCGATCCGGCACCGACGCAACGACTACGTCTCGAACAGTCGTGGCACGAAGCCGAGGGAATGGGCGGACTCGCCGATGTCTTCGAACAGGACATGGCCAATCTCCCCAAGGTGCAACTCGGACTCAAGATGACCGCCAAGCGAGCCGCCAAGGGAGTGAAGTTCGGGGTGTATCAAGAGGCTCGCATGCGCCTCATTCATCGACACATCGACGATGCGATTCTCGCCGGCCTGGAGCAGGACGGTCTCGATCGATCCGACGTCGAACCATTCCTCGTTCCCCGGGACTGACGTGCTCGACGAGAACTGGGCGACGCTCTGGGAGGCGTTGGCCGATGCTCAGCCCGACCACGTGGCGGTGGTGATCGGAGAGCAGCACCTCACGTGGAGATCACTCGACGATCGAGCGTCACGACTGGCCGCTCTGTTCGCCGAACGGGAAATCGGCTCCGGCGACAAAGTCGGGCAGCTCATGTACAACTGTCCGGAGTACCTCGAATCGGCCTACGCGTCGTTCAAGGTCCGAGCGAGCACGGTCAACGTGAACTATCGCTACAAGGCGCCCGAGATCGTTCATGTCCTCTCGGACTCCGGGGCCAAGGCGCTCGTGTATCACTCCGCCTTTCGTGACGTCGTCGACGAAGCGCGTCGATCGCTACCCGATCTGGTTCTGCTCGTCGAAGTCGGCGACGGCTCGTCGGCGCCGGTCGGCGCGGTTCGTTACGAGGAGTCGATCGCCGATCGTGCCGCCATGCCTCGTATCTCGAGATCCGGTGCAGATTCGCTTCTCCTGTACACCGGAGGAACAACCGGCCTGCCCAAGGGTGTGGTGTGGAGTCACCGTGGCCTCTTCGGAGCTCTTGCTTTCACGGGTTATGCATCCCTCGGTCTCGACGTGCCGACCACTCCGGCCGAGGTCGCGCGGGTCGCGGTCGAGTTGAACTCGTCCGGTCGCGGTCCGATCAACATGACGGCACCACCTCTCATGCACGGGACGGCGATGTTCCTCGCCTTTTCGACCTTCGTTCTCGGTGGAACCGTCGTGCTGCTCTCGGGTCGGCGGTTCGATCCGTCGGAGTTGCTGAGTCTCGTGGAGCGAGAGTCCGTTTCCCAGGTGTCGATCGTCGGCGACGCATTCGCTCGTCCGCTCATCGCCGAACTCGAGCGCGCCGAATCCGACGGTCGTCCCTACGATCTGTCGTCGCTCACTCGCATCGTGTCCACGGGAGCCACGCTGTCGAGCACGTCGAAGAGCGTGCTCATGAGTCGGGCTCCGAAGGCCGTGGTTCTCGACATGATCGGTGCATCCGAGGGCGGTCCCTTCGCCGTCGCCATGACGTTGCCAGGTCAGGATCCACTCGCCACGGCGAACTTCATGGCGACGCCGGCCACTGTTCTGTTCGACGATGTCACCTGGGAGAAGATCCCATTCGGGTCGGGGCGGACAGGTGTATTGGCCGCGGCCGGACCGATGCCCGAGGGATATTTCGACGATCCGGAGAAGACGGCCCGGACCTTCCGTGAGATCGACGGAGTTCGTTATTCGGTGCCGGGTGATTACGCGATGATCGATGCCGACGGGACAGTGCATCTGCTCGGTCGTGGGTCGGTGTGCATCAACACCGGTGGCGAGAAGATCTATCCGGAAGAGGTCGAAGTGGCCGCGCGGAGTCACGACGACGTCGTCGATTGTGTCGCGATCGGACTACCCGACGATCGCTACGGTGAAATCGTCGGGTTGGTGGTTGCTCGTCGAGTCGGATCGCTCCTCGACGAAGCGGCAATCATCGCTCACGTGAAGGCGGCAATCGCCGATTACAAGGCGCCGCGACGAGTGGTGTTCGTCGACGAGGTGTACCGCAGCCCGTCGGGTAAGGCCGACTATCGCTGGGCGCGTGAGATCGCTTCGCGCTGACGATCAGTCGAACGTGGCGCGGGCCTTGAAGTCGGGTCCGTACACCGGCGCCGTGGCATCGATGCGGTGTTTGCGGCTTTCGGCCGACTTCAGACCGAACTTGCCCAGAAGTTCTCGCATGCCGTGGTAGTTGGGATGGTCGAAATGGGCGGTCAGGGTCGCCTCGTCCTGCCAGAGTTCGTACACCTGAATGAGGTCGGGCTCGATCGGATCGGCGGCGAAGCAGTACACGAGGCAACCCGGTTCGTCGTCGCGCGTTCCCTTCTGGAACGGAATGGACGCTGCGACAGCGGCATCACGATTGTTCGGATCGGAGATTCGGATCGCGGCTTCGATGGCGATGAGAGCCATGGTTCCCCCTTGCGTCTCGATGACGCCCCGAGACTAGGCCGCCGTTCGCCTACGCTGAGCATTCGAGCAGCACTGGGGGAGGTCGTATGTTCGCAGCTCTGATCACGGGTCGGTCCACTCTCGACATGGTCGAGTTCCCCGACCCGGTTCCCGTCGACGGTGGTGTGGTGGTCGACATCGCTTTCTGCGGGATCTGTGGGACCGACATCCACGCCTATCAGTCGGGCGCGCCGTACCACCCGGCGATCTGCGGACACGAGTGGGTGGGAACCGTGTCGGCTCGAGGTGACGGGGTTCGGGAGGTGTCCGACGGTGATCGCGTCGTCGTCGCCATCGCGCCGACCTGCGGCCGATGCGCGGCCTGCCGTGCCGGACAAAGCGACCACTGTCAGTCGGCTTTCCTCTCGGCTCTCGGCCGTGATCCTCTTGCGCCACCACACGGTGGCTTCGCGCCCAGAATCGCGGTCTCGAAGGATCGAGTGATTCGTGCCGATGTGCGTCTCACCGACGAACAAGCGGCTCAGGTCGAGCCGGCAACGGTGTCGTTCCACGCGGTTCGCCGCAGTCGCATCCGCCTCGGTGACGTGGCGGTCGTCCAAGGAGCCGGACCGATCGGTCTCGGCACTCTGCAGTGGGTGCGAGCCGCCGGAGCCGGACTGGTGATCGTCGTCGAACCCAACGCCCGACGTCGAGACGTGGCGTTGTCACTCGGTGCTCATCACGCCGTCGAACCAGGCGCGCCGGCCGATGCGCTCGTGAAGGAACTCACGCACGGTCTCGGGGCCGACATCGTCTACGAATGCGTCGGTCGATCGTTCGCCGTGCAGAGCGCGGTCGATCTGGCTCGACGTGGTGGTTCGTTGTGTCTCATCGGATTGGCCGACCAGGATGCTCCGATCAACACCGGTTCGTGGCTCGTGAAGGAAGTCGCGGTGACCTCGGCCCTCGCCTACACGCGCGACGAATTCGAGATGGCTATGAGCATGATCGCCGATGGGCGCTTCCGCACCGAGCCGATGCACACGGCGACGGTGAGTCTCGACGGACTCGACGCCGCTCTTGTCGACTTGGCGAGCGGAACATCGCACCAGACCAAGGTGCTCGTCGATCCGCGACTCTGAGGAGCTCAGGCCTTTTCTCGAACTCCGGCCTCGCGAAGGAGCGCGGCATTCTGTTGATGGAAGCGCCCGTTCCCGCCGATGGCAGTCTGTCCAGCATCGACGACGAGCGTGTGCGCGGTGACGTAGCGGGACTCGTCGCTCGCCAGATAAACGGCGGCATTGGCGATGTCGATCGGCAATCCGGGAATTCCGAGGAGAGACGATGCGGCGATGTGCTGGGTCGCGGTGTCGATCGCGGTGTGATCACCGGTCATCACCGCTGACGTCATGGCTGTCACTGTGTTGCCGGGTGAGATGGCGTTCACCCGGATGCCGTGCTGAGCGAGTTCGGATGCCACCGACTTGGTGAGTCCGATCACCGCGTGTTTGCAGGCCGTGTAACAGTGTGGTCCGAGTCCGCCGAGAATTCCCGCGGTGCTCGACGTCGAAACGATCGCCCCGGACGCCTGTGGCACCATCACACGAGCAGCATGCTTCATGCCGAGAAAGACGCCTCGCATCAAGATCGACACCGTTCGGTCCCAGTGCCCGGTGTCGGTTTCGGCGACTCGTCCGACGGCGCCGACGATTCCGGCATTGTTGAACATGACATCGAGTCGACCGAACGATTCGACGGCGGTGTCGACGGCTCGCGCGATCGATTCCTCGTCGGTCACGTCGGTGTGAACGAAACGAGTGACGTCGCCGAGACGACGGGCCAGTTCTCGACCGGGTTCGTCCTGAATGTCGGCGATGACGACCCGCGCCCCTTCTTCCACGAAGCGCAGCACGGCACCTTCGCCGATTCCGCTCGCGCCTCCGGTGATCACGGCGATCTTCCCGTCGAGTCGGGCCATGGTTCCCCCTTCACAAGTGTCCGGACCGGTGTGGAACACTGTTCCGGTGGCTCAAACTAATCGGAAGGTTCGAGATCGAATGGTCCTCAGCCATTTCACGCTCGCTCCGATGCATCCGATCGAGGAGCGTGTGCGCCTCGCCTCCGAGCATGGTTTCGGCAGCATCGGGCTCTTCGTGGGGCAGTTCCTGGCGCTCGAGGCGGACGGATGGAGCGTCGCGCGACTCGCGGATCTGCTGGCCGCGCACTCCGTACGGCTCTCGGAGATCGAAGTCATCACGGGCCTGGGTCGGGACGGACTCGGCGGGGATCGAGCCTCGAACTGGGAGGAAGCTGCGTGGCGGATGGCCGATGCGTTCGGGTGTCGGTATCTCCAGGTGATCGGTCCGGCCGGCGAGCGCGATGTCGCGGCCCGTGCGTTCGGATCTCTGTGCGACCGGGCTGCTGATCACGGTCTGGTGGTCGGGCTCGAGTTCGTTCCATTCACCGACGTCGTGTCGGTGAGCGATTCGCAGCGAATCGTCGAGGATGCTTCCCGACCGAACGGAGGAATTTGCGTCGATGTCTGGCACGTCGAGCGGGGAGCACGCGATCTCGACGAACTGGCCCGTGTTCCGGGTGAATTGATCACTGGTGTCCAGGTGAACGACGGAACCATCGTTCCTGCCGACCCCGATTACTACACCGACTGCCTCGCCCATCGCCGAGCGCCGGGCGACGGGGAGATGCGTGTGGCCGAGATCCTGTCGATCGTGACGGCGTCGGGGGCCGACGTTCCGTGGTCGGTGGAGGTTCCGTCGACAGCCGGCTGGTCGTCGCCCGATGCGCATGTCGCTCGCTGCGCGCAGGGTCTGCGTCGGTACATCGAGCAAGGAGAGGGCTCATGACGGTCATCGATCGAGAGATCATTCAGTACGACGGGGAGCGATTGGCTCATGAGTACGCGGCCGCTCGTCAGCGCATGATCCAACTGATCGATACGACGTCCAGCGCCGATCACCACCGGATCGTCACGGCCTGTCCGGCCTGGGCGGTTCGAGATCTCATCGCGCACGTGACGGGGATCGCCGTCGATCTGAGTGCCGGACGAGCCCCGATCGGCGATTCGCAACAGTGGGTCGATCGACAGATCGACGAACGACGGACGCGATCCATCGACGAGATCGTTCACGAGTGGTCGACGGCGTGTGAGGCCTTCGAGCCCATGATCGCGGACTCCCCGAAGGCGTTCTGGGGTCTCGTCTACGACCTGGTGGTCCACGAGTTCGATCTGCGACAAGCGCTCGGCGATCGAGAGGGGCGCGATGCCCCTGGCGTCCTCGTGGCCGCCGAACTCGGGTTGCGACTCGTGAAGGGCGATCTGCGCAAGGCCGGTCTCGGTGCCATCGTCGTCGACATGGGCGCGGAGCGCATCCGGATCGGGGAAGGTGACGTCGAATTGACCGTTCGAGCGACGCCGTTCGAATGCTTGCGCCTGCTCGGTAGTCGTCGGACCCGGGCCGAACTCGGGGCCGCCGACATCGACGGCGACCTCGACCGATACCTGGCCGCTCTGGTCCACATGGAACTTCCCGTGCAGTCCCTCGGCGAGTAGCCCTCTACGATCTCGTTTCGTTCCATCGAATCAGAGGGGGAAGTCATGGGTCAGTTCTCGGGGAAGACCGTTCTCATCACCGGAGCGTCGTACGGACTCGGCGAAGGATTCGCCGAAGGGTTCGCCAAAGAGGGAGCGGATCTGATCCTGACCGCGCGCTCCAAGGAACTGCTCGACGGAGTCGCCGATCGGATGCGAACTCTCGGTTCGAAGGTCACCGTGGTCACCGGTGACGTCGCTGTCGAAGACGACGTGAAGCGGGTCGTGAGTACTGGCATCGCCGAACACGGAAAGATCGACGTGCTCGTGAACAACGCCGGAGTGAGCGATCTGCGCGGCCTGTCGGCCGAGGTGTACGACACGGCCACCTGGAACTGGATCCTGTCGATCGACCTCACGGGTGCCTTCATGTTCCTGCGCGAGGTCGGACATCACATGCTCTCGCGAGGTTCCGGTTCCATCGTCAACATCTGTTCGATCATGGGCAGTGGGGCCAACGAGAACAACATCATCGCCTACGCGGCAGCGAAGGGGGGTTTGCGCAACGTCACCGCTCAGGTCGGCTGCGAGTGGGCGGATCGTGGCGTGCGAGTGAACTCGGTGTCACCCGGATTCATCATGACCGAGATGGTGCGACCGGCCCTGGAAGGGCTCGGCATGGACAAGTGGATCGCCAGCCGTACGCCGATGCGTCGAATCGGAGAACTTCACGAGATCGTCGGTCCGGTGATGTTCCTCGCTTCCGACGCGGCGACCTACATCACTGGTCACGATCTGATGGTCGACGGCGGCACCAATGCGGCCAACGGCTACTACCAAATCCCTCCGATCCATCACGAGTGGAACAAGGGTGATGCGGCCAAGGTGGGCAAGGGGTACCCCGGAGTTCAGCCGCGCCCCGACTGGTACGAGGCGCTGGCCCCGGGTATCCCCGGACTGCACTTTCCGTTGCCGGAGGCCTGATTCAGTTCAGGAATTCTGCGACGTGATGATCGCGCATCGCGGCCTGCGCCCGCACGATCACCTCGGTCCACAGTTTCATGGCGCGCTCGCTCGACGAGTCGAGGGTGCCGACCGCGTAGACCGGAATGATCCAGCCGTACAGGACCCCGACTCGGTAATCCTGGAAGAACTGGTCGAACGAATAGCCCGTCACACCGAGAGACACGAGCTCACCGTGGTACGTGCGTAGGAGATCGTTCTCGCATCGACGTCGTACCTCGACCGGAACGCTCTGGCTCATGAAATAGCCGATGTCGTAGGCGCCGCCACCCTTGCTCGAGGTCTGGAAGTCGATCATCCACACGCGTTCGTCGGCATCGTCGAAGAAGAGGTTGTCGAGACGGAAGTCGAAATGGGCGACCGTATTCGGCATGGCGGCGATGCGGTCGAGAAGTTGGTGGACGTTCTCGCCGAACTTTTCCATGACGGGAACCATGTCGGCGTCGATGGCATGGGCGAACACCTGGAGGAAACCCGGAAGCGACGCCTGGTACACCTCGCGTCCGATCTTCATTCCCTCCGAATTGGCCATCGGCATCCAGTCGATCGCGTCGAGTTCGGCGTTCTGCCAGTAGCGGGCGTGGAGTCGCGCCGCGGCCCGCATGGTGGCGTGAGCGTCCTTCTCGGTGGCTCCCTCGGCTTGATCGCCGACGCGAAGGTGGCCGAGGTCCTGAAGGACGAGGACGTAGTCGTCGTTCTCGAAGTCGGCGGCCACGGCGTAGGCCTGGGGCACGACGTCGAGGGCCGGTGCGACATCGGTGTAGAAACGAGCCTCGCGCTCGAAGACGCGGGCAGCGGCCAGGAGGCCTCGCACGTTCGGATCCTGGGTCGGGATCTTGCAGATCATCGTCGACGGGCCGGCTCCACCGGTGTAGGAGACCGCGATCCGCCCGACCTCACCCATGAACCCGATTCCCGGTCCGACGGTGTCGCCGCCGATCGCACTCACCGCGGTCGAGGCGTCGATGGTTCCAGCGGAACGCAACCGCTCGGTCAACCAGGCCGGAGTGATCGCTGCCGATGAGATGGGAAGTCGTGACATGGTCTCACCGTAGTCCTGGTCGGGGCTCGCCGATCCGATTCGCCACCACTAAGGTGCGGAGCGAAGAACGGGGGGTTCTGATGGCGCAGGTGCCAGTTGCCGAAGGTGTGTTCACGTGGCCGTCCGACGCGCCATCACTCATCGGAAGTCGGTGCACGGGGTGTGGGAACCACATGTTTCCCGTGCAGTCCGGCTGTCCGAAGTGCAGTGGTGAGTCGACCGAAACCGTGACCCTGAGTCGTCGGGGAACTCTCTGGACGTGGACGATCCAAGGATTCCCGCCCAAGGCTCCGCCCTACGCCGGTGACGCCGATCCGAAGACCTTCCGAGCCTTCGGCGTCGGGTACGTCGAGTTGCCGGGTGAGGTCAAGGTCGAAACACGGCTCACCGTGGCCGACCCGGAGAAGTTGAAGATCGGGATGGAGATGGAATTGGTGATCATTCCGCTCACCATCGACGCGGACGGCAACGAAGTGGTCACCTTCGCGTTCGCACCCGTGTCGTGAAGTCGAGTCGTCAGTCGTACCTGAGTCGAAAGAGGGGATCATGAGCATCGATGTCGCCATCGTCGGAATCGGAATGCACGAGTTCGGTCGTACCGAAGGTGTATCAGGCATGGATCAAGGGGTCATCGCCGTGCGCCGCGCCCTGGCCGATGCCGGCGCGTCGTGGAACGACATGCAATTCGCCTTCGGCGGTTCCATGGCCGCCGGCGCAGCCGACACCATGGTGTCGACACTCGGTCTGACCGGGTTGCAGTTCATCAACGTGCTGAACGGTTGTGCGACCGGTGGTTCCGCACTCTTCTCGGCGTACAACACGATTCGATCCGGGGTGTTCGATCTCGGAATCGCCATCGGTTTCGACAAGCACGAGCGAGGCGCCTTCCGCGTGAACACCAAGGGTTCGGGTCTCGGAGATTGGTACGGGGCGAGCGGGATGGCGCTCACCACACAGTTCTTTGGCATGAAGATCAATCGCTACATGCACGAATACGGGATCACTCAGTCGACGCTGGCCAAGGTGGCGGCCAAGGCGTTTCGCAATGGATCGCAGAATCCGATGGCCTGGCGTCGTAAGCCGCTGTCGGAGGAAGAGATCACCAACTCGCCGATGTTGTCGTACCCGCTGACGCAGTACATGTTCTGCAATCCGGGCGAGGGTGGGGTGGCGCTCATCCTCTGTCGGGCCGACAAGGCGCATCTCTACACCGACAAGCCGATCTATCTGCGAGCGGCCGTCGTTCGAAGTCGTCGTTTCGGCTCGTTCGAGGTTCTTGCGCCGTCGATCGCCCTCGAACACAACGCCGGACCGACCGTCGATGCGTCGAAGGCGGCGTTCGAGATGGCCGGCATCGGTCCCGAAGACGTCGACCTGGCGCAACTCCAGGACACCGAGACCGGTGCCGAAGTGATGCACATGGCCGAGAACGGATTCTGCGAACACGGTGAGCAGGAGATGATGATCCAAACCGGAGAGACCGAGATCGGTGGCCGGTTCCCGGTCAACACCGATGGTGGATGCCTGGCCAACGGCGAACCGATCGGAGCTTCGGGCCTGCGACAGGTCTACGAGAACGTTCTGCAACTCCGTGGCGACGCGGGTGCTCGCCAGGTGCCGAACGACCCGCGGGTCGCTTACACCCATGTGTACGGCGCTCCGGGGATCTCGGGCGTGACCATCCTGTCGCGCTGATGTCGAGCGACTCGCTGAGCGCGCTCCTCGATCGCCAGGCGATCGTCGACGTGATCCACACCTACTGTCGAGGCGTCGATTCGATCGATGGTGCGGAACTCGAGTCGTGTTTCACCGACGACTGCGTCGTCGACTACGGACCAGGGATGGGTGGCCCCCGACGCGGACGGGTGACCATCGTGTCCGGGTTGATGGCGGGGTTGCCGAGTTTCGCGGCCACTCATCACCAGGTGTCGAACATCGTGATCCGTTTCGACGGAGCCGACGTCGCCCACAGCGTCTCGTACGTGACGGCCTGGCATCGATTCTCCGATGGCCGACCGGACGCCGTGCTGTACGGGCAGTACCACGATCGATTCGAACGAACACCGAGTGGATGGCTCATCGCCGAACGAATTCTGTTCGCGACCGGGCAGGAGAACTTCGATGTGCCGTGGCGCCTCGTGCCGCGGCCGGGACGAGAGAAAGGCAACGACTGATGGCAACTCTCACTCGTGATCAAGCCGAGCAGCGGGGTTCCGATCTCGCCCTGGTCGACGAGCATCGTGAGGTCACGTGGCGGGAACTCGACGACCGTGTCAATCGACTCGTGAACGGTTTGCGCGCTCGTGGATTGACAGCCGGCGACACGGTTGCCGTGATCGCAGGAAATCAGTGCGAGTGGTTCGAGATCGCTCAGGCCTGCGCTCACGGTGGCTGGACCTACGTTCCCGTCAACTGGCACTTCGTCGCCGATGAGTTGGCGTATCTCTTCGCGGATTCCGATGCCGTCGCCGTGTTCGTCGATCAGAGATTCGTCGACCCCGTGTCGACGGCCCTCGGCGATCGTCGCAGCGACGGAGTGAAGCACGTGATCGGCCTGCGAACCGCGACCGAGGGTGCGATCCGCGGCGATGTGCGCTTCGTCGATTTCGAGGCCGTGGTGGCTTCGGGGGATCCGGGTGAACCGACCGACCAATTGCTCGGCGGGCCGATGTTCTACACGTCGGGTACGACCGGACGGCCCAAAGGTGTGCGAGGAGCTCTGTCAGGCGGAATGGCGGTCACTCCCGACATCATGAAACTGGTGGCCGGAGGTTTCGCCAATTTCGTCCCCACTCCCGGACGAACCATGTTGTGCGGGCCGTTCTACCACTCGGCGCAGTGGGCCTTTTCTTTCCTGCCGATGATCAACGGCTCGGCCGTCGTCATGCAACACAAATACGACTCGGCGGGGATGCTCGATCTCATCGATCGTTATGCGTGCACGAACGTTCATCTCGTGCCCACGCAGATGAAACGTCTTCTCGATCTGCCGGACGGTGTTCGTTCGGGATTCACCGGAGCGTCGCTCGCCGTGGCGTGGCACGGGGCCGCACCCTGCCCGCCGGCCGTGAAACGCGGGCTCATCGAATGGTGGGGGCCCAAGGTCACCGAGTACTACGGCTCCACCGAGGGTTCCATCATCTCGGTCATTCCGGCGGACGAATGGCTGGCCAAGGGTGGAAGCGTCGGGCGCCCACTCGATTCGGTCGAGGTGATCGTGGTCGACGATTCCGGTGAACGGGTCGCGGCCGGGGCTGAGGGAACCCTCTATTTCCGCAACAAGATGGGCACCGACTTCACGTATCACAAGGACGACGAGAAGACGAAGGCTGCTCATCTCGAACCGGGCGTGTTCACCACGGGCGACGTGGGCTACATCGACACCGATGGCTACCTGTGGCTGTCGGATCGCAAGATCGACATGATCATCAGCGGCGGGGTCAACATCTATCCCGCCGAGATCGAGGGCGTGCTCGCTTCGCATCCCGATGTCGAAGACGTCGCGGTGATCGGTGTTCCCGACGATGAATTCGGCGAGAGTGTGAAGGCGATCGTGCAACTCGCCGACGGGCGGACGGCGAGCGGGTCCCTGGCTGACGAACTGATCGCACACTGCCGTCGTCTCCTGGCTGGCTACAAGGCGCCGCGATCGGTCGACTTCATCGACGTGATTCCGCGAACCGGAACCGGCAAGATTCAGAAGGCACCGTTGCGTGCGCCCTACTGGGAAGGCCGCCAGCGGCGGATCTGAGGACCCGATGATCGATCTCTCTCGCGCCTATCACCTCGGAGTTCGGGTCCCCGACATCGAACGGGCCATGACCGACATGGGTGAATCGCTGGGCGTCTCGTGGTGTTCGTTGCAGGACCGTGCGCAGACCGTGTGGTTGCCCGACTCCGGCTCCGTCGAGATCCCGCTGCGCTTCACGTACTCGTCCGCGGGCCCGATGCACATCGAACTCCTGGAGGGGGCCCCGGGGTCGATCTGGGATGGTCGTGTCGCGCCGGGCGCTCATCACCTCGGTGTCTGGTCCGATGACGTGCGTGGTGACACTCAGGCCATGATCGACGCCGGTTGGACGCTGTTGATGGCCCAAGCGCCGCCAGAAAGCGGATTCGGCGCGTTCACATATGTCCAACCGCCCTCGGGGCTGATCGTCGAGTTGGTCTGGAGCGCGATCGAGCCGATGTTCCGACGTTGGTTCGCAGGAGGCCCACTCGGATGACGCACGACGATGATCGACGCGGAAGCGGCTTCGACGCATCGTCGACCACCGACGACGTCCTGAACGGGATCGATCTCTCGGGGCGTCGATACCTGGTCACCGGTTCGTCCGGTGGACTCGGCCTCGAGACCGTCCGCGCGCTGGCGGGTCGTGGGGCGATCGTCGTCATGGCAGCGCGCGATCGAGCCAAGAACGAAGCGGCGGCCGACGGTGTCCGAGCAGCGCACCCCAGGGCGCAACTCGAGTTCCTCGACGTCGATCTTGGTTCGCTTGCTTCCGTGCGCCGAGCGACGACAGAGCTCCTCGCGAGCCCCTCGGTGTTGAACGGCATCGTCGCCAACGCGGGCATCATGGCGACACCGTTCGCATTGTCGGTCGACGGATATGAGAGCCAGTTCGCCGTCGATCACCTCGGGCATTTCCTGTTGGTGCGCGAGCTGCTGCCACGGCTGGCGGAGTCGGCCTCGATGAGCGGAGTCGTGTCTCGCGTCGTCGTCGTCAGCTCGGCCGGACATCGAATGGGCGACGTCGACTTCGACGACGTCAATTTCGAACGCCGCGAGTACGACCCGTTCCTCGCGTATGGGGCGGCCAAGACGTGCAACGTTCTGC
>VFQT010002413.1_pt1 | contig 19305 bp, 36 predicted proteins | sample 3512381 | NCBI WGS metagenome assembly VFQT01 (sample SAMN10412376, study PRJNA504923) | tailings metagenome | isolation source: Relicate 2 Philex TSF3 active mining site | place: Philippines: Tuba, Benguet | collected 2017-08-29
TCTTGGCTCAAGTGAAGAAACCACCGGATCACCGAGTGACCAAAGCTCTGGCACTGGTCGACCGGTGGCTCGAGGATGAGGTTAGCTTCAGCAACGAGGAGCTGGAAGCCGCTGCCGAGGCTGCTTGGGCTGCTGATGCTGCTTGGGCTGCTCGTACTGCCGATGCTGATGCTGCTGAGGCTGCCGTTTGGGCTGCTGAGGCTGCTGCTGAGGCTGCTGAGGCTGCCGCTTTGGCTGTTGCTGCTCGGGTTGCCACTGCTCATGCTGCTGTTGCTGGTGCGGCTGCTGACGCTGCTGCCGATGCTGATGCTGCTGAGGCTGCTACTTATGAGGCCGCTATTGCGCATGCCAATGCTGTCTGTGCCGATGATACTGACGCTCGGGTTGCAGCATACGAAGCCCAAGCGCAGTGGCTGGCGGAGCACCTCCAGTCCGGAAAATAGTTTCAAAAGTTGCCCCGAAGACCTGTACAAATGGGTGGTACTGAAATAACAGATCTCATCACGGAGATATCGCGCCAATGTCACGGAATACAGCCAGCAAGGTAGATCCGCGGTATGTAGGTGGGGAGACAATGCCTGAATGACTTTCTTTGAACGGCTTAAAGCCGGTACCGGTGAACTTCTCCAGCTCAAGGGTGCTCTTTACTGGCGTGATCGAGGGTGGGAAGTCGAGACAGATCGTACCTGTCTTTTGTTAGACGCTGCGCATACTGACCAAGGCATCGTCTGGAATGCCTGGTCTCGAATTGCGCATTTTCGTCCATGGGGCCGGCGTTACGCTCTCCTTCTCATTGACGGATCACCCCAGTGGATATGTCTCTCGAGAGAAGACATTAACTTCAAGTAGCAGATCACATGCAGGTCACACACGGAGGACAGATGCACACCGATTACTATTTCATCGACCTGGAAACGGGCGATAAGTTTCCATCGACGAGGCGCGCCCTGGGTGGACTTGCTCGGCCGGGCCATGTGCTCTTCGACCCCGAGGGAGCCCATGTCGGCATCATCACACATCGTGACATTGTGCTCATTGGACGCTGGTGCATTGATAAGATCATGTCTGAATGTGTATGTACCCAGACCGGCTGCGTAGGCATTCCGTTGGATGCTGAGGCTCGCAACGACTTGGCCCTCATCGATCAATGGGTAGAAGATCCCGGGAGCATCTCGGCCGCGTGGATCCTGGACATGCCCGAACGGGGAGCATGCTCTATTACAGGCTCCAGGCTCCAGGCGAAAATCCGCAAATTGCTCATTGGGACAATGAAGCCGGAGAATGCCAAGATCACAGCTAGACAATTGGTCGACAATTTAGTGTACCTTCCAGAATATTTAGATGGCAAGGAAGCCTTGTCGACATGGTTTCTGAGTCACATTCGATCTGGTTCTTGATCAGAAAATGAGCTCAAATATGTGCTCCCGGTGCCTGTCCGGTCGACCCAAAAGTGATTATATTCTTCATGTTGGGGAGACATTCCCTGACAAACCAAGATGGAGCTGCAATGAAGATCGTCATCAACAACGTTAGCAACATTGTTAAGTTTCGTACTCTCAAGCCTGGGGATGTGTTCATGATCAAGAATGACCCGGAGGAGGCAGTCTTTATTCGTACGAGCGCCTACCTCGAGGACGGCGGCGGCGCTCTTGATCTTTCTAATGGTGAGCTGTCTTACATTGATCTTGATGCCGATGTCATCCCTCACCCTGATGCATGCATGACCTTGAACGTTTGAAGACAAACGTCAAGCCCTAAACACAATACAATCTACTCATTCTGGAGCAACAATGAAGATCGTTAACAACCTCCGCGTCGACGTCGTTAAGTTTCGTACTCTCAATTCTGGCGACGTGTTTATGATCCAGCGCCTTCGCCCCTCGGTGGCAGTCTTCATTCGTACAGATGCAGACCTTGATGAGGACGGTAACGCTATCGACATTTCTGATGGCAAGCTGTGGGGGTTTGGCCCTGATGAAGAAGTCATTCCTCTCCCTGATGCGTACATGTGCATTCGATGACTAGGGCTAGCCCGGGCTCTCTCCGGGGCCGGTCTAAGGGGCCCATTTTGGGGGCCCTTCCGAGGGCCCTTCTGGGGGCTATCTCTGGGGGCTATATTCAGTGGCTCCTGGGTGGGTGTCGTGGGCCTAAGGCTAGTAAATTTTTTTCCCGAGTACCTTCCCGTCCTCCCAAAACTGTTCACCCATGTCATCGATGTCAACTTCGAATCTCAAAGTGCCCATTAAAGTGCGCACCTCGACATTGGGTCCTAATTTTTCTTCGCGCGTGTGCGGAATGGGAGGGTCATGTTGAAAAATAAAACTCGGGCTTTTTTTGGCAATGTTTCTACATGGCATCGGCAGAATCACGTGAAGAGCATAGATAGAAACTGGGTCACATTCCACCCAAGGAGCACAAGATGAGAATCACAGAGACACAGCTCAGGAAGATAATGAGAGAAGAGGCTCAGCGTCTCCTCAAGGAGAATGAGGAGATGACGGTCCAGGGAGTCATCGAGCGCTACAAGGATGAGGGTCCGCGGAGCTGGATGCGGGTCTCGAACGACTTCCACGAGATGGCTGCCGGTGGCATGGATGATCATCCGCGAGGAGTACTACCCGGGTCTCACCGCTGATGACTGCGCGTTCATCGCTGCAGAGCTCGACCGCCACTTTGGGATGGGCTGAGGTCGCTTTCCCCGACCCCCAGAGGTAAAATAGTCGCAAGAGACGCAGATAGGCATATAGGAGCACAAGATGAGAATCACAGAATCACAACTTCGCAAGATTGTTAGGCAGGAAATTCTAAAGGAGGCATATGCTGATCCTTCATATGACAATGAAGGATACGACACATTCACCTATGAAATTGGCGGAATGATTCTAGACGAATTAACGGAAGGGGATCCTGGTCCATGGACTCCTGAAAGTATGGCAGATTTTCTGACTCCAAAAATCGGAAAGAAAGTGTCTCCACATGACGTAATCAAGGCCGTACAAAATCATCCTAGTCTTGATATCGACGAGCACGGATTCATTGATCAATGGATGCCCAGGCAAGGCACGTGGTGACAATGTAGTTTTTGGGTCTTTTGGGATCACCACAGCCGGTGACTGCATAGATATAAGACTAGGACAACATATAGGTCCCTAAGGGAGGCAAAATGACAGTTAAACTTACTGAGGCAGCACTTCGTCGTATGGTAAGAAGCGAAATCCTTCGAGAGGCAGGCGAGCAGATGCCGGGTAACGTCACCATGGGCAGCATGCTGGGTAAATACACATACGAAATCATTAGCGGAAACCGGTACGGCCGGCCGGATTACTGGAGAGTGAATGTACGCCAAGATGATCGTGAGGTAGCCGGTATCACAATTGATAGTAGCGATTCTCAGGCCTTTGATGGCGCCTGGGAGATTCAGAGCCTGGGGTATGATGATGCACCACATTCTCTAAGGGTCTTCCTCTGGACGCTTGGAATCGAAATTGCATCGCTTTTAGGTGAAGGAGCCGTTCCGGAACACGGCTTATATCACGACGATGTCTATGATGCGGATATTTGGCGTCGATTTATGCGTGGTGCAAGTGGTGTCAATAAGATCGAGATCGAGGACAGTCCTTGGGAGAAGAATAGTCAATACCGGTACCGATACATAATAAGGAGACCCTCTGCATTAATGCAGCTCAAAAATTCTGGTCTGCTCACTGCCGACAGTGATATGCCACCCGGGATTTGACGATAGGGATCAACTATCCGAGCAGACGTGAGTAGGTGTTGTAGCTGTTAAGCACCACTTGCAACAAGCGCTCGGATAGTTTTGGGTCTTTTGAGCCCTTTCCTACGGGTGCTGCATAGATAGAAACTGGGGCAACATATAGACCCCCAAAGGAGATACAATGGCCGTTAAGCTTACTGAGGCGACACTTCGTCGTATTGTTCGTGAAGAAGCAGGAAAGTTCCGGAGAGGACGTCGGCTCAATGAGTCACAGGCGGCCGCGACTGAGGCACTGTCCAATGCAATGGAAGAATACATGGATCAGATGACAATGGCAGGGATCGATCCTGAAGATGCTTGTGCCATGATGCAGGATGAAGTCCGTGGATGGTGTGAGGGTTACCTCAATGATGTTGCCGGTCCGGAATATCTTTGAGGCACAAGCGCTCATAACGGGACAAGGCATATAAGCCTCTGATTTATGACGTGGGGGATTAATCCCCCATTGTCAATTTTCATTGCATGTTTCATCTCCCCTGGCATACATACAAGCTGTCGGAGAAGATTTCGTCATATGAGAATCACAGAAGCAAGTCTTCGTCGTATGGTAAGGCGCGAGCTCCTTCGAGAGGCCGCTGTGACACCTGAGCTAGCTCAGGAAATGGGTGTTGAGTTTAAACTAATGAAATCATCTGGCACTAGTTCCCGCCCACAATGGTCAGTCATAGCCAGCACGAAAAATTATGGCACATACAATCAAGCCATCATAAACATTGCTAAAACTACTAAGAAGCAGGGTGTGTGCCATGATGCCTGGGAAGTCACTTGGTCACTCTCGGAGATTCCTAAACTTGGCCCTCTCCTCTACGACATTGCAATGGAGATTGCGACACTTGAGGGTGGTGGTCTCATGTCAGACCGGGCTGAAGTGTCGCAAAGAGCTCGTCATGTCTGGCGAAAATATGCCGGCAGGAGCGATATCGAAAAGCGTCAGCTTGACAACTTACGTAATGAGCTGACACCTGACATCGATGAAGATAACTGCCAGCAAGATTCAGCTGAATACGATGCTGATGTTGACTGGCAAGATTCGCCTCTCTCCAAGAGATACTTAAAAACCAACCCCTCAGTCATAATTAAGCTAAGGGATCTTGGAATGATTAAGGCCGGCAGCGACATGCCAAAGGGGTTATGACTATGAGAATCACAGAGGCAGCTCTTCGTAAGGTAATTCGTGATGAAGCTTTGCGAATAATGCAGGAAGACATCCAAGTGGGAGAACTTCGTCAGCAGCTTCGTGCTGCTAGAGGTAAGAAACTTAAAGATACCGGTGTCCATGCGGCAAAAAAGTTAGGTGTTCTAGGTCTCAAGGGTGCCCTGTCTCTTATCCCAGGTGCATCATTTGTAAGTGATGCAATTGAAGCCGGTGCAGAAATCAAGGATCTTCTTGATGTTGCAAAAAACCTAAAACCAAGAGAGAAAGAATCTAGCCAACTTTGGGACTTTCTTACAATTGATCCGGATGTTTCTGACATCTTAGACAACGGTGTTGAGGACAAGTTTCTCATTGACCTTGGCAAAGATATTGAATCACTTCCTGATGATGCCACTTTACCTGATGCCGATATACAGCTAAATAATTGGCTCAAGAAAAATTATGGTGGAACTCAGTTGGTTAAGCAGAAAATTTAAGTATTGAAATTTGTAAATCACGTGATATAATTTTGGAGGGTAAAGGTAAATGGGCGGTGCAGTTGGTCATTTGATGCATTTGTATGATAATCCTGATCTTCACTTTTGGGAGATGAAAGACATTCTGTCTACAGCGGCGTCAGGAAAACTGACATCTGCAACAGAAAAGCTTGATGGCATGAATCTTGTTTTCACCTGGGATGAGCAGCAAGGCAATGTGAAAGTTGCTCGAGCAGGTGGTGACATTAAACGTGGCGGAATGAATGCTGATGAATTGGCAGCAAAATTTGAAGGTCGTGGTAATATTAAGGATGCTTTTGACTCAGCGTTCAGTATTCTTTCCAAGGCACTTCGTGTAATCCCACCTGAGAAGCGGGCGAGAATTTTTGGTCCATCCGGAGATCGATGGTTCTCTATGGAAGTCATTTATACGAAAAATCCTAATGTCATCAACTATGACAAGAATACCTTGGTCTTTCACGGTTGGCCTGTTTTCAATGTCTCCGGTGGTGAAGTGGAGGCCGGTCCTGATGTTGATGGAAGCGTTGACATTCTTGATAGCTATGTAAATCAGATGCAGGACACAGTGTCTGATAAATCTTGGCAGGTAAAGGGACCTGCAATTGCCAGGCTTCGTGCCATCTCTGATGGAAGAATCCTAGATAGGGTGACATCGGTAATTGATCAATCACTATCTTCTGTTGGGTTAAACGACTCTGCAACCATGGCTCAATATTTAGCTGCATGTATTAAGCGCGAGATTGATCAATTGGCACTGCAGCCACGAATGGAAGAAATGGTGATTGCACGTTGTGTAAAGATGCCAGGTGCTCCTTCTTTGGCTGACATCAAGAAAAATTTGACACCTGAGGTTTATGCAAGAGTCAATAATTTTGTTAAGGAGTCACCAAAGATTCTTAAGGCCTGCGTTAGGCCTATTGAATTAGCAATCAATGAATTTGCTGTTGAGCTTCTAAGAGGACTTAAATCTACTCTTATCAATGACAATGACGCTGAGGTTGTTCGTCTTCGACAGGAAGTCAGTAATGCAATCGCAAATATTAGGGCAGCCGGTGATGCCGGATCGATGAGTTTCCTCCAGGCACAGCTTGAAAAGTTGGGCTCTGTTGATAACGTGACAACACCGGTGGAGGGAGTTGTCTTTATCTACAAGGGAAATGCATACAAGTTCACAGGAAGCTTTGCAGCGGCAAATATGATCTTAGGGATTTTTAAGTATGGTAAAGGAAGCTCAAAACCGCCTCCTGTTGCTGAGGGTCAAAATTCCTTGAATCTTCTTCGGCTGCTTATCCGTGAAGAAATTAAGTCTCTTAAGCCTATTTAAGCAAAAGGAGCATTAAAATGTCAGTGCTTATTAGTGAGTCAAGGCTTCGTAAAATTGTGAATGAAGAGATAAAGAAATTGGTATCTGAGAGTGCCGCTACAAGGATTAGTATTCCAAAAATAGGTGAAGTAATGCTGGAACCTGACGCCACCGAGGATAAACTGTGGAGTGCAGATTTTAATCAAATTGGATTGGGGTCGACTGTAGCTGTATTTGACATGAGCGGTGATAGTTCATATGCAGATGAGGCTAGAATGGAATCAGCCAGCAAGTCATGGAAGTTTGGTTGGATTCTAATTGATGATATTTACGGTAGATCCGATGAAGGATTTGCAGAATCATTGCAAACCGCTGTGCGCCAAGCATATAAGTCGGCAAGGCGAAATGACAAATAAGGCTCCCTGATTAACGACGTTGTTATCAGGGAATTGTGCCAAAACAATGGATATACCTATTTCCTGTTGTTTCTGATATTACATGATTTAATCAGGAACAACAGGAAGATCATTTTAAGGTACACACTTCCTGAATGTTACGGTAATGCATAATTAGCAAATATTTGGGATAACAAGATGAAAGAAATCGAGCTTTGTCGAATCCTTTTGAAGCAGCTTAATGAGTCTTCAATAAACTCCAATAGTCAGTTCTTTAAAGTTTATGCTGAAGGGACTAAGCAGCACAGAGAGGTGGTGTTAAAACTGTCAGAACTTTCAGGTGGTATTGTTGTTCCTGTTACAGTAAATAGAGGAAGACTACAGACAGACCTTAGTCCTGGATCACCGGTTCAAATAGGAAAAGTCTCAGCATGGGATACATTCGAAGAGACTTTTTTCGGACTTAAAGATGCTGCAAAAAACCCAGGGATCGAGATTCAAAAATGGGATGGAATTAATCCTGCACCAAAATCTGGTATAGGATCTGGAAAATATGAGTCTCTTCTTATCACGATTACACAACATCCTGATTTGACATCAGGAATGTATGTTGTACCATACATTCCAATCTTAGGAAAAGGTGGAAAAAGCACACTAACCAGTGACAAAATGATGGGATATGCTAGTGAGTGGGCGGTTTGGTTTTCTTTAGGTGGTGAACAAACCCCTACAGGTCGTAATGAAGGATTTGATGAATTTGTTTCATCATCTTTGGAAGATGAGAAACTTTTTGTTAAAGATACACGTATTTCCGATGCATGGGCAAACTCTAGAATTAATGATCGTGAATATTTCATTAATGCAATTAGAGTCATGACAAATAATTTAATCAGCAATTTAGGTGCACTTGAGGGTGCAAATGTCACAGGAAATCCACCTGCTGGTGGAAGTGGCGCTATTGACATGATCGCAATTCTTTCAAATGGAGAAAAGGCTGACATTTCTGTCAAGTGGGGTGATACGAAAAGATTAGGCGGTTCCCAGTTGAAAATCAACAATGGTCTGAAATCCTCAAGTGAAATTTTCAAATCCATTTCACGTGAACCTGATGCTGGTGTTACTTGGAGAAGAGACAAGAACCCTATCAAAGGAAGAACACCTATTGAACCATCATTAACGGATGTGCATGAAATGATGGCTCAAAATTTAGATTGGAAAAACTCACTCCTTTTTGAGGCGCGTGAATGGCTTGGAATTGTTGACGGTGCAGCTTCATATGTAATTGTGCAATTTAACAGAAAGAACATTCCAAGTGTAACTCTTCCTGATGGCAATGACTCTTCAAGGGTATTTTTACGTGAAGGGAAAAATTTTGGAACAGCTTACTTTGTAGATTTGCAAAATTCAAATGGTTTCTTTGATGATGTGCTAAGGGTAGAACTTCGATTCACAGACAACAAGTATGTTCAATGGCATAAAGGAAAGAACTTTTCAAAAGTTACAGTCACCAATGAATCAAAACTACAAAGCAAAAATCTTACCCTAGAAACGAAAATACTTTTGCATCACTTAATGAGTCACTAGCACTTATCAATATCAGGCTTTTCATGTACAATAAATCATGAGAACAAAAACGGAATGGATTCAGTACTTTAACTCTAAGAGAGGCGAAGTATTTAGCATTCTGCACGACATACACATGTACAGCTCTAAGGTGGTAATTGTTCCTGCCGGCACTAATGTTATAATTCTAAAATGTCATGACTGGAGAGCTAGTGGGGTAGCAACAGGAACTCAACTTTGGGCAAATCAAGATGATTTGCTAAGTTTTGAAGTTTTACTGGCTGATCGTATTTGTAATTTTCGCATGAAAGTCGATGGTCTAAAAATTTTGTAAGTATTTGACAAAAACTAGTGTTCAGCTGTCAAAAACCATAATAATAGATCATTACGGAGTTCATATGAACAATCTCTTAGAGGTCATATCCAATACCGAAGGGGTGACCTTTTGGTGGATGATAGGCCTATCACTAGTATTGCCAGCAACTGCATTTCTTGGTACAAAGTAGGAGCTTCATATGAAAAATATTGTTGAAAGCCTTCACAATAAGGAACCGGTTACCTACGCTGATCTTCATAAGGCTGGCATCACCACCATGGACGCATTGCGTAATGCCGTCAATCTTAATTGGCCCAAGATGTCTTCGACAGGAATTACGCGGCGGACAAACGCAATCTGGAAACGTATTAATCTCATTCTAAAGCCCTTGCCTACGGAATCCATTGCTGATTCCGTATGGTCGGTTGCATGGGACACTAGCTCAGCTTCCCGTGATCATGATAAGTACCCACACATTGCTGGAAATTCGTATCCCTCCGAAACCGTTGGTGAAGTATACACGTTTGAAAAACTGGGATGGGTTTCAGCGCCTGATGTTACCTCTGCGACTATGATTGCCCAGACAATGCTGGGATCTCGGGCGCATGATAAGATCCATATTCATCGCGTTGGTGTTGGTGGCTGGCAGCGAGCAATTGCTGAAAATAAAAAACTTCTGCGTAAGTGCGAGAAGCTTGTAGAAAGTTATCATATGAGCATCCAGCGAAAAATGTGGGCAACTGAGACGGTTGAACACTCAATTGTTATGTTGCAAATGCTTAATCAACAAGCTGAAAACGGCAATCCCTAAGAGGTTAATTATGACTAATCAAGATCCTGACATTCTTATTGCAGTTGCAGAACAGTCATGGCTCTATGAGCCTAGGGCACGCCAAGAGGGAGATCGAATCGTACTATGGCCACCTATCTCTCAGTATGAGCCCATTGAATGGGAAGACTGATAGCGATATTAAAAGGCTACTTGGAAAGACTAATTGGCCATGACCGACAATCTCTAACTGGGCAACTGGTAGGGAAATTGGTAAGGCTAAATCGTGCCATGGCCACTGTCGATTGTCGCAGCCATTGGCCAATTGGTTATCCTATGCTGCTGATCGATATTAATCCGAATCGATTTGATATTTTTGACAGACCTAAAGTTTATGCCACAACCGGATGGTACCGTCCAGGAGAAATGATTTATGTCGTTCTTTTGATTGACGGGATGCTAATAACAGCTGAGATTAGAGATGGTGACCTATTGTCATTGGCATAATTTGCAAAATTGTTAATTGCAGACGTGTCCAAACTCCCAAAAAGTAATTATATTCCTGATAGGAGAAGACGATGTTTCCATCCGAACCTACCGCGCTTGTTATTGTTCGTGGCAATACCGGTGTCTATCATGTAGGCTATTGGCGTGGCCAGCGACGTGAATGGGAGTGTGAGTGTGATGGATTTCGATCTTTTGGTCGAAGCTGCAAGCATATTCCTATCGCGCAGGCTGCCATTAGTGGTCGAGTCTCAGAAAACGTAATTGACACTTGGTTGAGTCTTGACCTTCGGAGTAATTGATGGCAATTTCTATTGGTGACATAGTCACCATTTCAACACCTGGTCATCCGTTAAGCGGATCCTATGGAAAGGTAGTCGGCCTCATTGACGTGTTTGAGGATTTTAGAGATCATTGGACGGAGGCGATAGTCCTATTTAAGGAGAGTCGACTGCAAGTCGATGTCGATGTTCTGATTCCTACTGAAAACGAGGTGTAACATGTCAATGTCAGATATTCATATCCAGATGCAAGATGAAATTCTTCTTATGGCCGATGAGCTTGGTGGTGAATTTACCGTCGAAGATGCCGAGTCTCGTCTAGCGGAAATCTTTCCTGATTTCTTTGGTGGTCCTAATTCATATACTTTGGCACAAGAATTTCTTGCTGAAATGGTTGAGCAAGGTCTTCTTGTTGGTGGATATGAAGACTTTTTCGAACTTCCTGCGTGATTTATGGCAAATCGAAACAAAAATAACCGCGTAGCTGAGCTAATTGATCATAGTCGTCGTCAACGCGGCTATGATCGAGAGCATCACTTTGCTAATTGTGGTTCGCTTTCTGATTGGCGTGGAATTCGAAACGTTCAATTGGATAGGGTAAAGGAGGCAAATCGACGTCTCTGCCGTGACGAAATTGATGATGAACTCTATGACTGGGATGAGTGATTTATGCTTCGTGAATGTAAGCACTGCGGTTCTGAGTTCTCTCTTGATTCTGCGCACAAGCGACGTGTGGGAGGCCGCATTAACGAGTGTCCTGATTGCGTAGAGGAACTGAACACTGAGCAAGCGCCTGTTCTCATCGGTGTCACGGCCGGTGAAGGCAAGATGGCTGGTGTCACTGTTCTTCGGTTTCCTGATCGACAGCGTGCAGATGCATATATGCAAGCCTGGCGACACAGCACAGGTCACAATAAGGGAAAGTCATGTCAAATTGGCAATACCACCACGATTTCCATGGACACTTATGGTGCCCAGAAAGTTGGTGAATGGGGCGGAAATCCCAATCACAAGGGACGGATGTAAATGCAAAACGCTATTGCTGCAATGTTTTTAACTTCTCTCTCTTGCGTATCATCAGTTGATGATACCGGAATGTTTGAGTGTCCAGAGAACATTGTTATCGATTGTCAGGACGACACACATGACACCGGTCAGATGATTTTTCGTGTACAAGTCCCTGACTATCAGGAGAACTATGAAAGGGTTTCAGTAAAACTCCTGAGGCATAAGGGTGATCCGCTTATTGGAGAATTTCATATGTCTGACACAGAATGTGGTACGCTTTGGATCGTTGAATTCCGCCTCTTCAATGAGTCCTGTGAGAACATTGTCTCTCAAGAGATTGCTCTCTTTCCATCTCTTGGTGGAGATTACTAATGGATATCGCTACCTTGATTGCAGGTTCTGCGTTCTTTTTCCTGTTATTTGTAACCTACAAGGGACGCCAATAAGTCACCTTGAAAGGCATACATACCGATATGCCTTACAAGATTAGAAAACAAAAGTGCAAGCAAACTGATGGTGATAGCGGTAGTTATGTGCTCTCTTATACTGACAAGAAGGGAAAGAGTCACTCTAATTGCCACACATCCAAAAAGCGTGCAAAAGGGCAGATTGCCGCAATCGAAGGTCCTAAGGAGTCGATAATAAGGCTTACAGTTCGCGAGATGATTCGCGAGCTTACAGAGGCATACTCGTTGCGATCCACTTATTTTCGAAACCCCTATGAAGACCCAGGTGATGAATTTTTACCAGACATCGAAGATCCTATAGGATTACAAAGGGCTGCCAAAAAGCTTAAAGCCGAGGAGGAGATTCGTGGAAGAGAATGAGAAAATCTGGCTGACTCGAGCACTTCGTAGCATAAAGTCTGCTAGCGACAATATTCGACGATCATCTATTGTTGATCCCGAGATTGCAAGGCTTAAGGCTGATATTCGAGAAATTATGGCTAGAATTGCTCGGCTTTTAGTGAGATAAATGCCGTATGGTTTGTCATCTCATAAGAGCAACTAGCCATGGAACGTCTGGTTATTCACCACCAGGTGAGACCTATAGAGACAGAAAATGGGTTCCAGGAAACACGTTTCTTCTTTGGATTAAAAAATCCAATACACCTGGGTATAGCACGGTGCTATTTGAAGGTGAGCTAATTGATGTTCCAAATGTTGCAATCATATTTGAAGTTTCTGAAGAATAATTTGCAAATTTTCTCTTTTCTACCTGTTCAGCTAATCAATAAGTGATTATAATATCATATCAATCGGAGGTTATGATGGTTACCGAAAGTCAGCGCACTCCTCTCGAAACCGCTTTCCTGGGAGCTATTTCCTCGGCCACTGGTATTGCCGGAGATCTTGTTGTTAATCTCCTTGTTAGTGAAATGATCAATAAGGAAGTATCCTATGCCCAGTTGGGTGAGGGTGTTCCTCCGCTTGATTTGGGTGTTACTCTTCATGAAGAGTGGCATGCCATTAGCCAGATGGCAAAGAGTGATTTTCATTGAGGAGCAAGAATGTCATTTAGTTGGGAGAGGCCCGGGCTTAATGTTCCTGAGTCAGTTAAGTCTGCTTTTGCATGTGCCGTCTGGGATTTTCGTAATGGTGAATTGCCGGAGGCCGCCCGTCGCCTTCTTGAAACAACTTACTATCATGAGGTCAACTTTATGGAAGCTGTAGAGGAAACCTACAAAGCTAATTATTGGCCTTTTGATCGTTCAGCAAAGACAAAATTTCGATCTCTCTTTCGAGAACGTAAATCAGCCGGGTGAGCAATGAAAATTTGGCATATCTCTGATACGCATGGATTGCATGAACAGTTGACTATTCCTGACAATGTCGATGTTGTTATTCATAGTGGAGATGCTTCAAATTCGCACAATCCGGCACTTAATGAGCATGAGCTTTATCGTTTTCTTGCATGGTTTTCAGCTCTGCCTATGAAGCACAAGATTTTTGTGCCAGGCAATCATGATACTTCCTTTGAAAGGGGTCTCATTCGAAAGAATGATATCTTCGCAATGGGTATTGTTCCCCTTGTCGATGATCTTCATATGATTAATGAAAAGAAAATTTGGGGATCTCCATGGACTCCCAGGTATGGTGACTGGGCTTGGATGACTAAGCGTGAAACTATCAATAGGAAATGGGAACAAATTCCTGATGATGTTGACATGCTTGTGACACATGGACCACCGTTTGGTATTCTGGACTCAACTTACGCCAGAAGTGGTAACACCGAAATGGTAGGTTGTCGAGCACTGCAGAAACGTGTGCTAGCAATTAAGCCTCGTTGGCATCTTTTTGGTCATGTACATGGCACCGGTGATATTAGAAACACGGGAATTCGTACACTTTCCGGAATTCGTACCCATTTTAGCAATGGGGCTTGCTGTGATGATGGTGTTATGGCCAACGTCACAAGCAGCGGAAATATTTTCGAACTCGTATAATGTCATGAGTCAATGGTGGGTTTATGTCATTATCTCAACAACAAGGCGTCTCACCTACGTAGGTTCTACAACTGATCCAATTCGTAGAATTAAGCAGCACAATGGCGAGACTCGTGGTGGAGCAAAGAGCACACGTGGAAAAGGTCCATGGAAACTTGGAAAGGTTTATGGTCCCTATGAGTCAAGATCTTCGGCATTCAAGGCAGAAATTGCCCTTAAGCATGGAAAACGTTCTACCGGTAGATTACATTGGTGCTATAGTGATTCTATTCATTGCATTGACTCTGATGAATCAAAATTAGTTCTTAAGAACTATCTAGATTCCATAATGATTAACACACCTTCAGAGGAAATGAAAGATGGGCACGAATTGGTATCTTGTGAAACGAGAGATGGTTCCTGACATTCTTGCAGGGGCACCACAATTGCCTTATGAACATTGGACAGTCATGTCACGTGTGCATGGCACCGGTGTCATTCACATTGGCAAGAGTTCCGGAGGTTGGAGATTTTCTCTTCATGTTATGCCTGAGCATGGTATTCATGATTTTATGGACTGGATGGTCATGGCCATCGATCCGGAATGGATCATCATGAATGAATATTGCGATATCATCAACTATGCAGAGCTTATTCGACTGGTGGCATACAGGCAACCTATGTCTCAGCGTGAGCTTAAGTACCACACCATCGATTTGACTCACTGCATTGGACATGGAAGTGGCACGTGGGATCTTATTGTTGGCGAATTTAGCTAGGAGAAAACTATGAATATTTTTGATACTTACAGGATTCCATTCAATGTTGGTGAGAAGGTTAAACTTATTGACCCAGGCATTATTGTCACTGTTAGAAAACTAAGGCAAGTTGCTGTAGGAGCAAATGGCAAGATTAGGCACGTGACTGAAGCTTTGGTAGATGACGGTGACACAACAAATCCAAATCTCGAGACCAATGGTTTTCATACAGCTCGATGGGTTGAAGGTCATGAAATTGAAGTCATATAGATTTTTGCTACAGTAGCAAAAATTCTATGTCATCTTTGCACTCAGTGTATTATAATACAACCTGGGGGTTACTTTGGCTATTGGTTTTTGGATTGCCTTGCATACCATCTGGTTCGCCGAGAGTGTTATTCGTCGACAGGGCATCCTATATGAATCGGCAGGTTATGCAATCTTGCAATGTATCATTGGTGGATGCCTTCTTCATGCAGGCGCTTGGTTGCCTTTTTTAGTTTGCAATGCAATCATTTCTAGTGCCATGATTGCACGAGGACTAACCGCCTTGGCGGAACCTCCAGGCCCCTACAATGAGAGAAATTTTGAGACTTCAATTTGGCGAGGTGTCTCATTAACTTTTGCAACTGCAATTGCCGTGGCTCTCTCCTAAGGAATGAATAATGAAATCGATTGAGGAAAAGTACCGAAAACTTACAGACATTGAGCATGTCCTTCTTCGACCTGGGATGTATGTTGGGTCCACAAAGCCTCGTGAGGAGGATACTTGGCTATTCCATGATGGAAAATTTGTTCGTCAAAAGGTTACATATAATCCCGCGCTTCTCAAAATATTCGATGAGATTGTCTCCAATTCTGTTGATGAGCATCGCAGAAATCCAAAGCTTAATCAAATTCGAGTCACAGTTGATAGTGAGAATTGTAGCATCACGATCTGGGATAATGGTGGAATTCCAGTTGTAAAGCATTCCGAGTATGATGAATGGGTCCCGGAGATGATCTTCTCCAATCTCAAGGCGGGATCCAACTTCAACGATGATGAGGAGCGACTCGTTGCCGGCACCAATGGTGTAGGATCAACTCTGACCAACATCTTCTCAACACGGTTTCGTATTCGCACTGCTGATCGCAAGCATGCTTTTCAACAGACTTTCACTGAAAACATGCGAAATCGAAGTGATGCGAAAATTGTGCCATGGAAAGAGGGATTTACCGAAATTCAGTTTGATCCGGATCTTTCTCGCTTTGAGCTTAAACAGATTGACAGTGATCATGTTTCAATGATGCAAAAGCGCTGCATTGACCTTGCTGCATGCAATCCGAAGCTTACGGTAACTTTCAACAATGTGAAATTTAGCTTTCCTACATTTCGTGACTACTGTAATTTGTATGCAGATGGGATCATCTATGAGGAGGCAAATCGTTGGAAAATTGGCATCTCGGCATCTGAAGGATCGTTTAGTCAAGTGTCATTTGTTAATTCTGTGGAGACACGTGATGGTGGAACTCATGTAGATTATGTGATGGGACAGGTCGTCGAATGGATTCGTGAGAAGATTCGCAAAAAGCACAAGATCGAGATGCGTCCTGCGGAACTTCGAAATCATTTTTTCCTAATGGTTCAGGCTGACATTGTAAATCCTGCCTTCTCCTCACAGACTAAGGAGAAAATGATTACAGAGTCGAAGGAGTTTGGATCTAAGTTTGAGATCTCTGAAAAGACTCTTAAAGCCATTCTTGCTTCTGAAGTCGTTCAGCGGATTCTGGACTGGGCACAACAGAAAGCCCTCGCTGATGAGAGAAAACAGCTTCGTGAACTTAACAAGCAGGTAGGCAAAGGAAAAGTTCTAAAGCTTATCGATGCAAAAGGAAAGGATCGAGAGATTTGTACCCTGAGCCTCTTTGAGGGAGACTCAGCATCATCGGCATTTAGAAAATTTCGTGACCCAAATACTCAAGGTGCGTTTCCTCTTCGAGGCAAGTTTATCAATGTAATGGAGCTTGCAAATACTCGTGTCATTCAGAATCAGGAGGTAAAAGATCTCCTCACAGCAATTGGATTAAAGATGGGTGAGGAACCTAAGGAACTCCGCTATGGAAAGATCCTCATCTACTCTGATGCTGATCCTGATGGTGACTCAATTGCTGGTCTTCTAATGAACTTCTTTGGCAAATACTGGCCCGAACTCTTTACGCAGGGGCGCATTTGCCGGGTCATGACTCCTCTTGTTGTTGTTCAAAAGGGCAACGAAAGAATTGCTTTTTATACAAACGAGGATTTTGAGAACTGGTCTCGGAATGTCAAGGACGTTAAAAAGTGGGACATTGGGTATAAGAAGGGATTGGCTGCGCTTGAAGATAGTGACTACAACGAGATTATTCGAAATCCTAAGATGTTTGCACTCTCAGGTGGTGAAGGACTGCGATCAACACTCGAGACTTGGTTTGCTGCTGATCCGACACCTCGTAAGGCAAAAATTTTAGGAGTGACTAGCGTTTCTTCACAATATGAAGAATTTTTCACAATATGAAGAATAAATATTTTTTATGACACATCCACATCTCCTCCGCTCTCTCATTCGTGAAACCCTTCTCCTGGAAGAAGTCTACGGTGCTCAGGCCGTTGTCTACCACGGGACGAATGCCGATCCTCAAGATCTCATCTCTGCGATCCTGAGGGATGAGTTCGAGGCAGGCAAGGGTGCTGGGGATATGTACGGTAAGGGTCTCTACACCGTCTACGACCTCAAAGGAACCCAGACGGAAAAGGGTGAATACGGCGATCACGTCATCAAGCTGAAGGTGAACCTGTATGGGTACATCATCTTTGATCCTGATATCGCTCGCCTGGTCTATAAGAAGCCGCTCACCCCGGCGCAGCAGGCCGAGGAAGTCGGTTACAGTGAGGCAATCGTCAAGACGCTGGGCCGGATCAGGGCTCATCAAGACGGAGACATCACCTCAGGTTCTGCTCTGGATGTTAGCGCGTACCTCTCGCGCGAGGTGAAAGGTCTCGTCTTCACCGGTAACAGGGATGGGAAGGTCGTCGTCGTCTACGACCCGACGACAGTAGTCCCGATGGCGTGGAAGAGGGTCCTTCAATATGGAAGGACTGTTTCAGAGCCATGGACGCCTGTCGACAAAGCGGCACTCCTCGAACCTCGCGAGCGCCCTGATGTCAGCGATCGAGTGGGTCGACCCGTTCAGCAGTCAGCACTCCGTCGCTCTGCCATGGGCGACTTTGAAGCAGGGAAGTGGAACGGCAAACATCTGAATATTCTGAAACGCCTGGAGAGATTGCCTAAAGATCAGAGAATCGTGGAGGGTGATCTCGACCTCTCCTACACCTTTATCACCACCCTCCCAGAAGGCCTCCGAGTGGATGGCAATCTCTCCCTCCGCAACACACCCATCACCTCCCTCCCGGCTGGCCTGAAGGTGGGCGGGACCCTCGACCTCAGGGACACTCGCATCACCTCCCTCCCTGCTGGTCTGGAGGTGGGCGGGCATCTCGATTTCTACCGTACAGGCATCAACTTTCTCCCGTCAGACATTCAAGTGGGTGGTGCAATCTATGGTCTCGGTTACAGTTACTGGAACAGTGTTCCACGACATCTCATGCATAAATTACGATGACTCACCTCCTCCGCTCTCTCATTCGCCAAGTTCTTCTCGAGTCTGATGGTACCTACAAACCAGAGGCACCAGTAGACGCTCCTCTTGGGAAGTATGCCTTTGCAAATAATCGTGAGTATTCTCCTAAGCCACCTCCGGAGACGGATACGCAGATTGAGAGAGCTCTCTTCAAATATTTGATCAATCATTTTGCTGCCGGTCAGACTCTTTCGAAATTTAGCGCTGATCAAATCTTAGGGTTTATTGAAAAAGATCTTTATTCAGACGTCTTCAAGGCACCGTCATCTGGCATCCTTTATCGAGGGCTGAACATCAACAATAGCAACATTGCGGAGAAATTTCTACCAAAGGGAAATACACTTGATGATGCTATAGACCAGGCCATAGAGTCAGGTGCAGATTTTGCTAGTTTTGAAACGCAGCTTGACCTGACGAACAAGGATGAAAGATACGCGGCATCTTGGACAAAGAGCCTTGAAAAGGCGAAGGAGTTTGCTAATAATGATGCTTTCGAAATCATCCTCTGCGCTAGCGTCGAAGGCAATTCCGGGAAATGGATCGACTGTGAAGGTCTTTATAGATTGAGAGATATTTCTGCATTCAAACACGAAAGTGAAGTTATTGCTGCCGGCACAATCCGGGTCAACAAAGTTATGATTAAGCCACCTCGGAGTAATTATGACTTGAGAGCATTAGAGAGGCTTAAAAATTTACCAAAAGATCAGAGGATCGTGAAGGGGGATCTCAATCTCGAAGGCGTACCTATTGCCGAACTCCCGGATGGTCTGACGGTGAATGGGAGCCTCGACCTCAGGGACTCAGATATCGCCTCCCTCCCGGCTGGCCTGAAGGTGGGCGGGACCCTCGACCTCAGGGACACTCGCATCACCTCCCTCCCTGCTGGTCTGGAGGTGGG
>VFQT010002414.1_pt1 | contig 19284 bp, 6 predicted proteins | sample 3512381 | NCBI WGS metagenome assembly VFQT01 (sample SAMN10412376, study PRJNA504923) | tailings metagenome | isolation source: Relicate 2 Philex TSF3 active mining site | place: Philippines: Tuba, Benguet | collected 2017-08-29
GATATATAAAGTAATAATATTACAAGGCTACTACCTTACAACTAAAATAAAATAAATAAATCACTTCAGTTAATAATTAAATTATATCATTAGTTATATTTAACTAGCTTTATTATTACCTAGTTTAATATATATGCCTTCGGCTCTCTAGTATTATAGCAACTAGTATTATATATGCCTTCGGCTCTCTAGTATTAAACGCTATAGCCATTAATCTATAATATTTTTCATTATATATGCCTATCGGCTCTCTAGTATTATAGGCACTAGGTGATCCTTTTTGGAGCCACTAGCTTTATTATTATTTAGTTTCATTATATATCCCTTCGGCTCTCTAGTGTTATTATAACAACTAATAATGTAGTATAACCATTAATTTATAGGCACTAGTATTATATAAGCCATTCGGCTCTCTAGTATTAAACGCTATAGCCATTAATCTGTAATATTTATCATTAATAACCCATAATATTTTAGGCACTACTATTATAGCCACTAGTATTTAGACCCTCCAAAATGGAGTGTATAAGTATTTAGTCACTACAAAATATTATTATTAAATTTTTTACATCAATTTTTAATACTAGAAATATTTTTACTAAATTCTTTAGGTTTCTTATATTATATGCCTATCGGCTCTCTAGAAATACATAAATACTAGAAATAAATAGAATAATATCCGCTATATATACATTGGCTTTATATACATTGGCTTTTATATTTATCAACTGTAACACCATCTCATCATTTTATGTTTTTATAACTATATATTTAGCTAAGATACTATTACACTTGGTCTCTGGAAATACCATGGAATATTAGAATAATCCAGAATAAATAAGGTACCGTTAGAACAACGGGTCTATAAAAAAAAATTATTACTAGCTATGTAGACTAAAATCATTGTTAAATCTAGGCCATTGGTATTATTTCATTACTGTATGTGTATTAATAAAGTACTAAATGTTTTATTATACCCATAAATATATACATAATATGAGTTAAACCATAAGCGGGTCCAGTGTAAATTTAAATTATTTATAAAATACAACGACTCTAGATAAAATTAACGCTCCATTAGCCGATGTAAATCTTAATAATTATAAAATAATAAATTTATAGGATGGATTAAATGATAATGATGCCTGTAATATGAGATAATTAAATGAAAAAACTGGTTAATAGGACCTAGCAAATTATTATACTAAAACATAGGCCGATATATTATTAAATGCTAAAGTAGATGATACTGAATTAATTAATTATTACACAAAACCATAGGCAGATGTACTACTAAATGCTAAAGTAGATGATAGTGATTTGGTTAATTATTATACGACATCATAAACCAATACATTACTGAATAACAAATTAAATACCTCTATTACCTTGGATTAAATAAATGCTCCAGTAAATAATTTAAATGCTAATAACAATAAAATAATAAATTTATAAACACCAGTAGCGAATAATGATGGCTCTAATAAATTATACACTGATATATAAGACTAAGCCCAATAAACCTATACAAATACATAAATATCAACAGTAAATAATAATTTAAGCACTAATTATTATAATAAAACTATTATAGATAGCTAAATGGCTAATAAATCAGATATAACCCATTATCATACTAAAATATAAGATAGTACTGATAATACTAATGTTAATATATAAAATAATTAAATTCACTATAAAATAAATGGCGTTTCAGATTAATTAAAGATATAAAATAGCACAGGATAAGCGTAAACTAACACATAATTAATAACAAATAATGCCCTATAATTAATAACCAATGGATCTTGTAATGTAACATGCCCTAGTACAATAAACTCATAAGTACAAGGATTATATATTCAATTACCCGATGATTAAAGTAAAAATATGACTTCGTAAGTATGTGTTTCTGTATAAAATAGTAATTCTGCTTTAACCTAAAATTTAACATTATCATCTGGTCATATATTATATAATAGTGTTTAATACCCATATTCAAGCTTATCTAATTAAGCAGGAAATCTCTAGTGGAATTTATAAATTAGCCCTGGTACCCCATAAGTAGATTATACTTTAAACATGTATACTTAAGCTTTCTTAAACACAGTATCTAATATTTATATGCCGTTTGAATTTACATCATCGGTTGGTTATAATTATGGGTCTAATATCACTATAAGTAAAAATAATTAATTTACACATAAAAAATATGTAGATGATTTAATTTCTGGTTTATCTTCTGTATATTAAACTATAGCGAATATGACTAATTATTTAACAACCACAATGGCATAAAATACATATTAAACTATAGCGAATATGACTAATTATGTATTAACAAGCACTCCGTTATAAAATATAACTCTTGCTACAGGTAATTTAAATCTTAATAATAATAGAATAACCAATGTTGCTGATCCCACTTCACTTTAAGATGTTGTTACATTGAACTACTTTAATAATAATTCAGTTGGTGGAACATAGAAATAACAATATGGAGGTCGTTGTCGTCTGGGATAGGTCACGAATAGCACAGGTGCTGTAGCATTATCAAGTTATTAAGGTATTATAACGGCAGGTACAAAAATTTATAATGCGGCTTGGTAATCATATACAAATCAAATAACATTGACATTTACGGGTGTTGATGTAACAAAAACATATACACCTAATATATCTTTTCTTAACAATTATAACGAAATCACACAGGATGTGTATACATAAGACTTAAAAAATGAAGGATTTAGGATCTAGTCCTTTGTTGCTACTCAGATGATAATTATGTTTAAGAGTTCATCAATCATGGACCCCTATAATGCTAATCTCTATTTATATGTTACTCTAGTTGAATAATGAAATATTGCGGTATGAATTAGAATTATTTTTATTGTTATTATTATTATATTAGCCCTAAATGAAAGATATTATATTAAATGCTGTATTATTAATAACATGTGTTGGATAAATAAGCATAAATAGTTATTTGCTTTATATTAATTTCTAGAATAATAATGTACCCGTTGGTTTAACGGGTCCTGTAAAAAAAATAATTTGAATCAATATACTTCTTGATGTATTGTAATGGTTCTTGTTTTATAATTTATTGATTTTTAGTATCTCACTAGCATATCTTATAAGAACATTTAAAATGATTTATTATTATAAATATATCCTAATGGTTCTCCTACACAAATATTTTAGTTTTCATATTTTTATTAATCGCAAGGATAGTCGATATTTTTATTTTGTATATTCATGCGTATTTATAACAAAAATAAATTTTACAAATAATAAATAACTAAATAAATTATTATAACTATAAATAATAATGGCCTTAATAAGAGCTTAATTGGGATATACCCTTAAAATGAACTAATAATCCAATCGTCCTGGAATAGATATATAATCTGAATCCGATGAATAAGATGAGTTTTTAAATGATATAATACATCATCTAGAAACTTATAAAAATCCAGTGTAATCAGATGAATAATAAACTAAAACTACTTTAGTGAATCCTGCTGAAGTATTAGATAAATAAAACTAGTAAAACATCAAGAATAAGAGATAGAAAAAAACTAAATAGAAAATTCCAGATAAAATTGAATAACCATAAAGCGAAAATCCTTAATAAACAGATAACTAGGAACCCAGTTAAACCGATCCAGATATTAAACTAAAATAAGATCAAATATTTAGAAATACTTTAATGGTAAAACAACCCTTAAATAAATATGGTGTTAATATTAGAAAACTTTAATGATTTATAATGTATATAAATGAACAATACAACAACTGATTAATTATAATCAACAAACTATAGCATGTTAGCATTATAAATATTAACTATAATAATATAATTTGTATTTTCGCTGCTATAAATGATACATAAAAATAAATTAGAAATAATACATGAGCTGAATAAGGGCTAAAACATTCAATTAACATAAATTTAAAAATAAGTCGATTAATAATCCATGACTAGTTCATAAAAAAATTCTAGCAATAATATATGATACTAATTAATATTTAATTAATTATTTTATTATTTTATTTTTTATATGTATAAATATAAATGAAAAGAACAGACCTAATAACAAAGGCGTCATTGACAAAAACACATCCGATATCTAATACATCCTTTGTATATAGTAAGGCTTAATTTGTAGGTCAACCCGATGTTGTAAAATAAGAATAATCACTAAAACTCGTATTTAAAAAAGACAATATAGAAATGATTGATATAGCTAACAGTACAATTAATTTTACATTAGACATATTTCCTGAAGGAGTGACAACTGTGGGTCCAGGGGCGGGTGATGTACTAAACCCATTAGTATTATCAGGCAGTGCTGCTGATTTATTTGCTGTTGAATCGGTGTACTGGAATGGTACGCTTTTGACTTTATAAAAGGGTAATAGAAATACGAATATGTTTTGGAGAAAAATTAAAGCTCTAATGTCGGATACTAGTGAAGATCAAAGAATTAATCAGGGATCTAACTATAACAACCATTTGATGGGTTTTTAGTAAAATATAGATGCCGGTCATACTATATATGGTGATAATGACCCGCTATTAAAAGGATTCACAGAAGAAACATATGTTAAAGATGAAATTGGATTTAGAGAAAGACTGCGTTTAATGCCTGAAATATAAAAACATTATGTTATAGCACCTGGCGCGATACCAACATATAAAAGAATCAGTACCAATTTATAAAAATAGTATAGTGTATATCTAAAAGACATCGTACCCGAATTGAGTAATTTAATAGCTGTATAACCTGATATGTTTAGGGGTTCTGGGTTAGAAATCAATCTGATCCTGTTACATAGTAAGTATTGTATGTAGCGACCACCGACGAAAGTTATACCTGCGGCCAATCAACCATTTAGACATTCTTCAGATACATACCAGATATCAAATTTATTTATGGGACTTGTGTATCATTAAAGCATTGTCCCTGATTTGGGTCTTTATAAATCATATCCCTTTATGTCCATATATTCTACAATAAAATAATTGAGTTCTAACAGTATATCTCACTAATTTTCATTAGGTTAAAAATGTTATGTTAGAGGACTTTTACTTGTTGTTACTCCATATTAAATGGCTTCTGGAGCATAATACGCTGTAGTATTAGATGATAATACTGTTTTGGCACTAGAATCTAGTGGTAATATTTAGCCAGTACATCAGGTCTCTCAGTTATATTTCTAGAATATATAACCATAGTCTTTATCACTTTAAATTGGGTCTGTTAATTATCCCAGAAATCTAAGTCCACCTGTGTCATAGAGTGAATACTTTAACTATATTATGGCTTAGTAGTGTTGTAGATAAATTTTTAATAAAGATTATACTCCTACTTTTACTGAATTTTAGTCTATATCATATACCACGTTCATTCCAATAAACAGACTGGTACATTAAGGAGAAATATGGTAATGTAATATTCCATTTGATGGCGCACATGATTTAACAGCGACTGATAAACAAGCTCATTTCATGGTTATATGTGATAGACTACTTGAATTTGCTGATGACGGTAGAACGTATTTTGACACAGAGTGATATAACGAATAAGATCATAAATATTTTAGTAATAAATAATTTTTTTATTAATATAAATGTACTATAATAAAAGTAAATTACCATAATCTCAACAATATCTGCTAGATCTAAAATAATAAGAAATGGATAAAGAATAATTGGCTAGTGATATTAATAGCCTTGAAGATTTATTTAGTTTAAAAAATAGCATTAAGGATTCACAAAGCACTGATTCTGTGTAATTAGTGGAAGATATAAATAAAACAATCACTAGAATAAACAGGTTAGCGAAACTTCATAATATTGATATACCAGCAACATTATAATAATTTTATAAGATGAAGGATAGTAATTATATATTTGATTACATTAAACACTTAAAATAAGACACTCTAGAAAGTTAGTGATCTAGTATAATTATTTTTTTATTTTATTCGCTATATAAATATGGATAATATAATTGATTAGTAACAAAAAATATAAGAGGATTATGATGAGTATTACAAATAACTACAAAAACAATTAAAAAGAATGAAAGAAATAAATGACAATGTAGATATATAGAGACTATAAGGGATTTATAAATTTCCATTTAATAAAATAATATTTGCTTCTTCTAGAGGTGGAAAAACTACCAGTATCTTTAATTTGTTTAAAGATAAAAGATTTATGATTCTGGATCGCGTGTTACCCTAACATATTTATATCATCAGTCCGACCCTCGATATAGATAAGACTCAAATTGAAATGATAAATTATCTAGAAAAATTGGGTTTAAATAAATAAACTTAAACATTTAGTAATGTAAAATAAGGCATGACTGTCATAGAAAAACTATTGAAAGACAATAAAACTAAAATTAAAGATGATGAAATATTGCCATAGATATTGGTTATTATTGATGATTGTATTGTTGAATTTACAATGCTTTAACCATTATTAAAAGAATTATTCACTAGGGGTCGCCATAGCAATATATCATGTATACTAACCTCATAAAGCCATAAATAATGTAATCATATACTGAGGAAAAATGCTAATTATATACAACTAAGTGGTTTCAATATACAAGAAGAATTAATCTCATTTGCCAAAGAATATAGAAGCATTATGCCGCTGAAGGATTTCTATAATATGTGTAATAATATACTAAATACTGGCGAATATAACTTTCTATTGATATGCTAAAATAAACCAGTTAAAGATAGGTTTTTGATTAATAGAGAAGAGGCTGTACAATTGTGATAATTTTAATATAAATCATTAATAATTACATCTCTAATATTTTTTATTCTAATATTCCATGGTATTTCCAGAGACCAAGTGTAACACAGTATCTTAGCTAAATATATAGTTATAAAAACATAAAATGATAGGATGGTGTTACAGTTGATAAATATATAAAAGCCGATGTATATATGACGAATATTCTAGTACATTCTTTAGTATTTTTATTAGATTAAGGGTTTATTTAAGGTCCTTAAGATGGTGATTTATAAAATATTTATGAAAATGTGTATTTAATTAATTATTTTTAGTTTTATTCGCCATATAAATAAAGAGTATTATGACTGAGGTTCAATGTATTAGTGATGTTAATTGTGAACAATGTAAGATAAAGGCTGAAATGAAGAGATTAGCTGATATTAAGAAATAAAAAAATCAAGGGCAATCCGATCCAGCACCTAAAGTATATAAACTAAAAATAACTGGTAGTAAATTTGAGAACTATATGTTCTAGGTTAAAATTAATAAACGATATATCGACTAGCTGGGTAAATACACTAAAGACTTTAATTTAAAATATGATGAAGAACAACCCTTGTTATCAAATATTTATAATCGAAATTTGTATAAAAAGATACTATTAAGTGAACAATGTATTAGTAATCTGAAGCAATTTAAAGAATCTCTTGAATAGCTTGGATGTACAGTGATTTATAATGAAAATAAAATTTAGAAAATTATAACAAAGCATTCTAAACAGCTATAAAAATAACTAAAATAACAATGAACTATAGCCTTAATAATATTCAAATATTTTTTTATATAATACTAATAAATATAACCAATGGTTGACAAATCAAATGATAATGATAATAAATTAATACATGAGCAGAAGATGGATAATAATTTTAGATAACATCTATAAAATCTTTAGATATATAGCAAAGCCCATGGTAAATCTGGATAAAAAAATCTTTAAAGACTGATAGATACACCTAATAATCAATTAATATAAATTAACGAAAAGGATTTTAGATATATACCTAAGGGTAGATTGTAGACTGAATTTAAGGGTAGTCTAGCGCATATATATACACCAGAAATACGTGATAGCTATTTTAAAATGTAAAAATATTTGGATAAAAAATATGATAATTTTGATTATTCGATATATAATAATTCAGGTAGCGATAATGGTAGTGATAAATAATAATACCCTTAAGAATATAGTACCCGAGAGCTATAACAATAATACGATGAGTATATAGAAAAACTAAAAAAATAAAATAAAAGTATTAATAATGCTAAAACCCTGGAATAATTAAAACGTGAAGAGTAAGCGTATTATGATGATTTAGTATATAATAATCGTCATACAGCCCCTTATATTAAACGATATGATTTAGATAAATATATAAGTGGATTAGATATATTATAATAATAGAAAATATATATGGAAATGGGACGATTCGAAAATGATTTAAATTATTTAGAAGATAAATACGATGATATTTTAACATAATTAAAAAATGAAGAATAAAACTCGTTATAAGATATATAAACAGCAAAAGACCTTGAATAATAAATAAAAGCATTAAAGAAAAATATAAAATCCCTTAAATAATAAATTAATAATGATTAATACAATAAATAATTAATATAGGATGATATAGATTATTATCCTTAATAAATAGAAAATATTTAAAACAGTATTTAAACCCTAAAATAAACATTAGATGATATAAATAAAGAAAAAACAAAATAATAAGATATGACAAATAAAGTGCTTCAATAATATAATTAATAATAATAAAATAAAGAAGAATTAATTAAAACTAAATAAAATGAAGCATAATAATAATTATAAATGGAACTATAAAGGGCTTAAGCATTATAAAACAAAAACCAAATATTATAACAATATAAAAATGAATTAATAAATAACTAGTAAATATAAAAATAATATGATTATTAACTACAAAATGATAAATAAGCCGTCATTTAAGAAGCTAATGGATTAGATAAATATTTTAACGAGTTATAAGGATATTAGCACTAATAATAATAATAAAATAATTTATTATAGCCTTAAAATAATATAATGTCACAGTAAATAATGAGTATGTAATACAGTTAAATACATAGTGCTGTATCAGGTCTCGAAGAGTTTTATAGCATATTCGACGATGATCAATAATATGGTCATGAAGATTCAGAAATTTAAGTTGTTGGATAATTTTATTAACCCCCACTCGAATAAATGGTAGAATCCAACTAATAATTAGAATAAATTAACACAAATCAAATGGCGGATAATAATAACATACCGTAATAATCCCCTTTATTATTAAAGAGATAAAGAAGTAATATATCATTACAAATACCCAAATCTGACAGAAACCTGGATTCATAATATTATACTGAAAATAATGAATCATATTATAATGAAAGGGATGAATCACAACATATCGATAATAAATCAATATCATTATCTCCTCTAAATAAAATGAATTTTAATAATAAAGATCTAAAAAACACTATGTTAATGGTTATAGATAAATTAAAAAATAATCCTGATAAAATACAAATAGTACTTGATGATGTATATAATTTAAGTGAAAATAAACTAGAATAAAAATATGCTAAGTATATACCTTCATATTTAGCGCTAAAATATCATAATAAAGACATTGTTAATTAATTGTTATCATAAAAAAAATAATTTCTTTAACAATAACTAAAGACCAGGAAATGATCATATATATAATTTATATGAATCCCAGTGCTATTAATTTTTTTATTCACAGATATATTATATTATATCATTAATCAATTGTTTTTATTATAATAATTTAACCTTAAATATCTCTAGTCTTCCGATCCTATTATATTATTAACCAACGTATTTATGGACCATATTTTCTAATTTTATTTCATTTTTTGATTATATTATTAACATTCTAGGGTAATCTTGTCCCCAAGGGTTATATCCCCTGTACTATTTTATTCTTTAATTTAATTTTTTAGCCCTACCTATTTTGATAGTTTTTCTACTAAATTATAATATATATATACCAGACTTAGCCATTTATTTGTATTATAAAATAATTTCATTTAATAAATATAAATTTAAACATATATGTGGCGTTAGTAGATAATTATAGTGGCTATAACTCTTCATTCAGTAGTTTAATCGTTATAGATTAAAGACTAGATTATTAACCTTTCAAAAATGATTTTTCGTTTATAACGAAATCCTATTGTTTTTAATAACTTATAAATTCACCAAAATTAGTATTATTATTAACAGAAAATACACAATCCGTCTATTATATTTAATACAAATTATTAATCGGAGATGTATCTAGAACCAATGTATTCATTATAGACATATTATAACATTAGGATCCTGTTATATTATTAGCAATATTTTATGTGAATATAGTACTATTTAATGGGAATCCAAGCATATTATATATTTTATCGTAGTTGACATTATCAAATTTATAAAATCTTAAACTATGGCCCGTATATATGAATTTAACTCTATTATTCACTATTTAATAACTGAATATACTATTGCCAATAAATCCATTTAACTGGTCACATATATATGTTAATAATTAATCCAAACTATAGTGATTATCTGGTATTAACAGGGTATAATCAACATTATTATCATATCTAATACTAAACTTATTATTTCCATATAAAGCGCTAATATTATAAAATACATTGGATATGTTTAAGGCCTCTAAAATTACTTTATTATACTCTATCTATATAGGCGACTAAAAACTAATAATGTTATTTTACAACGTACTATTGTATTATGATATATATAAAGCACCATATTATTAAGACTAGCTAATTTAAACCTACTACATTTATATAAATTATAATTATTTTTTAAATATAATAAAATGACTAAATAAATCATGAAGCGCTAAATGAAACTTTAATCTTTGTTATTATCAGATACAGACTAAACAAGCGAGGATGATAGCGACTATGAAAATACAATATAGTTAAAACAACAACTAGTCAATAAACTACATTAAGTGAATTAGAAATATATAGAGAAAAAGATGCTTAAATATAAATAAAAATAATAGCTAGATGAAAGCACCAAACACATGTATATTTGATTAATTAATTATTTTTTATTTTTTCTTCGTTATAAATATATATATGTAAGAATTATAATTATTGACGTTTGAAAATAAAAATTTTTAGATCTATGGTAGTGAATAAGATCCGTTATTTAAATGTTCTGATATAATAGTAAAATTATTATAATATAGAGATAGTTCACATGCTAAATGGTTTAATACTATAAAAAATGATTAATATTATGTATAAAATTATACCCTCCAAAATGGAGGGTCCTAGTATATGTTTACAGAACAAGGATTATATAACGCTCTTATGAAAAGTAATAAACCAATAGCTGAATAATTTTAAAGGTAGGTCTGTTAATTATTAAAGGATATACGAATTAATACCTAGAAATAACTAGAATAAACTAAAGAATAATTATAACTATTATAGTAAAATTATAATAATTGCTTAAAAATTGGATATATTTATGGCTTCAAACATAAAATTTATAATACTATCGATTATATAGGATATACAACATAACCAAGTATATAACACCGCTATGATAGCCATAAATAATAAATGCTATAATCCTTAAAAATACCATTTTATAAATTATTAATAATATAAGGATTAGATTAATATGAATAAATATAACTAGAATAAATTGAATATACTGATATATAAACCCTTTTAGATAGAGAATAATACTGGCAATAATATCATAATTCATTACAGGATACCAAATAATATATTTGTTAGAAATGTAAATAATATACAACCAAATAATTATAAAGATTCAATGATCATAGATAAGAATGCTATAATAATTGAATAATCACACTAAATCACATTTTTTTATAAATTTTATATTCTACAGGTTATCAAAAGCATATCTAGCGTGTAATATAGCATCAGATTCATCTCTAGTTATATTTTACGATACTTCGGGATATATAACTTTAACCAGTTATTAACCCATCATTTTATTTTAATTATATTTATTTGAATCAGGATTCTATCTAACCAGGTCCTTTATTTATGGAAATTTTAATTTTAATTTACTATGTTATAATATATACGGAATATCATCAGGTATATTAGATATAAAGCACATTTATATATTAGTCGCCGAATATTGACCCAATTAAAGCTCTATAACGATGGATTTTACATCATATTTTTCCAGGATTTATTATAAACAAATCTTTATACCTTTGGACACATATCCGTCACTTTCACTTTATGTCATTTTTTTATCTGGTTTAAACGCCTATACATAAGACTCAATATATTAGCCATTATTATATGAAATAAACCCCAAACCACAATTTTTAAAAGCACAATCTATACCTAGAATGATTGATTATTTAGTTTATTCGCTCTAAATTTATTAAGGAATTTTATTCTAAGGCTACTACACAGGGACTTTTATTTTTTTAGTTCTTGTTTACTTGGCCTTCTATTATTATTTTATTTCTTCCATTTATATATACTACAAAATTATTATAAAAATATTAATCAAATTATTAAAGGTTTTCTTAAATTTTCATATAAATACCCTTAATACATATAGATTTAGGCCTCTAGAATATACATTTAGATGAAAATAACTAGAAATACTAGGATAATATCCGCTATATATACATCGGCTTTTATATATTTATCAACTGTAACACCATCCTATCATTTTATGTTTTTATAACTATATATTTAGCTAAGATACTATTACACTTGGTCTCTAGAAATACCATGAAATATTAGATGAATATATGTGTATTAAAATTTATTATAATATATGTTTATTGTTGTGTAATTTGGGTATAATTAATAAATATTTAGTTATTTTATATTCGATTTAAAGAGTACAATTATAAAAAATATTAATAATGTCGTTCATTTGTTATCAATGTAATAATAAACAATATAAATCTGAAAAAACTCTGTAAAGCCATATAATAAAAAGTCATTAAGTTGAATAAATTATAAGCGTTTCAGATTAATAAAGTCATTAGGTTGATGTAGATATATAATGTAATATTTATCCAGATTAATTAGATAAAAATATTTAATGCTAAATAACTACTGGGTAGATATAATATAACGAGACTATAAAAACAATAAAATAAAAATAAATCAGAAGTCTTGATTAACATAATGATAAAATAAGCGATATTATAATAAACAAAAGTTTTAATTAATTAAACTACACTATTCTAGATATTCATGGTAATTTAATAAATATTAAAGATCCTTAATTATTCACTTATAATAAACAAAATATTGGCGATTAATGTATAATAACAAAATCATCGGTCGCTCAATATTAATAAATATAAGAATAATTTGATCATATATCACATCCTAAAATATCTAACAAACAATGGTTTAAGAATAAAATAATTAGTGAAACAGCTAATTAAAAATAATTTAGTTATCCTAAAAATATTGCTTATTTATATTATGATATAGAAACATATGACACGCTAGATTAATAACTCATTCCTTAATATAACAACAAAACTTCATTTATTGGTACCATATAATTATTAAATATTATAGGAAATCAATAATAAAGGGTCATTTTAACTAATGGTTCTTATAAATATGATGAATAAATTATTAATCAACAGGGTATTTAGATATTAACATTTAATAACGAGAAATCTATGTGTAACTACTTTATTTGTAATTATTTATAATAAAATGATAAAATAGTAATGGCCCTTAGTTTTAATGGATCGTCATAATAAAATAAATATAATACTTAAATGTGTTATAATAATGTATATGGCTATGATCTAGGATTTATAAATAACCGTAGTTCAATATAACTATAACCCTTAAATAAATCAATAAAAGTAGATGCCTAAGAATCATATATTATAACACATGGCTTCAAGGAATTATAAAAGCTTTATCTAGTTGATTTATAGTATGTTATAAAATAAAAATTATCTAGTGCCTAACGATAAGAAATGTCTAATTTTAAATTGGATAGTTATTTATAGTTATATGGTCTTGAGTAAAAGAAATTTGAATATGATGGTTAATAACTGTCATATAATGGTTTGTAAAAATTATTACTAGATCAATCAAATGATATTACAAGTATTTTAATATATGGTATTTATGATGTTATAGCGCTACATTAATTGATTAGTAAAATTTAATATATCATGGAATTACAAGTTATGATCGACGACCTTAATATACCATTATCCACGGCATTATATTAGACAATGAATAATATTAACTAAATAATGATTAACTAAATGTTATTAAAATAAAATAAAGTACCATCTTTCTAATAAATTACCGAAGATTATTAAAAATATTAGGGTCCTACTTAATTTGTGAATAATAGTCATTTAGGCACTACTTAAGATGGTGTTTTAGGTCTTGACTATTAATCATTATACCCTAATATTATTATTGCTTATAACCTAAGCCCAGAAAATATAAAAACTCAATTATCACATGATGATAATATAAATGATTATTATGTCATTAAATAAAACGACGAAAATCTAAATGATGATTAAAAGATAAATGTCTATATCTACTAAAAATAATAAGGCATTATACCACAGCTCTGTTAATAATTATTAGATAAACGTGCTTCTATTAGATAAGAATAAAAATAATACACAAAAGATTCTATTGAATACCAGATACTTGATAGAAAATAATTATTAACAAAATAATAAAATAATAGCATTTATGGTGCTTTGGGTTAAAAAAGTAATGTATTCTATAATAAATATTTGGCATCCATAATCACATAATAAGCAAGATTTTGTCTATAGATACTTTAAAACGCAGTTAATGATCTATATGGCTAATATAATAATATGTCCCGCCTTATTTTGGGCGTCACTGATTCTAGTTACTTTATTATAAAGGATTTGTTTAATATTCCAATAAATTAAAGATAATACTAGTTTAATAAAATAATTAATGATGTTAATACATATCTACATAAATACATGCCTAATAATCTTAACATAGCATCAGACGAATATTTTAAATAATTTTGTAGTACATCATAACCAACTAATTATTATTATAATATGCTATAACTATAAGACTTTTTTAGTGGTAATGATGATAATACAAAACTTGGATTTAAGGGTGGTATATCATAATTATAGGAACAATAACAAAAAATATTTAAGAGTATTCTATAATAAAAATTAAGCTCCAGTGTATCTATAGACCAAATAACCCAGAAAATAAACGACGATATACTTCATGAAATTAATACAGCTATTCATAATAAAGATTAATAAATTATACTTAAATATGCCTAAAAATATAAATGTTCTAGTAAATAACTAGCTGTTAAAAATATGATGTAGTTATATAAAAATGAATTATAACACGAGGATTATGTATATTGTGTTAAAATGCTTTCATATGATAATAAAATAAAATTACATCCAGTATAATTATTATAAGGCGATGATTATCATAATGTTGACATTAATACTTTAAACTAGAATATTATATCATTGATTGCCAAATATTTTATTAATAAAGATGATAAATAAGATTTTAAGCAACAACATAAATTTGATATATAATAACGCAAATCTGATAATACTATAATCATACGAACAGATACGACAAAATAATTTAGAAAATCTATTGATCTGTATAATCCCGAGTAAATATATAATTAAGCCCTAAAAGATAATAAAAAGAGTTATCATGAGATTATAACAGGAGAACAGAGTGTTAGACTATATTTTGATTATGATTCATATGAAAAAGACTTAAATATTTAATAATTTGACAGAGTCCTTCATTAATAATTAGCTAAAATGGGTATATAATAAAAGGTCGTATATAGAATATTAGATGGATCTAGATAGGTAAAAGATAAATATAAGTACTCTAAACATATATATTGTGATTTTGTCTTTAGCCGTTATACTTTATTATTACTAGCCACTAATATGTAAAAATACATCAATGGCCTAGATTTATAGATTTATAAGAATGCGATAAGTGAATGTAGTCTACGGATAATCGGCTCTATAAAAATAAATAAAGACTTTAGTATAGATAATCATAGAATATAACTAGGTCAATATTAGCCATAATAATGCTTTGCTACATATACAAAGGATCTATAAAGTATATATACCATACCAGCATATAATCGTCAATATATTTATAATTTTGATTTACCATAGCAACAATATAAAATAAATGATGATATAACTAAATAATTAAATGATTATGGTTTGTAAGTAGATACTATAAAAGATCATGTATATATACTAAAGGCGCTCTAGTATCCTTATAAATGTTAGATATGTAATAAAACCCATTAATAATAAACAAGCTAGATATATATGATAGTATAAAAAAATCAATATGTAATCAAATGTTTTAGAGCCTCAAATAACAACATAATTACAAACACATATTTATAGGAAGAATAAAATGATGAAGAATAATATTAATTAAATACCAAATTATAAGCATAATAATTATAAGCGCAATATATCTAGAATAATCAATATGTATAGTACCAATTCACATAGGACCAATAAACACTAGCGATTAAATCATCAATGAATACAGGTAAAACGGAATAATTATTATAAATATTAATTGAATAGAAAAACGCCATAATCATATCATCTAGGATCACATTTACTAATTAACTAAAATCTAGATTAGAAGCCTCTAATATATAGGTCTAGAGTTATTAGGATATAAAGGGCTACATTGATCCAAATAATGGTATTACTATAGTATAAATTGAATCACTACATAGAATAAAAAATTAATACTGTGGATTATTAGTGCTTGATGAATGTGAATCCTTATTACTTTAATTAAATAGTAAATTAAACACTGACTAAATGAAGACTAAAATAGCATTTATCAATATACTAAAGAACGCTTAAAGGACACTTATTCTAGATGGATAATTAAAATAGGATAGCCTTGATCTAATATAATATATACAACAATAACCAATAACTACAGTGCTTAATAAATACCAACCGTTTAAATAATAACAAGCCATCATACATACTTATGAGAATAAACATAATTATAGTAACTTTGTTAATATGATCATAGAAAATCTTTTATAAGGTAAGAAGGTCTATAGTTTTTGTACATCTAAGCGTATAATATAAGCTGTGATAAAGGCTTGTTAATCAAAAAATATACCAAATATTAGGCACTATTATGGTAATGATAATGAACTAGAATATGATCCATAAACATAATAATAAGTTACACATAAGTTTATAAAAAATAGAGACTTTAATAATATTGACTAAGCGTTTAAATAATATAATTTAGTTATTTGTAATAGTTCTATTGGTGCTGGAATTGATTTTAATCAAAAACACTTTGATTTAGCTATTCATTTATATAATGATAATAACGGCTAATAATCAAGTAATATATTCACACAAGGTATGTTTAGATGTAGATAATTAAATGCCAATATCCATCATATATTCTTATAACCAGCATAATAACCCAAATAAGTAAATAATAATCAAGTATTATAGTAGTTTATGATTAATGATTAACTAGGATAAATGACTGAGCTATTAAATCTAGATGTGTGTTTACAAGCAAATTATCTAGCAAATAAAGAAGCAAATCAATAAATTATTATAAGTAATCTGTTATAACTGGGTTTAAATATATGTACCGTAGATGAATATAATAATAAATAATAACCCTAATAACCCTAATAATAGTAATAACACTTCAATAAAGATTAATTAAAGGACCTCTGTAAAGATATTAAGGCAGGTAGATTATCTAATGAAATAATAAATAATATCACATAAATCGACTAGTTATCATATAATTACTTTATAGCCGATTAATAATAAAGATAAAACCTAGTGGCTAATAACTAGATATCATAAACACACACTGAATAAATGTTAATGATTTAATGCTTATTTAATGTATAAAATGAAGACAAATTATATACTGATAAACCAGAAGATTATAAGGCCCTAAATGATAAATTAACAGCTGTAAAGCAATAATATCTAGATACTACATAGAAAACCGATGAATAATATAAAAAACTATGGCTTATTAATTTCGTAACAGGAATATATAAACCCTATAAGAAAGTATTTGGTAATTTATTAAAAATGACTAAAGATAAATCACTGGAACATATCAATTAAACACTAGATAATCTATAGATCTGTTATAATAATGGCATTATAATGGAAGGCTTTAATCTAAAAGATACCATATAAATGGCTAAAAAGATTAAGATATCACTGGATTTATATCATAGTTTATAGGATTAATAATAATTTAAATAACTAGAAGAATAATACAAGCTAACTGGTAAATAAACATAAACATATTTATCATATATTGGTGTATTAAGAGAATCATAAAGCATACAAATTAGATAAAATGGAAAATTAACTAGATAATACACATACAGTAATGAAATAATACCAATGGCCTAGATTTAACAATGATTTTAGTCTACATAGCTAGTAATAATTTTTTTTTATAGACCCGTTGTTCTAACGGTACCTTATTTATTCTGGATTATTCTAATATTCCATGGTATTTCCAGAGACCAAGTGTAATAGTATCTTAGCTAAATATATAGTTATAAAAACATAAAATGATGAGATGGTGTTACAGTTGATAAATATAAAAGCCAATGTATATAAAGCCAATGTATATATAGCGGATATTATTCTATTTATTTCTAGTATTTATGTATTTCTAGAGAGCCGATAGGCATATAATATAAGAAACCTAAAGAATTTAGTAAAAATATTTCTAGTATTAAAAATTGATGTAAAAAATTTAATAATAATATTTTGTAGTGACTAAATACTTATACACTCCATTTTGGAGGGTCTAAATACTAGTGGCTATAATAGTAGTGCCTAAAATATTATGGGTTATTAATGATAAATATTACAGATTAATGGCTATAGCGTTTAATACTAGAGAGCCGAATGGCTTATATAATACTAGTGCCTATAAATTAATGGTTATACTACATTATTAGTTGTTATAATAACACTAGAGAGCCGAAGGGATATATAATGAAACTAAATAATAATAAAGCTAGTGGCTCCAAAAAGGATCACCTAGTGCCTATAATACTAGAGAGCCGATAGGCATATATAATGAAAAATATTATAGATTAATGGCTATAGCGTTTAATACTAGAGAGCCGAAGGCATATATAATACTAGTTGCTATAATACTAGAGAGCCGAAGGCATATATATTAAACTAGGTAATAATAAAGCTAGTTAAATATAACTAATGATATAATTTAATTATTAACTGAAGTGATTTATTTATTTTATTTTAGTTGTAAGGTAGTAGCCTTGTAATATTATTACTTTATATATC
>VFQT010002415.1_pt1 | contig 19281 bp, 13 predicted proteins | sample 3512381 | NCBI WGS metagenome assembly VFQT01 (sample SAMN10412376, study PRJNA504923) | tailings metagenome | isolation source: Relicate 2 Philex TSF3 active mining site | place: Philippines: Tuba, Benguet | collected 2017-08-29
AAGGGCGAAGGAAGTCTTCGCCTGCGGGAAATCGAAGAACAGGGAGATTCGCCGACCATGACCGCCTATTCGCAGCCGCTCGATTTCGTCCGTGGCCCGGCCATGAAGAACCGCTTCATGCTGGCCCCGCTGACCAACCTGCAAAGCCATCCCGACGGCACCCTGTCCGACGACGAGAGCCACTGGCTGACCATGCGCGCACAGGGCGGCTTCGCCACGGTGATGACCGCGGCGGCCAGCGTGCAGTTCAAGGGCCTGGTCTTTCCCGGCCAGCTGGGCATCTATTCGGACGATCACCTGTCCGGGCTGACCCGGCTGGCCGACCAGCTGCGCGCGCGCGGCGCGGTCAGCTCGGTCCAGCTGCACCATGCCGGGATGCGGTCGATCGCCGACATGATCGGCGAAGCCCCGCAAAGCGCCTTCGCCGATGCCGAAACCGGCGCCCGCGCGCTGACCACCGACGAGGTCGCGGTGCTGCGCGACGATTTCATCGCCGCCGCGGTCCGCGCCGAGAAAGCCGGGTTCGACGGGGTCGAGATCCACGGCGCCCACGGCTACATCCTCGCCCAGTTCCTCGATCCGGCCAACAACCGGCGCGAGGACCGCTATGGCGGCAGCTTCGAGAACCGCTGCCGCCTGATCCTGGAAATCATCGACGGCGTCCGCGCCGCGACCCGCGCCGATTTCCAGGTCGGGCTGCGCCTCTCGCCCGAACGCTTCAACGTCGTGCTGGACGAGGCCAAGGCCCTCGCCCGGCAGGTGATGACCGAAGGCAAGATCGACTACCTCGACATGTCGCTGTGGGACTGTTTCAAGGAGCCCGAGGAAGAGGCGCACAAGGGCCGCCCGCTGATCGAGCACTTCACCGCGCTCGAACGCGGCAAGACCCGCCTGGGCGTTGCCGGCAAGATCATGAGCGCGGCCAAGGTCCAGGCCTGTCTCGACGCCGGGGCCGATTTCGTCCTGCCCGGCCGCGCCGCGATCCTGCACCACGATTTCGCCGCGCGCTGCCTGGCCGATCCGGCGTTCGAGTGCATCGCCACACCCGTCAGCCGCGCGCACCTCAAGGCCGAGGGGCTGGGCGATGCCTTCGTCAACTATATGGCAACCTGGGCCGGCTTCGTCGAAGCGCCGGTCGACGCCTAGACCGCTTCCAGACCCTGCTCGATGCTGCCCAGCCGCAGGTACTGGGCCTGCATCGGCGCGGTCAGCACTTCGACCATCCGATCGTTCTCGATCCAGAATTCGATAACATCGAACTGGTCGCCGCGGCTGCAGACCCGTGCGGTCCAGCCTTCGCGCCTGGCGATGGCGAGCACCTGCTCTTCCTCAAGCGGGGTGGCCATGGCGAAGTGGGTTATAATAATTTCTACGAGTTCGGCACCGGCAAGGAAGACCCTGCCGAACGCGCGGGGACGCTGCGCACGCGGCCGTGGACGGTCCGCATCGACGGGCTGGTGGCGAAGCCGCAGACGATCGACATCGACCGGCTGACCAAGCTGTTTCCGCTGGAGGAACGCATCTACCGCCTGCGCTGCGTCGAGGGCTGGTCGATGGTGATACCCTGGACAGGCTTTCCGCTGGCGAAGCTGCTGGCGCTGGCCGAACCGCTCGGTTCAGCGAAATTCGTCGCGTTCGAGTCCCTGCGCGATCCGCGCCAGATGCCGGGCCAGCGCTCGTCCGTGTTGCAATGGCCCTATGTCGAGGGGGTGCGGCTTGATGAGGCGATGCATCCGCTGACACTGCTGGCGCTGGGGCTGTATGGCCGCGTGCTGCCCAACCAGAACGGCGCGCCGGTGCGCCTCGTGGTGCCGTGGAAATATGGCTTCAAGTCGATCAAGTCGATCGTACGTATCCGCCTCACCGACCGCCAGCCGCCGACGAGCTGGAACCTCTCGGCGCCGAACGAATATGGCTTTTATTCCAACGTGAATCCGGAGGTCGATCATCCGCGCTGGAGCCAGGCGCGAGAGCGGCGCATCGGCGACTGGCTGCCGAGGAAGACACTGCCTTATAACGGCTATGGCGAGGAGGTCGCGGCGCTCTATCGCGGCATGAACCTGCGGCGATACTTTTGAGCGTGCGCGGTTTGCTCGGCCGCTCGGGCGTGCACATGCTGATGGCGCTGCCGCTGCTGGGGCTGATCGGCCAATGGGCGGTGGCGATTGCGACGGCAGACCCACGCGCGGCGGGCCTGAGCGCCGAACCCATTGCCTACAGCATCAACACTCTCGGCCTGTGGGCGCTGCGCAGCCTGCTGCTCACGCTGGCGATAACGCCGCTGCGCCGCGCGACGGGCTGGGGCTGGCTCGCGCCGTTGCGCCGCCCCATCGGCCTGTGGTGCTTCGCCTATGCGACGCTGCACCTTAGCGTCTATTTTGGGCTGAACCTGCTCGGCTCGCTTGAGGAGCTGGCGAAGGAAATCGCGAAACACCCGTTCATCCTGTTCGGTATGGCGGCATGGGCGCTGGTGCTTCCGCTCGCGCTCACCTCGACGCGGGCATCGATCAGGCGGCTGGGGGCGAAGCGCTGGCAGATGCTGCACCGGCTGATCTACGGCGCGGCGGTGCTGGCCGCGGTGCACTTCATCCTGCGGGTGAAGGGCTTTCAGATCGAGCCGTGGATCTATGCGGCCGTCGCGGCGCTGCTGGTGCTGGCGCGGGTGGTGAAACTGTCCCCGCTCAGTCGCCGCTGATCACTCTCACTCCGCCGCCAGCCCGTCCATGATCAGCCGGTTGACGTCGATCAGGTCGCCAAGCGCGGCGCGCCCGGCGATGACCTCGCTGCTGTGCCGGTCCACCCAGAGCGCGAGCGAGATGATGCTGGCGCGCAAAGGCGGCGGCAGGCGGTTGGCGGCGTCGGCGCAGGTGGCGCTGAATGTGGCCCAGATCTCGCGGTTCCAGTGGATCACGTCCATCAGCGCCGCGCCCCTCATACCGTCGCGCTCCGCCGCGATCAGCGCGCCCGTCACCTGGCCGAGCAGCCGGTGCTCCATGCTGCGGGGCGCCTCGGCGAAGCTGCGCGCGCGCTGATATGCGGATAGGCCCATCGGCAGTTCCCTCGATACCCTGTTGCGCGCGAACGGGCGCGCATTGCCTATTATAGCACGCGCGCGGCCTGCGCTGGCGCACCCCGCCGCACATTTCATTTATGGTAAACATTCCGGTCAGACCGTGACCGCGGCCCGCCTCGCCATCCTATAATTCGCCTTAACCGGGTAATTCCAGTTGATCCAGGAGATTTGCGGGCGGCTTCGGAAGGTTCGACGACCAGAGTTTCAGATCGTGGTCCTTCAGGCTGTCGGGACCATAGGACAGGAAGGTCGAATGGCTGCCCGGCAATGCCCGGATACCCAGGGTGTTCAGACCCGCCCAATAGACGCTTGATGCAAGACGCTTCAGGTTCCGCCCCGCGTCTCGGCCGATCACCCCGATCGTCTCTCCGCCCCGCAGCAGCGATTCGCTCAGCTGGAATTCCAGATCGCGAGCGATAACCGTACGTTCCGCCTGCGTGGCCGTGCGGCTCTGTGCTTCCAGATAGATCCACGGAATGAAAAGCATGTAGCGCAGCCGCGTCTGGATCGTGCTGGTTCCGGGAAAGAGGAGATCGGCCAGCCCGTCACGCACTGTGCCGAGGCCGAGCTCGTCGCGCGCCTCAGGCTGTTTGAACAGGTCGATCAGGGTTTGAGCGCGGCGACGCTCTTCCGGGTCAAAATCAATCCAGGCGAGATAGGACATGAATGCTTCTTCGGGACGTGCTTGGTAGGGCGTGCAGCGAGGTCAGATCCTCGACCCGATCACGGCGGCGAGCCGACGCTGGATGGTGAGACCTCGATAATCTCACCCCTGGTCATCAGGACGATCATTCCCCGTTCGGCACCAGTCATGTCGAGATAGGCCTGCACCTGACCTCTGTAGTGCTCGAGCGACGCGGCATCGGGCGCTACATCGCTCTTCCAATCCACGATCATACCCGGCTTGCCCTCAGGCGTCAGGGTGAGGGCGTCGGCAATTCCGGAGGTCGCATATTCATGCCCGTCCGCGGTGTGGCTCGCGAACACCGGGAATTCGGCTATCAGCTCGCCGCGTACTGCCGCGATCGGATCGAGCTTGAGTGTCTTGTCGACGCAACTGGCCAACTCCTCGGCGGATAGGCCCGTCGCGGCATCGCTAACCGCAGTTCGGCCGAACTGAACGATCAATTCCTTCGCTCGCTCGGCCAGCGAACCAAGGTTGTCGAGAGTTTCGCCCGTCAGAACCTCTTCCATCAGCTTGTGGAGGATCAGGCCCCGCTCGCGGCTGCCTTGAATGGCGAGCTGCGGCGGGAGCTCTTGAGGCTGCCGGTCGTCGGAATCTGTCCAGAGATCTGGTTCCTCCGAGACGACGACGGGGCCGGAGGTATCTTCGCTGCGGCTTGGTGCGAGCCAGGTCAGTTGCACCTGTCGCCGCAAGATTTCCTCAGCTTCCGCCGCAAATATCTCTCGCGTCTGCGTATTGACCGCTTCCCCTGCTGGCGATGGCACGCGCTCTGGCAGTTCGCCGGGATCGATGGCTGGAAGCTCGGCAAGCGAAAGGTCGAGCAGGCTTATCCATGCCGACTTCGATGGTGAGACATCGAGGCGAGGAAGAATCAGGAATTGCCGCGCCCGCGTGGCCGCCACGTACCATAGACGTATCCGTTCCCGATCCAGCTCGAGCTTCTCGGCCTCGATCGCCGCTTCGTGGCCCTCGGGGGGCACGCCGAAGATCGGGCAATAGAATGTGTCCGACTGGCGATCTGTCACAGCGCTGTCGGGACCCATGACCCCCGTCATGGTGTTGATGGGGATGACGATAGGCCATTCCAGGCCCTTCGCCGCGTGCATCGTGAAGAGCGAGATGGCTTCCTCTTGCGCGTCGGGACGACCTTCGACGGCTCGGGCCTCATCCTCCCACGCAGTCGTCATCGCCTCAGAAAATGACCGCAGGCCGCGCACCGCATATGCGGTCGCAAGATTGAGGTAGAGGTCGATATTGGCGAGGGCGCGCTCCGCCTGACCGCGATGCCGCTCGACGAGAATGGGCCTGATGCGCAATACATCAATCGCCTGCGACAGGAGTTCATGCGGCGTGGTGCTGTTCACTCGCCGCGCAAGAGCCTGCAGTTTCACCAAGATCGCCCGCGCCAGATCGTGCGTGATGGCGTCAGCATCGACTGACAGGGTCAGGCGCGGAATGCGGTCGGGTTCGCTCTCACTGCGCGGAAGCGCCCAGACAATGTCGAGCAATTCTTCATCCGTAAGGCCGACCAATGGCCCTCGAAGCAGGGCGCCCAGCGCCAAGGTGTCCCGACGATCAGCAAGGACGCGAGTGACCGCGATCAAATCCTGAATTTCCTGGCGGCGGAAGAGCCCTTTGCCGGCTTGGGTCGCAACCGGGATGCCGCGGCGTTCGAGAGCTTCTTCGTATCGCCACAGTTCGGCGCCTGTCGGCGCGAGCAAGGCGATGTCACCCGGTTGGCAGAGCCGCGGAGTGGCGGTTCGGCGATCGGCAATTTCGTGCGCGCCGATCAGCCGGGCACAAAGGTCGGCAACAGCTTCGGCTTCACCGTCCCGTTGCTGCTCCACCTTCGCTTTGCCATCCTCGCCTGCAACCGCGACGTCGAGGGCGGCTACGCATACGCCTTCGGCGGGATCGGAGTGGAAGGCATCAAGGGCCGTGAAGCCCGGTTGACCGTCGGCAGACAGTGCCGCTTCGAAGCGCGCGTTGACGAAGGTCAGAATGGAGGCGCACGACCGGAAGTTGGTCGAGATGGAGAGCAAGCTTTCCTGACTGTGCGCGATAAACGCGCTGCGAGCCTGTACATAGGCGCCGACGTCGGCACCGCGAAAGCGGTAGATTGCCTGCTTCGGATCGCCCACGAGAAACAACGCGCCCGGTCGGATTCGGAAATCCGCCCAATCGTCGCCTTCATGCTGGGGATCACCGCATAGCCGCCAGAAGATCTCGGTCTGGAGCGGATCGGTGTCCTGGAACTCATCGACGAGGACGTGGGCAAAACGCTTGCCAAGCGCCTGGCGCACGGCCTCATGACTGCGCAACAGGTCGCGCGCGGCATAGATCAGATCGTCGAAATCGAGCTGCGCGCTGGAACGCTTGTATTCCCGGTAGCGCTCGAGGATTGGAGCGGCTTCTGAGACAAGCGCAGCCAGAACATGACCGGCGATCGCCTGCTGCATCGCAGCCCACGCCGCACAGCTTTTCGCGTATAGATCGTCGGCGGCGATGTTGAGCTGCTCACCATCGGCTTTGGACAAACCGGCCTGCTTCGCCGCTTCGACCCATTTCCCCTTCTTGCGGTAGGCGGCAAATCCACCGGTCTTGGTGCATACATCCGGATGGGGGCGCGCAACCAGCAATTGAACAAGGCCCGCGGGTGATTGGGGCTCGGTAACCGCAGCCACCGCTTGAGCCATCTGCACGAAGCCTGCCGCATAAATGGCTGTTTCGGGCTCGTGGGCCGAAGCATTGTCGATGAAGTCGCCAAAGGCCGTGGCCGCCTGTTGGAATTCGGCCATGCGCGGAGCGAACGGGGAGGGTGAAGGCGCCTTGAGCGTTCGCCTGCCGCGCAAATTGGCCGCGATCTTGTGAAGCAGTTCCACCGTGCTCTTCGGATTGTAGAGCACCATTTCGGCAATGATGCCGCCGTGTTCGCCGGATAGCCGCTCTCGCAGCCAGCCATCGACGATTTCGAGAAAGGCAAGATCCGCCAGGTTCCGATCCATTACCGTCGCGCCGGGATCGATGTCTGCCTCAGCAGGGTAGGGCTTGATGAGGCGCTGGCAGAAGCCGTGAATCGTCGAGCAGGTGACTTCATCGATCGCCGCGCTCGCGGTGACCAGATTGTTGCGCTGGGCATCGCTGAGGCCTTCTGGGAGCGCGACTTTCAGCTCTGGCGCGATCCGGCCTTCGCTCAACTCGGCGACAAACTCCCTGACCCGCGACACCAATTCGCTTGCCGCCAGTTCGGTAAATGTCACCGCAGCGATAGCGCTGGGGGAGGTTCCCTCCGCGAGCATTACGGCGATACGCCCCGCCATTACCGCAGTTTTGCCTGAGCCCGCGCCGGCCTCGACAAGGATCGAGCGGGTATGCCGACCAATTGCATCGAAGCGGGCACCGTCGTCCTTCAGTTGCGCAGACATGGTCGTCATCACTCCGCCTCCCACACCTGAGCCGCATCGCCGAGCATTGCTGCCGCGATTGGACGCTTGCGTTTGCAGTAAGTTGGACCGGCGTTTGCGGGCAGAGCGAAGGCCAGATCGTCGTAATCATCGCCGGTATCAGGGCCGGGGATCGCCAGTCCCGATTGCAGGTTCGACCGGGCAGCGACGAGGTAGCCGGTGACCTCGGACAAGACGGCGTCGGGATCGTCGAGCTGGAGGTCCAGGTTCTCCCGGGGATACAACAGCGACGCTGTTATGCTCACATCCTCGCCCAGCAAGGATTTCACGGCAAAGCCATAGAGACAGCGTTGCAGCTCTTTGCCCCCGTTGAGGCGAATGGCCGATCGTGGCGCTCGTCCTGTTTTATAGTCTCGCACAATGGCGCGCTTGCCATCGTCGAGAATGTCGAGGCGGTCGATGTAGCCCTTGATCGCAAACCCTGCGCCGGGAATTTCGACCCTTGTGCTCGGATCCCAGGGAATGGCCCCTTCCGATTTCGCCGTAGATCCGCCGAACGGCACCTCGGCAAAGCTTTGCGCTCCCGCCAGTTCCTGATTGCCATAGGTCAGGGCGTTGCTTGCCGTGACTCGAGCGTCTGAGAGCGTGCGCGTCCAGATGATCGCCGGCGGCACCGGACGTTCACTTTCCCAATCGGCCGCCACTCGGGCTGCGGCATTATCGACCAGTTCGTCGATGACTTGCGCTGTTGCGCTGCCGAGGCCGCCGGCGGCCTCGATGCTCTGGAGCGCGATGTCGAGCACCATGTGGACAAGGTCGCCCATCTCCAGCGGATCGAGCACCAACGGTTCGGCCCCGGCGTCAGGGGCGCTCCAGTGGAGTCCATAAACCCAGACAAAGCCGAGGGGGTTGCGAAGCAAGCGTCGCAGCGAACTGGCCGACTGCGTTCGATCGAGAACGGCCTGAATCAGGGGATGGTCTGGCCGCACCTTACCATCGTGGGCGGTAATCTCCTCTCGCTTCCAATCTCGCCAGCAGGCCAAGGCGCTGACCGCTTGGGGATTGGTGCCAAACTCTTGCGTTCTTGCCATCAACCGATCGGTCTCGCTGAAAGCATGAAGCGGAACCGCATTGCGACGAAGATATATCTCGGTGCCAAGTCCGGCGAGTAGCGGGCTGCGTCCGAGGAGCCGGCCATCACTGTCGCGGCGGGCACGAGACAGAACGAGCTGGCCGGAAGTCGTCGCCAGAATAGTCTCGAAATCGCGCCTATCCGCCTGGTTGATCGGAAGTGGGTCGAGCACATCGGTTGGAATGATGTGATTGGGGATCAAGCGGTCTTCAGAGATGCCACGCGGCCAACGTGAGGAATTCAGGCCAATCAGACGGACAAACCGGCGCGGTGATGCGGCGAGGGCACTTGCAGGCATCCACGTAACCGAGACGCAGGAATCGAGGCCGTCATCCTGCTTCAGGTTTTCCAGCGAAGTGTCGATCGATGCGGCCGGGCCGGCCATGAGTGCCTTGCGCCAAATCGCGAGCGCGCGGCCTGAAAGAAACGCCGGGCCGATTTCATCGGCAGCGTCGGGTCCTCTTGCGAGCAACTCGACCGCGAACTTGAGAGCAGCGGAATGGTCGTTTCCATCCGGCCAATCTTCGGCTGCGAGAGCCGACAATAGCCTATTCCACGCAGCAGACGTCGCCATCGGTGCATCGGTTGGCAAGATGCGCAGCCACCCTTCGGGCAGGGCTGAGAGCGCGGCTCCATCCGAACAGAGTGCGGCGAGGCGCCGGATACGGGTCTGTGACAGCCCGCGAACGAGAATGTCGGCTAATGCCGCAGCGGCCTGACCTTCGCGGGTCGTGACTGACCGGACGCCATGGACAAAGTGCAGGTCGATGTTCGCATCGGACCGCAACGCCAGGAAATGATCGTCATATTCGGCAGGCGACGCCGCAGCGATAGCGATTTCGTGCGGGGCGACATCGCCGGATGCTAGAAGGGATCGTGCCCAGCGCAACGCCTCGATAGCCTCGTGGAGACCCGAGGCGGCGCTTGCAAGGCTGACCTCGGGATGCTGGGCCGCAGCTTCGACCAACTTTATCGCGGATCCCGCCAACCAGACCGGAATCCGGCGCGGCCCGGCATTCCACGTCACCGGAATCTCGGTCGCGAGCTCGATCAGCAATGGGCGCCAGCACGGCGATAGCTCGGTCAATCCCTCAACAGTCAGGGCGCCGAGCACCTTCTGAGAATGATGAATACGGCTCCGCGCGCAGGCGACGATATCCATCGGCCTGAGCATTCCTGCGGGAAGCTCGGCCAAAACGGCAGCTTCGAGGTGGGCCAGCGCCTCTAGCCTCGGATGGTCTCCTACGCGTGCGGAGAGGTCGATCCCTGCTCGCCAAACCTTGTGAAGAGTGTCGGCCGCAGCGTTGACCATACCAGGGAGCGACTTGATGTTTTCCAGCTCACCGAGCGGCGTATTGGGAAGCACTGACTGCAACGTCGAACGAAGCGTTTCGTCGTCAATCGGCTTGATGAAGCCGCCGGCCAACCGCACCGCTGCCTGCTCGAACGACATGATCTGGGTGCCATGATGCCGATCGCGTGCAGCATGCAGCCGCTCGCAGCGCATGGCATGTCTTCCGTGGCACACAATAGTTGAACGACAAGCAGCAGTCACAATCGATTTCCTTCTGACAAACAGTCAGCAAACTACACGATCTTGCTACGCCGACTTGGCGCACAGAATCGTGAATCTCGTGATTATTGGCAGCTCCCTACGAGCACCGCTTATACAAGCCTTTTGAGGATCGGATGCAAGGTGCCCGAACTGCATTTTGTTCGGATTCAAGCTTGCTGCGACCGGTTCTGTCGTGGAGACTGTCTCCAAGGTCCGGACCGGAAGTGCGGATTCGGCCGAGGGGCGGCGGGGGATATTCATGGGATTGTTCAACCGGGTCTTTGCCGGGCAACGGATCGACGAGTGGGCGTCCGATTACGCCCTCGTCGCTGCGAGAACGCTCAATCAGGTTGCGGCCGATCTGATCGTGTCTGCCGAAGATGAGATCGCCAAGGTCAGCCTGAAGGACGGGCTGTTCAACCAGGCCACCTTCATCCAGGAACGTATCGCGCCAATGGTGCGATCGGTGGCGGAACCCGTCGCCATCGAGATCCTCGACGAGGCGAACACGGCTCTCCTTGAACTGGTTGAGGAGCAGGCCGTTTGGGTGCGGGGGCCGGAGCACGCAGAGGAACCGGAAGGTGCCTTCGAGGGCGCTAGGGATGTCGCTACGGCCGCGGTTCCGTTGGCCGCTGGGGTGGCTACTGCTGCTGCCCTTCCATTCGTAGCGGTGACGACCACGACGGCCTGGCTCGGGCTGGTAACCACTACCGCAATCTTGCGCCATAGGTGCTGACGGGGAACAGAGGCGGGATCGACGACATGACTTTCGATCCAGTCTTCCTTGCGCAACACGCGATCGATCCAGAAGCCGTCGAGAACCGCCTCCTGGATCACGACGATGGGAAAATACTTCCCCGTGCGCGCCCGCGCTTTCTCGCGGAGCTGGGCAAAGCGTGCAAACAGTCCGGCGACATCGCCGCCGGCAACCGCGTACTTCGACATCTTCTCACTGCCACTTGGCCACGGCGATGTGATCAGCCAGGTCGACTTGCTCAGTTCCATTGAAATGAAAATCGCACCAAGATCGGTGCGGATGGCGGTAGCCGCCTCGGGTCGGTCAGCTGTAACGAGCATGATTACCTCCACGGAGTATCTCCAGCGGCCACTCTACCAGTGCGCAAGGTCGCTCACTCCCCATGGAATCTGACGACGGACACCCGCCCCCCCACCCCGAGGGGGAGCGCCCTACAGGGCTATTTGTTAGGCCGAGGACCGGAGACGAAGCAAAGCACAATGAAAATGAACTTTGCGCGGACGACTCGGCGAACAATCGAAAGCGGGGGGAGCGGATCAATATGAAAAACAGAGCTAGCGCGGCGCGCCTGATCAGTGGCGTATCCATCTTTGCGTTTGGTCTAACCGGGGCGCCAGCATATGCGCAGGGCACTACGCAGCCGGGCGCGTCCGAAAATCAGGCATCCGCCGACAAATCCTCGGATCAGGTGACGGAATCATCGTTACTGCCAACAAGCGTGAGGAGCGCCTGAACGACGTCGGGGTGACTGCGGCTGTGTTCGGAGCCGACGCCTTGAAACAGCGGCAAGTGAATTCACTGGCCGACATTGCCAAACTAGTTCCCGGACTTTCGTATACGATTGCGAACAACGGGACGCCAATATACAATTTGCGCGGCGTAGGCTTCAACGAGTCTACTCTTGGCGCCTTTCCAGCCGTCAGCGTCTATCTGGACCAGGCGCCGCTGCCGTTCCCGGTACTCACCAGCCATTCGGCCTTCGATCTAGAACGGCTTGAGGTCTTGAAGGGCCCGCAAGGTACCCTGTTCGGTGAGAACGCCACCGGCGGCGCCATCAACTTCATCGCGGCCAAGCCGACCGATCATTTCGAGGCCGGAGGCAGCCTCAGTATCGGTCGCTTCGCCCAGGTGATCGGCGAGGGCTATGTGAGCGGACCGATCAGCGACACGCTGAATTACCGGATTTCAGCACGTGCCGAGAGGGCGGATGGCTGGCAGGAGAGTAACACCCGGCCTGGCGATCGCAATGGCGCGGTCAAGAACTTCATGGGCCGCGTCCAACTCGCCTTCCAACCCACCGACGGGCTGCGGTTTCTACTGAACGTCAACGGCTGGCTGGATCGAAGTGAAACGCAGTCTGGCCAATATATTGCCTTCCAGCCCCAGAATAACGATCCACCGGGGGTTTACCAAAACCCCATATTGGTCGCGACGCCATTTTCGCCGCTGACTGCGCGCGCCTCCGATTGGGCGACCAGTTCGTACCTGTATGATCACAAGATTCCGTTCGCCAAAAACAGCATGTTGCAGGCGTCGCTGCGTAGCGATGTGGACATCTCTGATTGGGGAACGCTCACGTCACTGACTTCGTTCGTCACCTACAAGGCCAATCAGGGCAACGCCACCGATGGACTCACGATCCACGCGCTCGATCTCCCGCTAACGCTGGGCCGAATAAATGTGTTCAATCAGGAGCTACGCCTCTCGAATGGTGGTGGCCATCGATTGCGCTACGTACTCGGGGGTAATTTCGAACGCGACGTGGTCAAGCAGGACTATTTCATCGACTATAGCGGATCCTCCGTCAAGATTCGGTTCGGGGAAACGTTTGGGCTGCCGGTTGATGCCGGCGAGATCGACAGCAAGCAGAGAATGACCACCTACGCGATGTTCGGGAACGCCGACTATGACATAACCAGCAATCTGACCTTGAAGGGCGGCGTCCGTTATACAAACTACCGGAATCAGGGTGCCGTCTGCGAGACGGACCCGCGCGCGCCTTACTATATCGGACAACTTCTATACATCTTCGGTGGCCTGTACAACTCGGGAAATCCTGCGCAATACCTTCCCTACAAGCCGGGTGATTGTGTCGCTCTCAACATCAACCCAACCAACAACACACCCGCGGTCGATTATTTACCCTTCGGTGCACCGGGCGGTCTCTACCAGACACTGAAAGAAAACAACTTCGCTTGGCACGCCGGTATCGACTACAAGCCGAGCCCGGGGCTCTTGCTCTACTTCAACGCCTCCAAAGGCTACAAGGCCGGTAGCTTCCCAGCTGCCTCTGCAACGAGTCTCCAGCAATATATGCCCGTCAAGCAAGAGTCGGTGATGGCCTACGAAGCTGGTTTCAAGGCCACGCTTCTGGATCGGAGACTGCAACTCAACGGGGCCGGGTTCTACTACGACTACACGGACAAGCAGCTTCGCACCAAGCTGTTTGACCCGGTGTTCGGACAGCTGGACGTTATCGAAAATGTGCCCAAGTCGAGCATCAGAGGCTTCGAACTCGAAGCAACCTACCAGCCCGTGCACGGCTTCACGATCGCCGGCGCCTACACCTACCTCGATGCAAAGATCGACAGATATGTTGGCACGAACGCCGGAGGCGACGCCGTGCCGGTGAATTTTGCCGGCACGCGCATTCCCTTCACGCCGAAGCATCAGTTTGCCCTCAACGCGAACTACGAACAGCCTGTGTCATCGCGACTGACTGTTTTCGCCGGTGCCTCGGTCACCTATCGGACGAATACGATCTCGGTAGTCGGCGGGGATACAAATCCGGGGACGGTCGTCGCTACCAGCGTGCCCAAGGTCTACGGCATCGATGGCTACGCGCTTGTTGACGCCCAACTGGGGGTCAAGTCCAGCGACGGCACTTGGCGCGCGTTCATCTGGGGCAAGAACATCTTCGATAAATACTACTGGAACAACGTCGTCTCGGGTTATGACACGGTTGCGCGTTTTACTGGAATGCCGGCCACCTATGGACTGACGCTCAGTGTCAAGGTTCGTTGAATTTGACAAAGGAGTGTAGAAATTGGCCCAATCGACTGGAGAGCGCGAACCGCTCGTGCCGACATTGAAGACGCGAAGGGTGGTAACGGGGCGCGACGCGCATGGCCGATCAGCCTTTGTCTCGGACTCGGCGTGCGAAGTGAGCGTCGCCATGTTTCATCGCGATTTCGTTGTGAACGATGCGTGGCTTGTCGATAGCCTTCCTGCGAACAATCAGGAATACACCGATCCATGCCGTTCGGTGGAATTGGAACCGCCGGCAGTTGGCAATGTCTTCAGGATCATTCAGTTTCCGCCGGATGCCGAATATCTTGATGAACTGGATGCTCATAATGGACTCTCGGCGCTTGGGGAATCCGGTGCCGAGTCCTTCACAGGCAATGAGACCTCCCCGCACCCGCTTATGCACCAGACCAACTCGGTGGATTATGTCGTCGTAATCAAAGGCGAGATATACGTGGTACTCGAAAACGGTGAGACTCTGCTCCGTCCCGGCGACGTTCTGATCCAGCGAGGAACAAATCATGCGTGGAGCAACCGCAGCAGCGAGCCATGCATTATCGCTGGGGTCCTTAACGCTGCCAATCCGGTCGCGTGAGATTGTGAACACGAACAGTGAGCTGCACCCCGATCCTGGACCACCCGGCTGGGTGCTATCCAGCGTGTCACGTCAGGGAGGGCCGTTTGCCGCCGACGCGAACATCACGGTGATCGGCGGCTTGTTGCCGATCGCGCTGTGTGGTCGTACCTCGTTATAGTCTCTACGCCAAGCCTCGCATTTTCGGACCGCATCATCGAGGCTCATGAACCAGTGCGCGTTCAGACATTCTGCCCGGAACTTGCCGTTGAAGCTTTCGATAAACGCATTGTCGTAGCTGTCGCCGATGCTGCCGACCGAGGGCTTGATACCAGCCTCGGCAAGCCGCTCGCTGTATCTGATCGAGACATACTGGCTGCCGCGATCGGAGTGATGGACGAGGCCGCCGCTGCGCGTCGGTTGGCGAGCAAGACCCGCTGGAAAATCCCCCCCGTCCGGAGGGGTGTGTCGCGCCGTGGCGGCATGATAACGCCAATCAGAGGCCGCGAGCAACGGGCGAAGGAACGGCGAGGAGCAACGCACCGTCGCGGTACGGCTTGGCCAGATACCTTGGCGACGTGGCCACAGAGGAGGAAGCATGTCTAGCAGTGATCAACCGGTCTTCACGCAGATTCTTTATGAGACGCCCGCCCCCAAGGTCGCGCGCATCGTTCTGAACCGCCCTGAAAGGCGCAACGCCCAAGGGGTCGCCATGACGTACGAACTGGACGCGGCGATCCGCCATGCCTGTCACGACGACGATATTTCGGTGATCATTCTCGCCGCGGCAGGCGACCATTTCAATGCGGGCCACGATCTCGGCATGACCGAACCCTGGATGCCCACCGCCGATCAGAGCATCGGTCTCTGGGGACAATATGGTGCCGACAATGGCTGGGAGGGCAACTACTCGCGCGAGAAGGAGATTTATTTCGACATTACCGAACGGTGGCGGAACGCGCCGAAACCGATCATCGCCGAGGTGCAGGGTTCGGTCATCGCTGGCGGCAACATGCTCGTGTGGATGTGCGACATCATCGTCTGCGCCGACGATGCGCGGTTTCGCGACAATGCGGTGGGAGAAATGGGAGTCCCGGGAGTCGAATATTTCGCTCATCCCTTCGAACTCGGCTTCCGCAAGGCGAAGGAATGGCTGTTCACCGCCGATTGGCTGAGCGCCGCGGACGCTGAAAAATGCGGCATGGTCAATCATGTCGTGCCGCGCGCCGACCTGTCCGCCTTCACGCTCGCACTTGCGGCGAAGATCGCGCTGGCCGACCGTTTCACGCTGAAACTCGCCAAGGAGTCGGTCAACAATGCCGAGGACGCGACGGGCCGCCGCCAGGCGATGCGCTTCAGCTTCGCGATGCACCAACTCGGTCATATGCAGAATATGCTGGTTCATGGCTTTCCGATCGACATCAGCCGCCTGCATCCGTCGCTTCGCGAACGTCTGGAAGCGGCGGTCGCGCAGAGCGGATCGAAAGGCGGCCTGGTGAAATGAGCGAACTGTCACTCAGCGGCAGCGTTGCGCTCGTCACCGGTGCCGGCAGCGGGCTCGGCCGAGCGCACGCGCTTGCTCTCAGCCGCCGCGGCGCAGCGGTGGTGATCAACGATATCACAGGAGCGGACACGGTTGCCGCGGAGATCGTTGCGGAAGGCGGCACGGCGGTTGCAGTGACGGGATCGGTCGCCGACCGGGCCGATGCGCGCCGCGCCGTCGAGTGCGCTCTCGACGGCTTCGGCACGCTCGATATCGTTATCAACAATGCCGGCATCGGCGGGATTGCCCCCTTCCACGAGGAGAGCCTCGACCGCTTCGAGCAGATGATCGCGGTCCACCTGCTCGGTGCTGCGGCCGTGACGCACGCGGCATGGCCGATCCTGCGCGCGAAAAGCTATGGCCGGGTCGTGATGACGACATCGACGGCAGGGCTCTGGGGTGTAGCCGGTTTTTCCGCCTATGGCGCGGCGAAAGCGGGTGTGGTCGGGCTCACAAAATCGCTCGCGCATGAAGGCCGCGATGCAGGAATCATGGTTAATGCGATCGCGCCCGGCGCCAAGACAGCGATGTCGCGCGACCTCTTCACCGGAGGCGCCGGAAGCGGCGGTTGGACCTGGCGTCCCGAGATCGTCTCACCGCTGGTCGTCTACCTCGCGAGCGCCGAATGCCGTCACAACGGCGAGGTATTTACCGCCATGGCAGGCCATTTCGCGAGAACGCAGATGCTGCAGGCGGCGGGCGCCCGGATCGATCCACGGCACGAGATCGATGCCGAGCAAGTGCGGGACGCGATCGCGGAGATCTGCGACATGACGGATGCGCGTCAACCGGTGGACGGGCTTGGCGAGGTGGTGAACCAGCTTCCCTGAGAGCCGAGCACGCCGGAGCAGGATGATGGGAGACATATGAGCGAGACTGGTAACGCGCCTCGAAGAGGAAACACGAATTGGCAAGGAAGGGATCTTGGCGGCGCTCTGCGCGACGCACCTCGGTGGCGAAGCGCGAGTGCGGTGATACTTCTCCACCACCTCCGGCGAAATCAGGGATGACATCATCAACCGCTATCTCGACCGGCGATCCACAAAAACGGCTTCAGATCCTCCAATTCACCCTACCGGCGTGAGCCGGTCAGTCATTCAGTCGAGAAGGCCGGTGCGCCTCGCGCGCATCACCGCGTCATAACGGTTGGCGACGTCGAGTTTCTGGAACGTATTCTTCAGGTTCCATTTCACGGTTTCAAGTGTGATCCCGGTCGCGTCCGCGATCTTCTGGTTAGACATATTGGCGGCTACCAGCGACAATATCTCTGCTTCCCTCAGGGTCAGCAATGGTCTTTCGACCGAAAACGTGGTCGGGAGAGAGGCGCGCTTTGCAAAGAGCGCGGCCAATCGCACGGCATGGTCGCGCTGCGCCGTCGTCAAGCCATCCGTAGCGATCGCTGCGTCGATTAGGCGCTGCACTGATGACCCCTCGTCGACGAAGGTGCGGATCAGGCCGAGATCGGCGCCGCGGGCCAGCGCCTGCCGAAGGAAATCCTGCGCGCGTGCAGTTTCGGCCCGGGCATCTTCGATTCTTGCGCGCAACAGATCGAGAAGAGTAAGCCAGCGCCCCCAATCCTGCCGCAACGCGATTGCCGCACCCTCTTCGAGTGCCGCTACTCCTCGGTCATAGGCCCGGTCGACAAGTGCGAGGCGAGCGGCGGCGCATGCCTTCGCGAGTGCAATCTCTGCACGCAGGCCGGTCCTGGTGGCGTGGAGCCCGGCGATCCTCTCGATCTCGTCATATGTCAGCTGGGCATTTCCCCGGTCCTGGCGCACGGCAAAGATTTCGAGCTTTAAGAGGAGCATGAGGGCGACCCCGCGATGGAGTTGGATGGCGCGAAACCGGTCGCAATGTGCCTCGGCAACCGCGAGGGCTGCCTCGTCCGAAGCGCCGTAGCGGACGAGGCGCGTTTCGACCGTTGCGGCGAGGATGATCAGGCTGGGGAATGTTCGCTTCAATCCCTGCTGCCGATTGGCGATCATATCCCGGGCGGCGTCGGGTTCGCCCGCTTCGTAAAGGGTGAAGGCGTAGGTGATGGCGCTGAGATTGGCGCCTACCGAGTTTCGGCCGCGCCGCTTTTCGTGATGATCGTATAAGCCGCGTATGACCGTCAGCGCATCGTGGTTGCGGCCCTGAAGCAGCAACGCGAGGCTGATGGTCCCGTTCGCGAGTAAGGCCATGCCGTCTTTTGCGTCGGGCTGTCCTTCAGGATGCTGTTCGATCAGCCGATAAGCGTCGTCGAACCGGCCGCTCGCTGCAAGCGACGTGACTCGCATGCCGAGAAGCGCCTGCCGTTCGAAGATGCTGCCGAGATCCGCATCGGGCGTTTCGCCGGCGCATTGGAGCGCGAGCGTGGTATCGTCGCGCTGCAGCGCGATCACGCCGTCCAGCAACGATCGGCGAAAGCTGGCTTCGCGATCAACGGGTTCGGGCAGTCGCGATGACCAGATGGCGGCCTGGTTCGGCGAACCGGTCAACGCCAGCGTCAGGCTGGCGAGGTAAACCAGTTGCGGATTGGAGGCGAGCATCTGCTGCGGAATGGCGTTGACGAGATGGTGGAGGCCCCTGAGATGGCTTAAGCGCCACAAACTCGGCATAAGACGTTCAGCTATCGCTGCGGCTGCGGTTGGATCATGGCCGAGCGTGGTGTGGACGATCGCTTCCCGGATGAATCCATGCTCGTCGAACCAGGCGCTTGCGCGCCGGTGATACGCATCGATTTCGGACGGGCTGTGCTTGGCGAGACGGGTACGGAGAAAATCCGCGAACAGTGGATGAAAATGGAACCAAGGTAATGTCGCGCCATCGTCCTCGCGGACCAGAAGGAGATTGTCCCGCTCGATCTGGTCGATCATCGCGGATGCATCGGGACGGCCGGTCATCGCTTCGGCCAGCCGCACATTGAAGCGCTGGCACAGGCTCAGGACAGCGATGAAATCCGCAATATGCGGTGGGAGTGCGCGCACGACCTCTTCCGAAAGATACTGGGTGAGGTCGCTCGACCGCCAGAGCAGATCACCCAGATCGATTTCAGCCTGCCGCCTGCGTTTGAGCTCCAATGACAGGAGTTGCAGGCTCACGGGCCACCCGTTTGTCATTTCATGGATCTGGATCGAAGTCTCGGGCCCGACGGGCGCAGAGCCAAGGTTATGGCTTAGAAATTCAAGCGTTTCCTCAATCTTGAAAGGCAGATCCTCGCACTCGATTTCGGACAATAGTCCCATGACCCGCAGCTTCGCCACACTCAGCGGCGGGGTCGCGCGCGATGCGATGCTGATGTGAAGGTTGGGTGGGCTATGATCGATGAGCTTCTGGAGCAGAAGATGCGCGAGGGGATCTTCGACATGATGATAATCGTCGATCAGGAGGTGGAATTCATCCGCCTTCCCGCCCGCCGCATTCACGATTGTCGCGATAGCCCGATCGATGTGCCCCGGACCTTCGGCGATCGGCAGCAACTCTTCGCCGAGATGGATTCCTAGCGTAGCAAGCCCGGCAAAGCAGCTAGCGGCGAAAGCCGAGAAATTC
>VFQT010002417.1_pt1 | contig 19266 bp, 16 predicted proteins | sample 3512381 | NCBI WGS metagenome assembly VFQT01 (sample SAMN10412376, study PRJNA504923) | tailings metagenome | isolation source: Relicate 2 Philex TSF3 active mining site | place: Philippines: Tuba, Benguet | collected 2017-08-29
CAAGATCCTCCGGGACACCTTGCCGGAGCATAGCGGCAACGGCGAGCAGGTGGCATTCATAGACATCGAAGCGGATGCAGACGGCCTCTGCAGGGCGGGTCTGCACAATCCATCCCTGAACCTGGGCCTCACGTTCACGTTCCGCAAATCCGAACTTCCCTGGCTCACCAACTGGCAACATCTGGGACACGGGGAATATGTCACCGCCATCGAACCCGGAACAAATCCACCCATCGGCCAGGCCATGGCCCGCGAAACCAATACCCTGATCTTCATAGAACCGGGTGCATCCAAAACGTATCACCTAACCCTCGATATCAACGCTTAACCCAACCAACATGAGTACACGATCACTGGCGCAAAAAGCACTGGAACAAGGCAAAGGGATCCTTCGGCTGGCCCCCACATGGGTACCCAGATCGTTTTGTGTCCCGGGCAGAAGGATAAAACTGCATCCGGACGACTACTACGTCCTCGGAGGCGAACGTGGCGGCATAGACGAGCGCTGGCTGTCTTCCACGACACCGGCCAAGAACGGTCCGCTGACCGGCGAAAACGAGGGGCTGAGCCCAGTCGTCTTCGAAGAGGGCGGCGCTACCCACCAGTTCCTGCTGAAAGATGCCGTGGATGAACTCAAAGGCGCACTGATCGGCGACCGGCTCTGGAATGAATACCAAAGCTGGCCGATGTATTCCAAGTTCTTCGACAACATGGGCCCATTGCCGCACCACGTGCATCACAATGATGAGAAGGCTGCGCTGATCGGCCAGAAAGGCAAGCCAGAGGCGTACTATTTCCCACCGCAACTGAACAATCACGGCGGAGATTTCCCTTACACCTTCATGGGCATCGCCCCCGGCACGCCAAAAGAGGTGATCAAGGAATGCCTCATGAACTTCACCAAGGGAGACAATAAACTCACGAATTATTCGCAGGCCTATAAACTCGAGCCGGGCACCGGATGGGATGTTCCACCGGGACTTCTGCATGCCCCGGGCAGCATGTGCACCTACGAGCCCCAAAAGGCATCGGACGTATTTGCCATGTACCAGTCGCTCGTAAACGAGGCCATCATCCCGGAGGCCCTGCTCTGGAATGGCACGCCGCCCGAAAGCATCGGCGACTACGACGCCCTGATGGACGTCCTCGACTGGGATCTGAACGTCGATCCCAATATGATGGCCAACCGCTTCATGGCGCCCCGTCCGGTGAAGAACGTGGAAGAGATGAAGGCAGCAGGTTATGTCGAAAACTGGATCTGCTACAAATCTGAAGCGTTCAGCGCCAAGGAACTGACGGTATTCCCCGGCCAGACCGTGACCATCACGGACAGCGCCGCCTACGGCATGATCGTCATGCAGGGGCGTGGAACCTTCGGCGTATGGGAGATCGAAACACCCGCCCTGATCCGTTACGGACAACTCACAAACGACGAATACTTCGTGAGCGAGTCCGCAGCCATGGAAGGTGTGAAGATCGTCAACACCTCTTCGACGGACCCGATCGTCATCCTGAAACATTTCGGCCCGATGAACCCTGATCTCAGCTTATGAGCCTGCGCAAACCTATCAACCGTATGACCCGGTTGCAATCTGCACTGGCAGGCTTTGTGGCACTGATCACGCTGGCAGGTGTCATGGCATTCATGTCGGAAGATGAACCCCTGGTTCCCATATCAAAGGGTGCACGCATCATGCTGATCGGAAACAACCTCGGTTCGAGGATGATGAATGCCGATCATTTCGAAACCGCACTCCATCTTCGTTACCCCGACAGCATGCTGTACGTACGTAACATGTGCGATGGCGGCAACACGGCCGGCTTCCGGCCTCACTCCGGACGGAATACCCCCTGGGCATTTCCCGGTGCGGAGAAATTTCAAACGGAACTGGCGAAACCCGCGGGCCTGGAAGGCTTTGTCGAATACCCCGATCAATGGCTGACCAAACATCAGGCAGACATCATCATTGGATTCTTTGGGTACAATGAATCCTTTGATGGGCCCGACAGCCTGGAAAACTTCAAAGGCGAACTGGAAGCCTTCATCAAACACAGCCTCGCGCAGCAATACAATGGCAGCAAGCCTCCCCGCCTGGTACTGGTATCACCGATCGCTTTTGAGGACCTCTCCTCCAAACACGATCTGCCGGACGGCAAGCGGGAGAATGCGAATCTGTTGCTGTACACCCGAGCCATGGAGGAAGTGGCAAATAAATATAAGGTCGGCTTTGTCGATGCATTCACGCCCAGTAAGCAATGGCTGGATGATCCCACAACCGATCTTACCATCGACGGATCGCAACTGACCGATGAGGGATATGCACGCTTCGGACCTTTTCTGGCAGATAAGATCTTTGGCCAACAGACTGTTGTTTCCAATGCATCCCAACAGATGGTGTATGATGCTGTGATGGAAAAGAACTGGATCTGGCACAACGATTACAAGATCCCCAACGGGGTGCATGTATTCGGCAGAAGATATGATCCGTTCGGCCCCGACAACTATCCCGCTGAACAGAAAAAGATCCGGGAAATGACCCTGATCCGGGACACCGCCATCTGGATGGCCGCCAAAGGATTGCCCTTTGACCTCGCCGCGGCAGATGCACGCACCTCCCCTCTCCCGGAGGTGAAAACCAACTACGTACCCAAGGATCCGAACGCCAGCCTCCGGTACCTCTACGGTCAAGAAGCCCTGGACAAGTTCACCGTGGCACCGGGCTACAAGATCGAATTGTTTGCATCGGAAGTGGAATTCCCGGACCTTGCCAATCCCGTACAGATCTCCTTCGATAACAAGGGGCGATTGTGGGTGGCCGTGATGCCCACCTATCCCCATTGGAAGCCGGGAGATCCGAAACCGAATGACAAACTGATCATCCTCGAAGACACCAACAACGACGGAAAGGCAGACAAGCAGATCACCTTTGCCGACAAGTTGCACCTCCCGCTCGGGTTCGAATTCGCACCGGAGGGCGTCTATCTGTCCCAAGGCACCAACTTCATGCTCCTGAAGGACACGAACGGAGATGATGTGGCCGATCAGCGCGAAATTCTGCTCAGCGGCTTTGACGATCACGACACCCATCACGCCCATCACGCCTATACGACGGACGCCGCAGGCGGTATCTACATGGGCCAGGGCGTGTTTCTGGCTACTGATGTAGAAACGTCTTACGGACCGGTACGTGGCACCAACGGCGGCTTTTACCGCTATCACCCCCAGAAGAAAAAACTCGACCGGATCGCTCAGTTGTCGATCCCCAATCCATGGGGCATTGCGCTGGATGACTGGGGACAGGTTTTCTACGCAGAAACATCCGGCCCTGATGTTACCTGGATGATCCCCGGCACGGTGAAGCCCAGGTATGGTGTTGCCACCCCCAAGGCTGTCAGCATCATCGAAGAGAAGCATCGCGTGAGGCCCACCTCCGGCCTTGAATTCGTCTCCAGCCGGCATTTTCCGGATGAGGTGCAGGGAGATATGCTGATCAACAACACGATCGGTTTCCTGGGCACCAAACAGCATCAGATGCTGGAAGACGGCACCGGATACACCACCAAACACCGCCAGGACCTGGTCAGGTCGAGCGATATCAACTATCGCCCGGTGGACCTGGAATTTGCACCCGATGGTTCGTTGTACATTGCCGACTGGCATAACGTGCTGATCGGTCACATGCAGCATAATATCCGGGATCCGTTGCGCGACCATTCGCACGGCAGGATCTACCGCGTAACCTATCCCGGCAGACCGTTGGTCATTCCGGCTCAGGTAGATGGTGCCCCCGTGGCCACACTCCTTGAAAATCTGAAACTTCCTGAATACAGGACCCGTTACCGCACTCGTCGGGAACTGAGGGAACATGCGCCTTCGGAGGTACTGCCTGCCCTGGAAAAATGGGTCGAGGGTCTGGACAAGTCCTCCTCGCAATACGACAAGCTGATGCTGGAGGCCTTGTGGGTCTCCTGGGGACAAAACAAGCCCGACCAGCGTCTGATCCTTCAGCTGATGAAGTCACAGGATCACCGGATCCGTGCAGCGGTGGTGGAGGTAGTGCGGTTCGCCGGCACGGAACTACCGGGTAAAGAAGCCCTGTTGATGGAGGCCGCGAAGGATGAGCATGGCCGTGTCCGACTGGAGGCCATCGTAGCAGCATCCTGGCTGGGCAAAGAAAAAGGATTGCCCATCATCTCAGAAGCAGGCAAAAAGCCGCTGGATACATGGATGCAGCCGGCCCATACTACTGCAGAAGCGCATGTCAACGGACGGGCAGTGGTCAAACCTAAACAGGAACCGGCCGACAAGGCCCCGGTAGTAGCCGGCATCAAACCCGAGATCATGGCGGCCGGAAAGGCCATCTACATGCGGGACGGCTTCTGCAATACCTGTCATCAGGCAGATGGAAAGGGACTCGAATCTTCCGGCTTCCCGCCGTTGAAGGGATCCCAGTGGGTCACCGGCAGTGAAGACCGGCTGATCAAACTGGTGCTGAAAGGTCTCTACGGACCCATCGTCGTCAACGGGAAGAAATATCCCGGACAGGTTCCGATGACACCTTACGAAGGCATGCTGAAAGACGATGAAGTGGCGTCGGTGCTCACCTATGTGCGCAATGCCTTCGGCAACCGGGCACCTGCGGTCAACCCGCAGCGTGTGAAGGAGATCCGCGCCTCGATCAAGGGCAAAAAAGGATTCTACACGCCGGAGGAATTGTTGAAAGTACATCCGATGGAGAAGTAATCACCATTCATATTTATGACCATGAACCTGATCAATATCTTTCAATCATTGCCCGATACCTGTCGGAAGATCCCACTGGCGATGCTGGTATTCCTGCTGGTATCCGGCATGGGCATGTCGCAGGGGAAAAAAGCCTCCAAAAAACCCTTGGTGGTATTTGTCACGGGCGACCATGAATACAGCAGTGAGGCCACGATGCCGATCATCGCGGCGGAACTGGAAAAAAACTATGGGTTCCGGACCAAGGTGCTCAAGGCTTACCCTGATTTTAAGTCCGAAGAGAACATCCCGGGGCTGGAAGCCTTGAAGGACGCGGATATTGCGGTGTTCTATCTCCGCTGGCGTCGCCTGCCCGCAGATCAGCTGCAAATGATCGAAGACTTCCTGAAGACAGGCAAGCCGATGGTTGGATTCAGAACCACCACCCACTCCTTCAATTTTCCGAAGGGGCATCCCTCGGAGCATTGGAACGCCTTCGGTGAATGGGCATTCAACACACCGCCAGGCTGGGGTGGCGTGAATCGGCATACGCATTACGGACATGAATCATCCACGGATGTCACGATGATCGATTCCGTGGCCAATGATCCCATCCTTCATGATGTGGGCAAAAGTTTCCATGTCAGGTCCTGGTTGTATCAGGTATTGCCGAATTATCCTTCCAATGGCTCAAAAGCATTGATGATGGGGCATTCCGTGAACACAAATAATAAAAATGCCTATGACAATCCGGTGGCGTGGACAGGCACCAACAAATATGGCGCAAAGATCTTTTTCACCACGATGGGGCATCCCGAAGATTTCGATCAGGAACCCTTCCAGCATCTGGTGATCAACGCCATGCATTGGGTGGCAGGGAAAAAGATCCCGAAGAAATGGAAAGGGCCGATGGACATCCACGTGCCTTACAGAAAATAAATATAAAGATGTACAAAGTAGGTTTCAATACACTGGTGTGGTCGGCCGTAGTATCGGATGCGCAGTTTCCGATCATCGACCGGCTCAGGGAGATCGGATATGACGGGGTGGAATGTTTCATCGGTGCGCCGGATGATGCGGCTTACAAGAGATTTGGAGATCACGCAGCGGGCATCGGCCTCGAGACCACGGCTGTTTTTGTCGTGGATGCGGATCAGAACCCCGTGAGTCCGGATGCAGCGATCAGAGGCCGTGCATTGGATCGCATCAAATGGGGCATCGACCGTGCGCATGACATGCGTTCATCGATCCTCTGTGGTCCATTCCATTCAGCACACGGGCAGTTCTCCAAAAAGCCACCACAACCGGACGAATACAAGTGGTGTGCGGAAGTACTCCATGCCGCCGGAGACTATGCCGCCAGCGCCGGCATCACCCTGGCAATGGAAGCCCTCAATCGTTTTGAATGCTATCTCTGCAATACGATGGAGCAGCTGAGTCATTTGATCAACCTGGCTGCACATCCGCATGTACGGGCCATGTATGACACCCATCACTCCAACATCGAAGAAAAGACCGCGAAGGATGCCCTGCACAGGATCGCGCCCCTGCTGGCACACGTACATATCAGTGAGAACGACCGCGGCACGCCCGGAGACGGACATGTCCACTGGGATGAGACCTTTGCCACACTGGCAGAGATCAAATACAATGGCTGGCTGACGATCGAAGCGTTCTCCAGAAATGACCCGGACTTCGCCAATGCCATCAACGTATGGCGGGAGTATTCCGCCCCCTGGGAGATGGCAGAAAATGGACTTAGATTTATTAAGCAACAAATCGCAAAACACAACTGATCACCCATCATTTAAATTGCAACCATATGTCCCAGCACAACTATCCCAAACTACACAATGCAACCTGGCCCGGCATCGTGGGCAAAGGACCTGATTCGGAACCGCCGATCGATCTGGACACACTCCTCCACTTCACCGCCAATGCAGAAGCAGATGGCGTGAAATTCGATGGCATTGATATCGGACTGTTTGAACCTCATTTCAATATTGACGAAACAGATGACGGCATCAAGCGCCTGGCCGATAAAGTGGGTGCCCTGAACCTGAACATCGGCTCGCTGGTGGCCCCCATCTGGGGTGGCCCTGCCATGGGCAGCAAGGAGGACCGCGCCGTGTTCGTGGATATGGTGAAGCGCTCCTGCGAATTCGGTAAGAAACTGCGCAATGCGGGCGTTCGTCCTTATGGCATCATCAGGATCGATTCTGCCAGCAAGCCGGAAGACTGGGCAAAAGATCCTGCAGGTAATACGAAACTGATCGCAGAAACCTTCCGTGAAGCCTGTGATGTGGCCGCGGACTACGGCGAAAAACTGGCAGCAGAAGGGGAGATCTGCTGGGGTGGCATGCACAGCTGGAGGACGATGATCGATACGTTGGAAGCGGTTGATCGTCCGAATATCGGCTTCCAGGCAGATATGGCCCATACGCTTTTGTACCTGCTGGGCTATAATGCGCCGGAACACCGCATCCTGCCGGCCGACTTCGACTGGAGTGATGGTGCGGCACTGGATGAGGGACTGAAAAAACTCACCGCCGCGCTGAGGCCCTGGACGCTCGACTTCCACGTGGCACAGAATGACGGAACGGTGCATGGCACCGGCTCTCATGACAAGACAGGCCGCCATTGCCAGGCCCTGGATCCCAACGGAAAACTTGATATCGCCAGACATGCCGGCTACTGGCTGAGGGACGAAAATGGTGAACTCACCAAGGCCTTCCAGCATATCTGCTGGGACGGGTGCATGTTCCCCAACGAGGTCCTGATGAAGCAGCAGACCTGGAACGATATCCTGGCCGCCCTGGTGAAGGTCAGGAACCATCACGGATGGCAAGGATGAAATAAATATAAGCGGATAAAAATCTGATCACATGGAAAAGAAGAAAATAAATATAGGCCTGATCGGCGGTGGATTCATGGGAAGGACCCATTCAAATGGATACAACAGGATCCGAAACTTTTTCCCGGACCTGGCCTACACGCCCGTTCTGAAGGCTGTTTGCTTCAGAAATGAATCTAAACTCAAAGCCTTCGCGGAACAGTGGGGCTATGAAAGCACGGAAACAGATTGGCGCAAACTCATCGAAAGGGATGACATCGATGCGGTGGATATCTGCACCCCGAATGACACGCATGCGGAGATCGCGATCGCTGCGGCCAAGGCCGGCAAGATGATCCTCTGCGAAAAGCCACTGGCCAGGAATCTCCCTGAGTCAAAGGAAATGGTGGATGCCATCGCCGCGGCCGGCGTGAAAAACACGGTCTGGTACAACTATCGCAGGATCCCTGCCGTGACGCTGGCGAAGAATATCGTCGCCTCCGGCAAACTGGGCCGGATCTATCACTACCGCGCCAACTTCCTGCAGGACTGGACCATCAACGAAAAGCTTCCGCAAGGCGGAGAAGGCCTGTGGCGGATGGACGCAGCCGTCGCCGGCTCCGGTGTGGTGGGTGACCTGCTCTCCCATTGCATCGACACAGCCATCTGGTTGAACGGGGGCATCCAGGAAGTGTCAGCCATGACCGAGACCTTCGTCAAGCAACGCATGCACCAGCTGACGGGCAAGGTGGAAGATGTGCACATCGATGACGCCTGCTCGTTCTTCTGCCGTTTCAATAACGGATCGCTTGGTCTGTTCGAATCGACCAGATACGCCCGTGGCCATAAGGCCCTCTACACCTTTGAGATCAATGGTGCCAACGGCTCCCTGCGCTGGGATCTGCATGACCTCAACAGGCTGGAGTATTTCGATAACGGCGATGAATCCAACCTGAGGGGATGGAGATCGATCCATGTCACCGATGGCGAACAGCCCTACATGAATAAGTGGTGGGTACCGGGACTGGGCATTGGATACGAACATTCGTTCGTGCATCAAGTGGCAGATTTCCTCAAATCCCTTGAAACCGGTGAGGATTGCGGGCCTACCTTCCAGGATGCCTACGAAACGCAGAAAGTCTGCCAGGCCGTGCTCGACTCTGCCGCGAGTCGCAGCTGGAAGAGTTGCTGATGAACAGCCACATCCTGCCGCATTCATCCGGAAAATAAATATAAACGAATGAATATTCGCATATTATCCATCCCGCTGTTCCTACTCGCCTTCATGTCGTTTCAGCAGGATATGCAGGCGCAAAGCCGGCAGAAGGGATTCAAGAAGATCTTCAACGGTAAGTCGTTCAAAAATTGGGACTGTGACACCAACTTCTGGAGGATCGAAAATGAAACCCTGATCGGTGAAGTGACAAAGGAAAAACCGCTGAAGACAAACACTTTCCTGATCTATCGCGGAGGCCAACCCGAAAATTTCGAATTCAAGGCACAGTACAGGATCAGTCCTGAGGGGAACAGTGGTGTCCAGTATCGCAGCGAGGCGGTGGAAAATGTACCATTCGGACTCCGGGGATACCAGGCCGATATCGACGGAGCCAACCGCTACACCGGTCAGAATTACGAGGAACGCGGACGGGGATTCCTGGCGATGCGGGGCGAACAATCGCTGCTGAAACAGGGCCAGAAACCAACGATCACCGGTTCCGTAGGGAACAGCGACGAGCTGAGATCGAAGATCCGGAAGGACGACTGGAACGAGATCCACATCATCGCCGAAGGCAACCACCTCCGCCATTATATCAACGGTGTACTGATGAGTGAGGTCACGGATGAAGACCTGTCCAAACGAAAAATGAGCGGGCTCATCGGACTTCAGGTGCACGTGATGCCGAAGATGAGGGTCGAGTACCGCGACATCTATCTGAAAACGCTGAAGTGATCCGTTCATAAATGCGCTGTGGATGCGGAATGTCGGCCATGCTGATGTTCCGCATCTTTTTTGGTGTCATCAGAGATCTTGTCGTTGTTTCATAAACTGCCCGGAAGGAAATAAAATCACGACAGGCTTCCTGATCATCCCTCGGTTTTTGAAGGAACGCCTTGAAATGCACGGACTGTTGATAACCCTCCGCTTCGTTTTAGGGATTCCTGCCTAAGTTTGCGCCCTGCATGAAGTATTCGTTCATCACCATTGAAGGCAATATCGGCGCGGGGAAGACGACCCTTTCGCATCTGCTGGCGAGGCATTACAACGCCCGCCTGATCCTGGAGGAGTTTGCCGACAACCCGTTCCTGCCAAAATTCTATGAGAATCCCCGCCAGTATGCCTTTCCACTGGAACTCTTCTTCATGGCTGAGCGGTTCAAGCAGCAGAAGGAATGGTCGCAACAGCCGGATCTGTTCCAGTCCGTGACCATCTCCGACTACCTCTTTACCAAATGTCTGCTTTTCGCCAAGGTCAACCTGCCGGAAGATGAATTCCGGCTGTACCAGCGACTCTTCGAGATCATCAACCAGCAGGTGGCCCAACCGGAGATCCTGATCTATCTGCACGCGCCGGTTACCCGTCTGCAGGAAAACATCCGCAAGCGGAACCGTTCATACGAGCAGTCCATCCCGGATGAGTACCTGATGGACATCCAGCAGACCTACACGCATTACATCCGGGAGCACAACATCAAAACTTTGTTCGTGGATGCATCCCGGGCAGACTTTCTCGGCGATGACAGACATATGCAAACCATCATTGGCGCACTGGACGAGGACTGGGGCCCTGGGCAGCATTACATTTCCCTGCCGTGAGCATGATCCACTGAAAATGGTCTGCCCATCTTTATTTTCTCATTGACCTCCTGACTGCGTGATTTCACGGTGCCCAAGGAATGGGGTACCTTTGCAACGCGGTACATAACGGATCGCATCCCCGATGCCGAAACTCCTCTCCCATCAGTCGTTCGAAGTACTCAGGCTCCCTGAATTCCGTGGATACATCATCGCACGATTCTTCTTCATCCTGGTGCTGAACATGCAGGCCACGCTGATCAGCTGGAAGGTGTATGAGCTCACGCATGATCCGTTCAGCATCGGACTGATCGGATTGGTCGAATTCATCCCGGCCTTTGTGATGGCGTTCTATGCCGGCCATGTGATCGACAAAAAAGACAAACGTACCCTGCTGATCCTCAGTGTAGCCGCAAACCTTCTCCTGACGGTCAGTTTTGCCCTGATCACCGGTCGGGCGGCCATGGAGTTATTTACCACGTCCACCATCCTGATCGGGGTGTATTCCATCGCCTTTTGCACGGGCATCGCCCGCGCCTTCAGCGGGCCAACTTCATTTGCCCTGGTGAGTCAGCTGGTACCGCGCGAAGAATTACCTTCTGCCATCACCTGGCACAGCGGTACCTGGCAGGTATCGGCGGTGACAGGCCCGGCCCTGGCAGGATTGCTCTATGCCAAACTGGATATGTCCGTGACCTTTTCGCTCATGATCGCAGCGATGACCGTTGCCCTGCTGGCGACCTTCTTCATCGGCCCTAAACCTGCGGTGGCCGTGCAACGGCAAGAATCGGTACTGGAAAGCATCCGGGAGGGCTTTCGGTTCGTATGGAAGACCCGCGAAGTGCTGGGCGCCCTGAGCCTGGATCTGTTCGCGGTGTTTTTCGGCGGGGCAACAGCCCTGCTGCCTTATTTCTCCGAAGAGATCCTGAAACGGGGGCCGGAAGGACTGGGCATGCTCCGTTCCGCTCCGGCACTCGGTGCGATCACGCTGTTGTTCTGGGTGTCCATCAGACCGCTGAAAACACAGCAGGGACGGCAGATGCTGCTCAGCGTGGCAGGGTTCGGGATCTGCACCATCATCTTCGGATTGTCCAGAAACTTCTGGTTATCGATGGCCGCCCTTTATCTGGGTGGCATATTGGACGGGATCAGCATTCTGGTCAGATCGACCATCCTGCAAATGAAAACACCCGACGAGATGCGGGGGCGCGTTGCCTCCCTGAACAGCATATTCATCATGTCTTCCAACGAACTCGGGGCCTTTGAAAGCGGCTTCACCGCGCGCTTGATGGGGGTCGTGCCTGCGGTGGTATTCGGAGGAAGTATGACGATCCTGGTGGCCATCAGCACCTGGTGGAAGGCTCCCACCCTGCGGAAGATGGAATATTGATGGCTGCAGCGTGGGATTGCCAGTCTGTATAGGTCAGGGATTCATTAATTTCTCCAGCACAAAATGGACCGCCGGGCAGAAGGTGGCATTCTTTAAGGTGATGCGCGGTCGTTTCAGCAGTACATCCTCGTCGGTGTACGGAAATCGCCGGCAATCGGATGGTCGGTCCTCGTAGATGGAACAATAGTTGTCGGCCCCGAGGAACGGGCAGGGTGTGGACTTCACCACATAATCACCTTCTTCATCGAGTCTCAGATAGGTTTCGATGAACGTACCCTCCTTCATCCTCAGCACCTTGCTGATGCGCTTGATATCAGGTGTCTTGAACCGGGGAGAATATTGTTTGCAGCAGTTGGCACAGGCCAGGCAGTCAGCGTGCCGGAAGGCTTCTTCGTGCAGGTCCTGTAATTTCGGCAGCACTTTTTTCTTGTCGGCCCGCTCCAGGAAGCGACGATAATCCTTGGAGTGATCCGCTGACTTCTTTTCCCATTGATCAAGGGCATCGCTGTGCATGTCGCAATTTACGCAAGACCCGGCATATTGGATGTGCACTCAACAGCCCTGTCTTTCCGCTGAGCCCTTGAGGTAGATCAATTTTTGCGAATATCGCTGCCTCATCCATTTTGTTTCACCATTTATCACACTATCCTCAACCATAATACACAGGTATGGTGATTTCCGCAGCTTACATGTACCTTTGCGGCCTCTAACCATCTTCCATAACCGTACACACCTCCCGCCATGGAACGTTTCGAGCAGCAACAGCATGAATTCAGGACAAGGCACATCGGTCCCTCCGAGAAAGATACCGCGGATATGCTCGCCGTCATTGGCGAACCCAGCCTCGCGTCACTGGTAGACAAAACGGTTCCGTCCAATATCCGGATGCAGGAGGAACTGCCTCTTCCGGCGCCGATGAGCGAAGCGGAATACCTCGCACATATCAGCGAGGTGGGCAAATACAACCGGCTCTGCAAGAACTATATAGGTCAGGGTTATTATGATACGATCACCCCCAGTGTGATCCTCCGCAACATCTTCGAAAACCCGGGATGGTACACCCAATACACGCCCTATCAGGCGGAGATCGCCCAGGGACGCCTCGAAAGTCTGCTGAATTTCCAGACGATGGTGTCTGACCTGACGGGACTGCCCGTCGCCAATGCATCCCTCCTGGATGAAGCCACGGCTGCATCGGAGGCCATGACGATGTTCTTCAATATCCTAAACCGCCAGGATAGCATTGAAAGGCCCAGGTTCTTTGTTGACAAGGACGTATTCCCGCAGACGCTGGACGTACTCCTGACGCGTGCCGTGCCCGTGGGCATCGAGATCGTGATCGGTGATCTGGCCAGTGCCTCGCTCGATGAAACCTACTTTGGTGCATTCATTCAATATCCGAACGATAAAGGCGCTGTCGTTGACTATCGTGCCTTCATTTCAAGCGTACACGCGGCAGGAGCTTATGTCGTCATGGCCACGGATCTCATGGCCCTCACGCTGTTGACACCTCCCGGGGAACTGGGTGCAGACGTCGCCTGCGGATCGGCTCAGCGTTTCGGCATCCCGATGGGATATGGAGGCCCGCATGCAGCCTTCTTTGCTTCAAGGGACGATTTCAAAAGGCAGATGCCGGGGCGTATTATCGGTGTAAGCATCGATGCTCAGGGAAAACGTGCGCTGAGGATGGCGCTGCAAACAAGGGAGCAACACATCAAGCGCGAAAAAGCCACTTCAAATATTTGTACTGCCCAGGCATTGCTGGCCAACATGGCCGCGATGTATGCGGTGTATCATGGTCCTCAGGGACTGAAAGACATCGCGATGCGGATCAGTACCCTGGCAAATACGGCAGCCCGCACCCTCAGGGAAATGGGATACGAGATCGTGTCCGGGCAATTCTTTGATACGGTCATGGTCAAGACGGCCCATCCCGAAACCATTCGGGTCAAGGCCCTGGAGCAGGACATCAATCTGAGATATACGGACGACGGACTGGTCGGATTCTCCATCGACGAGACCACATCCCCGCGCGATCTCTTCGATCTGATCAACTGCTTCGCGAATGATACAGATCCGGTCAGTTTCTCCATCCAGGAGACGAATACGCTGCCAAATATTCCCGCTGCACTGACACGCCAGTCGGCCTTCCTCCTGCATCCTGTCTTCAACACCCATCGGAGCGAGAGCCAGATGATGCGGTACATCAAATACCTCGAGAACAAGGATCTCTCCCTGAACACGTCCATGATCTCGCTGGGCAGTTGTACGATGAAACTGAATGCGGCCAGTGAGATGATGCCGCTGAGTTCTGAATACTGGAACCGCATGCATCCTTTTGCACCGGCAGATCAGACAAGGGGTTACAAATATGTGATCGATCGTCTTGCTGAATATCTCTGTGCAGTAACGGCCTTTGATGCCTGCAGTCTGCAACCCAACAGCGGTGCGCAAGGTGAATACGCCGGACTGCTCACGATCCGCGACTATCACGCCTCCCGCGGCGACCATCACCGCAATGTGATGCTGATCCCCATCTCCGCACATGGTACCAATCCGGCTTCTGCGGTAATGGCCGGTATGAAGGTGGTGGTGGTCAAAGCACTGGATAATGGCTACATCGATGTGGATGATCTCAAAGCCAAGGCGGAACAATACAGCCATGAACTTGCCGGTATCATGATCACCTACCCCAGCACCTATGGTGTATATGAGGAAACAGTGAAAGATATTACGGACGTGATCCACGCCCATGGAGGACAGGTATATATGGACGGGGCGAATATGAACGCCCAGGTCGGGCTGACGGCACCAGGCCTGATCGGTGCGGATGTCTGTCACCTGAACCTGCACAAGACCTTTGCCATCCCCCATGGCGGCGGAGGTCCGGGCATGGGACCTATTTGTGTCAAGGCACATCTGGCGCCCTTCCTGCCTGGTCATGTGACCCTCCGAAATGAAGAATCCCCCGTCGGCACCCGCCAGTCTGCCGTCAGCGCAGCGCCCTACGGCAGTGCGAGCATCCTGTTGATCAGCTACGGATACATTCGTATGCTGGGGGCCAGTGGTGTTAAAGCGGCTACGGAGTATGCTATTTTGAACGCGAACTACATGCGCGCCAGGCTGCAGGGAGCATATGATGTGCTGTACCTCGGTAAAGAGGGTACCTGCGCCCATGAATTCATTGTTGACCTGCGTCCGTTCAAGAAATCCGCAGATATGGAAGCGGAGGATGTCGCCAAGCGTCTGATGGATTATGGATTTCACGCTCCGACGATGAGTTTCCCCGTGGCCGGCACCATCATGATCGAGCCTACGGAGAGTGAAGACAAGGCCGAACTGGATCGTTTCTGTGATGCCATGTTGTCCATTCGTCAGGAGATCGCGGCCATCGAGCAGGGAACATCGGATCGGAAGAATAACCTGCTGAAGCACGCACCTCATACGCAGGATGTCATCATCGATGACAACTGGGATCGTCCGTATTCGAGGACAGAGGCGGCGTTCCCGCTTGCGTATGTGCGTGACCGTAAGTTCTGGCCCTCCGTCTCCAGGGTGAATAACACGCATGGCGACCGGAATCTGGTTTGTACATGTGAGCCGGTGGAAAGTTACATGTCGTAAGTCACGATCTGCAGGCTTGAAATACAATCAAGTCTGCAGACTTGCCTGATCCATATCATTCAAAAGGCTCCATCCTGTTCGGATAGGAGCCTTTTTTCAAGCTTTCTTCAGATCTGTCAGTCGTGTGAATTCTCCGCCGTGAAAGATCCTGGAGAGATTCTGATCATGGGTTTTATTCCATTCCTGCAAATGTGTTTCGGAGACGATCCTCCAGTAATTCTTTGATTTCAGATCTTCATAATCGCGGGATTGAATGAAAAGTCCGGTGAAGGTATTCCGGGTCTTGAAGCTGATCCGAACAGGATCTTTGTCAAGGTGGCGGGGCTCTACGAACTTCTCGATCTGGTCGTTTGTCATGCGGTTTTGTTGATATTTCTACAATCTACGACATTTGGGCCGAAAGAGGGCGATTTAGTCGCCCCGATCCGCATCAAAGCCTCATATTTACAAAATTGTTCACATGCATGATTTCCTGCTTTACGGAGCGTATGGGTATACAGGCCGGCTGATCGCCCGCATGGCCGGGGCTTATCAGGTAAGCCTGCTGCTGGCTGGTCGCAATGAAGGGGAGGTCCGCAGGATATCTGCGCAGACAGGTTTTCCGGGCATCGTCATCGATCTGAATGATCGGGAGCGATTGGATGAAGCGTTGAATTCGTGCAGGGGCGTGATCCATGCGGCGGGGCCCTTCAAGGATACCCTGAAGCCGATGGTGGAGGCATGCATCCGGACGGGCAGGCATTATCTGGATATCAACGGAGACATCCGTTGTTTTGAGGAGATCAGGGCATATCATGAGGATGCTGTTCGCGCCGGGGTCATGTTACTGCCCGGCGCCGGATTTGATGTGGTGCCTACGGATTGTCTGGCCAGGGCGGTGGCGGAGCGACTTCCGGATGCGGTGTCGTTGCGGATCGCATTTGCTTCACTCGGCAGCAGCCTCTCGCACGGTACGGCTGCGACGATGGCCGGCAAACTTGGGGATGGTGGCATGATCCGCAAAGACGGGAAGATCATCCGACGTCCTTTCGGCGAAAACGCGTTGGAGGTAGCATTTGGGTCCGAGCGACTGTTCACCATGAGCATTCCATGGGGGGATGTCTCCACCGCCTGGCATACTACCGGGATCCCGGATATAGAAACCTTCACGCATGTCAAGCCCTCGGTATATAAGATCATGAAATGGCAGTGGCTATTCAATCCATTGCTGCGTACTACCTGGTTCAGACGCCTGCTCCGAAAGCGTATCGACCGTCGGCCAGCCGGACCTGATGATGGCATGCGTGCCAGTGCCCGGAGCCTGGCATGGGCGGAAGTGCGTAACCAGCGGGGGGATCGTGTCAGCGCCTGGCTTTCTGGCCCCGAGGTGTATGACATGACAACCCATGCCGCACTGATCATCGCCGCCCGGGTGAAGGCGGGGCATTACATGGCAGGCTACCAGACACCGGCCGGCATGTATGGTGCAGACTTGGTAATGGACATCCCGGGCGTGGTATTTCACGGGCCTGATGATTCAAACTTCCCAGGCTGAATGTACATAACCCTTGGAGGGTACCCCAACCCTTGGAGGGTTACCCGACCCTTGGAGAGTTACCGGCTCTCGGAGAGTTACCGGCTCTCGGAGAGTTCCAAACTCCTGGAGCGTGGCCGGCTCTTGGAGAGTTACCGGCTCTTGGAGAGTTCCAAACTCTTGGAGAGTTCCAAACTCTTGGAGAGTTGCCGGCTCTCGGAGAGTTCCAAACTCTCGGAGAGTGGCAGGCTCCTGGAGAGTTGCCCCACACTCAACGTGAAAAACCTGCCCACATATTAATGAATGTCCGGTCAAATTAAATGAACGCAGACGATCAATACCATCACAAAATATGACTAACATGAACGCTATTGCTGCTTTATCCGCCACCACGCCACTCGTGCCATTTCAAGTAGAAAGAAGACAGCCGGGCCAGCATGATGTGGCCATCGACATTCTGTACTGCGGAGTCTGTCATTCGGATATCCACACCGCCCGCAATGAGTGGGGCAATACCACTTTCCCGGTCGTGCCGGGGCACGAGATCGTCGGGCGGGTGACTGCCATCGGCGCCCATGTATCTAAGCATCGCATCGGAGATATCGTGGGTATAGGATGCTTCGTGGATTCCTGCCGCACCTGCGTGAACTGCGCCGCCGGCGAAGAACAATACTGTGAAGGCGGCGTCGCCTGGACATATAACAGCCGGGAGAAATCTGACGGAAGACCAACATACGGAGGATATTCCACCGCCATCGTCGCCGATGAAAGTTATGTGCTGCGCATCCCGACAAACCTGGAACTCTCAGGCACCGCTCCCCTGCTCTGTGCGGGTATCACGACCTATTCTCCTTTAAAATACTGGGAGGTGGGACCCGGCACCCGCGTTGGGATCATGGGCCTCGGCGGCCTCGGACATATGGGCGTGAAACTGGCAGCGGCATTTGGTGCAGAAGTCACCGTCATCAGCGGGTCTCCTACAAAGGAAGCAGACGCCCGGAGACTGGGTGCGCATTCCTTCCTGCTATCCTCCGATGAAGCCGCCATGCAACGTCACAAAAATCATTTCGATTTCATCCTCGATACAGTGTCCGCTCCGCACGACTATAACCGCTACCTCCAGCTCCTGCGCCTCAACGGAAACATGACCCTCGTAGGCATACCCCCGGAAGCGATCCCGCTGCGCGCCAACATGCTCACTGGCCGTCGTCGCTCCCTTTCCGGGTCTCTGATCGGGGGGATCCGTGAAACACAGGAAATGCTGGATTTCTGCGGTCATCATAACATCGTTTCAGACGTCGAGATCATACGCATGGACCAGGTCAATGAAGCCTACGACAGGATCCTGAGTTCAGATGTGAGATACCGATTCGTCATCGATGTGGATGCCTTCAGACAAGGTATCCAACAATGATGTAAATTGAGACAACAAACCCACTGAACATGCGCGCACTGAAAACAACCGCGATCCTTGCCATCATAGCCCTGATGGTTACTAACGTCCACGCACAAACGAAAAAACAGGATCCGCCGATCCATGAGATCCGGGTCTATCAGACGGCCAACGCCGAACAGGCCGGACGCCTCGATGCCTACCTCTCAGAATGCCTCATCCCTGCCCTGCACCGGCTTGGCGTCAAGGATGTAGGTGTCTTCAAGGCACTCCCGGGCGATACAGTGTATGCCGGCCGGACGTACATGCTCACCTCCCACGGATCCCTGCGCAAACTGATCAGCACGGAGGAAAGACTGATGCAGGATGGCGCTTATCTCTCCGCTGCAAAATCCTACCTGGACACCTTCCCGGCTCAACAGGCATATACCCGGAAAGAAACCATCCTCCTCCAGGGATTCAGATTATTTCCCGCTGTCAGGCGTCCTAACCTGTCCGGACCCAGAACGGAAAGGATCTACGAACTCAGAAGTTATGAAAGTTCCAACGAGCGTCTTTACTGGAACAAGGTGGAAATGTTCAACGAAGGCGGAGAGATCCGGATCTTCGACCGGCTGGGATTCAATGCGATCTTCTATGGGGAAGTCGTAGCCGGTGCCAGGATGCCAAACCTCATGTACATGACGACCTTTGAAAACAAGACCGACCGGGATGCTCACTGGCAGTCATTCCGCGATGATCCTGAATGGAAGATGCTGTCGGCCGATCCGAAGTACCGGAAGAACGTATCCCGGAACGAAACCATTTTCCTGCGCCCGACCGCTTATTCAGATTATTAAAAAGGCGCATGTAATTGCCTGACCATCAAAGAGCCATGTTGTATCATCTGAAGCTTCGTTTCAGATTTTGCAACATGGCTTTTTCGTTCCAATATCCCGGCACATTGATCCTGCGCAGGGTCATCAGCGGTTCGGTACTGTCGCGCTTCGTAGCCAGG
>VFQT010002418.1_pt1 | contig 19259 bp, 16 predicted proteins | sample 3512381 | NCBI WGS metagenome assembly VFQT01 (sample SAMN10412376, study PRJNA504923) | tailings metagenome | isolation source: Relicate 2 Philex TSF3 active mining site | place: Philippines: Tuba, Benguet | collected 2017-08-29
GAAGCGATGGCACTGATTAACGGCAAATAGACGCGTTCCCAGCAAGTTGGTTCCATGGTTGCCCTGTTCGTCATCAAACTTCTAACCGGCATCGTTTTGATGTGGCTGTTGATGCCTCGCAAAGATGTGACGGATGGTTTCTTTCGAATTCAAATGCTTGTCGCGCTGGGGTTGACTGTCCTGGTCGCAATGGCAATTGAGCCTGGGGCCTTCACAGAACTTGATCCGGCATCTGTCAGTTCGGAGGAACAGGCAGCGGCCGTCCAGACGTCCCGGTGGATTCGCGGATTGATGATCGTGTCCGCATTCGTAGCCTACGTGGGACATATTCTGTGGAAACTGAGTCGCCGTGCGTCAGGAAACATCTGCATCTATTTGCTGGGCGTGTTCTGTCTTCTGACGATGGTGATCCAGGGACTGAGTGTGATCAGAGTTGTGCCGGTGTGGCAGCAGATTTTTTCGGATGTTGCGTCCGCCGGTGTGCTGGGAGCGACTTTGACTGGAATGCTGCTTGGTCACTGGTACCTGACGACCCCAACCATGTCGATCCAGCCTTTGCGATGGTTCGCTTTGTTGCTGGGTGTCGCTTCCGCGGTTCGGTTGCTGGCCAGCACAGTGTCGCTGCTGTCTCCGGGGTTTTCCGCTCGAGATACCACTTCAGTACTTTGGCTGGGTGTGCGACTGGTAGGTGGAATTCTGGTCCCGGCTGTCACATCCGTTCTGGTAATCAGGATTCTGAAGTACCGAAACACTCAGTCTGCCACAGGAGTGTTGTTTGCAGGATTGATTCTGGTATTTATGGGCGAGATGTCAGCAGCTTTGCTGGAACGGTCTCTGCAGATTCCATTTTGACGGAATCAAAGCCTTTTCAGGCTGGTATCGGGATTCCGGTGAGAGGACAGGCGCATGGCAGGACATATCATTTTTCAATGCCCGGTGTGTCAGACAAACCGGGTAACACGCCCTGACCCTGCTGGCGCTGCTGTCGCTTGTGATGGATGCGGCTGGACTCGCAACGAAGGTGCTGACGATTTTCGGGACGGAAACGTCTGCCGTTGCAGAATCTGTGGGTGCGACGATCTGTGGCGGCAGAAGGACTTTCCTCCGGCTCTGGGACTTGCGATCGTCGCCACGGCAGCGATTTGCAGCTGCATTGCCTGTGCGTGGTACATGCCGATTACAGCCCTCAGCTTTTTGGGGGCAGCTGCGTTGATCGACATGATTCTGTATTCCTGGATGGGGGATATGCTCGTCTGCTACCGCTGCGGAGCGCGGCATCGAAAATCTGCGATGGATGAAGCCCATCCGAGATTCGACCTGGAGACTGCAGAACGTTATCGTCAGCAACAACTGCGGCAGCGGCAGGCCGGGACTCCTGCCTGAACTGAACACAGCAGAAGTATCCAGGGCTAAAAGAGCAGTCACCTGTGGAAGAACTACGGCGCAGACTGGCGGAAGACTTGAGAGACGTGGTCGAAGGCGAAGTACGCGTCGATCCCGCTGCCCTTGCGCTGTACGCGACAGATGCCAGCCTGTATGAAGCCGAGCCCATTGCTGTCGTCTGCCCGAGATCGTCACGTGATGTGGAACGGGTTGCGGCGTACTCAGCCGACCATGGAATTCCCCTCATTCCGAGAGGCGCTGGATCTGGACTGGCCGGCGGGGCTATTGGACAGGGAATTGTGCTCGACTTTTCCCGGCATATGAACCAGATCGTTTCTGTTCAGGGAGACCGAGTTCGTGTGCAGCCTGGAGTCGTTCGCGAGCAATTGAACCGGCAGCTCCGTGAGTCCGGACGCTACTTTGCTCCGGACCCGTCGAACAGTCGAGTCACGACGATTGGAGGAATGCTGGGCGTTGATGCGGCGGGCTCACACGCTGTCCGAATCGGTTCGACGCGTGACCATGTCGTCAGTCTGGAGTGTGTTCTTTCCGGTGGCCAGCGTATCGAGTTTGGACGGGAATCACTTGTCAGGCCTCGCCAGGAAGGTCCAAGCGTTGTCGATTTCACCGCGGGAATGGTGCCGGGACTTGCGAACAAAGCGGATGGACTGAAGCTCTCTTCGCTGACGCCACTGACACGTCAAACTGAGCTGATCGAACGTGTTTCAAGCCTGCTGAGAGAAAACGAATCGCTGATTCAGCAGCAGCAGCCGGCGCTGCTGCGCAACTGCTGCGGCTACATGCTGCGTGGCATTCTGCGCGGCGAAATGCTTGATATGCCTCGCCTTCTGACCGGGTCAGAGGGGACACTGGCCATCTTCACCGAGGCGACGCTGTATACGATGCCTCTGCCCGAGTACCGCTCGGCCTGCATGCTGATGTTTGGAACGATGGAGCAGGCGATCCAGGCGATGCAGCAGATTCTTCCGCTGGATCCGAGTGCATGTGATCTGCTGGATCGCAGACTTCTGAGCCTTGGCCGCGGATCTGACGTTCGATTTCGAGACATTATCCTCCCCGAGGCAGAAGCCTGTTTGATTGTGGAATTCCCAGGCTCAAGCCTTCGGGAAGTGCAGCAGCGTCTCGACGATGCTCAGAGGCTGCTGCGAGACCGGGCGATCGACTTCCGAACGACTCGAGAAGCCACAACATTTGAAGATGTCGAATTTCTCTGGTCACTCCCATCCCAGGTGGTCTCTTTGCTGGCAAGCCTGAAAGGAGCATCAAGGCCCCTTCCGTTTGTGGAAGACGTCGCTGTGCCGCCGGAGAAACTGGCGGAGTTTCTGGTTGCTGCTCAGAAGATTTTCCAGAAGCATGAAGTCACCGCGACTCTGTACTCACATGCCGCTTCGGGTCAGCTGCATTTTCGTCCAATCCTTCCGGTGCCGCATCGAGGTGATGAAACACTGCTGGAGCCGATTGCGAGAGACCTTTATCGTCAGGTCATTCAGGCGGGCGGGTCAATTTCGGGAGAACACGGCGACGGTTTTTCCCGGACCTCGTTCATTCGAACTCAGTACGGACAACTCTATCGAGTGTTTCAACAACTGAAGGATCTCTTTGATCCTCTGCGCCTGCTGAATCCTGACAAGATCATCAGCAACGATCCGCAGCTGACGATCCGTCACCTTCGCAAAACACGACCTGCTGAGAAACCGGCTCCGGCCGGAGCGACTCCGTTGCTCCCGGTAATGCAATTGTCATGGACCGCAGAAGAAGCGGCAGACGCGGCCGTGCGATGCAACGGATGCGCAAGCTGCCGAATCACCGCGCCGGCGACTCGCATGTGCCCCTTCGTAGAGAACAACGGTGACGAAGAAGTCACACCACGAGCGAGAGCCAACGTGCTTCGCAGAGCGGTGTGTTCACCTGGGCTTGTGGATTTGCTTTCAGACGAATCTGTTCGGCCGGTACTGGACAGCTGCTTCAACTGCAAACAATGCCAGATAGACTGTCCATCCGAGGTCAACATTCCGCATCTGCTGCTGGAAGCCCGGGCGCAGTATGTTCAGGCCCATGGGCTCTCGAAAACCGGCTGGCTGTTGTCGCGAGTCCACACATACGCGAGGGCGGCTTCACGATTTTCGTTTTTTACAAACTGGATGCTGAAGAACGGGCTGGCTCGCCGAGTCTTTGAGCGGTTCCTTGGCATTGCGGCACAGCGACGTTTGCCAAAATTCAGCCACACGCCGTTTCTTGATTCTCCTCGAGTGCAGCGTCAGGACAATACGGGCGCTCCCGGGAGTCAGCGACCAACCGTGGTCTACTTCGTGGACTATTTTGCCAACCACCATGACCCGGAACTGGCAGAAGCGTTTGTTCGAGTTCTGGAGCACAATGGCTTTCGAGTTTTTGTCCCTCGGAACCAGACGGTCTCCGGCATGACCATGGTTTCCGTGGCGGATCTGGCAGCCGCTCGCGTTGTTGCCGAGCAGAATATTCGGGAGCTCGCAGAGCCGGCCCGTGAAGGCTATCCGATTCTTTGCACAGAGCCCTCCGCCGCCTTGTGTCTGACTCAGGAGTACCCAATGCTCCTGTCTTCAAACGACGCAGAGATAGTCGCTCAGCAGACACAGGATGCCGGTTCGTTTCTCCTGGAGCTGCTGCGTCGAGGAAAGCTCAAGCGTGACTTTACGCCGCTGAATCTCAAGCTAGCGTGGCACACTCCCTGCCATACACGGGCCATGCGGAAGGGAGCAGCCATGCTGGAACTTTTGCAGCTGATACCCGGTGTGGAAGTGCAGGTCCTTGAGAAAGGCTGTACGGGAATGGCAGGGACATTCGGCCTGGCAGCGGAGAACTTCCAGCGCAGTCTTCAAATTGGCAAGGAGTTGATTTCTGCGATGAGCACCATCGATGCCGTCGCCGGCGTCACCGATTGCAGCAGTTGTCGAATGCAGATGGAACAGGGCAGCAGCATTCCTACGCTGCATCCGATCAAGCTTCTCGCTCTGGCCTATGGGTTGATGCCACGGCTGGGAGAGCGACTGAAATCTCGCCCTTCGGGCCTTAGTCTTTCGTAGAGCTGTTGCCTCGCGGACCGCTCACGTTGCATGTTGCCAGGCTGGGGCCGTTGTTTTGAGGGGCTCTGCGTTATCTCTTCACCGGTTTGCAACGGGCACACGGTGTTCGTTCAGGCAGAGTATTTGGGGAATCGCATGGCATCACTCGGAGAGTGATGGCTACGTTTACAAGCGGCGCAGCAAAAAAAGCAGGCTTGCCTGGATCAGCAAGCCTGCTTTGTATTCCTGCCGGTGGCCGGCAAAGTTGACTACTTCTTGCCCTTAGCGGCTGGGGCAGCGGTCGCAGCCGCTGCACCTTCTTCAGCAGTCTTCTTCTTCTTCTTGCCCGCCAGAGCTTTCTGAACTCGAACCTTTGGCAACCCAAATGGGCTGCGGCCGGTAGCAAACCGATCTTCTTCCTGCAGGCGAGCAATACGCTCACCACGAGTCAGGACGTTGCGAGAACGGCTGTTGCCGCGACGAGTTCTGAGGGTCTTGTCCATTGACACGATAGTCGCTCCAATCGCACCATTTTTCCGTGCATCACCCGAGACATTCAGTGCCTGCGGGCAAATTCTCCCAGCACACGTCGTGCCCGGGATTTTTCAAAAGGGCAGGAGTTTATCGACATCCCATCGCTTTCTCAACCACTGCTTTGCCAGTTTTCCCGATCGGAATTTTCCTGGGGCTGCACCGTCCGGACAGGTTCTTTTCAGATGCACGAAGGACGTCGAACAATGCTCCAGGGACTCGCGAACTTCTGCCAATTTTGCCGCTCTGAACCATTCGAACGGTCGAAAAACCAGTGATTTGTCGCAAATCTTCAACAGCGGCTTCTCAATGCGATAGGATTCTGCAAGAACCACGTCTCTCAACGGAAGTCCAGTATTTCCAGCCTTCCAATACCCTCTTCGCCCTGAAACCTGAATCATTCGCCTGCCCATGCCTGCTCGCGTTTTTTCATTTTTTGCCCTTTTTTGCTTCGCCAATCTACTGGCAGAGGGCAAAGTATGGGCTCAGGCACGGACAGGAGACGAACGTTCAGTTCCACAACCAACGGGCGTGGACAGTGAAGTTCGAGGTCTCGTTGCACAGCTCGAGGCTCCAGATTTTGCACAACGAAATGAGGCGAAGGCGGCGCTGCTGAAACTGGACGAGGCCGGTTTGGCAGTGCTTCTGGAAGTTTCGAAGACGGCCAGCGGCGAGACGCAAAACCAGCTGGCCGTGATCATTGAGAAATTGCAGACCAGATTCTTTGACACTCCGTTGCAGGCGTTTCGAAAATCGCCGTCCGCCGAGACCGCCGCATCACTTCCCGGCTGGAGCCGACTTGGTGAGCTCGTCGCAAACGAAGAATCTGCCGTCCTCGTGTTCCGTGAAATGCTGGACGCAGAGCCAACAATTTTCAGTACTCTTCGGTTCAACCGGAACGCTCTTCCTGCGGTCATCCTCGATCGAAGCAATGCGGTTGAGAAACTGATGAAGTCCGATTCGGAACAGTTTCCGGTGGCATCCGTCCTGACTCTGATGGTGGCAGGAACCGAGCCTGGGATCAGGCTCACCGGTGTGACTCAGTCCAACATCAACGTCGCGCTCAGCCATCCCCAGTTTCAGCGTCTGGTAAGAAGTGGAATTCACGCCCCGGCGATTTCTTCAATCACAGAGCATTGGTTGCTGCGAGAACATAACGTTCTGGACGCCGAACTGCTCTTTGCGATGAAGCTGGAATCGCCCGCTGGCATCGAACTTTCGCGCCGCGTGCTGAAGAGTCGAAGAACCGGTCCCGTCGAATGCTGGGCTCTTCTGACGCTTGGCAAATTGAAGGATGTTGAATCCCTTTCGTTGATCGAAGCAAGCATGAACTCCCAGGGGCGGTTCTGGCCAACTCGAGGTCAGACAGTTCAAAATGCAATGCCGGGTTCTGACTTTGCAGCGGACTATCGTGTTCAGGCGTGCGACGTTGCTCTGGCGGTCGCAATGCACTTGCGAGAAGAATCGCTGGAAGCTGTGGGATTGAAAGCAGCCCGCTCGGAAGAAACGCTGTTCCAGCCCCATTCACTGGGGTTCAACAGTGATGATGAGCGAACAAAAGCGATCGAGTCTTATCGCAGCCGTCACCCGCTTCAGAACGCTCAGTAGGTCAGCCCGACCAGGTTCAGCAATTGTCGCGCGACTTCCTCAACAGGAGTTCTGCGCCACACAGAACAGCACACTCCTGCAACTGCATCATCAGAAATCACCGCGTTGATTGCGGGATCGGCTGCGGCATAAGGAGCCTCGGAAATCTCCTTCCGCCAGACTTCCAGCCGAGTCGCTCTCGACTGAAGATCTCCTTCGACAATGACAAGATCACACGCCATGAACATCGGAGCAAACGCTGCGTATCGCTCATCGCCAGCCGCCTGACGATCGCCAGGAATAAACATCGCAGTCATCTGCGGGGAAAGAATTCCAACAGCAGCAGCTCCTGCGATGCGATGCCGATGGGAGTCTTTTCCTGGTGTGTCCAGTTCGTGATGATGATGCGTGTGCTTGACACTTCCGACCCGGAGCCCCTTTTCCGACAGTGTCGAAATCAGTTCGCACACAAGTGTCGTTTTGCCCGCATTTCGGCGGCCAACGATATGAATCACCGGTGGCATGTTCATCGGAATTCTCAGAACTGTTGCTGATCGAAAGAATGCGAACTTCGATCAAGTGGATCGACTGGGGCTGCCAGATGTGAGTGGCTTCTTCGCGACTTGACGGTCCGGAACGCACAGGAGTGCTTCCGCAAGTAGTGCAATGATCATGGCGATCAGAAATGTCCTCCAGACTTCTGTTGCCAGGGCCATGGAGCTTCCGGCCTGATCATTGATTCGCGTCAGATTCAGCCCGCTCATCAGCTGACTGAGCGTGTCGTCCGTGATCGTCTCGCCAAGGTCTTCACTGAGCGGACGATTCAAAGCGAGCGATACATCACCTTCGGAATAGAGTCCATTCGAAAGCGTCCTCTGTGAAACCAGTACTTTTGCCGAATCTTCGTCCAGCGGCTTCCAGAGGTCACCGGCGCTCTCCGCCAGACTTCCACAAGGATATTGCCGGGCCGACCCCAGAGCAGCCGCGCCTCGAGCAATTGCTCTCTGGACCATCACATAGAAAGCGATGCCGTTGCTGACGAAATTCGAGTGTTCCGAGGAAGGCAGGCTCGAACAGAACCAGACGGCACCATGATCGGTATTGGCTCGCAGCAGCAGCGGCGGACCAGCGTTCAACTGAGCCAAAGCAGTTCCCGTATCTCCTGTGAGTTCACAAGCACGATAGACGGCCAGCTGTCCAACCGGCAGCGGAGTCCCGCTCAGCGTGTTGCCCAGAAGGTCTTCATCCGTGCGCCAGCGAAGGACGGCGAAGTTCTCACTTTCCTGAGGTTCAAGCCATTGTCCCCAGCGATAACCGAAGACTGTGGTTTCATCCGGAGACTCGGGTGGGAAGAACATTACGCATCCGCCCTTGCGGACGAATGCATCGATCAATTCGGCCACTGCACCCTGCGGCAGAGGAGCATTCCAGAAGACCGTCGCGGTCTGGTCCCAAACGATGGATTCCACGTTGGCAGGAGGAATCACTTCCGCCTCGTAAACCAGGCTCCGGTCCGAAGGAGTCGAAGCGGCGATCTTCAGGAAGTTGGAAACTTCGCCTTCCTCAGAAACAATGACACTCTTCTGAACGGCCGGCTCCGCATACACAAAGTTCCAGATGTTGTCAGAGCTGTTGGCATCGCGTGGCAATTCGACTCGCCCCCAGCCGCGCCGGGATTCGCGATCAATGGGAATTGTATGCCCGTTGCGAACCAGCTGAGCACCGGTCAGTTCAAGTTCCAGAGTTGACCGAGCGCCGTTGATGACGAACGTCAGCGGAACGCGAACGGCAGTGTCGGTCGGAGCCGCTCTCGTGACTTTGATGTCCATCACCAGTTCAGCACCTTCCAGTGTCTCACGTCGGTGAATACCACTGACAGAGATGGCCAGGTTTTCCTGAATGTTTTGTTCATAGGCCAGCAGATAGATTCGTGTTCCCTGGCGTTCGCCAAGAACCTTGCGAACGGATTCCCATCGGCCGCTGCCAGGCGACCAGTCGTTCTGTCGCAGGTCGGAACAGATCCAGACATCGGTGCGCCCGGATTCATTGGCCTCCAGATATTCGGCGGCGGACTGAAGCATTGCCGGAATGTCGGCAGCGGTCGACGATGCGGATGTCTCCGGCAGTTCAGCCAGTGCTGAAGATTCGGACAGATCGTGTCGGTTTCCTGTGGCACTGTCGAAGAGGACGATGCGAGTATTCCGGCCAAGATCACGAAATGCCGCTGAGAGTTTTTCCAGGGCGGTTTCGCGTTTGGAAACCCCGGTCCTCGGATCCTGTTCCTCCATGCTGACGGAACGATCCAGGATGATCATCGTCAGATCCGGAGCACCGCTGTTTGAAAGACCCAGCCAGCCTCCGGCCATCGGTCGGCTGACGGCAAAAATTAGCCCTGCGATTGCCAGCATGCGTGCAATCAGGATCAGGATGTAACGCAGCCTCGCCATGCCTCGAGCCATCTTTTTGGCCTGAAGCAGAAACATGGTCGCTGCCCAGTTGATCGTCTTGTAACGGTTCTGATTAATCAGATGAATCAGAATCGGCAGAGCGATCAGAGGCAGCGCGAACAGAAAGGATTGTTGTAGAAACGTCATTTTTTGCGAGCCAGCAGAAACCTAGCCAGAACGTCGGCATAGTTTTCATTGATGTTGATTCGGTGATAGTCCACGCCAGTATCACGAAAGACGATGCGAAGCTCCTCAAGCCACGTCTGAACAGCCTGACGGTATTCTTTCGCAATCATGGTGGGATCAACGAGCAGCGGGCCCATGCCTTCGAGGTCCACGAATCTGACAGGACGATCGAATTCAAAGTCGATCTCGTTCTGTTCGATCAGATGGAACATGACCACATCATGCTTGCGAAATCGAAGGTGCTGAAAGCTGCTTCGAAGTTCTTCCGGAGACATGAACAGGTCCGAGATCACAATGACCATGGCCCGTTGCGCGATGCGCTCAGCAGCCTCGTGCAGAGTTTTCGGAAGGCCGGTTTCTCCGCCTGCTTTCATTTCCCCGAGTTCGTCCAGGATGAACTTCAGGTGTGCGGGACTTCGTTTCGGACGAATCTCACGCTGAAACGACTGGCCAGCACAGTAGAGCCCCACAGCATCCCCCTGCCCTGATGCGAGATAGGCCAGAGTTCCTGCAATTCGACGGGCATAGTCGAGCTTTGTCGTGCCAGGAACAGACCCGCCGCCGGGACCAAAATTCATTGATCCACTGACATCAACAATCAGACACAGGCGGAGGTTCGTGTCGGCTTCGAACTCTTTGATATAGAAGCGGTCACTTCGGCCCCACGCTCGCCAGTCCAGACGTCGAGTGTCATCGCCCGGCACATACTTCCGATACTCACTGAACTCCAGACTGGAACCGCGAGTCGGGCTTCGATGACGCCCTGAGACGCTTCCAATCATTGGAGTCCGAGCATCCAGCGCCAGGCCCTGCAGGCGTGAGACAACTCGTGGATCGACAAATTCCCGCATAATCAGACTGTCTGTTGGAAAGAGGGTTCTGCAACCAGCGAATCTTCACCGGCTTCGAATCATCGAAGCGTTGTTGCGAAGATTACCGAACCTGCTCCCGGTTCAGTTCTTCGACCAGTCGACGGACAACCTCCTTGCTGTGAATTCCCTCTGATTCCGCAGCAAACGTCGTCAGAACTCGATGCGTCAGCACCGGCTCCGCAACCGCCATCAGGTCTTCCAGACGTGCCATGTAGCTTCCCGTCAGAGCCGCTCGGGCCTTGGCACCAAGAATCAGATACTGCACAGCACGGGGACCAGCGCCCCACGAGACGAGCGGTTTCAGCCAGTCCGGAGATTCCTTCAGGCCCGGGCGGGTCCGACGCACAAGGTCTACCGCAAACTCGTAGATATGCTGTGGAACCGGAACCCGTCGCACGAGTTCCTGGAACCGCTGAACGGTCTGACCGTCGATGATGTGGTCGAGTCGTGGAATAGAACCGCCGGTTGTCGTTCGAGCAATCTCCAGTTCTTCTGCCCGTGACGGATAATCGACGGAGATCAGGAACATGAATCGGTCCAGCTGGGCTTCCGGAAGCGGGTAGGTACCTTCCTGTTCCACTGGGTTTTGAGTCGCCAGCACAAAGAAAGGAGGATCCAGCGAATAAGGACGCCCCACAACGGTGACTCGATGCTCCTGCATCGCTTCCAGCATGGCGGCCTGAGTCTTTGAAGGCGCTCGGTTGATTTCGTCCGCCAGGACGATGTTGGCGAAGACAGGTCCTTTGATGAATTCGAAGTGACGCCGCCCGTCTCCGGATTCCTGAAGAATGTCTGTGCCGGTAATGTCCATTGGCATCAGGTCCGGCGTGAACTGAATGCGGCTGAAGCTCAGCGACATTGTTTCTGCGAGGCGACTTACCAGCAGAGTTTTCGCCAGTCCCGGCACCCCCATCAGGAGAGCATGTCCGCGAGCAAACAGACAGATGGCAAGCTGTTCAATGACAGATTCCTGACCGACGATGATCTTCGACAGCTCCTGTCGGAGTCGGCGATAAATATCACGAAGTTCGTCAATTGCGGCTACATCATCCGACTGCAGCTGAGAAGCTGTTGTAGTGCTCATAATAAGGTCTGTTGTCCTGTTGGGATTGGAATCGTCACCTGGAGTCATCGGGACAGCGAGAAATGGAACGTGCCCTGATTTCGGAGACTGAATTCGGCGTAGCCGTTTTCAGCGCGATATCGAAAGTGCTTCGCCAGCAAATCGAAGACCGCCTGTTGAGAATCAGAAAAAGTCGCCTTCTTCTGGTTTTCGTCGAACCTGCAGAGAGGATGGCAGATCACCACCATATCTCTGAAATACTCTGAATATTGAATGCTTGAAAACCTGGCCGGGAGTGTGGGCCCAATTGCATCTATGACCTTCTGCCTTTGAGACGGCAGAATCCACATTTCCTGATCAAACAATGCAGCCACCTCGCCTGCCATGATGTTTCGTTCGCTGGCAGTCCGTGCTTTGATGATTTCTGAGCCAGAGATACTCTCAATCGCCTGCTGCCAGATGTCTGAGCTGTCCAGTGACTGCGAATTCAGCGATGCCGCACCGAAGGCAAAGTTGCCGCCGAACCGCGCCATTTGCTGAACCATCTGATCAATAGTGCTCTGAGCCTGCTCTTTCCATGTGGCAACTTCGGAAATTGTGGCGCCTTTCGCAGCAATCTGAAGTGCGGCCACCTGTTCGTCACTGAGTTTCAGCTCACGCCGATACCAGCCAATCCGAACTTCGGCCGCCAGAAGCAACATCTCTCGGTAGCTTTCGGCCGTCGTCTTGATGGTGCGTTCCCAACCGTCCTGACCCTCGGACGATTGAAAAATCGTGTTACTGCTGCTGTTTTCCCCAAGGTCCTTCAATCGTCGCTGCTGAGGCTTCTCAAGCACCTGCGAACGAAAGGCGGACGGAACCAGCACGTCGATGGATTCGTAAGGGAGGTAATACGACTGGGGCTGAAACGTGTACAGCGGGTGTCGAATTTTGTTGGTTTCTTTCAGAGTATCAATCAGCCTGCTTCGCTGTTCACTGCTGAAATACAACTGACTATCCAGAATCTGAACGATGAGCGTCCGGAACTGCTCCGCCTGCCATTCAGCACGTTCCTTCAGGGCAGCTTCGAGCTTTTGTTTTTGAACGTCTGTCAGAAGTTTCTCATCCAGATATTTCTTAAGAGCCCGATCGATCTTTGCAGTCCGTTCGCCCTTGATTGGAAAGATCAGGGGATAGGTATCACCCATCGAAGCGTGCTGACGATTAACGTCAGATTCTTCAGAGTACGCTTTCTGGATCGTCGCAAGTTCCGCCTTCGCGCCTTCATCAAACTGAGCCTGTTGCTCCGGCGTCAGTTCACACACCGCAATCAACCAGCTTCGAAATGCGGCGACATAGGCTTCGGAGCGGGCCTTGAACTCTTCTCGCTCTTTTTCAGAGGGCTGGCCCTGTGGCCCATTGGCCATCATCGGAACCACAAAGTCCTGCTGCTGCTGAACCATCGCGACGGGCGGTTGCCCATTCAGAATTTGTCCGGCTGCCTGACCCAATTTTCGGAACAGGGTCTGCGGCTTCTCTTCATCCTGCCCAAAGGCAGATGGAATGATCACCACCAATCCCGCGATGGCGACCCATGTCCGAAAAACTCTGGTGCTTACTGCAACCATGCCGAAGTCCTGGCCGATTCCATAGTCCGAAAGTGCGGTCCCACGAACGCTCCCATAGCCCACCAACGGAGGTGCAGACCTTCTGGAGGCTCCATTGAGCCGTTTTCGTTCAAACAACTTGCCGGATTCTCAACTGTGAACAAGGTCGTGGCAAGCGCTCGCAACGAACTCTGCAGGAAATCTGACAACCTCCTACTCCTGTACTCCTGTCCTGTTTTCTGATATCCGCTGCGACAGACACTGGGGCTCCGGGAAGACAAAGGCCTCCGACGTTCGCTGGACTGCGCGATTGGCCGGTAGCTGTCAGGACAGACGTGTAGACGCTAGAGTTCTTCCGGTTGATAACACCATCCCGAGACGAAATTCTCTGAAGGGCAGTCCCACATCATTCAATTGCCCGCTGGCACAGGCCTTTTTCCCGTGCACACTCTGTCATGATGGACTCTTCAATGCCGACAAAAATACTCGTCAGTTTGCTTCTGGGCATATTGTTTTCCCTGTCTGGCCCGTGCCAGGCCGATGAATCTGCCGAAACCAAGCCGGACTCAAAGAAGGCTGTGACGGTCTCTCCGAAGGCAGCGGAAGTTCACTACAGCGGAATGCTGTTCGACGGGCATAACGATCTTCCCTGGATGGTTCGCGATATCGGAAACTCTTCATTCGATAATCTTGATATCGCAAAGGATCAGCCCAAACTGCACACCGACATTCAGCGGCTCAAACAAGGCGGAGTCAAAGCACAGTTCTGGTCAGTATACGTTCCCGCCTCCACAGATGCGACAGGCGATGCTCTGTCACAAACCCTCCATCAAATCTCCATCGTCAAATCCATGATGAAGAGGTATCCCGAGACCTTCGAAATGGCCTCGACCGCGGATGACATCGAACGCATCGTGAAATCCGGCAAGATCGCTTCGATGATGGGTGTGGAAGGCGGCTACAGTATCGAGAATGACATTGGAAATCTCCATCGCCTGTACGATGAGGGATGCCGATATATGACGCTCACACATTCGAAATCTCTGTCGTGGGCGGACTCCGCCACAGATACGCCTCGGGTCAACGGGCTGTCGGACTTTGGACGCGAAGTCATTCTGGAAATGAACCGCATGGGGATGCTGGTCGACCTTTCACATGTGTCTCCAGCAACCATGAAGGCATCACTTGCCGTGACGAAAGCCCCTGTGATCTATTCCCATTCCAGTGCCCATGCAATCAACAATCATCCTCGCAATGTTCCCGATGATGTGCTTCCGCTGGTTGCTGTGAATGGCGGTGTGATCATGGTCAATTTCTTTTCGGGATTCATCGCACCGACGGAATCGCTGAAGAAAGACAAGGAAGCGACAGGTACAATCTACGACGTTGTCGACCACATTGATCACCTTGTCAAACACTGCGGTGTTGACCATGTGGGGATCGGGTCTGACTACGATGGTGTCCCGCGCCTGCCTGACCAGCTTGAGAGTGTTGCAACCTATCCGCGAATCACGCAGTTGCTTCTGGATCGTGGCTACGATCGTGAGTCGATCCACAAGATTCTTGGCGGGAATGTGATGCGAGTGCTGCGGGCCGCCGAAAAGGTGTCTGCCGAGATGAAGGCCGAAGCAAAGTAGTTCTTTCTCTGCGCCGGACTTCGTTCTTTGCGCCAGACACTGTGAATGACGAGCCCGTTGAAGGCGACTACTGAATGTCCCGCTTCAATCACTGTTTCCTGCTGCGATTGAGGGCAATCGCTGTTCGATGTTGAAAGTACCATTGCCGTGAAACTCTCGGATTCTGATGTTGTCCTTGTTACCGGAGCCACCGGGCTTGTCGGAAATCATGTGGCAGAACAAGCACGTCAAATGAACCTCAACGTTCGGTGTCTGGTGCGGTCAGCATCCACATCGAAGCGACTCGCAGACTGGGGTTGTGAACTGGTGTATGGAGATCTCGATCAGCCCGAAACGCTCAATGACGCCGTGCGCGGTGCAACGGTCATCGTTCATTGTGCTGCCATGGTTGGCGACTGGGGGCCAACAGCCGCTTATCGGAAAGTCAACGTTGAGGGAACGCGGGGACTCCTTCAGGCCGCGATGGCTGGCAGCAGCCTTCGACGCTGGGTCCAGATCAGTTCCCTGGGTGTCTACGAGGGAAAAGATCACTATGGAACAGACGAAGCGACTCCCCCGTCAACCAGCGGAATTGATGGCTATACGCTGACAAAAGTGGAATCGGAACAGCTCGTCTGCGAATGGATCAGGTCGAAAGGTCTGCCTGGTGTCGTACTTCGACCAGGCTTCATCTATGGCCCCCGTGACCGAACGGTGTTACCTCGGCTACTCGAACGCTTGCGAAGCGGCAAGTTTGCGTACCTCGGTTCTCCAGACAAGCTGATGAACAATACGTTTGTCGGCAATCTCTGCGAAGCCATCTGGCTTGCGATCAAGCGTGATGATGTGGTTGGTGAAGTGTTCAATATTCGTGATCCGCGGGCCGTCACAAAACGCGAATTCATCGAGACGGTTTGTGAGTCAGCTGGTCTTCCGAAGCCAAAAAAGATCGTCCCTCTGCCGGTTGCAAAAGTCCTGGCAAAGGTGATGGAGCGAACATGGAAGCTCTTCGGAATGAAGCAGGCCCCATTGCTCAACAACGCCCGCATCAAGTTTCTGGGGCTGAATCTGGACTACAGCATCGGCAAAGCGCAGAGGAACCTGGGTTACCAGCCATCATCAGATTTTCGTGACGCGATGCCACTGTCAGTCAGGGACCTGATGCACAATGATGCGAGTCGGCAGGCAACTCGATGATGAGGCTTGTCGCGGAACTCGCCACGGTTCCCGTCATCAACGAACGTTGCTGACAAAGTTCAGGGATCTCTGGCGAGGCGGTTCAAGGATCTCTGGCGAGATCCACTACATGTGATGTGAATGCGTTGCAGGGGGTTTTACAGGAAATCTTCATGGCCAGCTGGGTTCAAAAGGAAGTCACTCTGCCGTCGTATTCGCGTGGATGTCATCTCATCACAACACATGTGTTGAGAGAAATTCCGGAGCTGTCACAGTGCCTGGTGGGGTTGCTGCACGTTTTCATTCGGCACACGTCAGCTTCGCTCACGATCAATGAAAATGCAGACTCCGACGTGACATGGGACATGAACTCTGCCCTGGATCGACTGGCACCGGAGGATGATCCGTGGCGACACACGTGTGAAGGTCCGGACGATATGCCTGCTCACGTCAAAGCATCACTCATGGGATCATCCGTCACGATTCCGGTAAGCCAGGGACGTTTGCTGACAGGAACGTGGCAGGGAATCTATCTCTGTGAACATCGAAACCATGGAGGTCGCCGGCATCTTGTCCTGACCTTGCAGGGTGAATTCGAGCAGGGCAAAAAAGGCTGACGGATAATGCTGAGGGATAACAACCGGGAAGCACAAGCATTGGGGAGACTGTCATGGCAAAGATGTATTTCTATTACTCCGCAATGAACGCGGGTAAGTCGACTTCATTGCTCCAGGCGGCGTGGAACTATCAGGAACGCGGCATGCGGCCGCTGCTGCTGACTCCCGAGCTGAATATTCGTGACGGCGACGGCCGGATTTCTTCCCGCATTGGACTGACTGCCATGGCAACCAGGTTCAATGAACATGATTCCCTGCTGGAGATTGTTCGCCGCGCACATCGGGAGCAGCATGTCTCGTGTGTGTTCGTCGATGAAGCGCAGTTTCTGACAAGGCGGCAGGTCTACGAACTCAGTGAAGTGGCCGACCGGGAGAATATTCCGGTCCTCGCATACGGTTTGCGAACCGACTTTCAGGGCAACCTGTTTGAAGGAAGTCTTCATCTTCTCGCCTGGTCCGACGTCCTGTCAGAGATCAAGACGATCTGCCATTGCGGGCGAAAAGCGACGATGGTTCTTCGAATTGACGGGTCCGGGCGTCCAATTCGCTCCGGTGAGCAGATCAAGATCGGCGGTAACGAGAGTTACGTTTCGGTCTGTCGGCGTCATTTCAAACAGGGAATTGCCGAGCGTGCTTCACCAGCTTTGCCGTTCACGGAATTTGAGCAATAACGGGGCTCGCGATCCGATTGACGGCAAATTTTGGTCATCCCTGCGTAATTGCCTGCGATTTCCTTAGGTGAAAACGGTGAAAATGACGATTCCGGCGACGTTCATGAACGGGATTGAATCACCGAGATTTGACGTTAGAATCTCACCCGTTCGAAACCGGTTGTCGGTTTCACTTCAACACCCCGATGGTTGCGTTTCAGGGCAGTTTCGGCCACGGCTGTGCTGTTCCCGCAAGATCGGATGAAAGGTCAGAAATGTCAATTAGTCAGGAACAACGGCAGTCAATCATCGCAGAATTTGCAACAAAGCCGGGTGATACCGGGTCTCCGGAAGTGCAAATCGCGGTACTCACTGCAGAGATTCAGGCAGTTACCGAGCACCTGCAGACCCATCCCAAGGATTACTCGGGACGTCGGGGACTGCTCAGCAAGGTAAGCCGTCGCCGTCAGCTTCTCGACTATGTGAAGCGACAGGATCCGGCCAAGTATCTGGCGATCATCGGCCGCCTGAACATTCGAAAGTAATGATTGGGCGTCGCATTCGAAAACTCGGTGCGACGCCTTTCTGTTTTTTGGGGGCTTTGTTTTTCACAATCAGCCCCGGAAAACAGGTTGGTCAGTGTTGTGAAGTAATTGGTTTCTGGAAGTTTGTGTCATTGTTTGATGGTGGTTTTGTAGGTAAGACTGCAGCCGCAGGTTCGTAGCGGATTGCCGCATCCTGTGGCGACTTTGAGTTGTCGGAATTTGCAGAGACGTTGAAGAACAAGCCGTTGGCGGGAAACTGTTCCCCGGTTTGTTTGCCATCGCATTGAGCGGAATCGTTGTCCGCGGCTGCATGCGTTCCTGATGTCGTGAAGTTGCTGCACGAGCGAAGAATCTGATTCACGATCCTGCACAGGGCTCAGTCCGTTTCCGGCTGGTCCGGGTGAGGATGAATTGTGAAGAAGGTACAGGTTGAATGTGATTTTGCCGGTCAGAAGTTTCTGATTAAGTCCGGCGAGCTGGCAAAGCAGGCATCCGGAGCAGTTCTGCTCCAGTTTGGTGAAACGAGCGTCTTTGTGGCCGCTCAGTCCGGACCATCTCGTCCCGGAACAGACTTCTTTCCACTGACCGTTGATTATCGCGAACGTCTGGCCGCTGCCGGACGTTTTTCCGGTGGCTATCTGAAACGCGAAGGCCGACCGACGACTCGCGAGATTCTGACCAGCCGTTTGACCGACCGACCAATCCGTCCGTTGTTTCCGAAGGGCTTCACGGACGAAGTTCAGGTCATGTCCAACGTCATGTCCTGTGATGGTGTGAATGACCCGGACGTACTCAGCATCACTGCAGCCAGCGCGGCTCTGATGGTCTCCGGTCTTCCATTCCGTGGCCCTATCGCTGCGGTTCGAGTTGGCATGGAAGGCGAAGAACTTGTTCTGATGCCAACCGTCGAACAGATGAAGACCAGCAAGCTGGATCTGATCGTTGCAGGATCACGTGACGCAGTTCTGATGATCGAAGGCTTCGGTCAGCAAATTCCTGAAAAGGAAATGGGCGATGCCATCATGTTCGCTCATCGCCACATCCAGACGCTGTGCAATCTGCAGCTTGAACTGGTGAAGCAGGCCGAACTGCCGCCGGTCGTCTTCCCTGAACCAGCCGTCAACCCGTTCTACGACGTCCTGAAGTCAGAAGCATATGACCGTCTGACCGAAGCGAAGACGACAAAGATGAAGCAGGAGCGAGCTGAGAAAGTTCGCGAACTGAAAAAGGCGCTGATCGAAAAGTTCTTCCCGGCCGAAGCAGAGACGACGGTTAACGGCTGGACCAAAGCACAATTCGCAACAGCCTTCCATGATCTGGAAGAGCGAGTTGTGCGTGACCAGATTCTGGCTGGACGACGTATCGACGGCCGTGCAACAACTGATCTCCGTGCTGTCAGCACGGATGTTTCGATTCTTCCTCGAGTCCACGGTTCCGCCCTGTTCACTCGCGGCGAAACTCAGTCATTGGCAACAGCCACGCTGGGAACCACACGCGATCAGCAGAAGAGCGATGGTCTGTTCGGCGAAGATGCGACTCGCTTCATGCTGCACTACTACTTCCCACCATTCTCAGTGGGTGAGTGCAAGCCGATTCGAGGCCCTGGCCGTCGCGAAATTGGCCACGGCTGCCTCGCAGAACGCTCTGTCGCTCCGGTCATTCCACCACCAGAAAAGTTTCCGTACACGGTTCGAGTCATCTCTGACATTCTCGAATCCAACGGCAGCAGTTCTATGGCGTCCGTCTGCAGCGCGACACTGGCTCTGATGGATGCCGGGGTTCCGATTCTCCAGCCAGTCGCCGGGATCAGCATCGGACTTGTAGACGAAGGTCACAAGTACACGCTGCTCACCGACATCATGGGTGATGAAGACCATTTCGGTGACATGGACTTCAAGGTAGCCGGAACCGGTCGCGGTGTGACCGGCATTCAGCTGG
>VFQT010002419.1_pt1 | contig 19250 bp, 17 predicted proteins | sample 3512381 | NCBI WGS metagenome assembly VFQT01 (sample SAMN10412376, study PRJNA504923) | tailings metagenome | isolation source: Relicate 2 Philex TSF3 active mining site | place: Philippines: Tuba, Benguet | collected 2017-08-29
GCCTTGCGCTGTGCGTTCATGACGTCGTCGTATTCGAGCAAGTTTTTACGCATGACAAAATTGTTCTCCTCGACTTTTTTCTGGGCACGCTCAATGGATTTGGATACCATATTGGCAGAAATAACTTCGCCTTCTTTGAGGCCCATGCGGTCCATGATGGCGGCAATGCGCTCAGAGCCAAATTTACGCATGAGGTCGTCTTCGAGGGAGACAAAGAAACGCGAAGAACCTGGGTCACCTTGGCGACCAGAACGTCCGCGCAACTGACGGTCTACACGGCGAGAATCATGGCGCTCTGTACCGATAATAGCCAAACCACCTGCTTCTTTTACACCTTCGCCCAATTTGATGTCGGTACCGCGACCGGCCATGTTCGTGGCTATGGTAACGGTGCCGGCCATACCTGCATTGGCTACAATTTCGGCCTCTTTTTGGTGGTATTTGGCATTGAGTACTTGGTGTGGAATTTTCTTCATTTGAAGCATGCGCGAAAGCAACTCAGAGATTTCTACGGTGGTGGTACCCACCAATACGGGTCTGCCTTTGGCAACCAAATCTTCGATTTCCAGGATGATCGCGTTGTATTTTTCGCGGGCTGTTTTGTAGACGAAGTCGTCTTGGTCTTTGCGCGAAATAGGGCGGTTGGTCGGGACAACCACTACGTCTAGTTTGTAGATGTCCCAGAATTCGCGGGCTTCGGTTTCTGCGGTTCCGGTCATGCCCGCAAGTTTGTGGTACATGCGGAAGTAGTTCTGCAAGGTTATAGAGGCATAGGTTTGGGTTGCCGCCTCAACGGTAACATTTTCCTTGGCTTCAATGGCTTGGTGCAGACCATCTGAATAACGTCGACCTTCCATGATACGGCCGGTAGATTCGTCGACGATTTTGACTTTGCCATCCATGATGACGTACTCCACTTCTTTTTCGAAGAGCGTATAGGCACGTAACAACTGGCTAACCGAATGGATGCGCTCTGATTTGATCGAATATTCTCTTACCAAAGCATCTTTGCGTTCGAGGTAAGCTTCTTTGGCCAGCGCTTCTTTTTGCAGTTTGGCGATTTCAGCACCGATGTCAGGCATCACAAAGAAGTCGCGGTCGTCTTTGCCCGAAACGAGGTCGATGCCTTTGTCAGTGAGTTCGATGGAGTTGTTTTTTTCATCGATAACGAAGAAAAGGTCGGCGTCGATCTTCTTCATGTTTTTGCCTTGTTCGGCCATGTAGAAGTTTTCGGTTTTTTGCAAGTGAACTTTGATGCCGGGTTCCGATAAAAACTTAATGAGGGCTCTGTTTTTTGGCAAGCCGCGGTGGGCACGCAATAGCGCAATGCCACCCTCTTCGAGTAAACGCTTTTGTTCGTTTTTGTCGGGGTTTGGTTCGTTGATGACGCTCAGCATTTTTTTGGCGTCATTAAGGCACTGCTGAACGAATGCTTTTTGGGCTTCTACAACGCGTTCGATGCGCGGCTTAAGTTCGTGGAACTCGTGTTCGTCGCCTTTTGGCGTCGGGCCTGCAATAATAAGAGGCGTTCGGGCGTCGTCAATAAGGACGGAGTCGACCTCATCGACAATTGCGAAATGGTGCTTGCGCTGCACGATGTCGTCGACGTGACCGGCCATGTTGTCGCGGAGGTAGTCGAAACCGAATTCGTTGTTGGTTCCGAAAGTAATATCGGCTAAATAGGCCTGACGGCGGCGCTGAGAGTTGGGTTGGTGCTTGTCTATGCAATCGACGCGCAAGCCGTGAAATTCGTAGAGCGGGCCCATCCATTCGGCATCGCGCTTGGCGAGGTAGTCGTTGACAGTAACGACGTGTACCCCTTTGCCAGAAAGCGCATTGAGGTAAACAGGAAGTGTAGCTACTAATGTTTTACCTTCACCGGTTTGCATCTCGGCGATATTGCCGCGGTGCAAGACGGCTCCTCCCATGAGCTGAACATCGTAATGAACCATTGCCCATTTAATTTTATTACCGGCGGCGGTCCATTCGGAATGCCAAATGGCGCGGTCGCCGTCGATGGTAATGCCATCGCGGGCTGCGGCAAGCTGACGGTCAAAATCAGTAGCGCTCACGCTGAGTTGGCCATTTTCGGCCCAACGGCGTGCGGTTTCTTTGACGACGGCAAAAGCCTCTGGTAAAATAACGAGTAATTCTTCTTCGATGCGATCGTCGATGGTTTTGACCATTTGATCAATTTGATCGTAGAGTTTCTCTTTTTCTTCGAAGGGCGTGTTGAGGTCTGCGGCTTGGGCTTGAAGCGCGGCAAGTTCTTGTTCTAGTGCTGCTATACTTTGGGTAACTTGGGCTTGGAAACTGCGCGTTTTGTCGCGGAGTTGGTCGTCGGAGAGGTTTTGGACAGTTTGCCATGCGGCATTGGCTTTTTCAACGAAAGGCCAGTATTCTTTGCGGTCTTTTGCGGTCTTGTCTCCGAAAATGGATTTGAGTAGATCTCCGATCATGAGTGTGTTCAATTTAGCGAACTTCAAAATTAATGAATTCTATGGATTTTTAGCCCAAATAATTTGCTATTTCAGCTATCTTTGTGGCATGCATGAATTAATCGTTATCCTTGATTTTGGTTCTCAATACACCCAACTGATTGCCAGAAGAATCCGTGAACTCAACGTTTATTGTGAAATCCATCCTTGGAACAAAATCCCCGAGCTCGGCGGCAACGTCAAAGGCGTTATTTTGTCGGGTAGTCCGTTTTCGGTTCGGGACCCACAAGCCCCACGCCCAGACCTCAGTGCCATCAAAGGCAAGTTGCCACTTTTGGGGGTGTGTTTTGGCGCTCAGTATTTGTCTCATCATTTTGGTGGCGAAGTTTTGCCGTCCAACACCCGTGAATACGGCAGGGCGCACCTGAATTTCGTAGACAACTCAAACATCCTCACCAAAGGCCTTACCCAAGGTTCGCAAGTCTGGATGTCGCACGGTGACACTATCAAAAAAATACCGGCCAACTATCAAATTATTTGTTCTACCCAAGACGTAGAAGTAGCCGGTTACGCCGTCGAGGGCGAGCAAACCTTTGGTATTCAATTCCACCCAGAGGTTTATCACTCCACTGAGGGCAAGACCCTTTTGCAAAATTTTATTGTCGACGTCTGTCAGTGCGCTTGTGACTGGACGCCCGATTCATTTATCGAGGAAACCACCGCGCGCTTGCAAGCGCAACTAGGCCAAGATAAAGTCATTCTCGGCTTATCTGGTGGGGTAGATTCCTCTGTTGCGGCAGTGCTTTTGCACAAAGCCATTGGCCCAAATCTGCATTGTATTTTTGTAGACAACGGTTTGTTGCGTAAAAATGAATTCCAAGATGTATTGGCCTCTTACCAAGGTATGGGCTTAAACGTGAAGGGTGTCGATGCCTCGCAGCGTTTTTACGACGCACTCGCTGGTCTTACTGACCCTGAACTCAAAAGAAAAGCCATCGGTAAAGTATTCGTCGACGTTTTTGATGAAGAATCCAAATTGGTCGAGAATGCCAAATGGCTCGGTCAGGGCACTATTTACCCGGATGTCATCGAGTCTGTATCGGCAACGGGTGGGCCTTCCCAAACCATTAAATCGCACCACAACGTAGGTGGTTTGCCCGACTACATGAAACTTCAAGTGGTCGAACCACTCAGGCTATTGTTCAAAGACGAAGTGCGCCGAATTGGCCGCTCCTTGCAAATCGATGAGCGCATTTTAGGTCGTCACCCTTTCCCGGGTCCGGGTCTAGGAATCCGTATCCTCGGTGAGGTCAGCCCTGAGAAGGTGCGCATCTTACAAGAAGTCGATGCGATTTTCATTAACGGCCTCAAAGAAGACGGCCTTTATGACAGCGTTTGGCAAGCGGGTGCCATTTTCTTGCCCATCCAATCCGTTGGCGTCATGGGCGACGAACGTACCTATGAAAACGCAGTTGCATTAAGGGCGGTGAGCTCTACCGACGGCATGACCGCCGATTGGGTGCATTTACCTTATGAATTCTTGGCTACAATATCGAACCGCATTATCAACCAAGTGCGCGGCATCAATCGCGTCACCTACGATATCAGTTCAAAGCCGCCGGCTACCATTGAATGGGAATAAGATGAAATGGGTACTTTTTGTTTGGTTGTTCTTTTTTGGTTGTTTCAGGGCCAATAGCCAAGCCTTGCCTATCATCGAACAAAACGGTTCTAAATTTTACCAATATACCATTCAAGAAGGGCAAACGCTCAACGCGCTACAGGCGCTGTTTTCGACCGACATCGATCAATTATTGCAACTCAATCCTGGCCTTGAAAGAGGCGTTGAGGCTGGTGTGCAAATCCTCATTCCGGTCAAACGCGGAACAATCAACCATAAAGTTCAAGCGCAGCAAACCCTATTTGCGATCTCAAGGCAATATGAAACACCCATAGATTCACTTTATCTTTGGAATCCGGGGGCTAAAAACGGTTTAAAAGTAGGGCAGGTTGTGTGCATTCACCATGCCATTTTACCTTTTGATGCCACACAAACCACCCCGATTTCAAGTCCTGCGGTGGCTGTTAAAGCGCCAAAAATCTCAGATTCTATTGTAAAGCATACTGTTCTAGAGAAAGAAAACCTTTATGCCATATCAAAGCGATATATGGTCTCAATTGATACCTTAATGGCAATCAACCACTTGAGTAGTTCAAGAGTAACACCAGGTCAGGAAATATTAGTACCCATACGGCAGCCAAATTCACAGCCGGTTCCCGTACAAGCGGTCCCGGCGCCATTGCCAAGCCCGAAAAGTTCATTTGAATTCCCAGTAGCAAAAAAGGAAAGTTATCATATTGCTGTTTTTCTGCCTTTTCAGCTTGATTCCAATGCCAATAACAACCGTTTCATTTCCAGTGCGGCCCTAGATTACTACATGGGCCTCAAATTGGCACTCGATACACTGAAGCAGCGAGGTCTGGTGGCCAACATTTATGTCTATGACGACAACTCAACTAGCTTTAGTCTAGAAGATCAATTGAATAGTCCGCAAATGAAGTCAGTGGACCTCATTTTTTCTCCGCTTCAAGAAAAACAGGCTAAAATGGTAGCATCCTATGCAAAAATCAACGGTATTCCCGTCGTTTTTCCTGTTCAAATGCCTTCCTCTATTGTTCAGATGGCCCCGAATTTTATTGCTTACACCACGCCAGATCAAGCGCTGGTTGAAAGCCTGGCCATACACCTGCATCAAAATTTCCAAGGCCATACCGTCATTCTCATCAATAGTCCAATAGAGGCCGACCAACGTCTCGAACAGCAATTCAAAGCCGCATTTGCTGCCGTTCCTACAACACAGTCCAAACTCAAGCTCCAAGAAGCAACTTGGTCTACTTACAATAAGTACAAATCGATCGGTGCACCCCAAATTGTGGTGAGTTTTAGTTCTGAGCGCCTGAAAGTGGCTGCTTTGCTTAGGGCCGCTGCGGCCGATAGCATGCTGCTTGTTGCTGGCCACAAAGACTGGTTAGACTACAAAGAACTCGATGCACCTGAGGTCCGTGACCAATCTTTTTTGGTGGCCTTGCCGAGTCATTTTAACTACCATGACCCACAAGTCATTGCATTTCATAAAACTTACCGCAAGCGCTACAACGCAGACCTCAGTAAAATGGCTTGTTTAGGTTATGACCTCACCTTACATATCGGTATGCAATTGCTCGGTAATGCGCAACCTCAAAAAGGATTAATTAGCAATATGCAACTCAACACCAGCGCCAATTCGCTCTTTATTGAAAACAAAGCAGGGGTGGTTGTATGGTATACAAATGCCCAATTGTTAGTCCCTCAACATGAATAAAAACGCTATAGCAGAGCGCTACCGTGCGCTACAACTTCATATTTGTGCAGCCTTAGAAGCGCTCGACGGGCAGGCCAAGTTCACCGAAGACGCTTGGGAGCGTCAAGAGGGTGGAGGCGGCCACACCAGAACGCTAGTTGGTGGCGCTATTCTCGAAAAGGCAGGTGTTGCATTTAGTGCCGTGCACGGCCCGGTTACCGACGCCATGAAAAAACAACTCGGCCACGAAGGCGAGGCCTTTTTTGCAACAGGCGTTTCCATTGTTTTGCACCCGAAGCATCCGCGTCATCCCATTATGCACATGAATGTGCGCTACTTTGAACTCGAAGACCAAACCTATTGGTTTGGCGGCGGCATCGACCTCACTCCACATTATGTCGATGGTGGTAGAGCCCTTTCGTTTCATCAGTCATTAAAAGCAGTTTCTGACCAATACAACACTGACTTCTATCCAAAATTCAAAGAATGGGCAGACCGCTATTTCTACTTGCCACACCGCGGTGAATCGAGAGGAGTAGGCGGTATCTTTTTTGACCAACTCAATGAAAGTTGTGGCCTCAGTAAAGCGCAAATTTTCAATTACTGCGTGGACCTCGGTGAATTATTTCCTGTGGTCTACCGTCAGCAAATTGAAGGTACTCAGCTCCAAGCTCCAACTCAGGAAGAAAGCGCTTGGCAGGCCCTCAGACGCGGCCGTTATGTCGAGTTCAATTTGCTGCATGACCGCGGCACCAAATTCGGCATTTATTCTGGTGGACGCACAGAATCGATCTTGATGAGTATGCCCCCAATGGCCAATTGGGCCTATAACCACGAGCCCGAAGCGGGTTCTGAAGAACAAAAAACCCTGAGTTTCCTCAGGGCTTTTCATGATTTTTGTTGATCAGTTACTGCTTGGTAAGCGTCAGGTAATCTGTGCCGCCACCGCCACCAGAAACATCGACTAGCTTGATTTCAGTATCTGTATACGAAATGATATCCCAGTCGTCTGAAAGTTCGTCGAGTACGTTATTTAGGTTGAAATTGATATTGAAGTCGAGGTCATCAAGGCTGTCGTCGTCACTGCTGTTTGAATCGGTTAAAGACCAACTACCCACATACGGATTTGAATTGCTACTCAATAAGTCGGTGACATTGAGGGTGCCGTCTTCTAAGAATACAAAGCGGTAGTTGGTGTAGTCATTTGTTTCGTCGTCGCCGTCGTCTATGTAACTAGACACAATCCAGGTGCCGTCGGTAGAGATTTTCGTAATTTGTTTTTGGTTGCTTTGCCATTTGCTGCAACTTGCGGCCAATACCAAAAGCCCTAATGAGCATAAGATCGTTTTCATGTTGTGCTGTTTTTGAGTGTTATTCCTGAGTAACAAAAATAAGGCCAAAATTAGTCTAAATTATCAACTAAAGATTAATTTTAATAGCAATTACTCCGCAAAATAAATGCGGAATAACTATATTTGACCATGCTTCAGCTCACCGCACAAAGCCAACGCCTACAACTCATACTTGATTTTCTCAAGGAGCAGGCCTTTATGCGCGCTTCTTTTGTTCAAATTCAAGCACATTTACAAAAGGTCTTGCCCAGTATTGGCTTAAAGCCGATTTCTCGGCGTTCTTTGGAGGCAGATTTACAGGTTCTAAGAGCAGATGGAAAAGACCGATTGCTCCATGTTCGGGTCTCTAAAAAACATTATTACCAACTCATTCCTGCACCGAATGCCCTCATTTCTGAAGCGTTGCAGCACAACATGCTCAATCAGATTGCGCAGCAGCTCGGCGCCAAAATACCAGAAAACAATGCGCAGTTTCAGGACAAATTGGTTTTCAGTTTTTCGGCACTGAATGACGACGGGCGGTCTTATGAGTTGGCAGCAACTTGCCTTCAGGCCATTGAGCAACAGTATTTATTGCAGTTTTTATACCGTTCAGCCTTTGGAACCTATAAGTCTAAATTACAAGTTGTTGCGCCTTTGCAAGTGCGCTTTTATGAAGGGCGCTATTATTTGATAGCATGTGTGTGGTCTGAAAAAAACTATGCGCCAAAACAATCCATCAAAGTATTTGCATTTGATCTGATTGAGAATTTTGTGGTTGTTCCGGCACTTTCCGAAAAAGAAGATGGCACCGAAGGCGAGTTAGTGCATTTCTCGTGGCTGCAATTGGCGCAGGCTGTGGAACTTAAAACCTATTTTAAACATTGCCTTGGAATTGCGCGTTTCAAGGACAGTATTCCGGAGGTCATTCGCCTCAAGTTTACCGATTGGGCAATTGCCTACGTCAAGTCCAGACGTCTGCATTCCTCGCAGCGCGTGGTGGTAGACAACCCCAATTATATTGTTGTTGAATTATACATTTACCGCACCTATGAGCTCTCTATGCTGCTGTCCAGATTCCGCGATTTTGGCACGGAGGTTCGCTAATAATTACTGTTATGAAAATTGAAATTTGGTCAGATATTGCATGCCCGTTTTGTTATTTAGGATTGACTAAGCTTCAAAAAGCAATCGAAAATTTAAGTTTGAATGCCAATGTTCAGATCGAGTTGCATACTTTTTTGTTGAACCCAGGTCTGAAAACCAACCTTTCGCAGTCGATCACCCAATATTTACAGGAGCACAAGCAGATCCCGATGGACCAAATAGAAGCCATGAACGCACGAATCGTGCAACAAGGTCAAGAATTTGGCATCGATTTTCAGATGCATAAAATAGTGGTGGCCAACACCATTAAAGCCCATTTGCTGTTGCACGAAGCCCATGAACAGGGGCTGCAATGGCCGGCAAAAATGCGTTTGCTAAAGGCGTATTTTACCGAAGGAAAAAACATTGACAACCTAGAAGTTCTTCAAGAACTGGCCACCGAAATTGGCCTCAAGACCGACCACCTCGACCTCGCCATCCTAGGCGGCAAACATAGCCGCGCCTTTACCCAAGACCTACAAGAAGCCCAAGACCTCGGCCTGCGCGGCGTCCCTTACTTCCTCTTCGACCGCAAAGTCGCCATCCATGGCGCCAGAGAAGTGGAGGTTTTTGAGACGGCATTGAAAGCCTAAGATTGAATCCTGACGCCGAGTGAAAGGCTATAAAAAAATGAATCTATGGGTAGGGGTCTTAAGTAGTCCAAGTTAAAGTTGTATTTCAAATTAAACATAAGGTGTTCATTGATTTGAAAATTCACTTGTGAATCTAGCATCCACCGCGGGTTTACTAAATTTTTTATGCCGGCATTTAATGGTGTTTGAAGGTAAGAAATTGCTGAAAAATCGATTCCTTTGGCAATTTGAAATGCGGTTTTAATTGAAAAGTTGAGCCGAATGAGTTTACGTTCTAATTCATTGAGATCAATTCCACCAAAAGCATAGTTACTCAAAAAGGGATTCCATCTTTCGTATTCATAGAAAAGTCCTGCACTTGCGTATAAATCGTCTTTGCGGTCGTCCCAAAATCTAAAACGCGCATTCATACCAGCCAAGGCTCTGTTCTGTAGACCTGTTATGCCATTCCATTGGTATTGAACAAAATAATCGGGCGCTAATTTTTTGGAATCGTTATCTCGGTATCTGATTTGAAAATAACCATTGTTTTCTAGTACGTTAGTTCCATTGAAAATAAAATCTGTGTGAGTCAATGCGATCAATACATTAGATTTCCGAATAATCCAATCGAACTCAGATTGTTGGGTCAATTGTACGATGTTTTTTCGCTGTTTGTCTGCTGAAAATGCAAGGTCAATCATACCTTTGTATCGCTGACTTAGGCTATCGAGTCCTATTTCTCTATCGATAGCAAGAATTTGGCCTAGGCTTATGATTGGATAAAATAAATAGATAAAAAGGATAGGTCTCATGCATAACTTTCTATTGCCCACTGAATCAGTTGTATTGCCTGCTGAATCATGGAAGGATTCGTACAATTCACTTTGAATCGCTTTTCGGGATCCTTGGAGAAGTCCTCTATGATTGTTGAATCTGGTCGGTTTTTTATACCGGAATGAAATAGATATATACCTACATTGATCTTCGAACCCTGAGAGGGATTCCAGAGCGTAATGATATTGTTTCCGTTTTTATCTTTTGCCGAGACGGTAGAGCCATTGAAGCGTAAGTTAAGTTCAGTATTCTTACTTAACGCATCCAAAACACCTTTCCAAATCTCACGCGCTTCTGAATTGTATTCCTTGACTTGATCAATTTGTTCTATTTTACCTTCAAGTGTTTCAAAACAGATGCGTTTATTTTTTTCTTCGTTTGTCTTTGATTTAGGATCATCGTCCACATTGGTAATTGCAGCAAGCGCTAATCCATTTTGCCATGCGTTATTAAATTCCTGTGTTAAGGATTCTCTTTCCTTATCAGCTATTTTATCAAAAGTTTTACCAATTATTGATGTACCTAATAAATTTAATAGGTCAATGATTGATTCCCATCGGGCACTTAAATACGGGTCAGCGATACCTGACTTCAGGGGCTTCTGGCAAAAACCATAAATCACTTGTTCCCAAGCTTCATCTGTTTTTTGTTTCATTTGATCCCCAAATGATTCAATTTTTTTAGCAACCTCCTTTAAATCGATTTGAAATTTATTTGCTGTAGCATTGTTCCACATCCAAAAATCTGGTTCTTGTGCCAAAATTCTAAAAATTTTAGGGTAGCTGATTTGAATGCCTAAAAGCGCGAAGAGAACCAAATCATCGTATTTGGATTCAATCTCACTATCGTCAGCATTGAGATGCTTGAGAGAGCGCAATAAATTATAACTATTCAAAAATCGCTTTAAACTTCTTGGGTTGTATCCGACGGTGTATTTAACAATTTGGGCAAAATTATCTTCTAGCATTGGGTCGATTCGAATACCCATGGCCAAAAATTTCTGAGTTAATAAATTTTTGATGTCATAATTACCGGTCGGCATAGAAAATGGCACCTGAATGATTTTATCAAAAAAGGATCTAAATTCTCGTTCGTTTTCCTCTGTTTTTTTTCCAAATTTAGACTCCAAACCTTTGACAACAACATCATAATCGATAGCCAAAACATAAAGGCAATTTGGAATATCAAACATGTTTTTGAGTGCCTCTAGCACCTCCACAGCATCTGACGGCGGAATTCTATCTAGGTCATCCACAAAGAACACAACACGTGTGTGTTTATTACCCGTATCATTCAGTAAATCTTGAATTACCAAATTAATTTGCTCCTTTATTTTGGCAATCTCCAAAGATTCTTTTTCGTCCTCACTAAGGGCGTCTTTTAAATTTACACCTGTTTGACTTTCAATAACTTGATTTGCGAGTGCACCAATAAAGCGTCCAATCTTTTTAACGTTTGCTGTTCGTTCATCTTTAAGTGTCCAAGTACCTTTTTCAATACAAGATTCTTTGAGCTTTTCAAGCATAGCTTGTAGAACTGCAGGCGTAGTTTGATGAGCAGATCTGAACATAGCGTATTCCCAAGTATTTACCCAAGAAGTTGCCACAACACGCTCTTCTAGGATCTCCTTGATCATATACATCATGGAGGTTTTTCCTGTTCCCCATTCACCTTGCAATCCGATAGTCAGAGGTGTATCGGCTTTTTCGATGAAGTCTGCCAAAGCTAAGGCATAGTGTTGTGTTTTTAGACTATCTTGAGTAGCGTGTTCAATCGGAATATCTGTAATTGAGCTTAGTATCTTCATATCAATTAGTAAGGTAAATTAATCATGAATAATTCAAAAATTACATTTTCAATAATTTGGTAAGTAAAATAAAAAAACGATCCCGAGAATATGAACAAAGCTATGCCTACTCCCGCAACAGAGGTTACGACTCCTACTATTATCAATACGATGCAAACTAAAATACAGAGTAGGCCCAATATACTCATAATAACCAAAGAAGTCTTTGCAATAAAACCCAAAGTAAAAAAGCTAAGTTCCTCTTCATCGCTGAGTTTGCTCGAAAAATATAAGGTTTCCACTTGGCTGTTGTCGCCAAAAACAAAGCCTTTACGCCAATCGTTATTGACGTAGTCAGCATCTATGAGCAAGTCGTCATTTTGTTTGACTACTTTTTGAACGGGGTAGCCTAAACCTGGCCCGCTTCTTAAATTGAGCGCCTCGGTTTGTACACTAGAGCGTTTTAGATTGGCCGGCAAACCGCAATCATCCCATGGAAATTGGATCGAAATATAATCTGCTTCTTCGGTTTTACGTGTTGTAAATGTTAAGCTCAGCGTATTGCCATTGAGCATGCCAAGAGAATCAAAATAGGCTTTTAAACCGTCTTTTGCATTCAATAAATCAATTTTTGCCGTTATGCTTGACCCGTTTTCATTGACCTCCTTGATGTCAAAGGTCGTGAGTTTGTCATTGGCTAAAAATCGTTCGTTGAAAACATACAGTGACGCATGGTCTTCTGGCCAAAGATATTTGGAGGCTGAATTGATTTCTCGCGCATTGATCCGTTTAAAGAATTTTTTTACCATTCTCTCATTGCTGTTGCATGAGGTGAGTAAGAGGATGGTGAGTAGGGTGGTGAGTAGTGGTTTCATTTGATTAATTTTTTAATGCTTCATTCATTAGTTGCTGGCGTTTTAGATTCCAATAATTTGAGTAGGTGGATTGATTAAGCCAGTCTTTTAAATTGCCGTTATTCGGCATCGGTTTATCACTTGGGTGGGTTAATTCTGGAATTATATCGAGTGCTTTTTCTTTCTCTCCTGTTTTGATATATTGCAAGATTTGAATCTCTTTTTTCTCGAGTTGAAGTTGTATTTCGCTGTCGCTTAGTTTTTTATTTTCGTTGGTAGTATGCAGTAAGAAGACGGAAAGTACCAATATGGATATAATGCCAAAAGTGAGCAGCAAGCCCTTTCTATTCATACGCTGCTCAATCACTATTGTTTTGTCAAAAAATATTTCAGAGGAACGTGCATTGATTTCTGCAATATTTACATCGTGCTCATTTGTTTGCACGTTTTTTATATGGATGTCGACATCATTAGAAGTGTGAGATGAGATAGCAGATTCGTCAGCGTCTTTTGTCTGTTCAGTAGGTTCTATAATCTCGTGTCGAGAAGGTGTAGACCACCCATTGCCGAGTAAATTATTGCTCAACCATTTCCCAGTATTTTTACCTGTTTCCCTTTTAAAAGAATTCCAAAAACTATTTTTCGCCATAATTATTATCATTCATCTTTTCACCCATCTATTCAATTGTAAATTGGTAAGCTTTATAAAGCGCATCTCGGCACATCTTTTAGTACAATATTTATCTCCAACGGTAACGACCCTAAAGGCAGATATATTACCACGCAAATTAGATTCGCACATTTGATTTATAATCAAATCTTGTGAGTCATTTTTACATTCAACATTGGCGTTTTCAATTTTCAAAAATTGAGATTTCGTCAAGGTGGCTTTACATGTTGCACATGCAAGTTTTACTGTATATTCTAAATCTTGATATTTAAAATGAAGTTCTATTCGATACTTTATATTCATATTCTGATGAATTGGTATCACCTGTTTAAATTGCAAAGGCAATTTTATTCATGTTAAGTATAATTTCTTCAGAATTGATCTGAAGAATATATTTTGTGAGTATTTCGCTTACTTTAATTGTATTGTATGCATTGATATTCTCAAAATTTCTAAGATCAAAAGACCTTGAAAAGAAAGTTTTGGTCGTATTCTTGTTAAAGTTTTTTCCTTGCTTGAATTCAATGGTATTGATACGAGTAATATCTTCAAGAAGCATTTTACAAAATTGCTGGTATTTTGATTTCGCTTCAACATTTCGAAGTGCTGTATTTTGGTATTCTTCATGCGCAGCAGAAATGTAAAATTTGACCACCGTGCCTTGAAGTTGAACACCAACATTTAATTTAGAATTGTTGCGATTCGTGAATAAATCAAATTCAACAGGTTTATCTAGCTCGATATAGAAAGCCACGAGCGGTTCGCTGCCATTTGCAGAATTAGCAAGATAATATGATTTGTATTGATGTTCGCCGCTATGAAGTTTTAAGTGGTGAAGAATGCAAGCGTGTAAAAATTTATAACTTTCAAATTGTCCAAAAAGATTAGGGCCCTCACTTGAAAGACTAAATGGATCAAGATATGATGGGAAATCGTTGATGTAAGATAGATAACCTAATGCCAAATGTCGATCAATACTGTCCTCTGCTTGTTCAATTACAGGTTTAATAACCTGATAAATATCGTTGTAATTCAGCGTTAGCCACGGATTATCTGATGCTGATGTCCATTCATTTAATTGTTCAGGATTATAATGCGCTTTAATCAATTGATAATGCAGATTTGTTAACGCTATTCCGTCATGGAATTTTTGTAAATCAATTTTACTGGGTTTTAAGAATATAAAAAGGCTTGACTCCTTATTTTCAACTCTTTGATAATAATAGTTTGTTTGTGAGAGATTATCTATAAAATGTTCACTTGCTTTGATCTTATTTTCGATATAGACACAATATTGAATTTTATCAAGCGAAAAATGGATAAGAATATCAGTTTGTTTTGACTCTGCTTCAACACGGATTATTTCCAAATCACCTTTTGGTAATGTAACTGGAAGAGTAGAAATGAGCTTCTTGGTAGCTTCAGGGAATTGTTCGAAAATCCATGCCAGTACCTCCGAGTGAAAACGCTCTAAATTATGTTGAGCAACCCGTTTAAAAAAAGTAGTTTCACGCATGCACTTTTGCCAATTCTATCAATAAACAGAAAGAAGCGCTTTTAACATTTGCATCGGAATTCTATCCTCAACGTATAGAATGGTATCGCCGTATTTTTTGTTTTTAATTTCTTCACCATCAATATAAAAAACGACTTTGCCATATTTTTTATCCTTGACTTCGTTTCCATTAAAATATAATACGGTATCGCCATATTTGCTATCCTTCACTTCGTCGTTGTCTATGTAACGATAAAGATCTCCGTATCGTCCTCCTCTTTTAACTTCATCTCCATCCACGTAATATAGGGTCTTCCCATATTTTTTGTCTTTAATGTCGTTTCCGTCAACATAAAAAATAGTATCGCCGTATTTCTTGTTTTTAATTTCGCTCATAGGTTTGTTATTAGTTGATATAATTGATTCTTCCGTTATTCAAATATCGTTCAAATGACTCATCAAAATGATACATAAATGATACAATATAGAATTGAACCCAAAGAGTGCTCGATAATCAAACTCAAAAAAAAGAAATTATTGAGTTTTATATTTGAGTTTAATAATCGTCGCTAGGCATTACTAGGCCAGCAAATGGCATCATAAAGCCGTTCAATGAAAAGATCAGTAAAGTGGCATAAATAAAAAAACTAATTTCTTTCCAAGGTGTATTTTTCAAGTAGGTTATAATTTCATCAGCTGTGCGAAACTGATCTAAAAATAGATAGCCCCACCCTAAGATCAGAAAATTTGCCCCTATATAAAACATAGATCCGGTATATCCAATATCAGGTGTGATATTCCCTTTATAGCCTGTTCGGTAACGGCCGTCGGCAACTGCGCCATCACCTTGAATTGCCCCTATTATACATATGATGCCAAGTCCAAAAGCAATATACATAAACCAATCATTGGTATGTTCAGAATAAGACCTTCCGACTATCCAAAACAAGGTAAACAGAGCTGCTCCTAACATAAAATTTAATGAGTAAGAAATGATTTTCATGGTTATCGTTTTAAAATATTGTGCTTGTTCAAGGATTTCATTGGAGCTTACTTAAGATTTAACTTAATCCTTCTTTCGCTAAAATATCTCCAGCTAGTCTTCTAAAGTCAACAGGGTATTCGAAATCAAAGCCCCAATAGTCTTTAGATTCAAAATCATATACTTTGCTATCAGAGATGTATTGTCCAAAGTTTATTTGATATCTTGCCCATAAAACCTGCCCAAGACAATGCATTAATATACCGCGTTCCAAGGTGAAGCCTTCTATAAAATCATCAATTGTTGCAGTTAATAATTGACATAATTTGTCGACGGTATTGTATTCGTCATCCATGTCTAATCTTGAAAAAATGTGGTACAGAACAGAGCATACAGTATGCTTAAACTTACCGATTTTAACAGGGTCGTCTAATTCATTAATGTTTTCAAATCCTGCGGCTCTCAGACCGAAAAGAAATAATTTAGTTTCAATATTGGCTAAAGTATCAAAGGCAATATCGTATGAAATACATGCGTTTGATACAGCAAACATCATGTCTTTTCTACTCGCAACATATTCAAATAGACTTGGTTTGTAGTCAAGAATAATGCTGTAGACCTCTGATATGAACTTATTGAGCTTATCGTCATCTGCGGTCCAATCTTCAAGGCTTAATTCTAAACCTACCTTCAAGTAGGGAATGGCGTTCTCATCTGTCAATTCCTTTAATGCCTCTGTAAAATGATTTCTATTTTCTGCCGGAACCGAAAAAATGAGATCCCGAAAAGTAGGGTAGAAATTATTTTTTGTAAAATCTTCTTCAATGTATTGACGAAGTTTTAAGACTGCCAAGATATAATCTGCCGCATTGGATATTTCCTCGTCGGGTCTTGTCTCATTCAGATTCGACTTATTTTGATTCAAAACGGAATTTCCTTCAGCGGTATTAGATTCTACAGGATACCCTAGGCTTTTAGCTAATTCCAAAAACTTCTCGAAATTTCCGGTGCCCCATTGGTTGCATACTACATATTTACGTCCATCAGGGGCGGTGAGTACGTCGTCCATAAAATAATACCGCTCTGTTTGAACCTCTTCAAGTGGTTTAATGATTCCTGCACCCCCCTGTACTGCTGTAGGCCATGTTTCTTGCAAATAAGCATTGTCTTTTACCTCGACATCCTTAAAAAATTGTCTGACGCATTCAAGTACCAAACGGTTTTTGGCTAACCATTTTTCTGTTCCTTCAATCCTGTATTTTGTTAAATCTTTTGCCATTATTTTTCTTTAAATAATTGTTCTAAGCTGGTTTAACCAGGGTTCTTTTTCCATAAATTCAACTTCGCTATACCCAAGTTCCAAGGCTTCATTTTTTAATCTATCAATGAGTGCTTTGATTTCTCCATGTTCGAGTTCTTTGACACTTGTACATTCTGAATTCTCTAGAAAAACGATAGCATCATATACTTTTCCCTCGAAAAAGTAGGTTGCATTGCCATGTTCATTGAGTGTGACCCCTTCAAATTCGGCCTCCTCTAAGGCATCTTCAAAACCGTAAAAAGTAACCCAGTTATTTTCAGGATCAACTCCTTCTACAATTTCCTCGATGAGATGTCCATCTAAAACAAGTTTTGTATAGAGTTTATTGCTGTTGATATTCTCCAGTTCTATCATTGGTTATTTCTGATTTTCAATTTGATTTAAAATTTCTTTTACAAGCGAATCTTTGTAAGAAGTCCAATACGTGTCGTAATATACCGTGTTGAGAAGCTCGCTTTTGGCCTCATATACAATGTGATTAGGGTGATTAAGCGTCTTGGCAATTTCTAGTGCTTCATCATATTTTTTTTCGATAAGGAGTTTCTCCACTGCGATTGCTTGCGATTCTAAATTTTGATGTAGTTCTTGAGCACTCTCAGTGGTGTTTTTCTCTCTACTTTTGAGAAATACAATAAGACAGAAAAAGCAAATAAGTCCGATTAATAAGTACTTCCAATATTTTTTAAGAAAGTTCAAAATTTGTTCATTACTAATTTCATCTTTTGAATTATTGGATTTATCGGAGGCTGAATTAAATGCACTAATGGATTTGTTTGATGCAAATAAATCCACAAAATCAATACCTTTTTCTACAACCACATCTTTCAAAAGTGCAGATGGAGTTCCATCATTGGTACTTATTTTTAATACTTCGTATTCACTTATATCTTCGTCATTCAATTGCCCCTCTGATGCTTGATTTCGTAATTCATAAAACCTTCTTAAATCTGTGAGCTCTGAATCATAAACATCATTTAATGTTTTGTCCGTACTAGCAATTATATAATCGATCTCTGCTGGATTGAACGTGCTTGAGCTCCCACTTTTAGCCGTTGTAATTTTCTTGGGATTTTTGTCGGCAGCATCAATTTTTCTTTTTAAAGCTGCTTGTATTTCTTTGGCAGTAGCGTGGCTGAACCCAGGTGCAACTATTCTTCCTGAGCGCGAGGTTCTAATAATAATCTCACACAAAGACAACGCCCCTCCATTAATTTCGATAGACGTAATATGTCTATAGGGAAGGCTTTTCTCTTTTCCATCAAAAAGACCCGGTACCTTAAAAGTTACCTCGTCTGTTCCAAGGGTGATTTTTGCTGGGAAAAGTGCGTTTCCTCCACCAAATCTACTTGCTTCATATACACTCATAAAGTACTTTTTAGTTCATGTTTAGGATTTTATATAAAGGAATATTCCGAAAGCATCAATAGTGCTAATAGGCTCAATATGAATACCGGAAAAAGAATTTGCTTTTTGAATTTCTGTATTTGAACAGAGAAAATATAATCTTCATATTTTTTACAACTTTTCAATTAGTTGGGAGACCAAGCAGCAAGACCACTAATAAACCAATGATAACCACTGCCGATACAACCAAAAAGAGCGTTACAATTTTACTGAATGGAATATTCATAAACCAAATATCCCCAATTCATGTTGCTAATTTGATACACAAACGATACATTAGCAATATGATTGATGAGCTTAAAATAGAAATCGAAAAGACTTTTAATCGGAAAATTGACGACCGTGGTGATTGTGAGGCACTTGCACAAGATATTTACGAGAAAACGGGTGCGGTTCTTTCTTATAATACCTTGCGTCGGTTATTTGGTTTGGCTGAGTATCGAAAGCCCAGAGAGAGTACCCTTGATCATCTAGGGATTTATTGCGGTTTTCGTTCGTTCAAGGACTTTACGCAACGTTTTACTGAGGTGGATACATGGCCGACTTGGGAGGGCTTATATGTTACGCTATCTTTAGATGACCCAAATGAATTGATAGAGGTTTTACGTTACCGCAAGCGCAGACAAGAGCAGTTTACGTTGTCGTTTACGATTGTCGTTCGGGAATTACTGAACCGCAAAGACCTTCATGGCTTACAGCTTTTATTCAGAGATCCTTCGTTTCAGTTTGAGCATTTGCCTTATGATGAAGTAGCGCAAATTGGAGTTTTGGTCGGCTTACATTTTAGGATTTTTGATGATTTTGAGCTCGAGCAAAAATTGCTTCAAGAGCCCAATTTTAGAGATCTTGTCTTTAAAATATTTGTGGATTACGGGCGGCTTAATGCGAAATACGGCAATTGGGTGCGCTATTTGAGTAGCTTGGATTCACTTGATTCCGAAACCAAAACATTTATAAATTGTGTTGAAATTTGGCGCCGGATGTTAGCTCTAGAGCCTATTACGGCAGAAATGCTCAATGAAATTCCAGTACTCTCAATGGCACAGCATCCGATTTTGTTCGGTGGAATTTTT
>VFQT010002421.1_pt1 | contig 19231 bp, 18 predicted proteins | sample 3512381 | NCBI WGS metagenome assembly VFQT01 (sample SAMN10412376, study PRJNA504923) | tailings metagenome | isolation source: Relicate 2 Philex TSF3 active mining site | place: Philippines: Tuba, Benguet | collected 2017-08-29
TCGGTCTCGGCCAGCTATGAAACGGAAGTCGCCGAAGACACCGACCTGTCGATGCGCGTCGGCTACACGTGGCGTTCGCATGTTTACACCGATGTTCTCAATACGCCTTTCCTGGAGCAGGAAGCCTATGGCCTGCTCGACGCCAATATCGGGTTGAAGCACGGGCGCTGGTCGGCATCGGTGTTCGGGCGCAACTTGGCCAATCAGGAATATGCCGAGATCAAGTCGGCTGGACTTGGCTACAATGCGTTCGGCGGCAGCCCGCGATACTATGGCATTGAGCTCGGCATCGAATTCTGATGGTGCCGATGCGATGCCTCCGCCTAACGGCAGAGCGAGCTTGAGCGCGCGGCGCGCCCTGCTCGCCCTGTCGGCGGCAGCGATCGCCTGGGTTCCGGTTGCCGGGTACGCCCAACCGGGACCCGCTCCGGCGGCGGTCGGGCGCACGGTGGCCGAATCGCGGCCGCCGGAGTGGCCCCGCTCCCCGGTCGCGGCAAAGGACGCGCCGAACGTCCTGGTCATCCTCACCGACGACGTCGGGTTCGGCGCCGCGACCGGTTTCGGCGGGCCGATCCCCACCCCCGCCTTCGACGCCCTGGCGGAGCGGGGACTGCGCTACAACCAATACCACAATGCGGCGATGTGCTCGCCAACCCGCGCGGCGCTGCTTACCGGGCGCAACCCGCACAGCGTCGGCATGGGCGCCACGCCGCAGCGTCCCGCCGGTTATGAGGGCTATACCAGCGTCATTCCCCGCTCCGCCGCCACCGTTGCCCGCCTGCTGAAAGACGGCGGCTACAACACCGCGATGTTCGGCAAGTCGCACCTCGTGCCCGAATGGGAGATGAGCCAGACCGGGCCGTTCGATCGCTGGCCCACGGGCATGGGTTTCGAATACTTCTACGGGTTCCTGTCGGCAGACGTCAGCCAGTTCGCACCGGCGATCGTCGAAAACACCACCCCGATAGAACCCCCTCGCGACAAGCCCGACTATCATTTCGATGCCGACATGGCGAACCGCGCGATCGCCTGGATGAGCGAGCAGCGCGCGCTCTCGCCCGACAAGCCGTTCTTCGTCTATTACGCGCCCGGTACCGCGCATACTCCGCACCATGCCCCGGCCGAGTGGCTTGCGAAATTTCGCGGCCGCTTCGACCAGGGCTGGGACAAGATGCGGGCCGAGACCTTCGCCCGACAGAAGGCTTTGGGCATCATTCCGCGCGATGCCAGGCTGGCGCCCCGGCCCGGACAGTTGCCGGCCTGGAACACGCTATCCGCGGACAAGCGGCGCGTCGCCGCGCGGCTGATGGAAGCCTACGCCGCCTCGCTCGCCCATGCGGACATGCAGATCGGCCGGGTGATCCAGTCCCTGAAGGACAGCGGTGAGTTCGAGAACACGCTCATCGTCTTCATCCAGGGCGACAACGGCGGGAGCGCCGAAGGCGGCCTCAACGGCCTGGCGTTCGAGCAATCGGTGATCAACCGCTTTGATGAACCGTTTGAATATCTGGTCGACAACATCGACAAGATCGGCGGTCCTGAACTCTACACCAACTACCCGGCAGCCTGGGGCTGGGCGATGAACACGCCGTTCCCCTGGTACAAACAGATCGCCTCGCATCTGGGCGCAACCCGCAACGGCATGGTGGTAAGCTGGCCAAGCCGGATCCCGGCGGCGGGCATGCGCGACCAGTACCTGTTCGTCAGCGATGTCATGCCGACCATCCTCGAGGCCGCGCGGATCGCCCCGCCGGCAAGCGTCGATGGCGTGCCGCAGCAGGCGATCGACGGTATCAGCTTTGCCTACAGCTTCGACAATCCCTCGGCCCCGTCGCGCCGCACCCGGCAGGCTTTCGAGACCTTCACCAATCTCGGCATCTACGACAATGGCTGGCTGGCAAACACCAGCCCTGCCCGCGCCGCCTGGGAAGTTTCGAAGGGCAACAAGGTTCCGCTCTCCGAACGGAACTGGGAACTCTACGACCTCAGGACCGACTACAGCCAGACCCGCGACCTCGCCGCACGCAATCCGCAGAAGCTCGCGGAAATGAAGGAGCTGTTCTGGTCAGAAGCCGCGCGGACCAAGATGCTGCCCGTGCGCGATGCGCTGGAAGGCACTGCGGGCAAGCCGCACCAGGCAGGCGCGCGAACTACGTTCCGCTATCGATCGGGCATCACCCGCGTACCGGAAAGCGCCGCTCCGCAGACCATTGGCCGCTCGTTCACGATAGATGCCGACATCGTGGTGCCGCCGGCGGGCGCGAACGGGGTTCTGGTTACCCAGGGCGGCCGCTACGGAGGCTATGCGTTGTACCTGGACCAGGGTGTGCCGGTGTTCACCTACAACGCGATCCCGCCGCGCCTGTATAGCGTTCGCTCGGCGAGCGCGCTCGAACCCGGCCGGCAGCGGCTGTCTATGCGGTTCGTCAGCGACGGAGGCCCCGGCGCAGGCGGTACGGTTACGCTTCAGGTCGACGGCAAGGATCTCGCGGCAGGCCGCGTTGAGCACACGCTGCCGGTATGGGTAACGCACACCGATGGCCTCGACGTGGGCCTCGATACGATAACCCCGATAAGCGACGCCTACCGGCTGGAGGATTCGCGCTTCACCGGCGAGCTCGTGGATCTCACGATCAGACTTCCCTGAAGGCCCCCAGGCCGTCGTCAGAACTGACCGGACCAGCGCAGCGCGATCCCCGCGTCATCGGGCAGCGCCTCGTAGTGGCCCGGATCGCGGCGATAGAACACGCTGGCCGCGATGCTGCCGGTGGGTATCCGGCCCTGCCAGGCAAGCTCGGCCATCAGTTCCCGGCCATGCGGCGCTAGGCCCAGCGAACGCACACCATAGCCGGTTTCCAGGGTTGCATAGCTGTAGCTCGTCGGCAGCACGATATTGAGCGCACCGCGATCCACCCGCAGCGGCTGCGCGAGGCGAAGGGCTATGCTGTCCCGGGCCACGAAAACCCCGCCGCGCGTCACATCCACCGACCACGCGGTGCTGGCAAGGGTCGAGCCGGCCGCGATCAGCCCACCGCTGCGGGCCCAGGTGCGCCCGTGGCGCAGCGCGCCGCCCAGCCGCCAGCCGGGGGCAAAGTCCCACTCCGCGCGGGCATCGGCGAACAGCGTGTCGGCGCCTTTCAACCCGAAGGAATTGTGGAACCGGCCGCCGAGCAGGGTGCCTTCTTCGGCCATCCATGACAGCCCGAGCGACGTGCCCAGCGTACCCAAACGCCGGTCGAGCGATACGCCATAGGTCGCCACATCGCCTTCGATCCGCCGCCCTTCCGCTTCCGCTGCCCGACGCATCGTCGCGCCGCTTAGCGTCTGTCCCTGCTCGGCGCTGAGGGTAACGCCCCACCGGCCGAGTTGCCGCCGCAGCACGAGCGCAATGTCGCTGCGGTTGAAGGTGCCGTCGTCGCCAGCCGCATCGGGTGCCAGCAGGAATCCAGTCCGGTCCTGCCCCTGCACTTGCGCGACCAGCCCATAGGCGTTTCCCGCATAAGCGAAGCCGAGGCGCAATTCCGGCGCTATCTGAGTCACGACCCGTGCCGCCAGAACCTGCGCGCTTCGCGCCTGGTCGCCCCGCAGGCTCTGCAGCCGGCCAGACGGCTCAATCGAGAATGCCAGCGAGACCCTGTCCGAGCTGAGCGAGGTCATCCGCTGCCGCGAGCCGATCGCGTTGTACAGCCGGTCCGCCAGCGATGCACCGCGCAGCGTACCGCCAAGGTCGGCCTCGAACGCGCGCTGATACCGATCGAGGACGACCGCTGGCAGGGACGCCGACGACAGCGCATCGCCCATGGCGGGAGAGCCCACGCCGGACGTCTCCCCCAGTCCCAAGGCGGCACCGCTCCCCGCAAGCGAGGTGGCGCCGATCGGCTGCAACGCCCTGGCGATATCGAGGATGCCGCGCCCGTACACCGCGTCCGGCCCCGGCGCCCCAGCATCGAAAGCCGAGCTCAGCAGGATGTCGACGATCTGCCTTCCGGTGAGGTTGGGAAAGGCCTGCGCGAGCAACGCCGCCGCACCCGAAACTTGCGCGGTCGCGAAGCTGGTCCCCGAGAGGACATAGAGCGAGCCCGCACCATCGACGTAGAACTGCCCGTCCTCATAGGCACAGCATATCCGGCTGCCTATCGCGGCGATGAAATGCGCGCTCTGGCTGCCCGCGCGATTGCTGAACGCGGATATCGCACCGCTGGTATCGACCGATCCGACCACGATGACGCCGCCATTCCCGGGCTCGACGAGTTGGGTGGCAAAGCCATGGGGATTGGCGGCACCGTCGTTTCCGGCAGAGATCACGACCACCGAACCGCGGTCGGTTGCGGCCGCCACGGCGTCGCGAAGCGCCGACGAGGTAGATTGCCCGCCAAGCGAGAGATTGATCACTTTGGCGCGGTTGATCGACGCGTAATCGATGGCGTTGGCGATCGTGCTGTTGCTGAACGAGCAGTCGGCGTCCGGGTTCTGTGGCGAATCGCCGGCGCAGGTTCCGACCGAGTCGCTGCGAAGCGCCATGATCGTGGCATTGAAGGCGGTTCCGACAATGCCGCTGCCGTTCCGGGCCGCCGCCGCCACCAGCGCAACGTGGGTGCCGTGATCGTCCGCGCCGGAAATATCGCGTCCAGCGTTGAGGACATCCCTGGAAAGCGGCGAGATGCGGCCCGCGAATTCCGGACTGTCGGCGTCGACGCCGGTATCCACGATGGCGATCGTCACGCCTTGCCCGCTATGCCCGGCAGCCCATGCCGTGGCGGCATTGTGCTCCGCCGGCCCGTCGGAGCGGCGGAACTCGGTCGTGTCGAATTGCGCCGCGACGGGCTGCCTCGTTGGCATGGTGCTGGTGACCGACGGAGCGGGCGCCGGTGTCGGAGCGGGTGTCGGCACTGGCGTCGGGGTGGGCGCCGGTGCGGGTGTGGGTGCTGGTGGGGGCACTGGCGTGCTGATCGGCCCGCTGCCACCCCCTCCCCCGCAAGCGGCAAGCATGCCCAGCACGAGCACGGCGGAACAGCTGCGAAGACGTCCCTTGAGCGGCATCGGCACCTCTTAGCGTATCTTCGCCTGCCGAGTACCGGCGAATGCGCGCAACCCGAGTTACTAGACGTGTGAAGTTAAGACCCGGTGACGGCGCCGAAGGCTGCCAATTCCGCGCCGAATCGAGAACCCCTCGACCAGCGCTTGGCGTCGCGCCGGAAATGCGCTTGAAGCAGGCACGAGCGCTCGGCAAAGGTTCAGGAGGCCGCGATCCCGATCAATAGCGAAGACCGGCCGATCACGCGCGAATCGCTGGCCATCGCCGCCTTTTCGACAATCGTCGAGTGGTACGATTTCACGCTGTACCTTTACATGACCACCATCCTGTCGCGGGTGTTCTTCGCGAGCAGCGAAGTCTCGGTGCTGACCACGCTCGCCGGTTTTGCCGTTGCCTACTTGATGCGCCCGATCGGCGCGATCTTCTTCGGCCATGTCGGCGACCGGTACGGTCGGCGCAGGACGATGCTGGCATCGATGTCGATCATGACGGCGGCGATGCTGGCGACCGCGCTCTTGCCCACGGAGGCGCAAATCGGCGCCGCGGCGGGCGCGCTGCTCGTCCTGATCCGCTGCGTGATGGGCTTCTCGGTGGGCGGCGAATACACCGGCGTGGTCGCCTATCTGCTTGAGGCTGCGCGCGACGACCGGCGCGGCCTCGTCACCTCGCTGGCCGCCGCCGCGAGCGAGATCGGCGCGCTGCTCGCGGCCGGCGTCGCCGCGCTGACGGTCACGCTGCTGAGCGACGCGACGCTGCTCGCCTGGGGCTGGCGGATCCCGTTCCTCATCGGCGCAGTGCTTGCCGCCAGCGTATTGTTTGCGCGCGCGCGGATGCAGGAATCGCCCGATTTCGAGCGCCAGCGGGCGCGAGGCTCCATCCCGCCGCGCCCGTTGCGCCATGCCTTGCGCCACCATCGCAAGGGCATCGCGCGGGGGTTCGCGATCTCGGCGCTCGGATCGATCACGTATTACGTCGGCATCACTTACGTGCCGGTCTATCTGTCGTCCGCCGGTGCACTGGATGAGGCAGGCGCGCTCTGGCTCGCCACGGCCGCCGCGCTCGCCGTGATCGTGGTGACGCCGCTGACCGGCGCGCTCTCCGATCGCGTCGGGCGCAAGCGCGTTCTGCTGGGACTGGCGCTTGGCGGAGCGCTGTTGCCGATACCGATGTTCACCCTACTGGCCGGGGCATCGCCCGCCGGCGCACTTGGCGGCGCGGTAATGCTGGCAGCGCTGGCGGGCGGCGTGAGCGCGGTTGGCGCGGTGGCAACGGCCGAACAGTTTCCCGGCGAGGGCCGGCTGAGCGGCCTTGCCTTCGGCGCGACGACGGCAACGGCCGTGTTTGGCGGCCTTGCGCCCTATGTCGCCCAGCTTCTGCTCCAGCAGACCGGCTGGGCGCCGCTTCCCGGAGCGATGATCGCCATCGTCGCCGCTTGCGTGCTGCCGCTGCTACTTGCCATGCCGGAAACGCTGCCGGCGCTGGCACGAAAAACCGATCGCCAACTTTAAAGGTCGCGCTCAAACGCTTTCGGGTCGCGGCGGCACAGCCACCGCGACTGGCAAGGTCAGCGCAGGGTCTTCATGTACGCGATCAGATCGCGGCGCCTGGCCGGATCGGAAACGCCGGGGAACGCCATCTTGGTGCCGGGCACCAGCCTGCTCGGCCGCTCGAGATAGCTTGACAGCTTGGCATCGTCCCAGCGGATATTGGCGCGCTTCAACGCCGGCGAGTAGTTGTATCCGGCCTGGGCCGCCGCCGGTGCTCCCGCGACGCCTGCAAGGTTAGGACCGATCTTGTGCGCAGCGCCCTTCGCGGTGGAGTGACAAGCGACACACTGAACAAACGCCGTGCGACCGCGCGCGGCGTCAGGAGCGCCTTGCGCGACAGCCGGAACGCTGACCGCTGCGGCGAGGATTGCGCCAAGGTACTTATAGTGCGTTACTTTATTCACATTCGACATACTGAAGGTTCCGGTCCGTTGTTGTTGTTGATGTCCGCGATGGAGGGATGGGCCAAACAACACCGCTTATCTGACATAACGGCTTGATGGCCGCTGAACAGCGGCACCCATTGTGCCGAATTCTCAAATTTGCTGGATTTGCCACCGCCGTGGTTCACTAATCAGCTTGGCAAAAACGTCAATGGCGCGCCGCATTCTGCCTGCCCGTTCGGCCTCCGACGCGGCAAAATGGCAGCGGCCATTGTGTCGCGCCCGATCGGCGCCTATGTGCCGCGTTCCGGTGCTGCGCCCATGGGGGCTCGCACTTCCTCGCACAAGCTGAGCCATGACCTTCAACACTCATTCCGCGCTTCTTGCCGAAGCGCTCCTGACGCGCGGCTATGCCGAGCCCACCGCCGTGCAAGGCGCGGTCCTTCAGCCCGAAGCCGAAGGCCGGGACCTCATCGTCTCGGCGCAGACCGGCTCGGGCAAGACCGTGGCGTTCGGCCTGGCGATGGCGCCGCAGCTGCTCGACGAGCACGACAAGCCGCGTCGCGCGGGCGCCCCGATCGCGCTGATCGTCGCTCCTACGCGCGAACTCGCGCTCCAGGTCAGCCGCGAGCTTACATGGCTGTACCAGACGAGCGGCGTGCAAGTGGCGACATGCGTGGGCGGCATGAATCCCTCGGCCGAGCGCCGGGCGCTGAGCCAGCGGCCCGAGATCGTGGTCGGCACACCAGGCCGGCTGCGCGACCATCTCGAACGCGGTGCGCTGGAGTTGCACGCGTTGTCGGTCGTGGTTCTCGACGAAGCCGACGAGATGCTCGACATGGGCTTCCGCGAGGATCTGGAGGAACTGCTCGACGCGACGCCAGAGGGGCGGCGCACGCTGCTGTTCTCTGCGACGATGCCCAAGCCGATCGTGGCCCTGGCTCGCCGCTATCAGCGCGACGCGCTGCGCATTTCGACCGTCGGGGAGGATCGTGGCCACGGCGACATCCATTATCAGGCGGTGGCGGTCGCTCCGGCCGACATCGAGCGGGCAGTGGTCAATCTGCTGCGTCTGCACGAGGCCGAGACGGCGATCCTCTTCTGCGCGACGCGCGACAACGTGCGGCACCTGCACGCCAGCCTCATCGAGCGCGGCTTCGCGGCGGTGGCGCTGTCGGGCGAGCACAGCCAGTCCGAGCGTAATCAGGCGCTGCAGGCGCTGCGCGACCAGCGCGCCCGTGTTTGCGTTGCCACCGACGTGGCGGCACGGGGTATCGACTTGCCCAACCTCACCCTCGTCGTCCATGTCGAGATCCCTCGCGACGCCGAGACTTTGCAGCATCGTTCCGGCCGCACCGGACGCGCGGGCAAGAAGGGCACTGCCGTCCTGCTCGTCCCCTACCCGCGCCGGCGCCGGGTGGAAGGCATGCTGCGCGCGGCCCGCATCACCGCCGAATGGATCGCGGCACCATCTGCCGAGGCGATCCGCGAAGCGGACGCCGCTCGCCTGCTCACCGCGCTGCTCGCGCCCGTAGAGACCGACGAGGCGGATCGCCAACTCGCGGCACGCCTCCTCGCCGAACGCAGCCCCGAGGAGATCGCGGCGGCGCTGGTCCACGCGCATCGCGCCCGATTGCCCCAGCCCGAGGAGCTTCTGGCCGGTGACCAGGCACCCGGGCCGCGCGAACCGCGCCAGGGGTTTGAGGGCAGCGCCTGGTTTCGGATCAATGTGGGCCGCCACGACAATGCCGATCCGCGCTGGCTTCTCCCCCTGCTTTGCCGCCGCGGCCACGTCAGCCGGAGCGAGATCGGCGCGATCCGCATCGCCGCGAAGGAAACCATGTTCGAGGTCCCGGGGCCAGTCGCCGCGCGCTTCCTGGCCGCCGTGCGGCGCACGGGCGGAGAGGATGACGGCGTCGAGATCGTATCCGCAGAAGGCCCGCCCGCTCCAGCCGAGCGACGGCACGACAAATCGCCTTCGAATGCCGCGCCCCGCGCGCATCGGCCCTACGCCCGCAAGGCGGAAGGCGACGGCAAGGCCGCCCGACCCAAGCCATCCCGGAACAAGGGCCCACGCCGCCCGCGCGGCGATCGGTAATCCGGGTTATAGATCCGGAACTCGCCATCCTTCCGGTTCGTTATCCAGCGGAGACTGGATGGCGGGCAGGAGGACGCTGATGTACGAGATCACCGAGGCAGACCGGGAAGCCGCGAGGACGCTGCGCGAAATTCTCGCCGACGTTTCCGGCTTCTGGCACCGGATCGAGGACGATGGCCCCCTCTGCTCGGCCCTGGCGCGCCATCGCGCCGAAGCCGAACAGAGGCTTGTTGCCAAGCTCACGCCCTTGGCGTCCGACATCACCCCCGCCGCCCGCCTCGCCGCCAGGAAACGTAACACGCAGATGCGCGTTCAGGAGATCGCGCCCGCCGTCTCGACGTAGGCGCATTCGCGTTTCACCAAACATTGGGCCGCATCGCTCGGCCAGTGCTCTAACAACAGCCAAGGTAGCAAATGGACATCGGCGCACAGCTGACCAGCACTGATTTCAGGTGCCCCTCGATCATCCTGACCGGCACTGTGGACTACGCGATGTACCAGAACTTTCGGCGGCAGCTGGATACGGCGCCGGGCGAAGGTCTCGTGTCGATCGAGCTTTCGACATTGGGCGGCGATCCGGAAGTCGCCCGGATGATGGGCGAGGACATCCGCTTCCACAGCGAGATCAGCCCCCAGCGGCGGATCGTGTTTCTCGGCAAGGCGGCAATATATTCCGCAGGGACGACATTCATGAGCTTCTTCGCGCGAGAAAACCGCTATCTGACGCGCGGGACGAGGCTGATGATCCACGAGCGCAAGCTGAGCAAGACGCTGCAGATCGACGGCCCGCTCACCACTTGCATCGCGTCGCTGGAAGCCACGCTAAACGAAATCCGCGCCTCGATCGCCATCCAGAATGAAGGCTTCGACAACCTCATCCGCGGGTCCAGCGTCTCGATGGACGACGTGCTGCAACGGGCGCCTTCGAACTGGTACATCGAGGCCAGCGAAGCGCAGCGGCTCGGCCTGATCGAGGCGGTGCTTTAGCGACTGCCCCTCGCCTGCCATTCTATGGGCTTACGATACCAGCGGGTGGCCGCCGAGTTCGGCATCACTTCGGCGTTCTGACGCCCGCTACCAGGGCAGGATGTTTCCGAACCGATCGACGAAGCGCAGCCCAGGCTGGCCGTGGCTGGCCTCGACCACGTCGACGACCAGCGGAATGCTTTCCTCTATCGAATAGAGCGCCTGTTCGCCGCCCATGTCGGTGCGCACCCAGCCGGGCGCCAGCAGCAACATGGCGCGCGGGTCGTTCGCGCGTTTTCCCGCGAAGCCCTTCATCAGCATGTTGAGCGCCGCCTTGCTCGAACTGTACAGCGTCCAGAACCCGTTGTTGGTGGCGATGCTGCCCAGCTCGGACGACATAACCGCCAGCACGCCGTCTGGAGCGACCAGATGCTCCAGTAGCTCAAGCGCCCGAACCGGAGCCAGGGAATTGGTCTGGATCATCGCCAGGAATTCGTCTTCGTCGACCTCTGACGGCGTCGCGGTCTTCGCAAGAGCGATGCCCGCGTTCACCACCACCGTATCGAGGCGCTCCCCGGCAAGGCGCTGCGCGAGCGCGCTGATGCCAGCCTTGTCGTCAATGTCTGCGGTTTCGATCACGAGTTGGTGCGGATAGCGATCGCCGAGCGCTGCCAGCGGCGGAGAAGGCCTGCGCTCCGTGGCGATGACCCGCGCGCCGCGCTTGCACCATTCTTCGGCGAGAGCCAGGCCCAGCCCGCGTGACGCGCCAAGGACCAATACTGTCTTGCGATCACTCACGCGCCTGCTCCTGCCTACTGTTCATTGCCGCAGATAGTCGCCGGAAACGCCCCCAACGGCTATTTGCCAGCGCGATCTGGTCGCACGACGGAGTGCGGTCAGCGCGGCTGCCCCCACAGCGGCGCTTCGCCTTCGGCATCGGGAACGGTCCAGATCGCGACGTTCACGGCAATCACCGCGGCGAGCACCAGCATCAGCACCGCCTGCTTGCGCATCCCGCCACGCCTAAACAGAAATACGGCTCCGGCGATCAGCGACGCAACCGTCAGAACCATCCGCGACAGCGCGGTGTTCAACGCCTCAGCCCGCCTCGTCCCAAGACGCCGCCCCGCGCCGGCGGGTCGGCCAGTTGAGCTCCAGCATCTCGGCGACTTGCTCCAGACCGCTGCGATCCTCGGATCCGCTGCCCACCGCTCGCGCGCCCAGATAGCCGCCCACCAGCATGGCCAGGGCCGGCAGAAGCTTTGCCTGCAAAGCGTCGGTCGCCAAACCAGGCGCGGGCTGGCGAGACTTCAGCAATTCGTCCAGCAGCTGCTCACCCGCCTCGACGCGCAGCGGCTCAGGCCCCATGACGTCGGCGGCCAGCTTGCCGTCGCCCATCTGCCGCAGCAGATCGACCAGCGCCTGAAGGCCCTCTTCTTGTCCACCGTGGCTATCGACGAAGTGGCGCATCGCCGCCAGCAGCCCCGGGAGCAAATCGCCCGAGGCTGTGATGACATCGGCGGGAGACGCCTCCAGCTTCCTCGATAACGCGTGGAGCCCCCCGCTGCGTCGCAGCGTGGAAAGCCAATCCATCTTTATGTTCTCCGCTGAATGCAGCTGTTGTGGTGCGACCTTGCCACACCCCTAACCCAACTCACCCGAGCGTGCGAGAACCTTTTCCCCCGTGATCGGAGCTAATTTGCCCGCGACGCAACCGTTGCGGGCGCATTAGCCGGACGTGCGGTTACGCCGCTACCGGCGCGGCGTTGCGCACGCCCTCATCGACATGCGCCTCGAACTCGGCGAAGTTTTCAACGAACTTGCGGACGAGATCGTGCGCGGTGCGATCATATTCCTCCGCATCGGACCAGGCGGCACGGGGATCTAGCAGCTTGCTGTCCACACCCGCGACGGCGACGGGAACCTCGAAGCCGAAGTTCGGATCCTTGCGGAATTCGGCTTCGTTGAGGCTGCCGTCCAGCGCGGCGTTGAGCAGCGCGCGGGTGGCCTTGATCGGCATGCGCTTGATGCCCTCCATCGTCGCCTTGCCGCCCGACCAGCCGGTGTTGACCAGCCAGCACTTGACGTTGCCCTTGGCGATCCGCTCCTTGAGAAGGTTGCCGTAGACCGAGGGATGACGCGGCATGAAGGGGGCGCCGAAGCAGGTGGAGAAGGTCGCTTCGGGCTCGGTGACGCCGATCTCGGTGCCGGCGACGCGGGCGGTATAGCCTGACAGGAAGTGATACATCGCCTGGTCAGGCGTCAGCCGCGCGATCGGCGGCAGGACGCCATAGGCATCGGCGGTGAGGAAGATGATGTTGGCCGGCACCGGACCGAGGTTCTTCTCCGAAGTGTTCGGGATGAAGTCGATAGGATAGGAGCCCCGGCTGTTCTCGGCCAGCGAGTTGTCGTCGAGATCGATCTGGCGGGTGTCCGTATCGATGACCACTTTCTCTTGGACCGTGCCGAAGCGCTTGGTGGTGGCGTAGATTTCCGGTTCGGCCTCGGCCGAGAGGCGGACCATCTTGGCATAGCAGCCGCCTTCGAAGTTGAAGACGGCGGTGTCCGACCAGCCGTGCTCGTCATCGCCGATGAGGGTGCGGCTCGCGTCCGCCGACAACGTGGTCTTGCCAGTGCCGGAAAGGCCGAAGAACACGGCGGTGGTGCCGTCCGGACCGATGTTCGCCGAACAGTGCATCGGCATCACGCCCTTGGCCGGCAGAAGGTAATTGAGGATGCCGAAGACGCTCTTCTTCATCTCGCCGGCGTAGGCGGTGCCGCCGATGAGGATCAGCTTCTCGGTGAAGTTGACCGCGATCACCGTCTCGGTCCGGCTGCCATGGCGCTCCGGATCGGCGCGGAAGCTGGGCAGGTCGATGATGGTGTATTCGGGCGTGAAGCTCTGGAGCTCGTCCTCGGTCGGCCGCACCAGCAGCGTGCGGATGAACAAGTTGTGCCAGGCAAGCTCGTTGATAACCCGCACGTTCACGCGGTGCTCGGGCTGCGAACCGCCGAACAGGTCCGCCACATAGAGCTTGTCCTTGCCGGACAGCGCCTGCAGGGAATCGGCCTTGAGGTTGGCGAAGTGCTCCGGCGTCATCGCGACGTTGGTTTTACCCCACCAGACGGTGTTCTCGGTCTCGGCATCCCTGACGATGAACTTGTCCTTCGCCGAACGGCCGGTGTGCTTGCCGGTCGCGACCACCAGGGGGCCATCGGCGGCCAGCAGCCCTTCGCCGTTCGTCACGGCATGTTCGACCAGTGGAGCAGTACCAAGATTGGCGTAGAGGGTAGCATCGGTGGAGATGCCCTGGCGGTCGAGCGGGTAGCTGAGCGAAGCGAACGTCAAGATATTCTCCTGGAAGGCGACGGTGCGCCGGACGAGAGTCTGGCGTAGGTTTGGGGAATCGCTGGCGGCATATCGGAAGCGTGGATTTCCGTCAAACCGCGCCAATCGCCCCGCGGATAAACCCAGGATAATCAACGCCCCCGTCCGCACAGATTGTCAGGCGGCGCACCACCCGCTAACGGATAGGCCCGCCGCAGCGATCGACCGGACACGAGGACAACGATGGCCGAGCCGCAGCTCTCCGCCGACGTGCATGCGCTGCCTGACGGCACGCCCGAGCCGGCCCGTGCCCGCCCGTCGATCGCGCTGGTCGATGACGATCGCAACATCCTCACCACCCTTTCCATCTTCCTGCAGTCGGAGGGGTTCGACACGCGCGTCTATTGCGACGGCGAGGCCGCGCTCAAGGCCTTGCTCGACAATCCCCCCGACCTGGGCATCTTCGATATCAAGATGCCTCGAATGGACGGGCTGGAGCTGTTGCAAAGGCTGCGCGACAAGAGCCCGCTGCCGGTCATCTTCCTGACATCGAAGGACGAGGAGCTCGACGAGGCACTCGGGCTTGCGCTGGGTGCGGACGACTACATCACAAAGCCGTTCAGCCAGCGCCTGCTGGTCGCTCGCATCCGCGCGATCCTGCGCCGCAGCGAGCTGGCACGTGCGGACCACGACATTACGGAGGAAGCCGCTCAGGCCGGCGCCATCCGGCGCGGCCGTCTGGCGATGGACCCTGCGCGCCACTCGGTAACCTGGGATGGTAAGCCCGTCTCGCTCACCGTGACCGAATTCCTGATCCTCGAAGCGCTGGCCTCGCGCCCGGGCGTGGTCAAGAGCCGCAACCAGCTGATGGACGCCGCCTATAGCGAAGATGTGTTCGTCGATGACCGGACCATCGACAGTCATATCAAGCGCCTCCGCCGCAAGTTCCGCGCCGCCGATGCGGATTTCGCGGCGATCGACACCCTTTACGGCGCCGGGTATTCCTTTGCCGACGGCTGACCGCGCCGCGCCGGATCACGTTCGCTGGCCTTGGCGCATCTCGCTCACCACCCGCATCCTTGCGGTCAACATCATTGCGCTGGGCCTGCTCGCCGGCAGCCTGTTCTATCTCGACAGCTATCGTAACAACCTGCTGGAGGAGCGGTTCTCGCTGGCGAAGGCCGAAGCGGAGATCACCGCCGACGCTTTGGAGAATGCGTCCCGGCGCGAGCGCCGCGCCCTTCTGGCGCAGATCGGCCAGGACCAGCGCCTGCGTTTGCGGCTCTATGATCGCGAGGGGAAGCTGGTGGCGGACAGCTTCGCGCTGGCAGGCCCCTCGTTTCGGTTTATCGATCCCGACAGCGAGCCCTGGTATCAGCACGCCGCCCGCGCGATCGACCGGGGGATGGACTTCCTGCTCGGCACGCCGCCGATCGAGGACTACTCCGATCCGGAAACCAAGGACGCGGCCGTGTGGCCCGAGGTCAGCGAGGCGCGCAAAACCGGGGAGGCCGCCGTGCGCCAGCGCGCCGCGCCGGATCGAACGCCGGCCATCACCGCCGCCGTGCCGGTGGGCAGCGACGGCGAAGTGCTGCTGACCACGCGCAACGCCCCCGATATCACGCAGAACGTGCGCGATGCCCGCCAGACTTTGGCGATCGTCGTCGGCGCCGCGCTGCTGATCTCCATCAACCTGTCGCTGTTCCTCGCCCGCACGATCGTGCAGCCGCTGCGCACGCTGGTGCGCGCCGCGATCCGGGTGCGGCTCGGACGCGACCGCGAGGTTGTGGTGCCGCGCCTGCCCGAACGCCGCGACGAGGTGGGCATGCTGGCCCGCGCCATCTCGGACATGACCGCGGCGTTGCGCCATCGCATCGATGCGGTGGAAAGCTTCGCGGCCGATGTCGCCCACGAGATCAAAAACCCGCTGGCATCCTTGCGCAGTGCACTGGAATCGTTGGAAAAGGTGGAGGAACCCCAGCTTCGCAAGCAACTGGCGGCGATAGCCATGCACGATGTCCAGCGGATCGACCGGCTGGTAACGGAGATTTCGGACGCCAGCCGCATCGACGCCGAACTGAGCCGCACCGCCTTCGAGCCGGTGGACATGCTCCGCCTGCTCAAGGCGCTGGTCGCCAGCAGAGAGGGCCGGGTTGTCGACGATGACTGCAGCATTCTGATCTCGTGTGAGGGTGACGCCGACTGCCTTGTCGCCGGCGACGCGCCACGCTTGGAGCGCGTGCTGGAGAACCTGATCGACAACGCGGTGTCGTTCTCTCCGGCCGGCGGTACGATCGAAGTGGAGATCGCTTGCGACGCCGAACGGGTGCGCCTCGCCGTGAACGATCACGGCCCCGGCATTCCGGAGGCAGCGCGCGAGAAGGTTTTTGAGCGGTTTCACTCGCTTCGTCCCGCTGGCGAGGATTTCGGCAGTCACAGCGGCCTTGGCCTCGCGATCGCGCGCACGATCGTGGAGGCGCATTATGGCACGCTGTCGGCGCACGATCGCACCGATGGGCGACTTGGTGCCCGCCTTGAGGTCGATCTGCCCGCCTGGCGCGAGGAGCCGCGATAGTGCTGCACCAGGCCACCTGCGTCGCGATCGGCGGGCGCGCCGTGCTGATCGAGGGCCCGCCGGGCAGCGGCAAATCCAGTCTCGCGCTCGCGCTCATCGATCGCGGCGGAGTGCTGGTCGGGGACGACGGCGTGATGCTGAAAACCGACAGCGGCCGCCTGTTCGCCCAGCCACCGCCGGCGACGCGGGGCCTGATGGAGGTGCGCGGCCTTGGCCTTTTGCGCTTTCCCGTGTGCGAGTCCGTGCCCGTAGCGTTGCTCCTCCGACTGGACCGGAATGCCCCGCGTTTCATCGAGGCAGCAGGGCACACGGATTTGGAAAGCGTCACCCTTCCGCTTGTCTCGCTCTACCCCGACACGCCGGTGCTTCACCTGCGCGCCGAACTCGCTCTGCGGACTTATGGACTCAGCCCCGGTTAAGTCTCGCTGAGGGACAATGCCGGCATGGCCCTTTCCTTTCAGGAGCCGCAAGCGCAGAACGCTGCTCCCATGCCAAGCGACTCCGCAGACCCGCAACCGCGCAGCGACCGGCAGCGTATCCTGCTCGTCACCGGCCTGCTCGGCGCCGGCAAGACCACTGTGCTGAAAGTGCTGGAGGATCTCGGCTGGGAAGCGATCGACAACTTCCCGATCCGCCTGCTGGGGCGGCTGATGAACAGCCCCGCCTCCCCTGCCCAATCCCCGGCGCAAGAGCATCGGGCGCCGCTCGCGATCGGCTTCGACGCGCGCACGCGCGGCTTCAACCCGCACGATATCATCGCTCGGGTGAAGCTGCTGTCCGAGCGCGACGATCTGGAACTCACCACGCTGTTTCTCGATTGCTCCAGCCACGAGCTGGAGCGCCGCTACAACGAGACCCGCCGCCGCCACCCGCTTGCCGACGACATGCCGGTCGCCTCGGGCATCTCGCTCGAACGCGAGCTGCTGGAGCCGCTGCGGCGCTGGGCCGATCTGATGATCGATACCACCGTTTTTTCGGTCAACGAATTGCAGCAGGTGGTGCGGGAACGGTTCAGCGCCACGTCCGACCGCACGATGACCGTTACCGTATCGAGCTTCGGCTTTTCGCGCGGTATGCCGCCGGTGGCGGACGTGGTTTTCGACATGCGGTTCCTGGACAACCCCCATTGGGTGGACGAACTGCGCCCGCTTACCGGCCGCGACGCCCCGGTGGGCGATCATATCCGCCGCGACGCAGCATTTGCCGGCGCCTACCAGCGCATCCTCGATCTCCTGCTCTACCTGCTCCCGCTCTACGAGGCGCAGGGCAAGGCCTATGTCCATATCGCCTTCGGCTGCACGGGCGGACGGCATCGCTCGGTCTTCGTGGCCGAGGAGATCGGCACGGCCTTGCGCGAGGCTGGATTTTCGCCCACATTGCTGCACCGCAACCTAGGCTCACGCGCGGCCGATCTTCTGGAGCATGGGCCCGAGCAGGGCCACATGCCGCAGCCGGACACGCCGCGATGAAGGACGATAAACAACCCGGGTGGCGGTCGCAGGGTTATCGGAGCTATTATCCCCAATGATCGGTATGATCCTGGTCACCCACGGCAAGCTGGCCGAGGAATTCGTCCATGCGATGCAGCATGTCGTCGGCCGGCAGGACGCGGTGGCGACGGTGTGCATCGGCCCGCATGACGACATGGAGCGCCGCCGGCGCGAGATCGCGGACGCTATCAAGACGGTGGATTCGGGCTCGGGCGCGATCATCCTGACCGACCTGTTCGGCGGCACCCCCTCCAATCTCGCCATTTCGCTGATGAAGGCGGGGCATGTGGAAGTGATCGCCGGGATCAACCTGCCGATGCTCATCCGGCTTGCCAAGGCGCGCCAATGCATGTCAGTTCGCGATGCGGCCATCGCCGCGCGCGATGCCGGACGAAATTATATAACAATGGCATCGGAGTATCTGGGTCAGGATGCATGATGTCGGTGCGGGAAACGGTTCAAATCATCAATCAGCGCGGCCTGCATGCCCGGGCCAGCGCGAAGTTCGTGAACCTGGTGACGCTCCTGCCCGATGGGCTTGAGGTGCGCGTGAGCAAGGACGGCACGGAGGCTGCCGGCGGCTCCATCCTCGGCCTGATGATGCTCGGTGCCGCCAAGGGCGACGAGATCGAGATCCACGTCACCGGCAACGAAGCCGACATCGCGCTCAACAAACTCTCCGGGCTCGTGAAGGACGGGTTCGGCGAGGACTGACGCGGTCCGCCGCGCGCTTGCCGAACGGCGCGCGGTGACGTAGCGCCGCGCCATGCGACGGACGATCACCGGATATTCCAACCCCACGGTCAAGTTCCTGCGCTCGCTCCGCGACAAGAAGCATCGCCGGCGCGAGCGTCGTTTCCTTGCCGAAGGGCTGCGCCTGCTGACGGACGCGCACGAGGCCGGCAAGCTGCCCGAAATGCTGGTGATGGCCGCTGGGCGCGATCCGCATCCACTGCTGGACGCGTTGGAACAGGCAGTCGATGCAAACGGCGGCGAGGTCGTCGAAATGGACGAGGCGATCCTCGCCAAAGTGACCGGCAAGGACAATCCGCAGGCGGTCGCTGGCGTGTTCGCCGAGTTCGACACCGCCCTCACCAGCCTTGACCGCGATGCCGCGCCGATCTGGCTGGTCGCACAGGCGCTACGCGATCCGGGAAACCTCGGCACGATGCTGCGCACCGGCGACGCGGTGGGCGCGGGCGGCCTGATCCTGATCGATGACTGCGCCGATCCCTTCTCGGTGGAAGCGGTACGCGCGAGCATGGGCGCGATCTTCACCCAGCGGGTGGCGCAGGCGCGCTGGGATGAATTCGCCGATTGGCTGCGCCAGGCTGAAGGCCAACTCGTCGCCGCCTCGCTCCGCGACGCGCAGGACTATCGCCGCGCGCCATACGCGGCGCCTTGCTTCCTGATGGTCGGCAACGAGTCACGCGGACTGCCCGCCGAGTACGAGGATGCCTGCGATCTGCGCGTCACCATCCCAATGCTGGGCCGCGCCGATAGCCTCAATGCCGCCGTGGCGGGAGCCGTGCTGGCCTACGAGGCGCTCGCCAACCTGCGGCCCGGGAATTCCCCTCGCGTGCCCGGTTTGGAGTGACCCCCCGTCGGTCTCCCGACTGCCATAGGGATGATTCAAGTCCCTGCGGGATGGAAACATTTGCCGCAATCGGTGCCCGACCTTGCTTCCTCCGCCGACAAAAGCTGTTCGCGCGCGGGAAAGTGTTGATTGACCGGGGGTAGGACCACCGAGATACGTAACCGTGTCCTGAAGGCCGCCTTGCGGGAAGCCGCTTTGCAGTGCTGATTGCC
>VFQT010002422.1_pt1 | contig 19227 bp, 13 predicted proteins | sample 3512381 | NCBI WGS metagenome assembly VFQT01 (sample SAMN10412376, study PRJNA504923) | tailings metagenome | isolation source: Relicate 2 Philex TSF3 active mining site | place: Philippines: Tuba, Benguet | collected 2017-08-29
TGGCCAGGCTATCACGGAAGTCGGATGCCTTCATGGTTCCGTTGGTCATGAAGAGATCCAGCCCCTCGTTGATGGTCCAGTTGATTTTAGCTGTACTCAACGTATCGATGAAGGTATATTCCAGCAGCGTTCCGGGTGCTGTTGGTTGGGTTGATGGTTTATTTTGTTGGGAGGTACAGCTGAAGAATAGTATTGCTGTTACAAATGAAAGGGAGATATTTTTGAAGAGGGATAGTTGGGGCATGGGGTGGAATTTTGAGATGAAGTTAGATTGAATTTCAAAATTGATGAACTGCTTTAGATGGATACAACTTTTTAAAACAATTAGTTAACTTATTTAACCTTTTGCGTTAAAAAACTGACCTGACCTGAATCTGTAATTAAAGATAGCTTGTAGGTATATAGTTAAGATATATTGAAATATATTAATGTGTTTCAATTCATACCTATTGGTTTAAGATTTCTGTATTTATTATTGAAAAGAATAATGTGGAAATAATTATAGAAGGGATTAAAAATCATTAATTTCATTTATCAACCAGAACACCATACCAAAAAACATTCAAGAGCTTATTAACATGTTGAAAAGCAATGATCTTCATGCTAAATCTCCCCAGTGTGAGTACAAGATTAAATTAAATAAACTCACGTCTTCACTGCAGAGTTTCTGGTTAGTAATTTTTAATCGGATAGACTATATGATTTTTGAGGTTCTCAATAAAACTCAAAGTACTCAGCGGATTAATTTTAATGTTATCAAAATCAGTGATGAGCGTTTGAAAAAAAGTAAGAAGCATTTCAAGCAGCTAGACAGGGAGACAGATTTGGAATACTTCTTACAAAGCCAACACTTTGCAATAAAATTGCATTTTACTCACCCACCTAATATACTATTTTATAAAACTGAGACAATATAAAAATGTCAGGAACGAAGAAAGAAAGCCATTGGATTCCCCTAGCAGACCTTATGACTGTTTTAATGGTAATTTTTCTATTTATGTCAATTTCATATATGGCATTAATGGAAAAGCGACAAAAGGAACAAAATCAAATTTTCAAGGATTATGAAGAAACTAAAGTGGCATTATACAACGAATTAAACGAAGCTTTCAAAAATGATTTTGAAAAATGGAATTTAAAACTTGATAACGACTTATCAATAAAATTTACAAATCCACAAGTATTGTTTGATGAAGGAAAATTCGATGTTACACAAACATTCCAAAATATTTTAAAAGAGTTTCTGCCCAAATATTTAAGTGTCGTTCTGCAAGACAAATACAAAGACAAAATTGCAGAAATCCGTATTGAGGGACATACAAATACAAAGCCTATTAATAAGACAAGTGACCCTTACATTGACAATATGGAGTTGTCACAAAATAGAGCCAGAAATGTTTTGGGCTTTCTTAGACAACAAGATTGTTTTATTCAACTTGAAACAATCAAAAAAGATAGATTGCAGTATTGGCTTACTGCTAATGGTCTTTCATTCGGAAGAGCAGTTGATAAGAATTTTAAAATTACTTACGGGAGTAAACAATTAATCGACAATGATAAGTCAAGAAGGGTTGAATTTAGAATTGTAACAACAAGCGAAGCTATTATTAACGAAGCACTTAAAAATATTGAAAAGAGATGAATTTAGTTGAAATATTTATTGCTGTTGCATTATTTTTCTATCTAATTTATGGAATCTACGTACTCAACGTGGCCAAAAAAGATTACAGTAAAGTAAATCTAAATGATCTGGATTTAATACCCTCAATGTTTACTACAATCGGAATTTTAGGAACATTTGGTGGTATTGCTTATGGTTTATGGTTCTTTAATCCTGAAGACATTGAAAAAAGCATTCCCACATTACTAAAGGGATTAAAAACGGCTTTTTTTGCCTCTATTGCTGGTATTGCTCTTTCAATCATATTTTCAAAGATAATATCATTTGTTAAAAACAAAAATGAGAAAGGCGTTTTAAGTGATGAAACGATTGCAATAAATAAACTAATCTTAGTCATTGAGGAATTAAGAAATGATTTTTCTACTACAGACGAAAATGGAAACAAAATTAAAGTAGGAAATATGTTTAGGGATATCTTTAAAGAATCTGCTAAGCAATCAAATGCACTACAAACATTTTCAAGTGATTTGGCATTAACTATTTCTGCAGGTTTTGAAGAAATTTTAAATAACCCAACAGAAGGGGTAGTAGCAGAATTGAAATTAGTAAAAGCAGAAATAGAAAGCCTAGGAAATAAATTGCAAGACCCAGCAACTGATATGACGCAAAATATTGTAAAGGAATTGCAGGAATCAATGGGGAAAATGATCGAAGAGTTTAAAACCTCAATGAGTGGTGATACAAAAAATGAAATGGAACACTTAGCAAAACTTCTTGGACAGGCAGGCGGTTCACTGACTGACTTTCCAATGAAGTTGCAAAATATGACAGATAACCTCAATGATAATTTCAGGGAATTACAAAATGTTGTAAAACAAATTTCTCAACAAACCCTTTCCCAAAGCGAATATTCAACTAATGCAATGAAAAAGCAAGTTGAAGAAATGAGCGAAATTTTACGAAGTAAAGTAGGAGATTTACAAACTGGTCAACAATCATTATTAACTGAACAATCTAAAAATTTACAAATTTCAGAAAATTTATTGAGTGCATTCAATACAAGTATTGAAAATATGAATGAACTGTCGGTTGGCGTAACACAGAGTATAAGAAATTTAAATGAGGCCCAAGCAGCATTGACAACAATAATCTCAAATTTTAGAAACGCTTCACAAGAAATCAACACATCATCTAGTAAGTTTGGTGAATCTCAATTATTATTCTCAAAGCACTCGAATGAGTTCTTGCAAAATAATTCAAGTACAATAGAAGAGATTCAAAAATCCTTAATAAAAGCAAAGGAGGTTTCAGCGGATTATTCACAAAAATTCTTAATAATTGAAAAGGGGTTGCAAGATATTTTTGCTAAAATCACTTTAGGACTTAAAGACTACCAAGAAACAGTAAGCAGTAGCCTCGAAACTTATTTAGGTAAATACACTGAAGCTTTAACTAAAACTGCTGAATCACTTGCCGGAGCTTCGTCAAAACAAGAAGATATTTTAGAAGAACTAACAGAGCAACTTAGTAAATTAAATGGAAGAAGAAATTAATATGGTTACATCTCAAGACATATTACAATTTCATTTTTCGCCGTCTACATTAAAGAATACGGCACAAAAGATTATTCCTATTTCTCTCATTAATATAAATGAACAAAGAATTAATAAGCTGCACAAAATAAATGAAGAAGTTGGTAATAGTTCCTTTTCATTTTTAGGAAATAATCTTATTCCACAAGTTTTCAGAAAATTCAAAAATTCAATCGGTATAGAAAATAAAATATTTGATCGTAGAGAATTAAGAACTCTTAGCTATTCCTTAAATTATTCCGAACGAAACATGCAGTCCATTTTTAGCAATGAGAATGAACTCAAAAGTACATTGGAAATACTGGAATCTAATTGGCGCGATTCTTTTCTATCCGGATTGATAGATTGTCTTTTGAATAATTGGGAAACAAACCAAAAAAAGTCATTGGAGTTATTGGCAGAATTTATCATAGAAAAATTAGAAAACTATAAAGGAAGTCGAACTACATTAAATTCCTTTAAAAATAACAAGCGTTACTTCAATATCAAAAATGGGGACTTGATACTCGGAGATACTGTAGCTAAGCTAAATAGACCAATTCAAGAAGCTACCAACATTTTAGGTGTTCCAGGATCTTGGTTTTCTTACTCTTATTTTTCAAGAGTTATCTTAACATACTACGAAAAAAACAAAGCAAATATTACTGATCAAATAGATAACATAAGTGAAGTTCTTCAGATCCATAATAGTTCAATCACAAGCAAAAGATTAGTTAGTAAACTGATTATTAATGCAAATCAACCATCCTTTGCTATTTTACAAGATAAATTAAAGAAAATTGCATTCAATCTAATTGGCGACCCAAGTAACGCATCAAATTGGACAGCTTTTGAAAATGCAACAGAAATTGAACGAAAAGAGATATTAGAGGCAAAAAATATTCTTGATGAATGGTTAGCCAAACAATTTATTGACATTTTCTTTCGAGTTTGTATTAATGATGACAGAAGAAAGCGCTTTTGGCTTAAAGTTGCATCAAAAAACAAGGTGACATTTAAAGTTTATGGAGCAATAAGCACAAAAAATATTCTCAAACGCGATGAGAGAATTGTAGAGTACTTGGACGGAAGATTCACTATTGTTTCAAGCAATAAAGACACGTCGGCTTTTATTCTCTATATTGGCGATTATATGTTAATTGAGTTTAGTGATGCTGGTTATGCTTTTTATGCATACAAACTTAGTGGCAGAACTAAGCCGAATTTGGATAATAGATTAGAAAGTATTGATGAATTGCGAAATGGATCTATGCCAATGCTGGTTTATCGTTCTGGGTATAGTATAAACGACACCCACATCGAAGGTCGTTTAACACATAATGATGGAGATTTAAAGTGGGAGGAAGTTTTCGAATATTGGTTTAAAAATATAGCGAGAATAAATGTTTAGATATACATACGATAGACAAAAAATTATATTTTATTTTGAAAATGAATATAGTAATAAAATTCCCATTTCAAAATGGGATGAACTAGAGATTGAATTTTTATCTCAACTTTCGATTCTAAACGAATTGAAAGATAATGGATGTGCTATTTATTCGGCATATTCCTGTGAAGTTGAATGCTTAGAAATTTTAAAATTAAACGAAATTGATAAACAAATTTTAGATTTACCTTATAGTTATCCGTATGAGATATATGTAGAATCTGATGGAGTTCTAACCCATAGTAATTTTAAATTTAAATATGGGTTTTATGATTTTAGTCCTAACGGCACAAGATTAAACACAAAAAGAGATGGAATTTTTATATATGTAGAGGATACACAATATTTATTATCAGAAAATCAATACAAAATATGTGAAGCCATTGATGAGTTTAATAATTTACACGATTCTGAAAAAGGGGATGCAAAAAATCTTAAAAAACTATCCGAAATAAAAACACTTTCCAATGAAAACGGATTAACATTGGAACATTTTTTAAATAATCAAGAATTATTTATTCCAGATAAAATTAAGTTAGATATCTGTTTTAATAATGGTTTTCTTGAAATATTACCAACAGTAGATATGATTAATTCGGTTGGTTTTTCAAGTACTTTTGATAGACTGCCATCCGTAAGAGATATTTATCCAATTTCAAGCAATAATGGAGAGACAACTCGGGTGTTAATCTCAGAGAATCAAAAATCTGAATTACAAAAGATTAAGAATAAAAGAAGAATTTCAGACCCTGAATCAATTCAAGAAATAATCGAAAATCCTGAATTGTTTTTTAATGATGATGAAGTTGATTTTACAGTTTTTTATAGCGACAGAGTTAAGGAAATTGGAGTCTATAGCCCAAAGTTCTATCCTTTTGCAAGTCCTTACAAATCGCAATGGATTCCCGGAATAGTGATAAAGGACAAAGTACACGGTGAAAAAAGAATCTATTTTAAGACACAGGAAAGGCTCTCCGAATTTATTGAACAAAAAGAAAAAGCTTTAAATGAGAAGAAGAAAGCTGTTCAATGGGAGGGAGCCGATATACCAATTGAAGATGCAGAAAAATTTATACAAACAGCAAAAAAACAATTTGAAAAACCCACAAAGCCTTTTAAGAAAAATAATAAATCAGAACATGACGTTCTTATTATAAAAGAAAATGCAGAGATAACAGAGTTTAGTAAAGGAAATGAATTACCCGTCAATTTAAAACACAGTTTTTACGAAATTTCTAATTTAGATACAAGCATAAGTTTAATGGAACATCAAAAAGAGGGTGTTTCTTGGCTACAATCGTTATTCAAAGAAAATTTTGCAGGTGGTTTACTTGCAGATGATATGGGACTAGGTAAAACTTTGCAATTACTATATTTTATTGAATGGCACTGTCAAAACTACGATGATAATAAACCATATCTAATTGTTGCTCCAATTAGCCTACTCGAAAATTGGGAAAATGAGTATAAAAAATTTTTCAAGCCACAAAATTTACCATTATTAAAATTATATGGTACTGTTTCATTAACTAAAGAAAAGAATTATATTCAGAATCAACAAGACGCAAAACGTCTCCAATCCAGACAGATTATTTTAACGAATTACGAAACCGTAAGGTCCTATCAAATTAGCTTGGGATTAGTCGATTTTGCAGTAATCGCACTAGACGAAGCACAAAAAATAAAAACACCTGGAACACAAATTACAAATGCTAGCAAAGCTTTAAAATCAGATTTTAAAATTGCGATGACAGGAACACCAGTAGAAAATACTTTAGTTGACATTTGGTGCTTAATGGACTTTGCAGTGCCAGGTCTTCTAGGAAATGCTAAAGACTTTGCTAAAATATATCAAAAACCATTAACTGAAGAAGGTATAGAAATCAAAGATTTAACAGAACAACTTCGCAATAACATAGGTGTATTTATTAAGCGAAGATTGAAAAGTGACGTAGCAAAAGATTTACCAAACAAACATGATGGTGTAAATTCAAAAATTAAAAAAATTATGCCAGCGGTTCAGCTAGAACGTTATAAGCAAGAAATTGCAATGGCAAATGATTTAATTTTAGAGGGTGTTGAATCACGAAATCAAAAACTAAAATCACTATGGGCAGTAAGAGATATTTCGGACCATCCTTTTTTATTGGAAAGCCAAATTTTAAATTTCACAAGCGAAGAACTTATTTCTAGTTCTTCTAAACTACAAACTACTATAAGTATTTTAGTAGATATAAAATCTAAAAGTGAAAAAGCTATAATATTTGCAGACAGAAGAGAAACTCAAAAAATGTTGCAAAAAATTGTGTATGATACTTTCGGTATCTTTACAAGTATTATAAATGGTGATACACCAACTACAAAACAACTAGAAGGTAAATCAAAATTAAGTAGACAACAAACAATTGATCGTTTTCAATTAGAGGAAGGATTTAATGTAATTATTATGTCTCCAATTGCTGCAGGTGTTGGACTTAATGTAACTGAAGCAAATCATATAATCCATTATACCAGACACTGGAATCCTGCAAAGGAAGAACAAGCAACAGACAGAGCTTATAGGATAGGTCAGAAAAAAGATGTTTTTGTTTATTATCCTATGGCTATTTTCCCAGAAGAAATGCAAGATGAAAACGGCAACAGATTAAAATCCTTTGATGAAATTCTTGATACACTATTAAATAATAAAAAAGCATTAGCAAATAATACACTTTTTCCAACTGAACAAGCTGAAATAACACCTGACGAACTGTTTGGTGATTTATTTGGGACAAAAACAGAAGCCAAGTTAAAAAAATTGACTTTGCTGGATCTTGACAGACTGAATCCTAATTTATTTGAAGCAAGTATTGCAGTACTTTATAAAAAACAAGGTTTTGAAGTATACTTAACACCATACTCAAACGACAAAGGTGTAGATGTTGTAGTTCTAAAAAATGGGGAAAATTATCTTATTCAAGTGAAACAGACAAGGTCACTAGTTGGAAATGAAGCAATACAGGAAATTTTTACAGCTAAAAAATATTATGAAAATAAATTTAGTGAGCAATTTAATTTACTGACTGTGACAAACAATGACTATAGTTCATCAGCAAAAATATTAGCCAAGACGAACGACATTCAATTGTTTAATCGTAATCATTTAGAAATCCTTATGAATACGAACGACATAACAATACAGGATATTAATAAAATTGAGTCTCAACGAATGACACGAGTTTAGCTAAGGCACAAACAAAATGAAAAATGCACAAAACACAACAAGATATAAAAGAAGCACATTTCTCTAGCAACTGCTTGACATCATTCTGTATGAAGTCCTTTAATATAATTTCAGTCTTCCAATTTTGCAAATGTGCTGGTTTGACAGTTTTATGTTGCGACAACTTGCACGATATTCAAGCGCCAGAACGGGAACTCCATTACTAAAATACAGTCTAGAGCCAAGAATATAGATTAGGAAATGAATCTCTGATATTCTTGATGTAGATTTAATTAAACAAATATAAAGTGCAAAGAATCATGGCTAAAGATAAACTCACCCTCTCCCAGCTAGAGCAATACCTTTCTAAAGCGGCCTGGATTTTAAAGGGACCAGTTGATGCTGCTGACTTCAAGGTGTATATATTCCCATTACTTTTCTTCAAGCGAATATCTGATGTGTACGATGAAGAATTTAATGCGGCACTTCAAGATTCTGATGGAGATAAAGATTACGCTTCACTTTCAGAGCTCCACAGATTTGTAATTCCAAATGGGTGTCATTGGAATGATGTACGAAATACAACAGTTAATGTTGGTAAAGCTATTCAATTAGCATTTAGAGAAATTGAAAAAGCAAATCAACATTTGCTGTATGGTATTTTTGGTGATGCTCCTTGGACAAACAAAGAAAAGCTACCTGATTCATTGCTTACAAATCTTATTGAGCATTTCTCACAATATGAGCTGTCAAATGAAATGGTAGATCCTGATATCTTAGGTCAATCCTATGAATACCTTATCAAGCATTTTGCAGACTTGACAAATAAGAAAGCCGGAGAATTCTACACCCCTCGTTCGGTTGTTCATTTGATGGGTTTAATAATTGATGCTGAAGAAGGTGAATCTATATATGATCCTGCATGTGGTACAGGAGGTATGTTATTGGAATGCGTGAATCATCTTCGCGAAGAAGGTCGTGATTACCGTACACTCAAAATGTATGGCCAGGAAAAGAATCTGACTACATCTTCAATTGCTAGGATGAATATGTTCCTGCATGGTATCGAAGACTTCGAAATTGTTAGAGGTGACACCTTGCGTTCTCCAGGTCATTTGGAGAATGATGAACTAAAGAAGTTTGATTGTGTTATAGCCAATCCTCCGTTTTCGCTCAAAGAATGGGGAGCTGAAAATTGGTCAGCAGATCCGTATGGAAGAAACATTGCCGGTATTCCTCCTAAAGGCAACGCAGATATGGCCTGGGTGCAACACATGATTAAATCAATGAAGTCGAAAACTGGCCGAATGGCAGTGGTTTTACCTCATGGAGCTTTGTTCAGAAAAGGTGCAGAAGGTAAAATCCGAGAAGAACTCATCAAACAAGATTTGTTGGAAGCTGTGATTGGATTGGGAGGAAACATTTTCTATGGAACATCACTAGCCGCATGTATTTTGGTGTTTCGTTCTCAAAAGCAAAAAGCCAGAAAGGGAAAAGTTTTGTTCATTGACGGATCAGAGCAAATTCGTGTTGGCCGAGCTCAGAATTATTTAGAGAAAGAACATATTGATACCCTGTTTGCATGGTACAACAAATTTGAAGATGTCCAAAATTCAGTCAAGCAGGTTTCATTGGAAGATATTGCAAGCAAGGATTTCAACCTGAACATTCCATTGTACATTGAAAAAGAAGTTAAGGATAATTTACCTACAATGGCTGAGGCTATAAAGTCACTTGAAGAAGCGGCAAATTTAGCATGGGAAGCCGAGAATAAATTCAAGTCACTTTTAAAAGAATTTAATTTATTATGACACAGCAACAACTAGAAAAATACTTGTGGGGTGCTGCAACCTATTTAAGGGGGCACATTGATGCTGGAGACTATAAACAATACATGTTTCCATTGATGTTTTTTAAGCGCATAAGTGATGTTTGGGATGAGGAATATGAGTCAGCGTTAGAGGAAAGTAATAACGACCTTGACTACGCTTCCTTCGCAGAAAATCACCGGTTTCAGATTCCTGAAGGCTGCCATTGGAACGATATAAGACAGGTAACTCGAAATGTTGGTCAAGCTCTTCAAAACGCCATGCGTGAAATTGAAAAGGCCAATCCTGAACAACTGTTTGGGATATTTGGAGATGCTTCATGGACGAATAAAGACCGACTAAGTGATGAAACTTTGAACAACTTGGTGGAGCACTTTTCTAAGGAAAAATTAAACCTCCAAAATGTTCCTCAAGATGAATTAGGAAATGCTTACGAATATTTAATTAAGCAATTTGCTGATGACAGTGGGCATACAGCGGCTGAATTCTACACCAATAGAACCGTCGTGAGGTTGATGACCTTATTAATGGATCCTCAACCGGGAGAAAGTGTTTATGATCCGACATGTGGCTCAGGTGGATTATTGTTGAATTGTGCATTGCAATTAAAAGCAGCAGGAAAAGAATATAGAACCCTGAAACTCTACGGTCAGGAAATCAACATGATAACATCATCCATTGCCAGGATGAATATGTTTCTCCACGGCATTGAGGACTTCGAGATTGTTAGGGGTAATACATTGAGCCAGCCAGGGTTATTGGAAAACGATGTATTGAAATCATTCAATGTTATTCTTGCTAATCCCCCTTATAGCATTAAGGCTTGGGATCAAAAAGCCTGGGCAAATGATCCATTTGGCCGCAATTTATGGGGCACCCCACCACAAGGATGTGCAGACTACGCTTTTCAACAGCATATTCAAAAGTCCTTGGATGCTAAAAATGGTCGTTCTGTAGTTCTTTGGCCACATGGTATTCTTTTCCGTGATTCTGAAATAGAGATGCGCAAAAAAATGATAGAAAGCGACGTGGTTGAATGTGTAATTGGTTTAGGACCAAATTTATTCTATAATTCATCGATGGTTTCCTGCCTTCTTATTTGTAGGAATAATAAGCCTAAAAACAGAAAAAATAAAATCATTTTCATTGATGCTGTTGAGGAAGTCCGAAAGGAAAAAACCATGAGTTATATGGATGATATACACATTCAAAAGGTATATAAAGTTTATACAAATTTTTCTGAAATTGAGGGCTTTTCGAAGGTTATTTCTATTGATAATGTTCTATCAAATAATGGAAATTTAAGTATTCAACTGTATGTCGATACTCATTTGCGAAATAAGAAAACAGAGCATAAGGGAAGTATACACGAATTGATATCTGACTGGGAGAAACGATCAATCGAGTTGAAATCTTCAATTTCAAATTTAATAGCTGATTTAAAAAAGTGAATATGAAGGATTTTGCAATTAATAAATTAAAATGGAAAAAAATTAAGCTAGGCGAAATAGCTGAAGATATTTCTGTTCGAGTGGATAATCCTTCTGAATCTGAATTTGAAAGATTTGTTGGACTAGAACACTTCGTTAGTGGCGCCTTGAAAATTAATAATTGGGCAACTACGGATGATTTAGTTTCTTCAACAAAGGCTTTCAAAGCAGGTGATATACTATTTGCGAGACGAAATGCCTATTTAAGAAGAGCATCTTTAGTTGAATTTGACGGTGTTTGCTCAGGAGATGCATTCGTACTTAGGGAAAATCATTCCAAGATTATACCCGGTTTTTTGGCTTTTATAGTAAACTCTGAAAAGCTTTGGGATTATGCTAATGCCAATGCAGCTGGCACAATGAGTAAGCGTGTAAAATGGAGAGATCTTTCAAACTTTGAATTTTTATTGCCTCCTATCGACCAACAAGAAAAGCTTGCGGAATTGCTTTGGGCTGGTGATGATTTAATTCAAAAAAAGTTAAAGGAAATTAACCAACTTCGGTTAACACATTCAATCGTCATTGATAATCTGATATTTGAAAGTGATTTTAAATATATGCCAATAAAAAATATTGCAATCCCTGAATTAAAAGGCTTTGTAGACGGAGATTGGATAGAATCAAAAGATCAGAGTAATTCAGGAATACGCTTAATTCAACTTGCAGACATTGGCGTAAGATCTTTCATAAACAAATCAAGACGCTTTATTTCGGAAGAAACATTAAATAAATTGAAGTGTTTTGAATTATTTGCAGGAGATATATTAATTGCTAGAATGCCTGATCCTATTGGAAGGTCTTGCATACTTCCTGAAATTGATTTTAGGGCAATAACAGCAGTAGATGTTTGTATAATTCGACCAAACTTAAAATTACACAACCCAAAATATTGGGAATATGTTTTTAATACAAGCCGTTGGTTTAACTTAATGAATCAATTTGCATCAGGAACTACAAGAAGCAGAGTTTCAAAAAAGAACTTAGAGATGATTGAAATGCCAACTCCTACGTTGGATGAACAAAACAAATTAGTAAACCAATTAAAGAGTTTCGAAATTGTAAATGGTTTTTCTGATGAAAATTTGAATAAGTTAAAAGTCATCCAATATCAATTAATAAATTCTTTATTTGAGTAGTATCATGTCAGCATTTAATGAGCTAAATAGCGTAGAACATTTTATCATTCGCCAACTAACAGGTGTGAATTTGAATACACAGGGCATTGTGTCTGAGCCATCAACTCAGTATTCAAATTCTTTTTGGAAATATGTGACCTCCGAAGATCTCAATAGAGAAATCTCAGAGGTATTAGTGGAGAGTAATTTGAAAGAGGCCCTGGTTAGGCTCAATCCTGAAATAGCATTAATTCCTGATAGAGCTGAGGAAGTCATACACAAGCTCAGAGCCATACTGCTTACTGTAAATCAAGTTGGATTGGTTCGTGCCAATGAAGATTTTGCGAAATGGCTCAAAGGAGAAATGACCATGCCCTTTGGTAAAGACGGAGCGCATGTATCTATTAGGCTCATTGATTTCGATGATATAAAGAACAATTCATACATCCTCACCAATCAATTTAAAATTCGCACGAGAGAAACAAAGATTCCTGATATTGTTCTTTTGATCAATGGTATTCCTGTTGTTATTGGTGAAGCCAAAACACCTGTTAGGCCAGCTGTTTCATGGTTGGATGGTGCTTTTGATATACACGACATTTATGAGAACACAGTTCCGAATTTATTCGTTCCTTCAATATTAAATTTTGCAACAGATGGAAAAGAGTTTAGATATGGTGCTGTTAGAACTCCATTGGAATTTTGGGCACCATGGAGAATTGAAAGCGAAAAGAATGAATTGGCAACTTTTGCAGGATTGAATGATGTTGGTAGTCAGCTATCCAATTTATTGCATCCTAGAACTCTTTTGGATATCCTCCAAAACTTCACCATTTATTCAACCAATTCGAAAAAGCGAAAAATTAAGGTTGTAACTCGTTACCAACAGTATGAAGGTGCAAATGCAATAATTGAACGAGTAATTGAAGGAAAAGTAAGAAAGGGCTTGATATGGCATTTCCAGGGATCCGGTAAATCATTGCTCATGGTATTTGCCGCACAAAAGTTGCGCAAAATGCAAGATCTAAAAAGCCCAACCGTAATTATTGTAATTGACCGAGTAGATCTTGATACCCAAATTTCAGGAACATTTTCTGCTGCTGATGTGCCGAATTTAGTGAACGCTGACAGCATTAAAGAGCTTCATGACTTACTTGAAAAGGATACCAGGAAGATAATTATCACTATGGTGCACAAGTTTAAGGATGCTTATGCCGATATGAATACCCGAGAGAACATCATCATGATGGTGGATGAGGCGCATAGAACTCAAGAGGGAGACCTCGGACGTAAGATGCGAGCTGCTTTACCAAATGCTTTTTTATTCGGTTTGACAGGTACTCCGGTAAACCGAGCTGATAAAAATACTTTTTGGGCTTTTGGTTCCGAAACTGATGAAGGAGGATATTTAAGTAGATATACTTTTCAAGATAGTATTCGAGATCAACAAACATTACCTCTTCATTTCGAGCCTCGATTACCAAATGTGCACATTGATAAGGAAAGCATGGATATTGCTTTTGCTGAAATGGCAAATGATTTAAGCGAAAGCGATCGCAATCTGCTCAGTCAGAAGGCAGCAAAGATGAGCGTCTTTCTTAAATCACCGGAGCGGGTAAGAACTATTGTCGAGGATATAGTAAAGCATTATCGTGAGCATGTTGAGCCACAAGGATTCAAGGCAATGATTGTCACACCCGACAGAGAAGCCTGTGTTCAGTATAAAGAAGAATTAGATAAACATCTCGCAGCAGAAGCAAGTGCTGTTGTTATTTCTAGTTCTGCAAACGACACATATGAGTTCAAAGAAAAGTGGGCAATTAACAAGGACAAGCAAGAGAAAATAGTTGAGAAATTCAATGATGCGAATTCCGGATTGAATTTTCTCATTGTAACAGCGAAACTACTTACAGGGTTTGATGCACCGATACTTCAAACCATGTACCTTGATAAATCACTTAAAGACCATACACTTCTTCAAGCCATATGTAGAACAAACCGACTATTTCCAAATAAAACCTTTGGACGGATTGTAGATTACTTCGGTGTGTTTGATGATACAGCACAGGCCTTGGCATTTGATGAGGAATCAGTAAAACAAGTTGTAACCAATTTTCAGGAATTAAAAGACCAGCTTCCTTTGCTTGTTGAGAAAACACTAAATCATTTTGCAGGTATTGATAGATCCATTGAGGGATTTGAAGGTTTGAGCCAGGCGCAAGATTGTATTAATACGAATGAGAAAAAAGATGCTTTTGCAAAGGACTATGTAAGTCTCTCTAAAGTATGGGAATCATTAAGTCCGGATGCGGTGTTAAATTCGTTTCAGAAAGATTACAGATGGCTTAGCCAGGTTTATACATCTGTTAGGCCAGCTACAGATGATCATGGCCGTCTCCTTTGGCACGCTCTTGGTGCGCAAACCACAGCATTGATCCATGAGCACATCCATGTTGACGGTATTGTCGATGATATGGAAGAAGTAGTTTTAGATGCAGAGGTCATTGATGATTTAATGAATAAAAAGGACCCAAAAGATATAAAGAAGGTAATCCGAATATTAATAAACCGTTTCAGGGATAAATTAAAAAATCCAGTTTTTAAGGAATTAAGTGAGCGATTAGATGCTTTACGACTTAAATCAGAAAAAGGCCTTATTAGTAGTATTGAATTTATCAAAGAGCTTTGTCAACTCGCAAAAGAAACCTTAGAGGCTGAGCGAGACGTTTACACTCCTGATGAAAGAAAATCTGCAAAAACAGCTTTAACTGAGTTATTCATAGAAATGAAAAATGACAAAACACCAGCAGTTGTAGAAAGGATAGTAAACGATATTGATGAAATTGTAAGAATTGTTCGTTTTGATGGATGGCAGACATCAATTTCTGGTGAAAGAGAAGTTCAAAAATCACTGAGAAAAACATTATTAAAATATCAACTTCATAAAGAAGAAGAATTATTTGAAAAAGCTTATCAGTATATAAAGGAATACTATTAAATATGATAGAAATAGAAAAACATTTGAAGAAGTATGGGTATAATTTAGATTATTCATATAATGATTTTGAATGTTCTATTGCGCTGAAAAATGAATTAGGTGGCGCAGAGTATAAAAAGTTTTGGAAGTCAGTAAAGGAATATGAGTCAACTAAGGGTTATTCTGGTTTAGAGTCTCATATTAGAACTTATTTGGATAAACATCCCAAAGCAATAAAAATATTATTAAGCGGACAAATTGCAATTAGTGTTGAAATTCTAAAAGTGATTATTCAAAACCTTAAAGAGGATTTTTTAACTCAAAAATTTGATAGATACTTAGAGTTAGGTGGTGGTGATGGGTGGGCTTCAGATTACTTGACGAACATGTTTCCCGCAATAAACGAAATTGAGGTTGTGGATATTAATTATGACCAAAATAAAAAAAACCAGAAAGTAATACTCAGAAAAGCACATTATAAAGAATTTCATAGTATTTATAAGTATGATTTCATTTATTCAATCTTGGGTATTGATTTTTTGGAAATCGATGAATTGGTCCAATGTCTAAAAAATAATGTTAATAATAACGGAATTATTTATTTAGGTTTAAGAATTCAACCAAATGAATATACTGCTTTCCAAGAAAAGATGGACTCGTTAGGGTTTAAAGCTTTTAAAAATGGAATAGAGAGAGTATGTGTAAACCTAGATTCAGGGAGACAGGTATTACCTTTATTTAAGTTTCAATTTGTAAAATAGTTTATGCAAACACAGAAATATTCAGTTAATCAACACCAAATATCAACTTTTCTTGCATTTGTAAAAGGCGGACAAATAGCAATTCCTGAAGTACAACGTCCTTTTGTATGGGACAATTCTAAGGTTCGAGATCTAATGGATAGTTTATATAAAGGGTATCCTATTGGTTATGTAATCACTTGGCAAAATCCTAATGTTAGATTAAAAGACGGAAAGCTTTCAGAAGGAAAGAAAATCTTGATTGATGGTCAGCAACGTATAACTGCCCTACGAGCTGCTGTTCTTGGAGAGTATGTTGTAAATAAAGAATATGATAGAGTTCGAATTAAAATTGCATTCAATCCACAAACCGAAGCATTTGAGGTCCAAAACCCTGCAATCATAAAAGATAGATCTTGGATACCAGATATTTCAGATGTGATGAATTCTGGTAGTATTATTCAAGTTGTTAGAAAGTATGCAGAATCTAACCCTGAAAAGGATATTGATTTAATTGAAAGAAACATCAGTAATCTATTGAGTATTCAAAATAAACAAATTGGTACTATAGACCTCGCTCACGATCTTGATATTGAAACCGTAACTGAAATCTTTATTCGTATCAACTCTCAAGGTGTTGTTTTGTCTCAGGCAGATTTTGCTATGAGTAAAATTGCTTCAAATGAAAAGTTGGAAGGTCCAAATCTCAGAAAAGCAATTGATTATTTCTGTCATTTAGCTGTTGCACCTCAATTCTATGAACACATCAGAGATAATGACAAGGAATTTGCTGCGACTGACTATTTCAAAGCGATGACTTGGCTAAAGGATGAGAAAGATGATTTGTATGACCCAAGCTATACCGACATGCTTCGCGTTGCATTCACCTCAGAATTTTCAAGAGGTAGAATGTCGGATCTTGTAAGTTTATTATCTGGTAGAAACTTCGAGACCAGAGATTTTGAAGAAGGCATAGCTGCTGAAACATTTGATAGAATGAAATCTTCTAGCCTTCGGTTTATGAAGGAAGATTATTTCAAGAAGTTCGTAATGATTATCCGTTCAGCAGGATTTATTACTCCAGAACTCATCCGTTCTAAAAATGCCTTGGACTTTGCGTATATCATATACCTGAAACTCAGAGAAGATGGTGTACCTCAAGGTGAAATTGGAAGATTAGTCTCCCGTTGGTTTGTCTTTTCCGTACTTACAGGTAGATATGGCAGTTCGCCTGAAAGTACTTTCGATTACGACATTAAACAAATGGCTAATAAACCATTTAAGGAATATTTAGAAAGTGTTGAACAAGCAGAATTATCTGATTCCTTCTGGAATTTTGGACTAATTCAACGCTTGGATACTTCGGTTGCAAGTAGTCCGGTTTTTCATATTTATCAAGCTGCTCAAGTAAAAGGGCAGGATAAGGGATTCCTCTCCCGCGATATTACTGTTGCTGATATAATACTATATAAAGGAGACATCCATCATATTTTCCCAAAGAACTATTTGAAGACCAATAACAAATCCCGCGGAGATTATAATCAAATTGCCAATTATGTATTGATGCAGCAAGAAATAAATATTGCAATTGGTGCAAAATCCCCCAATGTTTATTTCAAGGAACTTCATGAACAATGTAACGGGGGTAGGATAAAGTATGGAGCAATAGACACGATAAGTGAGTTGTACGATAATTTGAAGACTCATTGTATCCCAGAATCTATATTTGATTCAAGTGTAGAAGGTTATGATACTTTTTTGAGTGAAAGAAGAAAATTAATGTCTGAAAAGATCAAGAAGTATTATAATTCTTTATAGTAATAAAAGATTTCGATGTCTTTCTAAGTAGAGATGATTTTCTTTACTGAGATTTTCTATTTTTTCATTTCCCGATACTCCAATCCTTTTATAAGCATTAACTTCTATACTATCAGATAAAATAATTTTTCCACTATTTTCAAAACTGATTAAGTGTTTGTCAAATAAAGCGTCGTAAGTCGGTGATAAAAGAATTCCGTTGTTCACATCTAGACGTTCTTTATCATTTGATTCAGACCAAGGCACAATGTGGGATGCAATCAGAATATCTAATTTCTGAAACTTTGTTACTGCACACTGATACTCCCATCGATGTATAATACTTTTTCTATACGCTCCTTGCCCTACTCTTGATGTCACAAGTCCTTTTCGTTCTGTTACATTTGGAAGTTTAAATGTACCGTAAACAGGTTCCTCTTCATTAACTATGTTCAAGTCGAGCTGCTCTTTAGCAATTGGCAAGTATGCACCTTTTCTTTTGAAGAAAAATTTGATTGCATCTCTCTGTGCCCCATTTTTATCTACAGCAGGAAAGAAATCAAATTCAAATATTTCTAGCTCTGAAACAAATTCAACATATCCCTTTCCTATTGCTTCGAATAGGAAAACCCTCTTTCCGTTTTGTAAATGATCACGAAGTGCAAGATTACCACGTATAAATTTCATATCACCTTCTTGTCCTTCACCAGTGTAGCTAAATACATTTTCATTTTCCCATCGATCTTGATAACCGTAGCTAGATCCACTGGATCCTGAAAAAATAAAAATATAGGGATATGATCTAGAGGGCGTAATTCCACTTTGCCAATTTCCTCCATACTGCAGATGCAAATCTGCGCGCTTGTAGTGTTGTCCAGGTATGAAGGGAAGTTGATCGTTCATGCTTGTGTAATACTACAATCAAAATAAGCATTAATTTCAAGTCAATGAAAAACATCCTTTACATATTAATTATATTTCTAATTTCAAGAATTGATCTATGAGCATCGAAAATATATTTAAGTCCGCCGGTCTTAAAGAAAAATACGTCTGCAAAGACCCCGACTTCTACTTTTGGGATAAGTCATTTTATCAATCTTATACAGAACCATCCTACTATACATCCCAAGACAAAGAAATGGATGAAGTCTATAGAATGCATCAATCTGTTATGCTTCATTTTGAAACGGGTATAAGATTTGTCATGTTTACTTCAGAAAACTATTTGGGCGATGAAGTTACTTATTCCTTGTGCCGTCCTTTTATCATAACGACAGATGGAAATAGATTAGACCTGGAAGACATCGATTTAGAAAACAAAATCTTCATTACAAGGTTAGGAAGTATACCTTTCGAACAAGTCAATAAAAAATAATGTACGACATCATTGGAGACATCCATGGTCATGCAGCTGAATTGAAATCGCTGCTTACCC
>VFQT010002423.1_pt1 | contig 19222 bp, 16 predicted proteins | sample 3512381 | NCBI WGS metagenome assembly VFQT01 (sample SAMN10412376, study PRJNA504923) | tailings metagenome | isolation source: Relicate 2 Philex TSF3 active mining site | place: Philippines: Tuba, Benguet | collected 2017-08-29
TGGTCATGACCTTTGAAGAAATGATTGAATCCAACTTCATATAAAGAAGCACTGGAAGCAAAACTTGAGATGTGGCCACCGACCGCAATCCCTGGTCTCTGTGCACGGTGAACCATGATGGCTGCGTTCCAGCGCATCCATGCTCGATAGGTACGTTCAACGAGTTCGTCGCCGGGGAACTGCGGCTCATCTTCCGGACTGATTGTGTTGATGTAGTCGGTCGTAGGTACTAGTGGAACATTTAGTTGAAGATCGTGAGAGCGTCTTAGCAGGCTCTGCATTACCTCTCGAGCGCGACCTCTACCTTGGGTCTTTGCAAGAGCATCGAGGGATTCAATCCACTCGGCAGTTTCTTGAGGATCTTGGTCCGGGGTGTTTACCGAGAATGCGTCCTGGTTGTTCAATGACAAGCTAAGCCTCTTTTCGTGGCCATTTTCCGATTGCCCATTTTGTGGGCAGGTAAAGTCTATTCAGCTAGCCACCCTTTCGCTTACCATGGTTAGGAAGACCTAAAGGAGCAGACAATGAGCATTTCAGTCGGTGAAAAAGCCCCAGATTTTGCCCTCAGCAACCAGCACGGGGAGCAATTTCAACTGAGCGACTACCTCGGAAAGCCAGTAGTGCTGGTCTTCTACCCATTCTCTTTCTCAGGCGTCTGCACAGGTGAGCTTTGTGAGCTCAGGGACAATATCAATATCTTCCAAGATGCCAAAGTCGAGCTGGTTGGCATCAGTGTTGACAGCAAATACACTCAGGCGGCTTTTGCAAAGGCTGAGAATTATGACTTCCAGCTGCTTGCTGATTTCTGGCCTCACGGCGAGGTCTGTAAGCAGTACGGGGTGTTTTTGGATGACAAGGGCTTTGCAACCAGAGCTACTTTTGCGATTGATGCAGATGGAGTCGTGGCGGCAAAGTTCGTCACCGCGCCAGGACAGCCCCGCAATCTTGCCGAGTATCGATCAGCCCTAGAGCTGCTATAGCCAGCAGTCTGTAGTAGTATCGCTCCGGGCCTTTAGCTCAGTTGGTAGAGCGCCACGCTTACACCGTGGATGTCATCGGTTCGAGCCCGGTAGGGCCCACTCGAATTTCCTGCAGTTTCTGATCTTTTCTGATTGGCTTTAGCTATGACTCTCAGCAACCTGCTTGCCAGCTTTGAAAAACTCTGGCCTAAGGAATCTGCCGAGGATTGGGATCGACCTGGCCTAATGGTTGGGAATCCCTCACAAGAAATAAACAAAGTCCTGCTAGCCGTCGATGTCACTTCAGAGGTTATCGACCAAGCCATTCAAACGGACTGCCAGTTATTGCTAACGCACCATCCGATGTTGCTGCGAGGCGTGCACGAGCTGGGAGAGCTCACGCTGAAGGGTAACCTAGTTGCAAAGGCAATCAAGTCTGGTCTGGCAATTTTCTCTGCCCACACAAATGCCGACATAGCGCAGGGCGGAGTATCGCAATCCCTGGCGAAAGCCTTGGAATTACGAAACCTTGCACCCTTAGATGCTGTTAGCGGCCACGGCATAGTTGGCGATGTGGACGAGATGAAGTTGATTGACTATGCAAGGAAGATTTCAAGAGCAATTCCAGCAACCGCTCAAGGCATCAGAGTTGCAGGTGATAGCGAAAAACTAATTTCTAGAGTCGGATTAGTTGCTGGAGCAGGCGATAGTTTTCTAGGCATGGCAGGCCTGGCGGGAATTGACCTCTTTATTACAAGTGACCTGCGTCACCATCCTGCCCAAGACTTTATTGAGCAATCAAAACTGACAGACGGGCCAGCGCTGATTGACATCGCCCATTGGGCTGCGGAGTGGGTGTGGCTTGACCAAGCAGCAGCGCAGCTGGCCGGCATTCATCGCGATGTTGAGTTCATAGTTTCTGATCTGCGAACGGATCCTTGGGATTTTGCGGTGATGCAGTGAAAGCAAGTGCGGAACAGCTAGAGCAGCTATGGCAGGTTCAAAAACTAATTTTTGATCAGCGCCGTCTCGTTGCGGAGGCAAAGAAACTCTCATCGGGTGAGAGTCTGACTGCCTTCGAAAAGGAAATTACTGATCTGGCCGAACTTGCCCGCAACCAAGTCATGAAAGTTGAGTCGCTACAAGCTGAAAAAAGAAGGATTGAGTCAGATCTGGAATTGGTTGAAAAGAGAATCCAGACCGATCAGCAGCGGCTTAATGCCTCTAGCAGTAGCAAAGACATCACCGGCATACAACATGAAATTGATGGTCTTGAGCAAAGAAAAAGCATGTTGGAAGACACAGAGCTCGGAATTTTGTCTGAATTGCAAGGGCAAGAAGCGGCTTTATCAGAAATCCAAAACCTAAAATCTTCGGCAGAACAGAAGCTGGCAGGGGAGCGCAGCCAACTCAAATCCACACTTGAGCAGATGAAGTCGGAAAACGAAAAGCTGAATCAGCAAATTTCTTCTCTTCGCACCGCCATGCCAAGCGACCTGCTCGACCTGTTTGATAAAAAGCTTGGCAAAGGAACAGCCGTTGGTCGCCTGGTTAGATCTGCATGTAATGCATGCAATATGAATTTGAATTCAACGGCGATAGCCGACATATCTGCGGTTCCTGCGGACGAGGTTGCCTTCTGTCCTGAATGCGCTGCGATTGTGATTAGAGCATGATTTTTGTCTATGCCGATGGTGCTTCTCGAGGCAACCCAGGGCCAGCAGCCTACGGCGTTCACATTGCCGACGAAGTTGGCAACACAATCGCTGACTTTGGCGAGGCACTTGGTATCGCTACCAACAACCAAGCTGAGTACTCCGCTGTTATTGCTGGGTTGAGATTTCTAAGTCAAACCTCAAACCGCTCTGTAACCATTCGGATGGATTCCAAGTTGGTGGTTGAGCAACTGGCAGGCAAGTGGAAAATCAACAATCCTCAACTTCGTGAACTCGCCGACCAAGCAAAAGAACTACTTAGAGACTTTGATTATCAGCTCGAGTGGATTCCTAGAGAGCAAAATTTCAAGGCAGATGCCAATGCCAATGCAGCGCTAGATAGTGGAAATTTCAGCTCATCAACTCAGTCGACAATGGAGCTCGCATCAGTTCAGCCAAGGTCAATTCGTGCACCTAGGCAGTATCTTGAACCAACCACAATCATTGTGGTGAGGCATGGCCACACCGAGAACACAGAGCGTAATTTAGTTTCTGGCGGCGATGGCACAGATCCAGTGCTATCGAAACTTGGAGAGCAAGAGGCCGCAGGAGCAGCTGCCGAAATTCCAAAACTTGTCGAGCTCTTCGCACTTCCAGAACCTGCGATGGTCTTCCACTCACCGATGGTGAGAACAACCCAAACAGCGCAGGCAATTGCGCAGACGCTTGAGCTGGATATGCAGTCCGATGAGCGACTGCGGGAAATTGGGTTTGGTGAGTGGGAAATGATGGACATGGCAGTTCTTGAAACCGATTCCTTAGAGTTGGTTTCTAAGTGGCGCGGATCACTCACAGTTTCGCCGCCGGCAGGCGAGTCCGTCAATCAAATGAAGGACCGAGTTTGGCAATCACTGTCTGAAATCATTGAAGATTTTCGAGGCAGCTGCGCGGTTATTTCAACCCACATGATGCCAACCAGAGCTATCGCCGCCGCTGCCCTAAGGGGAAGTGACAGTGTCTTTTGGAATCTCAATACCTCGCCCGGCGGAATCAGTGTTTATAGATTCTTTGGCATTGAATACGCTGAGATTTTTGCTCTGAACTATTGCGCACATCTGCAGCAAAAGTAGGCTTATGGTGATGGGTCGGCCAGGCGGTCGCGACATTGTCGAGGAACGTCCGGGCTCCAAAGAGCAAAGTGGTGGGTAACGCCCACCCGGGGTAACCCGAGAGATAGTGCAACAGAAAGTAAACCGCCCGAAAGGGTAAGGGTGAAACGGTGGTGTAAGAGACCACCAGCGATCAGGGCAACCTGGTCGGCTAGGTAAACCTCACTGGGAGCAAGACCAAGCAGAAGGCGCTCGAGGACTGCTCGTCCAATGCCTTCGGGTAGGTTGCTAGAGCAGCTGAGTAATCAGTTGCCGAGATAGATGACCGTCCGCGAAAGCGACAGAACCCGGCGTATCGGTCGACCCATCAAAAATTTCTATTTGCCATTGTTGCAGCACCAATGATTCCTGCTGAGTTCTTTAGCTTGGCTGGAACTATGGGAGTTTTGAGTTTCAAAAGTGGCAAAAACTCTTTATGTGACTTACTTATGCCACCGCCCACAATAAACAAATTTGGGGTGAACAGTCTTTCTAATTCTGAGTAGTACTTCTGCAGTCGCTCAGCCCACTGTTCAAAAGATAGGTTGTCTCTTTCTTTAGCTGCAAACGAAGCTTTAGTCTCATAATCAGCGCCGTCAATTTCTAGATGACCCAGCTCTGAATTGGGAACTAAAACGCCGTTGTGAATAAGGGCGGTACCGATACCGGTACCAAGAGTGGTCATGATGACAAGTCCGCGTCTACCTTTGCCAGCGCCAAAGACACTCTCGGCAAAACCAGCCGCGTCGGCATCATTGAGAATTTCCACTCTGGTGTGGAGGGCTGAGGAGAAGAGAGATTGTGCGTCTAGGTCAATCCAGCGCTTACTGACGTTGGCGGCAGATCTTGTAAAGCCATCTTGAACTACCGCAGGGAAGCAGATACCGATGTTTCTATCGGAGCGATTAGTTAGTTGAGTGACAATTTCACCAACCACATCGGCGATTGCCTCTGGCTCTCCACCGCTAGGAGTTTCCATTTTTAATCGAGAGGAAAGCAGTTCGCCATTCTTGGTATCCACCAGCGCACCCTTGATGCCGGTTCCACCAATGTCGATGCCGATTGCTTTTCTCGCCATTAGGCCTCCGTCAAAATCTCCGGTCCATCCTCAGTGATGAGGATAGTGTGCTCAAACTGTGCAGTTAGGGATTTGTCGGCCGTGGTGACGGTCCAGCCGTCATCCCAGATTTCCCATTCGTGCGTGCCCAAAGTAATCATCGGCTCGATTGTGAAAACCATGCCTGGTTCAATCAGAGTGTTGTATTTAGGTTCGTCATAGTGGGGGATGATCAAGCCGGTATGGAAACTCGTTCCAACCCCGTGCCCCGTGAAGTCGCGAACAACACCGTAACCAAATCTCTTGGCGTAAGTCTCAATGGCCCTTCCAATTATGTTGACTTCTCTGCCGGGCAGTGCGGCTTTTATACCGCGGTGCATGGCCTCATTCGTTCGCTCAATCAGCAGAGTCACCTCCTCAGGGACATCGCCGACTGCCACTGTGCCATTGGTGTCACCATGCACACCATCAATAAATGCACTTATGTCGACGTTAACGATGTCGCCTTCTTCAAGAACAGTTTCATCTGGAATGCCATGACAGATAACCTCGTTCACTGAAGTGCATAGGGACTTCGGAAACCCCCTATACCCAAGGGTTGATGGATACGCGTTCTGCGATAACAAGAACTCATGGCCAATCCGGTCTAGATCATCGGTAGTAACACCAGGCCTTGCGGAGTCCAATACAACCCGTAAGGCTTGCGCGGCAATCCGACTTGCTCTTCTGATTTTCTCAATCGTTTCATAGTCGTACCGGTCACCGCCAACGTGGCTTGCAGGTGCTGGCCTACCTACATACTCAGGTCGAACAATCGAAGCCGGGACTTCGCGCATCGGACCGATCTTTCCCGGCCGAAGCTTTCGATTGGAATCTTTTGGCATCGGCCAAATTGTAATTGCCACTAGGTTGATAGATGTGCAAGAAAAGCGATTCTGGTTCAACACTCGCACTCGTCAGGTGGAGGAAGGCCCAAAGTCTTTAGGGCTGGATCGAATTGGTCCGTTCACATCTCGTGAAGAGGCTTTGCGGGCCGAAGAGATTGTCAGAGAAAAAGGACAAAAGATTCTTGCGGAAGACGAAGAAGATTAGTTGAAGCTTTCTTCCTTGCTTGGAAAATTACCCTTCTTCACATCTGTCGAGTAGGCCTTTGCAGCGCCAAGCAGACTCTCGCGAAGAGAAAGATAGCTTCGAGAAAATGATGGAGACTTTTTTCCAAGACCTGCAAAATCAGTCCAAACCAGAATCTGCGCATCAGTTTCATTGCCAGCACCAATACCAATAGTTGGAATCTTGAGCTCTTGACTGATGCGCCTTGCAAGTTCAGCGGGAACCATTTCCAACACAATTGCGAATGCTCCCGCTTCCTCAATCGCCTTAGCCTCGTCAAAAACGCGATCAGCATCAGTGTCGCGCCCTTGGACCTTGTAACCAGATAGTCCATGGACTGTTTGGGGAGTGAAACCAACGTGCCCCATTACTGGAATGCCGTTCTCAACTAATTTTTTGATTTGATCTAGACGTCTTCCTTCGATCTTTACTCCAGCCACAGAAGTCTGTTTCATAACTTGCAAAGCGTTCTGCAGAGCCTGGTCAGCGCCCAGTTCATAAGAACCAAAGGGCATGTCGAATATGACCAATGCATTCTTTGCGGAGCGTGCTACCGCCCTGCCAAACGGGATCATTTCTTCCAGGGTTACCGGAATGGTTGTCTCGTTGGCTAAAACAGTATTACTGGCGCTATCTCCGACCAGGATTAGTTCAATCCCTGCTTCGTCAAATATTTCCGCAGTTTGCTGGTCATAGGAGGTGAGGCAGGCAAATTTCTTGCCCTGTTCTTTGTATTCACGCAATGTGCGGGTGCGTATCTTCATAGTTTTCCAAATCTGGTGGTAATAGGAACTCTTCTACCACTGCCAAATGCTAGCTGAGTGGTCTTGGTGCCAATCGCTCCTTGACTGCGCTTCCATTCCGCTCGGCGCACCATCTCATCGATTTCCGAGACAATTTGTCTATCAAATCCAACTCCAACAACTTCATCGACCGTCGCTGACTTTTCAATGAGTAATCGAAGGATGTCGTCCAATAGTTGATATTCGGGAAGGCTGTCTTGGTCAACTTGGCCAGGTCTAAGTTCGGCCGATGGCGCTTTGGTAATTGAACTTATTGGAATAACAGCTTTTCCAGCCCTTTCGTTATACCAGCGAGCAAGCCACCAGACATCTGTTTTGAAGACGTCTTTGATTGGTGCAAATCCACCAGCAGCGTCGCCATAAATTGTTGAGTACCCAACAGCTATTTCTGACTTATTGCCGGTGCTGAGTAGAAGCCTGCCCTCTGAGTTTGAGATGCCCATTAATGTGACCATGCGAAGTCGAGCTTGCAGATTCTCTTTTGCTAAATCGCTCAGATCAAGCATTGACTCAAAACTTGAATGCGGTTTTTCAATGGAAATCTCTTTGAATTCACATCCAACTGAATTGGCAAGTTCGCGGGCATCGGCCAGGGAATGCTCGGAAGAATATCTGGAGGGGAGGGCAACGCCTAAAACATTTTTCGCACCGATAGCTTCAGCTGCGATAACACAACTAAGAGCGCTATCGATTCCACCAGAAAGCCCCAGAACAATCTTCTTTTGCCCAGTCTTAGTGCAGTAGTCCCTCAGACCTACTACTAGAACATGAAAAAGTACTTCCGGATCGTCATCCAGAACTTCAACTAGCTCGAGCGACGTTGTGTGCATACCCTCATCAAAAGGAGCGCGGAAAATCTCTTGACCGTCTTTGTCCAATAAGAAGCTATCCCCGTCGAATACCAGCTCATCTTGCCCACCCGATAGGTTCGCGTAGGCAATTGCGAATCCGCGTTGAAAGTTACGGGCTGCGAATCTTCGCTCCGAACGCTTATTGCGTGTGTAGGGTGAACCATTTGGCACTACAAGTAAATTGACTCCCGCTTGCTTGAGGCGTTCCGCTTGAGGAGAGCTGGAATCCCATATGTCTTCGCAAATCGCCACGGCAACTCTTTGACCATTTAGGTCGAAAATCAAATCCTGATTGCCAGGAACGAAATTTCTCCAGTCATCAAAAACGTCGTAGGTAGGAAGTCGCTGTTTGTCGTAGCGCCCAATTACTTGACCGTTTTCAAATACAGTTGCGGAGTTATGTGCAATGGCAAATGCTGATTGCTTTGAGTCTTTCGTCGAAGCTGCACTCACGTGACCAAGGACAACGGTTAGCCCCGGAAATCTCTTCGACTCCGCAACCAAACGGTCTAATGCTTGCTGGGTTTTTTCAATTACGTCTGAGCGATAACTCAGATCACCCAGCGGATATCCACATAAGGCAAGCTCTCCGAAAACAACCAGGTCAACTTTTCCATGGGCTTCTGCCAGCTGGCTGAGTACCTGCTCGGCATTGTGCTCAAAGTCACCCACGACAGGGTTTATCTGACCAAAGCCGATACGGATTTCTTGCACAGCCACTAGCCTAGAGGGAGGTTCAGGAGGCCTAATGGACAAGCAGCAAGAGTTCGTATTGCGCACTATCGAAGAGCGCGGGGTCAAATTCATTCGGCTTTGGTTCACCGATGTGGCAGGAACACTGAAGTCGGTAGCCGTTGCGCCGGCCGAGATTGAAGGCGCTTTTGCTGAGGGTATCGGATTTGATGGTTCTGCAATTGAAGGCCTGGCCAGAACGTCCGAAGCAGACATGCTGGCTATTCCTGATCCAAGTACTTTCCAGATTCTTCCTTGGCGAGGAACAGTAGATCCAGCTGCTCGCATGTTCTGTGATATTGCGACTCCAGATGGAAAGCCTGCTGCCGCTGATCCAAGAAACGTTCTCAAGCGGGCGCTCGACAAGGCGGCTTCGCTTGGTTTTAGCTTCTACGTTCACCCTGAGATCGAGTTTTACCTTCTGAAATCAACTGAACTAGGACCTGATGGCTTGCCACAGCCTGTAGATAATGCGGGTTACTTTGACAATGTCCCTGGCGGTACTGCTCACGACTTTAGAAGAAGAGCTGTCACGATGTTGGAGCAGCTTGGAATTTCAGTTGAATTTAGCCACCACGAGGGCGGTCCAGGACAAAACGAAATTGATCTGCGCTATGCCGATGCACTCTCGATGGCCGACAACGTGATGACCTTTAAGACTGTGATTAAAGAAGTTGCGATTGAGCAAGGCGTTTATGCAACTTTCATGCCCAAGCCATTCACTAATCACCCTGGCAGCGGTATGCACACCCATTTCTCGCTGTTCCAAGGCGATAAGAACGCATTTTTTGATGCTGGTGCGCAGTATCACCTATCAAATACAGCTCGGCAATTCACGGCTGGAATATTGCGCCACGCTCCAGAAATTACTTTGGTCACAAATCAGTTTGTCAACAGCTATAAGCGTCTTTGGGGCGGGGGAGAGGCACCAAGCTACGTCAGCTGGGGCCACAACAACCGCAGTGCGCTAATTCGAATTCCTCTGCACAAACCAGAAAAAGCCCAAAGCACACGCATTGAATACCGTGCGATGGATTCCGCTGCCAACCCATATCTGGCCTATGCACTTCTGCTAGGCGCGGGCCTAAAGGGAATCGAAAATGGCTACGAACTACCTCCAGAAGCAGAGGATGATGTTTGGTCACTAACCGACATGGAGCGTAGAGCACTAGGCAATGAATCGCTTCCTCAGTCGCTAGATCATGCCATCAAGAAACTTGAGTCATCTGAATTGGCTGCTGAGGTATTGGGCGAATCGGTCTTTAGCTATGTACTGGCAAACAAACGAAACGAGTGGGCTGAATACCGCGCTCAGGTAACTCCGTTTGAGATTGAGCAAAACCTGCGAACTCTCTAGATGTCGCGCACCAATCCACTAAGTGAATTAGCCCGGCTGGGCTTTGAAGAGCTATCAGAGAGTATCCCGAAGCTTGACAAGTTGGTGGAGCTTGTTGGTGACTGGGGGCACAGCGCTCTAGATCCGCTGGCCAAGTCCGCATCACCGGACCGCGCACTCGATTCGCTCCTAAAACTTGCAGAAGTTGATTCAAAAACAACAAAGCGGATTGTTTCAAATCCTGATGCAGCACTGCGTCTAATTCGAGTACTCGGCGCATCCGATGCATTAGCGGAGTTCTTGCAGCGCCAGCCAAGCGAGCTAGAGCTCTTCCTAACGAAAGCTATGTTGCCCGTCGACAGCGAAGTTAGTTCTCAAGATCGGTCAAGCCTTCGCATTAGTTACCGCTCCGCCCTGCTTCGAATTGCTGATTTTGATCTATCGGCACCGGACCCGCTTGCTGCCTATGAGAGTGTGGCGCGTGCCCTTTCGAACCTTACCGATGCGGCACTTTCTGCCGCGCTAAAGCTAGCCGCAAAAGAATTAGTGATTGAGGGCCGCGTATCGCAGGAGCAAGTGGAGCAAAGTCAACTTGCCATTATTGCCATGGGAAAAACTGGCGCTCAGGAGCTTAACTACGTCTCGGATGTCGATGTCATTTATGTCAGTGATGCAGAATCACTGGAGACCAGCACCAAACTCGCTACACGACTAGCCGCCTGTCTCTTTGAAGCCGATGCTGAACCAGGGCTGTGGCAGGTAGATGCTAATTTGCGACCGGAGGGTAAAGCTGGTGCTTTGGTGCGAACCTTGGATGCCCATCGTGCTTACTACGAGAAGTGGGCAGAGCCTTGGGAGTTTCAAGCCTTACTCAAGGCAAGATTTGCTGCGGGAAATGCTGATCAGGGAGAGAACTACATTCACCAAATCAAGCCAATGATTTGGACCTACCCAGAGCGAAGTCGGATAGTTGAAAGCACTCGGCATCTTCGCAAGCGTGTAATTGAAAACTTGACCAAGGAAGAGATTCAGCAAGACATCAAGTTGGGTCGAGGAGGCCTTCGAGATGTTGAGTTCACAGCACAGTTGATGCAGCTGGTGCACGGTGTAGGAGATGATTCGCTCAGAGTCCCCAACACCTTGCAGGCCCTTGACCAGTTGAGCTCTGCAGGCCTACTGGCTCGGGAGGACAGGCAAACCCTTAGAACTAATTACCAACTGATGCGCGTTGTTGAGCATCGCATACAGCTACTTCGACTTCGAAGAACTCACTTGATACCAACTGACCACTCAGAACTTCGAAGGATAGCCAGAGGAATCAATGTTGCTTGGTCAGCTGAGGACTTGGAAAGTCGCCTCGAAGAAGCAAGAGGCACCACAGCCTCACTGCACGACTCCGTTTTCTATCGACCTCTTTTGGCTGCCACAGCAACTTTGTCTGCCGGAGAGGTCCAACTAAGCGACGAAGCAATCAACAGTCGCCTGAAAGCACTTGGCTTCAGTGATCCTGCCGGCGCGGTTAGACATATTTCAGCTCTTACCAGTGGAGTTTCCAGGCGAGCAACTATTCAGAAGACTCTTCTACCCGTCTTAATTCGCTGGATGGCAGAGGGAATTGACCCTGATCGTGCGCTAATTAGTTTCCGCAGACTCAGTGAGTCGCTAGGTGAAACACACTGGTTCCTAAAAATGCTTCGCGACTCCTCCGGTGCTGCCGAGCGGCTAATGAGAGTTCTTTCTTCCTCGAGCTTTATTGCCAGACTCCTAGAACACATTCCTGATTCATCGGCCTGGTTTGGAGACCCTTCATCATTGCAACCATCAGTTTCAGAAAAATTATTGTTGGAAATGCGATCAATTATTGAACGCGAGGACGTTGAGACTGCCGCTGAACTAATTCGCCAGATTCGACGCAGGGAAGTGCTTCGTCTAGCAATCGGTGCTGTCTTGGGCGAGCTGGTAATGAACGAAGTTTCTAACGGTCTTACGAATCTGGTTGATAGCTATCTAACTTGCATGCTTGAGCTGGCAAAGAGCCAAGCCGGTGCGGAAATTGACTTTGGAATAGTTGCAATGGGCCGATGGGGAGGAGGCGAACTAGGGTTCGGGTCCGATGCCGATGCCATGTTGGTTTATTCGTCAGAGAGCGAGGGCGCCCAGTCGCTGGCTGAAAGAGTTGCTTCGCAACTAATGCTGCTAAGTAAAGATTCACTGCTTGAGTTTGAACTTGACCTAGATTTGCGACCAGAAGGGAAAAATGGCCCGAGGATCCGCTCATTAGCCAGCTACCAGGCTTACTACGAGAAATGGGCCGACACCTGGGAATTCCAAGCATTACTCAGGGCGAGAATCATCACTGGTAGCGAAGTCCTTCAATCAAGCTTCACCTCTCTCATCGATACTTATCGCTATCCCGCTGAACTTGACGCAAAAAAATTAACTGAGATTCGCCGGATCAAGGCACGAGTCGAGGGAGAGCGCCTGCCCCTGGGAGCAGACCCCACGCGCCACCTAAAACTCGGGCGCGGATCCATCAGTGATGTTGAATGGCTAATTCAGCTCTACCAACTTCGCTATGCAGGATTACATCCGCAACTTCGATCGCTTGGAACCCTAGAGACACTTGATCAGCTAGTAGAACTCAAACTTCTTTCCGCCCCGCAAGCCGAGCAGCTTCGAAGCGGGTGGATGATATCCGCAAGAGCTAGAAGTGCACTCGTTCTAGCTGTTGACAAGCTGGTAGACATTTTGCCAACCGATCGTCGTCAACTTGAAGCAACCGCTCGCATACTGGAATACACACCGGGTTCAGCCTCCAAGCTGGAAGAGGATTATTTGGCAACAACCAGAAGAGCTAGAAAAGTTTTCGAAGAGCTTTTTTAAATGAAAATGGGGCGGCCCAAGCCGCCCCATTTCAATATGTTTTAGACGCCGTAGTAAAGCTCGAACTCGTAAGGGTGAGGACGCTGCGCCATTGGCTTTAGTTCCTTTTCCCGCTTGTAGTCGATCCAGGTTTCAATTAAGTCCTCGGTGAAGACATTGCCCTGCATCAGGTACTCATTGTCCTGCTCTAGGCTCTGCAGAACAGCCTCAAGCGATCCTGGTACCTGAGGAATGTTCTTTGCTTCCTCTGGTGGGAGCTCGTAGAGGTCCTTATCAACTGGAGCGTGTGGTTCGATTCGGTTCTTTACGCCGTCTAGACCAGCCATTAGCATCGCTGCGAATGCAAGGTATGGGTTTCCGGAACTGTCTGGAGCTCTGAACTCAATTCGCTTTGCCTTTGGATTGGATCCAGTCATCGGGATACGAATCGCAGCTGAGCGGTTACCAGCTGAGTAAACCAGGTTCACTGGCGCCTCAAAACCAGGCACTAGGCGGTGGTAAGAGTTGATTGATGGGTTTGTGAATGCAAGCAAGCTTGGTGCGTGCTTTAGAAGTCCACCGATGTACCAGCGAGCGATGTCACTTAGCCCACCATAACCAGTCTCGTCATAGAACAGTGGCTTGCCGTCTTTCCAGAGGGACTGGTGAACGTGCATACCAGAGCCGTTATCGCCAAATAGTGGCTTAGGCATGAAGGTCGCAGTCTTACCAAACTGGTGAGAAACATTCTTGACGATGTATTTGAACTTCAAGATGTCGTCGGCGCTCTTAACCAGGGTGTCAAAGCGGTAGTTGATCTCACACTGACCAGCAGTGCCCACCTCGTGGTGTGAACGCTCAACGTCTAGGCCAGCTGCTTCGAGCTCCAACACAATTGCATCACGGATGTCAGCAAGGTGGTCAACAGGAGGAACAGGGAAGTAGCCACCCTTGAAAGGAGTCTTGTTACCTAGGTTTCCGCCCTCTTCAACTCGCGCAGAGTTCCAAGTTCCCTCAATTGAGTCAACTAAGTGGAAAGCGGTGTTGGACTTTACTTCATAGCGAACCTCATCGAAGATGAAGAATTCGGCCTCTGGGGCGAAGAATGCAGTGTCGGCGATGCCGGTGGACTGCAGATAACGCTCAGCTTTGTGAGCAACCTGACGAGGGTCGCGGTGGTATAGCTCACCATTGCGAGGGTTATAAATGTCGAAATTAATGATCAGAGTCTTCTCAACGCGGAATGGGTCAATCCAGGCAGTTGAGACATCTGGAATCAGCTGCATATCACTTTCGTGAATGGATGCGAATCCACGAATTGATGATGCATCAAACAACTGACCATCAGCGAAGAAGTCTTCGTTGATTTGAGATACGGGAAGATTAAAGTGCTGCTGGACTCCCGGTAGGTCGGTGAAACGAACATCAACGAACTTCACATCGTGTTCCTTGATGTACTTGAGTACTTCGGATGCGTTTTTAAACATAGATTTCTCTCTCTTCGGTGGCCTAGATCCCGGAGGGAACGAGTAAAAACCTAGCGGGGAATTGTTTCAGGAATGTTAACCCTTGCGCTTAGGCGGTCTGACCTTCATGGGGTCGATGCCCTTGGGGATTGGTATAGAAAGCCCGCTCAGGGACTCCAGACGGTTGGCAACCGCGGTCACTTCGGCCCGGCGAAGGCTCTTTTTGAGCTTGTAAATGGTTTTCAGAAGGTTGTAAAGGCGAACTCCTGAGTCATCCAAAGTCACCCTAATTTGGTGGATTGATACCCCAGGCGCAATTCTCTGCACTTTGCGGGCTTCATCCTGCAGCATTTGGGAAACCCTTACTGATTCACCCTCCCCAATCAAGACAACTCCAGGACGTCCAATCATTCGATAGACGGCCTCCCGAGTCTTTGGGCTAATCGCGATCGGAGTCGGGTTTGCTCGCCAAGAGCGACGGATTTGTGAATTCAATACGGCCGACACCGCACCTGGCTGACCCTCAATTTGCTTGTATGCACTGCGTTCGGCGCGCTTGGACATGATGATCATGGCAATCAAGATTCCGCTGGTCACACCAGAGATGGTCCACAGCGTGAATGACCAAGGCTCTCCACCAAAGACGAAGTAGCCCATCGTCAGTCCAGCTGCGACTGCCAGCAAGAATCCAAGCAGGGATACCCAAACACTGGAAGGGTCGTTTTTAGCGGTTATTTTGTAAACCTGCCAAAGCTGCTTCAGCCTGCCAGGTTGTTTCTCTTTCTTAGCCACGCGCCTAGTTTAGTTAGGCAATTGCACTGGCTTGAGCGAAATCGACCTTCTCGGCTAAGTGGCGAAGGTTCTCTGGGATTGGGCGACCCTTCGCAATCATGCTGGTTGCCCATAATCTGCCTGCTCGGTAGCTCGAGCGAACCAGTGGACCTGCTAGAACTCCCAAAAAGCCAATGCCTTCGGCAATCTTTGCTAGCTCAACAAATTCCTCCGGCTTCACCCAGCGCTCGACGGGGTGGTGGCGTGGGCTGGGTCGAAGGTATTGCGTAATAGTCACGATGTCTGTGCCGGCATTGTGGAGATCGTGTAGCGCGGTCACCACTTCTTCAACCTCTTCACCCATGCCAAGAATCAGATTCGACTTGGTTACAAGCCCATAGTTTCGAGCCTGAGTGATGACATCCATCGATCGGTTGTAATCAAAAGCGGGACGGATTCGCTTGAAAATTCTCGGCACTGTTTCTACGTTGTGTGCAAAAACTTCTGGGAGTGCATCAAAGACTTGCCCTAGGTGTTTTGGATTACCTGAAAAATCTGGTACAAGAATCTCGACACCAGTGCCAGGGGACTGCTGGTGAATTTGTCTTATGGTTTCGGCGTATAGCCAAGCACCCTCATCGGGCAAGTCATCTCTAGCAACACCAGTTACGGTCGCGTAGCGAAGTTGCATCTTTGCAACCGACTCACCAACTCTTCTTGGCTCATCTGCATCGAAAGCAGCCGGGCGACCTGTGTCAATCTGACAGAAATCACATCTTCTGGTGCACTGCGATCCACCAATCAGGAATGTCGCTTCGCGATCTTCCCAGCACTCAAAAATGTTTGGGCAGCCTGCCTCTTGGCAAACGGTGTGAAGATCTTGATCTTTTACCAAAGAATGCAGCTGCTTATATTCGGGCCCCATTTTGGCGGTCGTGCGGATCCACTCCGGCTTTCGCTCGATTGGCACAGAGCTATTGCGCACTTCTAGACGAAGTAGCTTGCGCTCTGGTTTAGCCTCTGGCATTTGGTATTTCTCCCATTTTCTGCTCAATCAGGCTAGCTGCATCGAGCGGAGTTATCTCACTAGATGCTAAAACACTCAAGGTGGTGGCCTTGGCATCGGCTATGCCACAGGCAACAATGTGCTCAAAAGGCTCCAGCGAATTACTGCAATTTAGAGCAAAACCGTGCATTGTGACCTTTTCGGAAACCCGAATACCAATAGCAGCAACCTTCTCGGCCCCTCTGGGAGTCTCCACCCAAACCCCGGTTCGGCCCGGAACTCTAATGCCGGCGATCCCGAATTCAGCAATCACGTCTATCAGGGTCTGTTCTAGGTAGCGCACGTAAGCCACAACGTCGATCGGCTTTGGTAGGTGCATGATTGGGTAGCCGACCAGCTGACCTGGCCCATGCCAGGTTATTTTTCCGCCTCGGTTTGTTTCTACAAAATCAGAGCCGTCATCGGGAAGCTCACTCGCCTCGGTTCGTTTTCCGGCGGTGTAGACGCTTTTATGCTCTAGTAACAAAACAGTGTCTTCTCTTTTACCAGCAACAACCTCGGCGTGAACTTGCTGCTGCAAGGCAAACCCTTCCGCGTATGGCAAAAAGTTGGGATTGAATGCAACTCTTTCGAATCTAGGCATGACTAATCTCTAAAGTCAGCCCAAAAAGAATTAGATGCCAAGGTTTGCTTCGAACCTTGCTTCCTCAAGACGCTTCTTCACATCGCTCAGGTAGCGGGCTGCATCAGCACCATCGATGATTCTGTGGTCATAGCTCAGTGCTAGGTAAACCATCGAACGAATTGCGATTGCTTCATTACCATCAGCGTCCAAAACAACTGCTGGTCGCTTTGTCACGATTCCAGTTCCAAGAATTGCTGATTGTGGCAAGAAGACAACCGGGGTATCAAATAGTGCTCCGCGAGAACCAGTGTTTGTGACGGTGAATGTTCCACCCGACAGCTCATCTGGCTTCAATTGGTTGTTTCGGGTTCTATTCGCAAGATCAGCAATTGCAGTAGCCAGCTGCGCGATAGAAAGACTTGCAGTGTCGCGAATGACTGGCGTTAGTAGACCTCGATCTGTATCTACGGCGAAGGAAATGTTTTCACCATCGTGGTAAATAATCTGATCACCCTCAGCAGAAGAGTTGATCTTCGGATGCGCTCTCAGCGTCTCGGCGGCAGCGAGAGTGAAGAATGGCATGAAGCTGAGCTTGTTACCAGTCTTTGCCAAGAAGTCATTCTTGATTCGATCGCGAAGTTGGGCAATACCCGTCACGTCAACCTCAACGACCGAAGTGAGCTGTGCAGTTTGCTGCATTGAAGCAACAGCTCGCTCAGCCAAAACCTTACGCAGACGAGACATTGATTCTCTGGTTCCACGTAGCGCACTTGACGCTACAGGAGCAGCTGAAACAGGTGCCTTACCGCTTCCGGCAGCCAGCACATCTTCTTTACGGATACGTCCACCAACACCGGTGCCGCGAACGGATGACAAGTTCACACCCATTTCGGATGCCAACTTGCGAACTATTGGAGTTACGTAGTTCGGGTCCGACTCATTGGACGCAGTAGCTGCTGGTGCCGGGGGAGTGACTACAGGAGCAGCTACCACCGGTGCAGGCGCAGCCTGAACAGGTGCAGGAATCACCGGTGTTGAAACAGGCGCTGCTGGAATTGGAGCCGGAATTACAGGTGCAGCAACAGGCGGAGCCGGTGGTGCCACCGGAGCAGCGACTGGAGCTGCAGGAGCGGCAGGAGCCGCTGGTGCAGCAGCACCATCGCCGACAACGGCAAGCACTGCACCAACTGCAACAGTCTCATCTTCCTTCACCATGATCTGCTGGACTACACCAGCAACCGGGCTTGGAATCTCGGTGTCAACCTTGTCGGTTGAAATCTCAACCAGTGGTTCATCGACAGCAACGGTGTCGCCAACCTTCTTGAGCCAGCGGGTAACAGTTCCCTCGGTTACGGATTCACCCAGTGCTGGGAGAACTACATCTGCCATCTTCTTTACCTGTCTTTATGCGTGTGCGTGAAGGGGTTTTCCAGCGAGTGCAAGGTGTGCCTCGCCAATTGCTTCGTTCATGGTTGGGTGTGCGTGAACTAATGGTGCTACGTCTTCTGGGTAAGCCTCCCAGTTAACGATTAGCTGAGCTTCACCAATTTGTTCGCCCGCTCTAGATCCGATCATGTGGAAACCGACTACTGGACCGTTGTTCTTTCGAATCAACTTGATCACACCAGCAGTTCCCAAGATATTGCTCTTGCCATTTCCAGCCAAGTTGTATTCATAAATGGAAACATCGTTGCCGTATTTCTCTTTGGCCTGTGCTTCGGTCAGACCAATCGAAGCGATTTCCGGCTCACAGTAAGTGACTCGTGGAATTCCCATTTCGTCAACCTTCTTGGGCTTGAGACCTGCGATCTCCTCTGCAACGAAAATTCCCTGCATAAATCCGCGGTGTGCAAGCTGCAAGCCTGGCACGATGTCACCAACGGCATAAACGCCAGGCAGGTTGGTCTGGAGGCGATCGTTAGTTAGAACCCAGCCGCGATCCATTTGGATGCCTTGCTGTTCAAAACCAAATCCAGTTGCATTTGGACCGCGGCCGACTGCCACAAGGAGAATGTCAGCTGAGACTTTCTCTCCGCTTTCAAGCTCAACCTCGACCGAGGTCGGGGTTTGTGTAACGGTCTTGAACTTGCTGCCAAGCTTGGTTTCAATTCCACGCTTTCTATAAGCACGCTCAAGAGCCTTGCTGATTGCTGGATCTTCATTTGGAACAAGACGGTCTAGTCCTTCAACGATTACAACTTCAGCTCCAAAGCTGCGCCAAATGGATGCGAACTCAACACCAATTACACCGCCGCCCAACACTGCGACTCTTCTTGGGACGAAGTCCATGAGCAGTGCTTGATCGGAGGTAATGACTCTGCCGCCAATTTCAATTCCAAGAGTTTTGGTTACAGATCCGGTGGCAAGTAGAACATTCTTTCCGGTGTAGTTGTCAGCTCCAACCGAAACTGTCTTTGGTCCAGTTAGCTTGCCTTCTCCAGTTACGTAAGTAATTGACTTTCCGCCAACTAGTCCGGTTAGTCCCTTGTAAAGCTTGTCGATGATGGAGTCTCGATACTTATTTACTGCAGTCATATCGATGCCCTGCAAAGTTGCTTGAATTCCGTAGTTAGCGGCCTCGCGAGTGGTGTCAGCTACTTCAGCTGAGTGAAGCAGAGCCTTGGTCGGGATGCATCCGCGGTGGAGGCAGGTGCCACCCAGTTTGTCTTTTTCTATAAGTGCAACGCTCATGCCAAGCTGTGCAGCGCGGAGGGCGGCTGAGTAACCGCCAGAACCTGCTCCAAGGATTACTAGGTCAAAATTGTGTTCGGCCACATCGGCTCCATCTTGTTGAAACAGCTATGAAGTCTACTACCTGCTAGTTAGCGAGATTTTTAGCCA
>VFQT010002424.1_pt1 | contig 19215 bp, 19 predicted proteins | sample 3512381 | NCBI WGS metagenome assembly VFQT01 (sample SAMN10412376, study PRJNA504923) | tailings metagenome | isolation source: Relicate 2 Philex TSF3 active mining site | place: Philippines: Tuba, Benguet | collected 2017-08-29
CGAGACAAAGCTGCAGGCGCAATCTTGCAGCTTGAGACGTCGTGACTGCTTTCCAGCTCAAACTCCGCTCTTAGGACGTTGTCGGTGAGAACAGTGTGGATTTTGTAGGGGACGGCTGCGATCAGGGCCACGAGGAATGCGGATGCGGAGGTCCTGCCAGTCTTCTTGACCAACTGTACAAACGCGAACTTGCTGGTGCGATCAATGGCAACATAGAGATATAGCTTGCCTTCAGCAGTCTGAACCTCGGCAATGTCGATGTGGAAATAGCCGATTGGGTAGGTCTTGAACGTCTTCTTGTCGGCTTTACCGCTCTGCACCTCGGGCAACCTCGAGATACCGTGGCGATGCAGGCAGCGATGCAATGAAGACCGTGTGAGATGCGGGATCGTTGGTTGCAGCGAGTAGAGGCAGTCGTCGAGGGGTAACAGTGTGTGACGCCGAAAAGCGACGATAACCGCCTCCTCCTCGATCGACAGCACGCTCGAAACCGGTGCTTTCGGGCCCTTTGGCATATCCGCCACCGAAGTCCGTTTCCTCCATTTGGCAACGGTCTTCTGGTTGATCCCATAGCGCTTGGAAAGTGCTCTCAGGCTCTCTTGACTATTCTGTATTGCTCGACGGACCGCCTCAGTCGTTGTGACGCTCCCATGAAGAACCTGGCCCATAGTGCCTCCTTCCATGCTGGCGAAAATATTGCACCATCAAACCCTGGGATCAAACACCTAGTCCTTCCAACCGATCCGACACATCTTTGCCTTTTTCTCGCTGGCAAGACGGAAGCAACTGCAAGAATGTGACCGGAGGATTGGCGCCGTCGTCTTTCAGCCCATTGAACTTCCACGTGAAGGCCGCTCCGGTGTCGCCGACTGCCCGGAGGCCTCGGTCACTAGTCTACGGGACGTCACCGCAAGACAATTCTTCCACCTTAACCATTGCCAGAACACGCAAAACTGGCAAACTTGCCGGGCCTAGTCCTGCTGGGCACGGGCACCAACAAGAACCCAGTTAGAATGTGGAGGAAGCGATGAAGATCACAAGGCGCCTGGCCCTAGGCCTCGCCGCACTCGCCATGGGAGCCACGATGAACGTGTCGGCCCACGCGGCGGACCCGCTCAAGGTCGCCGCCTATCCGGCGAACCCACCGTGGGAGAACAAGACCGAGTCCGGCGTCTTCGAAGGTTTCGAAGTCGACATCGTCAACGAGATTGCCACTCGCATGGGGACAACTGCAAACATCGAAGGAATGGACTTCAAAGCACTGTTCGTAGCGTCCGCCTCGGGCCGCGTCGACATGGTCATCTCGTCCCTCACCATTACGGATGAGCGCCTCCAGAGCCAGTCATTCACACAACCCTACTTCCAGGGCGCGCTCGGCGTGGGTGTGAAGGAGGACTCGGGTATCACCTCGGTAGAGGGCCTGAAGGGCAAGATCATCGGCACCGTCGCCACCTCCTTCCCGGAGAAATGGCTCAACGAACGCAAGGCCGAGATCGGTTTCGTCGAAAACAAGAGCTATGACACCACCGCCAATATGCTCACAGACCTGCAGAACGGGCGCATTGACGCGGTGGTGAACGACGTTGTCGGTCTGCGCTATGCCTTCGGTCAAATGGAGGGACTGAAGGTAGGCGCAGAAGTCATCACAGGCGAGAAGTTTGCAATCATGATGCCCAAGGGCTCCGACAAGCTCGCGAAGGTCAACGACATCATCTCTGAGATGAAGAAGGACGGCACGCTTGCAAAGATCTACGAGAAGTGGATGGGCGTTCCTCCCGCCGCTGGCGGCTATGCCGTCACCCCAATGCCAGTGCCGACGTCGGCCAATTGACTTGGTGGGCACGGGAGTGGGCATTGCCCACCTCCCGCTGCCTGTGGGCACATGGGGCCGGATACCTCATCTGAGGAGCCCGGCAAGGAATGAACATGAACGCAGTCGATATCTTCTTCAACCCGGAGATTGCCGCGCGCGCTTTCCCCATATTGATGCGCGGCCTGGGCATGACACTGCTACTCGGGCTCACCGCGATCGTCTTCGGCTCGCTGCTAGGCCTTCTGATCGCGCTGGTGCGGCTCTACGCTCCAATGCCCTTCCGCCTTCTGGCTGCTGGCTATACCGACGTGATGCGCGCACTCCCCGTGCTCGTGGTGCTCATACTGATCTATTACGCGCTGCCCTTCGCCGGCATCGTGTTCTCCTCCTTCGCTGCCGCTGCCGTAGCCCTCTCCTTGGTGCTCGGCGCCTATTCGGCCGAGGTGATGCGTGCGGGTATCCAGTCCGTGCCGCATGGCCAGTTCGAGGCGGCGTCATCGCTGGGCCTCGGCTTCTACCGCTCGATGCAAAAGGTCGTGCTGCCACAGGCAATACGCCTGGTCATTCCGCCGCAGGCCTCGAACTGCGTTTCGATAATCAAGGACACATCGCTCGCGTCCGTCGTCGCAATGTCGGACCTGTTGAAACAGGCCACGGATTCTCAGGCACTCTTCGCCAACCCTACGCCACTGATGGTGGCGGCCCTCATCTATCTCGCCATCCTGTGGCCGCTCGTCCGCCTCACCGGCTGGCTCGAGCAACATCTGCAGCGCGCTTATCAGAGGTAACAGAGTGACAGCTTACTTCCTGTATCACTCCATTGGGCAATACCCGGAGAAACACGCTGGCATCCTGCGCATCATGGCAGAGTTTGCCTCCATGTGGACGTCGCCGAATGATCAGCAATGGGGCTATCTGCTGGGCCAGCGCGCCCGCTTCATTGAACGCTGGCAAGCGCTTATCGACGCTGTCGAGAATTCCGTCACCACCTGCGAGAACGTCACGCAAGGTGTGCACATGCTTGTCACGTCGCTGGGGGCAGAGGTTCTGCGCAGCAAGCGGATCCTCGTCGCCGCGGACTGCTTCCCATCCAATTATTTCTTGCTCACCAAGCTGCAGGAGCGTTTCGGCTTCACGCTGGACACGGTGGCTGCGCGGCAGGGCGCCTCCTGGGTCGAGACTGAGGATTTCGTCAAGCAGTGGGGGCACGACGTGGCGTTAGCCCTCATTACCTGGGTCTCGTCTACATCTTCCCACCGCGTTGATCTTGAGGCACTGATCGCCCACGGCAAGGCAATGGGCAGCATCATTGGCGTTGACATTACTCAGGCCGTGGGGCTGCTGCCCTTCTCAGTCAGGTCACTAGGTATCGACTTCGCCGTCTCCACAAGCCTCAAGTGGATGTGCGGCACACCGGGGGCAGGAGTACTTTACGTCGAGCCAGAGCTGACCAGACGCTGCCAGCCAGAACTCCGCGGATGGTTCAGCCAACCCAATCCCTTCAACTGGGCACTGGACTGCTTCGAATACGCACCAGACATTCGCCGCTTCAACAATGGCACGCCAGCATGCATGCCAGCCATCACCTCACTCCCCGCCATGGACTGGCATGCGGCACAAGACCATGCGGCGATCCTGGCGCAGAACCGCCGCCACACCGAGTGGATTATGACAGAGGCCGAGAACCTCGGGCTAGACCTCGTCACACCGCGGGCAGAGATGCGCCGCGGTGGTTCCGTCATGTGCCGCATGCCCGACGGTGATGCGTCGTCCGTCGTCGCGTCACTGCGCGCACAGGGAATTTATGCGGACTCGCGCGGCGCGGTCCTGCGCCTCTCGCCCGGTGTTATCACCACTGACGCGGATATCGAAACCCTCATGGCTGCGCTCGCCGCGCAGATGCGGAACTGAAAATGGGGGGTGAGCTATCCATTGCAATCGAAATTCAGAACCTCGACAAGTGGTTCGGTAAACTGCATGTGCTGCGCGCCATCAATCTACGCGTCGCCGCGGGTGAACGCATCGTACTGTGCGGTCCGTCCGGCTCAGGCAAGTCAACGCTGATCCGCTGCATAAATGGGCTGGAGGAATATCAGTCCGGTGCAGTCGTGGTCGACGGCAAGCGGGTGCAGAAGAGGTCAAAGACCATCAGTACCATCCGTTCGGAGGTCGGAATGCTGTTCCAGCACTTCAACCTCTTTCCTCACCTTACCGTCCTGGAAAACTGTACTCTCGCACCCATCTATGTCCGCGGTCTGAAGCCGAAGGATGCAGAAGATCTCGCGATGCACTTCCTTGCCAAGGTGAAAATCCCCGAAAAGGCGCTAAAGTATCCGGCCCAACTCTCGGGAGGCCAGCAGCAACGCGTCGCCATCGCCCGTTCACTCTGCATGCGGCCACGCATCATGCTCTTCGATGAACCCACCTCTGCCTTGGACCCCGAGATGATCAAGGAGGTGTTGGATACGATGATTGCCTTGGCCACCGAAGGCATGACTATGGTCTGCGTCACCCACGAAATGGGCTTCGCCCGCAAGGTTGCGGACAGCGTCATCTTCATGGACCACGGCGAAATCGTCGAGCGGGCTCCGCCGGCAGAGTTCTTCACCAGGCCCAGCTCAGCCCGCGCGCAGCATTTTTTGAGCCAGCTCTTGCGGCACTAAGGGTTTTGCCGAGGATCGGCCCGCCACAAAGACTGGCCGGGGGGTATGTCGGTTAAGGCAGCCGAATACGGTCTCGAACTCGATCCGCCCAGGCTCGAACTCGCGCCCGCGCTCATCATCCGTCAATTGCCCGCAGGTCTGCCGCCGCCGCAGTCCTTCCATCTGGAGGAGGCAGCACAGTTACAGGGCTGATGCCTCGCTACCGCGAGACCGCAGGATGATCCGACCGTGCCGATAGCCGCCATGATCCGGGAACTGCGCACGGAAGTGCTACCCTGCGTTCAGGCCTCCGAACGCGCGGTCCCGTCCTAATGAGGCCGCAAGCGGTCCCAAGGAGCGTTGTACAACGGCCGCAACAATTGCCGGCAACGTCCTCCACACCAACGAGGCCGTAACCTGGACACCTCCGGAAACTAGCGGCGCATTGAGTTTTGTGATTCCCTGATTGGCATCGAGGACGCGCAGGCCAAGGCCGATATCATATGAGGCACGTCGGAACAGTCGATGACGGCGTTTCTGGAAACCTATCTGGCTGATCATGCACTGGTCCTTCGACTATCTTCAGCGCAGTGGCGATGGCGATCCCGATGAGCGCAACTGGCTGCGCGACGAGACGGGCGGCTCTGTCTATCTCCGGCTCAGCACCAATCCCGTCACCCAGCCCCCGCGCCGCGATGACGCCGCGTTCCGGCAAGGCGTCATCGATGGTGGATACTGGCTGCGCAAGCCAGGTCCCGGCTGTGAGGTGGTCATCGCATATCAGGGCGTCATTGCTCCGGAAGCGATCGTTGCCGCCGGTCTGATCGCGGATGCCAGACGCGATGTCGGGGTTCTGGCCGTGACCTCCGCCGACCGGCTGAATGCCGGGTGGACAGCGGCGCAACGGGCCCGCGCCCGGGGCCAGCACAATGCAGTCTCGACAGTCGAACGCCTACTTGCGGAGCTGCCACGGAATTGCAGCCTCGTGACCGTGATCGATGGCCATCCGGCGACACTTGCCTGGCTTGGCGGTGTTCACGGCCACAGGACCATTCCACTGGGTGTGGAGCATTTCGGGCAGACCGGCACGATCGGGGATCTCTACCGGCACTTCGGCATCTCGGCCGCCTGTATCGCTCAGAAGGCCGGCAGCCTCACTGCCGGCCGGCCGGTGGTTGCCATGTCAGCCTGACCCGCTATCCTGTCACACAAAATTTGGTATGATAGGTTATATGGTATGACCAATGCATTGACAGCTCCAAAACGGCTTGTTAGCTTTTTCCGGAGGGCTGATTTTGCCATAGAGATCGGCTCCAAGTAAAAAAATCGGGAGGAAATACATGAAGTTATTCAAGAGCAACCTGATCCTGGCGGCGATAGTTGCCGCAGCGGCATCAACCTCGGCGCTTGCCGCCGACAAGATCGTCATTGGCTATTCGGCCCCGGCGCTGCTGGGTGGCCAGGGACAGATCCAGGCCGGCCTGCTGAATGGCGCAAAGGCCAAGGGCTGGGAGGTCGTCACCCTGACGTCCGGCGGTGACGCCCAGAAGCAGCTCAACGACATCAACGACCTGATTGCCCAGAAGGTGGCGGCGATCGTTGCGGTTCCCGATGACAGCGCCGGCATCTGCCAGGCGGTGGCGGCGGCCAAGGAAGCCAAGATCCCCTTCTACACCATCGACCGCGCCCCGTCGGGCTGTGAAGTCGACATGGTCGTGCTGTCGGACAACTACCTTGCTGGCAAGCAGGCTGGCGAGGCCATGGTGGCCTTCCTCATGGCGCGGAATGGGTCGGTTAAGGGCAAGGTTCTCGAAATCACCGGCAACCTCGCCCAGAACGTCGCGCAGCTGCGCGGCGCCGGTTTCAACGACGTCATGAAGCAGCATCCCGAAGTCGAAGTCATCTCCAAGGTGGGCGACTGGGACGCATCGAAGGGCGTCGACATCGTGCGTGACGTGGTCTCGGCCCAGGCCGATCTCGACGGCATCTACATGCACTCGGACTGCGTCTATTCCACCGGCACGGTCCAGACGCTCAAGGAGCTCGGCAAGGATGCCCAGTCCGGCAAGGACGGCCATATCTTCCTGGCCAGCGTCGATGCCTGCCTCGCCGCGCTCGAACTCATGCGCGAGAGCAGATTTGACCATGCGTCCAATCAGCCAATTCCGGACTTCGGCGTCCTGGCGGCTGACTACATCGAGAAGAAGCTGAAGGGCGAGGAAATCGCTCCCGGCGAAGTGAAGCAGGATGGCGCCCTCTGGTCTCCCGCCCGCGTCGAGAAGGCTGATGCCGGCATGCAGCTCTTCCTCTCCACCACGCCCGTCAATTCCTCCAACATGAATGACGAGCGCCTGTGGGGCAACATCGAGAAGAAGAACGGCGGCTAATCCGCCTGACTTCAGAATCACGGCGGGGTGCGACGGTCTTCCTCACCGCGCCCCGCAGCCTTCGGGCCAATGCAAGATCCCAGTGGAGAATGGTGATGGACAGCGCCCCAGAGACGCCTGTCGTCGAAATGCTGGACATCGTGAAGGTCTTTCCGGGCGTGCGTGCGCTGGACAATGTCTCCTTCATGGTCCGCCGCGGACAGATTCACGCCCTGCTCGGCAAGAACGGTGCGGGCAAATCCACGCTCATGCATGTGCTGACCGGGCTCTATGCGCCCGACTCCGGAACGATCCGCATCCGTGGCACCGTTCATGAAAATTTCAATACTGCACGCGCCAAGCAGGCCGGCATCTCGCTCGTCTCGCAGCATGCCAAATATATTCCAGGCCTGAGCATAGCCGAGAACGTCTATTGCGGCATGCTGCCGATGAAGGCCGGTGGCTTTGTCGACTGGAAGAAGATGAACCGCGACGCGCATGAGAAGCTGTCGCGCTTCGGCCTCGATCTCGACGTCACGCGGCTCATGGAAGACACCACCGTCGCCGAGCGTCAGATGATCGAAATCGCCCGCGCTCTGTTTGCCGACGCCAGCGTCATCATTCTCGACGAGCCCACCGCGCCGCTGCCCAAGCATGATGTGGCCAAGCTCTTCGAATTCGTCCGCCGCCAGCGCGAACGTGGTGCATCCTTCATCTACATCTCGCACTATCTCGAGGAAATCTTCGAGGTCGCCGACCATGTGACCGTGATGCGCAACGGCGCAGTCACCGGTACATCGGCCGTCAGGGACATCAACCAGCAGGAACTGATCCGCCTCATCAGCGGCGCCAATGTCGAACGCTACCGCAGGGCGGGCGGCAACATCGGGAAGCCGGTTCTGGAAATCAGCAAGCTGGCGCGGCCCGGCATCTATTCCGGCATCGACCTGACGCTCCATGCCGGCGAGGTGGTCGGCATCACAGGCCTGGAAGGCAGCGGACCCGGCGAACTGGCGCGCGGCCTCTTCGGCCTGGAGCCACTCGGCGAGGGCGACATCCGGCTGCAGGGCAAGGCCTACAGCGCCGCCAGCCCCATCGAGGCGCTGGCGCAGGGGCTCGCCTATCTTCCCCGCGACCGCCACGGCCTCGGCATTGTCGCGATCCGCAGCGTGCGCGACAACATCTCGCTTTCGGTATTGAAGCGGCTGCAGAGCCTCATGGGCCTTCTCGACGGAGGCAAGGAACGCAAACTCGCCGAAGACTACATCGAGGCGCTTGGCATCAAGACACCCTCGATCAATACGGCGGTCGAAAATCTCAGCGGCGGCAATCAGCAGAAAGTTGTGGTGGCCAAGCTTGCCGCTACGGAACCAAGGGTTCTGGTTCTCGACGAGCCGACCCAGGGCGTTGACGTACAGGCGAAGGTCGATCTCCTGCGGATCGTCGACCAGTTGAGCCAGCGTGGAGTGGCCGTTGCCGTCGTTTCTGATGAATTGAACGAGCTGATGGACATCTGCGACAGGATCGTCGTGTTCTACAGGGGCAGGATCATCCGCGAGTTCCGGAAAGGCCAGGACACAATCACCATGGCGCGGCTTCTGGCTGCGATCGAAGGCGAGATGGGGGAGAAAGCCGATGCAACTGTCTAAGCATGTTCCAGCGTTACTTGATCATCTGATCTGGGTGATCCTTATCGCCGTGTTCATATTCTTCATGACCCAGTCGCCGGTGTTCCTGTCATCGACAAACATCACCAACATCCTGTCTGCGGCGGCGATCCTCGGCATTCTCGTCGTCGGCCAGACATTCGTGCTGATCACGGGGAATTTCGATCTCTCCACGGAATCGACACTCGGACTGGCCGGCCTCGTCGGCATGTTCCTCATCGTCCCGGCCACCGCGCCCTACTGGGGCGGCGGCATCATGCTCAACCCCTACATCTCCATCGTGGTGCTGCTGCTGATGGGCGCCATCGTCGGCTATATCGTCGGCGCTCTGATCACCATCGGCAAGATGAATAACTTCATCGTCACGCTGGCAATGTTACTGATCCTGCGCGGCCTGATCATGGCCTTCACAAAGGGAACGCCGATCAGCGGCCTTGGCTTTGAACCGGCCGAAACCTATTTCTGGCTCGGTCACAAGGCGCTCCTGGATATTCCCGGCGTGATCAAGATCCCAGTGGCGGTGGTTGCGACCGCTGCGGTCTTCTTGATCGGCCACATCATCCTCAACCACCGCCGGTTCGGCCGCGAACTCTATGCCATCGGCGGCAACCGGCAGGCTGCGATTGCGTCAGGCATCGACGCCGATGCCCGCGTCCGCCAGGTCTATGTTCTCTCGGGTCTTCTCGCGGCATTGGGCGGCTGGATGCTGGCCGGGCGCGTGGGGTCGATCCAGGCCAATCTGGGCGAAGGCTACATCTTCACCGTCATGGCCGCGGCGGTGATTGGCGGCATCAGCTTGCAGGGGGGGCGCGGCACGATGCTGGGCGCACTGGGTGGCGTGCTGCTCCTGTCCACCATCGACCGCGGCCTGAACCTGATGAACGTCAATGTATTCTGGGTGAAGGTCATCCAGGGCCTCATCATCATGCTGGCGATGCTCATCGACGCGCAGCGCGTCCGCTTCCGGTCCTTCGAGAAGGTCAGCCAGGACCCGGCGGTCGGGCAGCCCGCGGCCTCAAACTGACTGGAGCGGCGGCGCCTAAGCCGGGATCACCGCGGCATGACCGGGAAGACAGCAACAGAAAACCAGCGCGCCGTGAGGCCAGCCCAGCAACAGACCGGAGATGACAGCCAGATGCTATTCACGAGCATCAAGCGGCGGAAGGTCCATCAGGACGTCGCCGAGCAGATCGAGAATCAGATTCTCTCGGGCCTGCTGCCGGAGGGAGCGAGCCTGCCGTCCGAGCGGAGCCTCATGGAGGCTTTCAACGTCGGGCGTCCGGCAATCCGCGAGGCCCTCCTGCTTCTGCAGAGAAGCGGCTTCATCAGGATTACGAATGGGGGCCGGACGGTCGTCACCCGGCCGACGACGGCCAACCTTCTGGAGCAGCTTTCAGGCTCGGCGCGATATCTGCTGTCATCGGAGGGTGGCGAGAAGGCCTTTCAGGATGCCCGCCGGATCTTTGAATCCGCGATCGCACGAAACGCCGCCGAGCTTGCAACTGACAAGGACATTGCGCGGCTTGGTGAGTATCTGAGGATCAATCGCGAGGCTCTGGGCGACATGGACGCCTTCGAGCGATCCGATATTGCCTTTCATCTGGCCCTGGCGGAGATCGGCGGCAATCCGGTGTTTTCGGCCCTTCATGCGGCGATTGCCGAATGGCTGGCCCTTCAACGGCATATCTCCCTGCGTGTTCCCGGCGTCGCCCTCAGCGCCTATCGCAGCCATGAGGAGATCCACGAAGCCGTAGCCGCGAGAAATCCCGAGGGCGCATGGCACGCTATGGACCGCCACCTGAGACAGGTCGCCCAGCAGTTTGAAGAGGGCAAGGGCAGGCCAGCATGAGCCCGCCCTTTGTGATCCTCGTCGAGATGAATGTCCGTTCTGCCGAGCTGATGCCGGAGTTCCGGCGCCTCATGGATGACAATGCCAGGCTGTCCGTCAAGAACGAGGCCGGATGCCGGCGATTTGACGTGGTTGTGCCCGACGACAGCGGCACACAGATCCTTCTCTACGAAATCTATGATGATGAAGCGGCTTTCGCTGCACATCTAAAGACCGAGCATTTTCTTACCTTCCATGCGGCCTCCCACCACCTTCTGGAGAGCAGGCGCATCCGGCGGGGCGCGCTGGTCTGTGAAGCATCCGCCGCGACATGAGCACAAAGGATCGTCAAATGAAGCAGTCCTCCCTGAAGAAAATGACCCAGACCCGTGCGCCGAAGTTCGGCCACTATGTGGGCGAGTTCGCAACCCCGGGCATCGGGCATATCTTGGCTTCGGCACGATGCGATTTCGTGTTCTTCGACATGGAGCATTCGGGCCTCAGCCTAGAGACGCTCAAGAGCACAGTCCGATACTTCGAAGCCGGGGGCGTTTCGGTCCTCGTGAGATCGCCCTGCAAGGATTACGACATGATCGCCCGCATCGCCGATGCCGGCGCCGAAGGCATCATGGCTCCGATGGTCAAGGATGCCGCCGAGGCTGAAATGGTGGTGCGGCATCTCAAATATCCGCCGGCCGGCAAGCGGGGCGTGGCGCTCGGCATCGCCCATGACAACTATTTCTCGGGCGATATTCCCGTTGACGAGCGGTTGCGGCTGTCCAATGAGCGGATGACCTTCTTCGCCCTCATCGAGACACGCGAGGGCGCGGAGAACGCCGATGAAATCGCCCAGACACCGGGAGTCGACTGTCTGTGGATCGGTCACTTCGATCTCAGCGCATCGCTGGGAATACCGGGAAAGTTCGACCATCCGGACTATGTCGCAGCTTTCGACAAGATCGTGGCCGCCGCTAAGAAGCACAATCGCTCGCTGGGACGGCTGGTCATGACGCCCGCCGAAGGCATTGCTGACATCAAACGCGGTTTCGACTTCTGCTGCTACGGAACCGACACATCGCTCTATCAGCGGGCGCTGAAGGCGGGAATTTCCGAACTCCGGAGTGCATGCGATGGCAAGTGAGGATTTCCGGGTTGTCCTGTCCGGTGATTTCATCAACCCTGACGGATCGCCGAAGTTTCCGGACTTTGATCTGGCGCCCCTGCGCGCGACGCCGGGCCTGAGTGTCGGGTTCCTGCCCGAGTCAGACCCTGTGCGTGCGGATCTCCTCGAGGATGTGGATGCGCTCATCCTTCTCGGATGCAGATTCACGAAGGACAGCATCCCCGCGTCGGGCCGGCTCAGTGTCATCGCGCGCTTTGGCGTTGGCTATGATTCAGTCGATGTCGGGGCTTGCACCGCCCACGACATTGCCGTCTGCATCACGCCCGACGGCGTTCGCCGTCCGGTCGCCGTGGCCATTCTCACCATGATGCTGGCGCTCACCGGAAAGCTGCTGATCAAGGACCGCATGACGCGGCTGGGGCCTTCAGGTTTTGCGGCCGCGCGCAATGAACACATGGGCGTGGGGCTGGTGGGGCGCACACTCGGATCCATCGGCATCGGCAACATCGGCGCCGAAATGTTCCGGCTCGCGAAGTCTTTCGGGATGCGGTTCCTGGCCCATGACCCCTTCACATCGAAGGCGATTGCCGACGAGTTGGGAGTCACGCTTGTGGACAGGGAAACGCTGTTCCGGGAGTCGGACGTTCTCACCGTGAATTGCCCCCTCACCGAGGAGACGCATCACCTCGTAACTTCAAACCTGCTCTCACTGATGAAGCCGACATCTTTCATCATCAACACCGCACGGGGGCCGATCATCGATCAGGACGCGCTGACGGACATTCTCCAGCGCGGCGGCATCGCGGGTGCGGGCCTCGATGTGTTCGAGGGCGAACCGCTGAACGCCGATCATCCACTGTTCGCGCTCGACAATGTCATCGTGGCGCCACATGCCCTTTGCTGGACTGACCAGTGCTTCGCCGGCATCGGAGCGGCCGATGTGGCATCGGTGCTGGCCATCTATGCCGGGCGCCAGCCACCCGGTCTTCTCAACAAGGCGGTGATGACGCAGCCCGGCTTCGCGAGAAAGCTGCAGCGCCACGCGGCGCGTCACCTCAGGTGACATGTACCTTGGGCTTGACCGAGACATGGCTTGCCGCAGCCTCATAGGCGGCTTCGACGAGGGCATAGGTCTTGAGATTGTCCTCGCCCGAGGTGTCGGCCGCCAGACCGAGCCTGAAGCGTTCGAACATGTGGCGATTGGTGTGCAGTACGGCCTCCTGCGAGACGTGCCACGGACGGCTCGTCCAGTGCAGCAGCGGCCCGCCGACATGGTCTTCAAAGGTCAGGCCCTGGGTCGTCACCATAAGTTTCTCGCCCTTTGAAAGCATCAGCGAGCCCTCATCGCCCTCGATTTCGAGAAGCGTTTCCGGGAACGGATCATCGCCGCGCTTGGCCGCATAGGTCGCCTCGACGATGGAGACGGCGCCGGATGTGTGGCGCATCATGATGGTGGCCGTGTCCTCAGCCCTGATCTTCGGATTGCGCTTCTGTGTTTCACAGGACAGGCGCTCCACTTCGCCGAGGAAGAAGCGTGCCAGATCCAGGATATGGATGCCCACGTCCTGGATCACGAGCTTCGCCTCTTCCGCGAGATAGGGTTGGCCACGATAGACATCGAAACCGGTCCGCCAGGACAGCCTTGCCCAGCGTGGTGTGCCGATCGTGCCCTGCGCGAGCACTTTCTTCACGGCCCTCATGGACGTCGAAAAACGGAAGTTCTCATGAACGGCGAGCCAGGCATTGTGCTGACGGGCCTTTTCCACGATCGCGATGCAATCCTCCCAAGTCGGCGCAAAGGGCTTCTGGACGATGGCGGCGATGCCACGTTCTGCGGCAATGGCAGCGAGCGGACGGTGCGTGTCCATCCGCGTGGCGATGTCCAGAAGATCGAGCGGCACGGCCTCGAGCATCGCCTCGATGCGCGAGAAATGGGGCACGCCGAACTTCACGCCAGCAGCCTTTGCCCTTGCGGGATCCATGTCGCAGACCGCTGCCAGAATGGCGCCCTCCGGACGCAGATCCGCCCAGGCATGCAGATGGTTCTGGGCATAAAATCCACAACCCACCATACCGACTGCCACTGTCTGCCGCTGTTGCATGGCCCTTCATCCCCTGCCTGTCTGAAAAAGAGTCTGCGTTCACGCATGCGAGGAGTCAATGCTCCGATCACCTGCGCGGCAGATGTTGCTAGCGCCCGCCCGAGACGTTGAGGATGGCGCCCGTGACATAAGAGGCAGAGGGCGACAGCAGCCAGACGGCAGCCTCCGCAATCTCCTCGGCAGTGCCCGCCCGCTTCATGGGAAGATTGGCGGCGAAATCCGTGGCAAAGCTCGTGCCATGGTGTGCGGCATGGATTGGCGTGTCGATGACTCCGGGACGGATCGCGTTCACGCGGATACCCTCGGTGGCGACCTCGCGTGCAAGCCCGATGGTGAGGGAGTCGAGGCCGCCCTTGCTGGCCGCGTAATGCACTTCATGGGGCAGCCCACCGAGTACGGCAGCCATGGAAGATATGTTAAGGATGGTGCCGCCACGGCCACCACGCGCGGTCGACATGCGCCGTACGGCCTCCCGGCAGCAGTAGATGGGGCCAGCCAGATTGACCGCCAGCACACGACTGACAGTTGCTGCATCGACCTCCGCGACCGGTTTGACGGCGATGATTCCGCCGGCATTGTTCACAAGACAGTCCAGCGGCCCGAACGCGGCATCGGCCTTCTCAAACATCGTGACAATTTGCGCTTCGTTGCCCATGTCAGCCTGAAGGGCGATGGCTTCGCCCCCATCCGCGCGGATTTCCGCACAGACGGCGTCGGCCTCCTCACGGTGCGTGCCGTAATGCACGGCAACGGCGCCGCCCCTGCGGCCGAGCGCCCGGGCAATCGCCGCGCCAATGCCCCGGCTGGCGCCTGTCACCAGTGATACGGTTCTGACGGTCATGAGCCTCTCCTTTCCAGAGCAGCCCGGCCATCGGCAGGCCAGACCCGGATGCCGGGATGGTGGTTTGGGACTGAGTCTAGGCGCTGGGCGAAAAAAGGGCCAGAGGCGTTGTGCAGGTCAACCAGCCTGCATTGTCTGATCCGGTCACCGGCAGAACCTATTCCTTTCGGCGGGGTGAAGCGACGCGTGTTTGACGGCACGTCGGACGATGACAGGATTTTCCCTGCCCGTCAGGCCGTGGAGCGCAGCGGCAGCAGAAGCGTGTCGGCAAAGCACGCTGCCAGCATGAGAGCTGATCCCGTAAGGCAGGCGTTCAGCCCGCCCCACTGGAAGAGGATGCCGGAGAAAAGGGTTCCGGCAAACCGGCCTGCCTCATTGGCCGAGTAGTGGAAGCGCAAGTCTTCTGCGGCCTTCTCCGAACCGGCATAGGCGAGGTTCGCAGGCAGACCGGGGAGATTCGGACTATTGAGCGTAGCATCGAGCGGGGTCTTACATCCGAAGCCGCCACGGAGTTCAAATTGGCGGTGTAACCGGCGCAGTACGCTGTCTCATATCCGTGCTCCGGTACAACCTTGTGGCGCTCGGCCATGATACGGGTCAGCCGCACGGGCAGGCCTGCAAGCTCGGAGAGGACGATGCCGGCACCAAAGGCGTGCTCGTTCACATGAGCACGGTCCAGCGCGCCGGACTACAGCCCCTCAGCGAGAACCAGGCGGTTTCCTATGACCTGACGACGGACTGCCAAAGCGGCAAGCAGCCCGACGACCATTTGCGGACCCTCCAAGCATGACTAGGAAAGCCAGGAAGAAGCCCGGGTCCAAGTCGCCCACCTCGTCAAAAAAGATGAAGAAGGCGATCGGCTTCAAATCCATGAACTCGGTCAAGAACCCGGTGGCGAAGAAGATTACCGTCAGGAAGTCGGCACGCAATATCACCTGGCGGAGTGCAGCAGAAGTGGCCAAGCTGCGCAAGGCCGTTCGGACAGGCCTCAAGGCCCGCAAGCTGGCATCGGATCTCGCGGTGGAGCTGGGGATCTCCAAGACCTACCTCCACATGCTCAATAGAGGCTAGAGCGGACACCTACTTGATCCATCCGCGCCTGCGGCCAATCCGGTTCCCCCAGCAGCACATTCTTCGCCGTCTTCAGAGCGGCATCGTTGGCTTGAGCGTCCTCCCAACTCCGAGCAATCCCCGCCCAGCTCGTCCATCCGACCGGCGAATAGAGCGTCGAGAGATGATATCCGCGCGTCCTTGGGTCGTTTCCGTTGGCCGTGGCCCGCCATTCGCCTTTCGCCAGCATCTCAGTCTTAGCGGATTCGAATATTTGCCCGTCACACGCCTCGCACAGGTAGTGTGCGGTCTCAGGTCTGCCCTTCTCCCAGCGCAGGCGCTCGAACTGCAGCCACTGCATTGCCCCGCAGTGGGGGCACGGCACGAAGTAGCGCCGCTGGTCGGAGGCTTCATGTTCCCGCTCGATGCGCGACAGGCCCTTGATGATCGGTGTCGACACCAGAAACAGCGTCTTGCGGTGCCCGAACGTCGCAGTGCGAGCCTCGGCCAGGGCAATCGGATCCCCTTCCCCGTCGACATCGCCCGGATAGGCATCGACCTCGTCCAGGAACACGTAGCGTGCGGGCTTGGAACGCAGCCCCGTGGCGCTGTTGGCCCCCGTCAGCACCAGCTGTCCGCCGGGAAAGCGCTTCGCCAGTACCGTATTGCCGCTGTCCCGGCTCCGGGCTGGCGCCACGATCTTCCGCAGCGCCTCGCTGTCGTCGATCAGCGGATCGATGCGCTGCTGCGAATTGCGCTTCGCCAGTTCCACCATCGGCTGGACTGCAAGGATGGGGCCCGGCGCCTGGTGGATGACGAAGCCGATGAAGTTGTTGCCAGCTTCCGTGGCCCCGGTCTGCGCCGCCTTCATGAACACCACCCGCTCGACCGGGCTCGACGGCGACAGGTTTTCCATGATTTCCCGCATGTAGGGGGTGCGCGACGTACGATACTTCCCCGCTTCCGCCGCCGCCCTGCCCGACAGGATTCGGTACCGGTCGGCCCATTTCGCGACCGTCATCGCGGGATCGGGCGTCAGGCCATCGGCGATGCTCCGCAGGAACGCAGCATTGCCCGAATAATCACTCGGCATCGCTCACCTGGGAGACAAATTAGAGATTGGCGGCGTCCACGTTGAATTCGAGCCCGCAGGAGCCTCAATGCCCGGCAGGTCAGAGCAGCTTCGCGGCTTTGGACGACATCTTCCGAAAGGTCCGCTCGGCATGTGGCGTCAGTTCCACCAGCTTGGCCCGCCCGTCCTCCGGATGTGGCTTGGTCTGGATCCAGCCGGCCTTCCCGAGTTCGGCAAGGCGGGCATAGACCGTCGGCGCCGTGCCGAAGCCCGGCGTCTTCACGATATCGGTGACGTTGAGAGACCGCTCCTCAGCGGCACACTCCCCGATGAAGTACAGAATGGCCCGGCCAGTCAGATCGATCTCATGAAGCCCAGCGCGGACTTCCGTCTCGCGCATGGCCTGCCTTATGCGAAAGATCAGATCATCCGGGCCACCAGAACGCTTTGACATGATCACCCGGCAAATGGTTGGAAAATTGAAGCGCCGCACTCTAGGGGCAGCCCTCAGGCGGTCAACACGGCAGTTTCACTGACATCGGCTGTCAGATGGTCATTCACGGCTGGTGGAGCCGGAGCTCATCCGCCGCCGAGGCCTGCAGCTGCTCGCGGACCTGCTCGGTCAGCAGCGCCTCGAGCTTGTGGGGATTCACCCCGAGTTCGGCCGCCATCAGCGCCGACACCCGAGCTGGCCAGCCGAGCCACTGGTCCCGGAGCCTTCTGGCAAAGGAGAACCCCTGCTCGATGGCATAATCCCGCTCGACCACCTCGCCCTTCTCGCGGCGGAGCTTCTCGCGCAGCAACTGGACCGTCAGCACCTTTTCCGCCGTCTTGGCGTGGAGATAGCTCATGCCGCCGACGAGCGGCGAACCCGCCTCGGACAGCGTATCCCGGACGGCGCCGACCGCGGCCTCGGGCACTGGCTTCAGCCTGTGGCCATCCCGCGCCTTCGATGGGTCGGCATTCCGCACCCAGGCGCGGTCGGCTTTCACCGGATCAATCGTACCGTCGGGTTCAGGCACCAGCCTCCCGGAGGCAATCGCCTTGCGGACGCTGGTGTGGCTGACGCCCCGATGGGCGGCATAGGCGCGGATGGACAGTCCCATTAATTCTTCTCGACTGGAAGCTTTTCGGTCGTCGCCGGAAGCACCCGTCAAATTTCCGATAGCTGCGCCCGGATTCGCTCGCCGATCCAGCGCATGACATTGACGGCCATGGAGTTGCCGAGCGCCTTGTAACGCGGGCCATCGGGGCACTCTTCCGCTTGTTTCTTCTTCCAAGGAATGCGCGTGTATCCTCTGGGAAAACCCTGGAGTGACTCACATTCCTCCGGAACCAATCTTCTGACCGCAGCCCGCGCTGCAACGACCTCACTCTCGAAGCCGCTGGTCTGGTTGGAGCCGACGCCGAGGGTGTCGGCGACCGCTACGCATGGGGCTGTATCGCCCTTGCCCGTCTCCCCCGACATGGTGAGAGCGTTGACGACCTCTCCCATATCGCCCCGGCCGTTGCGGGCGATCCGCGTCTGGAAGGCATAGGCGGCCACACCCGGCACAAAGGCAGTGGATACAGTGGGCGAGGGATCGCCATCTTCCCCAATGCCAAGCCCTTGGCGGTTCACTGCGTCGCGTTTCTCCGGGTCGCGCCCGGCATTGCGTAAGTCGAGCGGATAGGCCACACCATGCTGCGCCCCGGCCTGCAGGGTGAACATCGGATCGCCGGCCTCACCGATGCCGATCCCGGCGCGGGGATCACCCATCGAAACACCTGTGCGCTTGCCGATTTCCTGCAAGGGAATAGCGACGTACGTCGTCTGCTTCATCCCGGGTTCTGCGGCCAGTGCACCGGCAATCTGTCCATCACCCCCCTGAAGCCTGACCTCGTCCCGCGTGTTCTGTGCAAAGGCGACCGCCAGCTGCCCGCCTCCGTTTGCGTGGCTTGCGTTATGCGGCATGGCCCTGAGCGTCGGAGACAGTTCCTCCGAGGTATCGGCACAATGGTCCTTGGCTGAGAAGGCGATCGCCGGCGGCTGACCGCCGCCGTTGCTGCCGACCTTGAGTGGCGGTGAGACATCCGGCGGCGGGAAGTTGTCGCACCGGCTTTCCGTCGAATAGAAGGCCTGCACAGGCACCAGCGGGGTGCCCCTGCCCGTACCATCCTCTGAGGCATCGAAGCCCTCGCCGCTCAGCGCGTGGGTGACGAGCGTCTCAGTTTCGTAATCCTGCCGCCCCATGCTACCGGCGTTGAGGCAGTGCGCGACGTCCCAAGTCGAACACTGGGCCACCAGGTCGGTGGCGTCCTTGTAATCGCGGGACTTCACCGTGGAGGCGGTTCCATCCTCGGCATATTCCCCGAAGGCCACCATGCGCGCGGCCGTGACGTCGCCGACAAGACCTGCGCCGCGCTGGCTGAAGAGTTCCTGGTTGCTGTAGCCTATGGCGCCCGTGTTGAACGACTGGTTCAGCGTGGGGTGCGGGTGCTCCGCACCGTCCCAGTGGCTACGTTCACCGGCACGGCCATGCACGAGAGTGTCGGCCCTGGTGACGCTGTCCTGCGCCCGGAGCGTTGCGCTCAAGCCGCTGCTGTCCGCCCACCATCCGCTTCCGCTACTGACCGAAGCGCCGCATCGAGCATCGGCGGCAGGGCCTTGCCCCGCTTCGCGGCGCGGCGGAGTATCCCGGCGCACGCCTTCGAACTCAAGAAGTACCGCT
>VFQT010002426.1_pt1 | contig 19200 bp, 15 predicted proteins | sample 3512381 | NCBI WGS metagenome assembly VFQT01 (sample SAMN10412376, study PRJNA504923) | tailings metagenome | isolation source: Relicate 2 Philex TSF3 active mining site | place: Philippines: Tuba, Benguet | collected 2017-08-29
GTGAGGCCGTCTTCGAAGTCGCCCGCGGGGTCACGATCTCGCGCACCTTGATTCCTGTGCTGCCGCCAAATTACATCTCTCGTAAAAACCTCTTTCCACTTCTGGAGAATGGGCCAGGAAGCACAACAGTTGTTATTGGTCCGGCAGGTTTTGGAAAAACATCGCTAGTTGCAGAATGGGCTCTTTCACGAGAAGAAAAAACTATCTGGCTAACCCTTACCGAGGGGGATTCGCTAGCAGATATGTCTGCACTTTTTGTTCAAGCCACTCGAAATGTCATTCCAGGATTCGCAGCCTGGTTTGATGTTGAACCCAATATGCGGCCAGTAGAAATTGTGCAGAAATGGGGAAATGATCTCCTAGCAACTAGAGAAAACTACGTATTTGTAATTGACAACCTAAGAGAGAAAACTTCTCGAGATGTGGATATTGCAGCGCGCTTGGTAGAACAATTTCCTCAGAATGTGCAGTTTATAACTATCCGTCGCGATTCCATTGAAAATGTCTATGCAACTTTTTCTTCACGCGGTTTACTTAAAGTTATTGGAAAAGATGACCTCGCTCTTACAAGCGAAGAAGTTAAATCCCTCGCCTCAGTGCATGGGATTAGCCTGGAAGACTCTTCTATTTGGGAGTCGATTTCAGCGGCAAAAGGTTGGCCATCTGCTGTTTCTATGTTGATGTATCAAATTGCCAAGAACAAGAAGCCGATTGATTTTGAGAAGATTGCGGTTTCTCAATCTGAACCTCTGCGAAGCTTGGCAATTTCTGTCATCGAGGGGCTTGATCCCAAAGTTCGCTCTCGCATCACAGCGCTCTCAGTTCTACAAGAATTCAACTATGAACAAGCAGAAGTTATTCTTCAGAATGAATACTCATACGATGAAATCAACCAGCTGGCTTTAGATGCAAATTACTTTTCGCAAACGGGTAGCCCTGACCAAACATTCGAATTTTCAAAATTGATGAGGGAGGTACTAGTCGCTGACTTGCGACTTGATCCAGCAAAGAAGAAGCGCATCCACGAATCCTTATTGAAGTACCACGAAGACCGGAATGAACCCTTCTTGGCTCTCGAGCATGCTTTCTTATCTGAAAATTACGAGAAAGTAGGAACCCTCTTTCCAGATGCTGCACGCGTTTTACAGGTCAGTGGGCGCGGCAATGAGTTGATTCGATGGTCGGTCTTTGCTGGAGATAACAGCCCAATTGGCTTGCTGAAGAGAGCGACTGTAGATCTGGCGGGGCGCCTTGCGAATCAAGATTTTCATTCCGTGATTAGCCTGGCGGATCGGATGGTCTTTGAAGCACAAGGTACGGAGCTGCAAGGATTCATTGATCAGATAACAAATGCAAGCCGGGCGTATGTGAATTTCTCTCTAGGAAAGTTTTCGGCCTTGGATGAGAACATTTCGCTGGCACTATCGCCAGTCACCGACCCTCTAGCGCTTGGGGTTGAGGAACAGATAGCGTTACTGCGATTAGCTGCAATGCGCCACTTTATTGTTGATGAAACCGAAAAAGTAGAGGAAGTCCTCGAGAAGGCCAGACAACTAGCAGTTTCTTCCAAGATTTCACAGAACCACTTGATGCTCTCATCCATCAATGCAATGCATCTATTCCAGATAGGTGATTACCGACGAGCATATGAAGCTGCATCTATTTCCTATTCGCAGTTTAGTAGGCGCAATTATGTTGGCGTATTTGGACCGCTGGACTCACTCTTTGTGATTGCGTACTGCTTACTTGAATTCGCTAGACCAATCGAAGCCCATGCAAAATTCGCCGAAGTTCGAGATCTTGCCGAACAGTGGAAGCAATGGAGTTGGCACTTTAGAGCTGACGGATTTTTAGCTCGCGATATAGCGCTGAAAGGATTTATCCCCGAAGCTCTCGAGAACATCAAGCAAGCTCACCAAAGAGCCGAGAAGGTTAATTTTTCTCATGAGTTAGATGGAATCATAGATATGAATGAGATTTTTATCCGTTACCAAGTTAAGGATTTTGACAGACTTGGAACCTTGCTTGAGAGAGCCCCCACTACTCGCTTAACCAGGCAAATAAAACTTCACTACGATGAAAGAATTGGCGATAAGAAAGTTCACGATGATCTGAAGAGACTTCCTTCGCGAACCCCTCGCGAGAAGATCTGGAAGCACCTCGTAGAAGCCGGCTTGGTAATTGGTCAAGAGAATCTCGCCATGAAAGAGATCAAGAAAGCTCTCGAAATTGGCGCCTTGGTTGGAGCTAAAGAGACATTTCTACGTCAGGCCACCCAGATGGGAACCTTGTTGATTAAGGCTGCCAGTGATAAACCCACCGTCTATCTCGAGGATTTAGCTTCAGCTGTGGCAGAACGTATTCGCAGCGATGCACATAAGAACTCTGAATTTAGATCCTCATTGACTAAGCGAGAGATCGAGGTGTTGCGCCATCTATCAACTGATAGGCCAATTAGCGCAATCGCCGGCACGTTACATATCTCAATCAATACTATGAAAACTCACTTAAAGAATCTCTATCGAAAGATGGGCGTTGAAAATCGCACACAAGCCGTCGAGAAGGCAAAGGCTAACTTCATTCTCTAAAGCACATGCGATACTTGCCACATGTACGAGCCAGCGTTAGTTTCAGAACGGCTTGAACTTCATCATATTTCTGCAGAGGGAATCATCGAACTCTTTGAAGAGAAAAGTGATGTCAGAGCAATTGCTGGTCGGAACTTCACCAATCCTCACAAGAATCTGATTGAGAATTCGGGTCCACTTGCTTGGCGTGTTCCGCAAGTAAAAGCTGATCCATCGCGAAACAAGTGGTTTGTCAGATTTATTGTGCTTAAGGAGCACCGTGAAGTAATTGGAAGCATTAGTTTTCATGGAGCACCTGATAGCAAAGGAATGATCGAGATTGGTCTAGGAATAGAACCTGCCTTTCAAGGTATGGGATATGCCAAAGAGTCACTGCAAGCGATGTGGCTTTGGGCTGTGGGCTTTCCGGAAGTCAAAACCTTGAGATACACAGTCAGCCCCGATAATCTGCCTTCTATTGCTGTGATCAATTACTTTGGTTTTGACCACAAAGGTCAACAGATGGATGACATTGATGGACCAGAAGATATTTACGAAATGAGTGCACAGGAGTTTTTGAAGAGATGGGGATCAAATGAGCGATGACTTTGATGCCATCTTTGGCGATATTGATGATGAACTAGATCTGACTTTGTATGCAGACGCAGCCGAATTAGCTGAAGAAGTAACGGTTCAAATTCTGTCTGCCATCGAGAAAGGCTTGAAGCTCAAGAGCCAGTTTCATTTAGTTCTCACTGGAGGAACGCTCGGCGTTCAAATCTCTGAGGCGTTGGTACAGGAATTTAATGCGGATTTAGATGCTTTCAAGGGGCTACACATTTGGTGGAGCGATGAAAGATTTGTTGCCGCAGAAAGCGTGGAGCGAAACGCCTTTGCTTTCCATGGCAATATAAAGAACGCAAACATTCACGTTCACGAAGGACTAGCGAGCGACCAAGCAAAGAGCGTTCAAGATTCCGCTAGCGATTATGAGCTGGCGCTTGAGAATGTGGATATCGATTTAAATGTAATAGGACTCGGACCTGATGGCCATGTAGCTTCTCTTTTTCCAGGCATGACAGATATTGATGATCAACGCCGGATTATTGCCGTCACAGATTCACCAAAACCGCCAGCAGAGCGAATTTCTTTTACTATGTCGATGATTAATAGTGCAGAAGAAGTGTGGATTGTGGCAGCGGGTGAAAGTAAAGCTGATGCTGTTACCAAGATAGTTGAAGGTGATCTCTCAATACCTGCTAGTTATGTTCGTGGAAATTCTCACACGCGTCTGATTGTCGATACAGAAGCCTTTTTTGCAGAGTAAAACTCCATAATTTCTGCAGAATTTCAGGTAAGCGCAGACACTCATATAGACTATGAGCCTCAACGTTGAGCGTCTTTTAAGCGAATAGGCACCTTCATGACAACAACCAATTTTGGAATGGTCGGTCTTGGGCGCATGGGCGCCAATATCGTCAGGCGCCTTGCTCGCCACAACATCACATCAGTTGTCTATGACGTTAGCCCCGATGCAGTAAAGGCACTTGCCTCAGAAGGATCTATTGGCGCAGCCGGTATGGCAGAAATGGCTGCAAATCTTTCTACACCGCGCACCGTCTGGATCATGGTTCCAGCTGCTGTTACTGATTCAACAATTGCGGCGATGGCCGAGCACTTATCTGCGGGCGATACCATCATTGATGGTGGCAACAGTTATTACAAGAATGATTTAAAGAATGCAGAACTATTAAAGGCAAAAGGAATTAACTTCGTCGATGTCGGAACTTCTGGTGGCGTTTATGGTTTAGAGCGCGGGTATTCGCTGATGATTGGTGGAGATGACGCTGTCGTAAAGGCTTTGGATCCAATTTTTAAGGCGCTCTGTCCGGGCGTTGAATCTGCGGAGCGCACACCCGGGCGCACAGGTGAACCAACACAAGCGGAATATGGATATCTCCACTGCGGCCCTGTAGGAGCTGGCCACTTTGTAAAGATGATTCATAATGGAATTGAATACGGAATGATGGCGGCTTTCGCTGAAGGCCTCGCAATCTTTGAAGCCGCAGATGAGATGAACCCTGCCTACGATTTAGATATTCCCGCCATTACAGAAGTCTGGCGACGCGGCAGCGTTGTTGCTTCATGGTTGCTCGATCTGACTGCGCAAGCTTTGGTGGAATCAGAAGAACTCACTGAATACTCAACACAGGTCAGCGATAGTGGCGAAGGTCGCTGGACTGTGCAGGCAGCAATCGAAGCAGGAATTCCTGCGCATGTATTAAGCGCATCTTTGTATGCACGTTTTGCATCACGAAATAACGATGAATTTGCTAACCGCGTCTTGAGCGCAATGCGCTACAAGTTTGGCGGCCACAACGAGAAGCCTCAGGCAGGAAATAAATGAAAGCTGATGCACTCGTTCTCTTTGGTGCAACAGGTGATTTAGCGAAGAAGAAGCTCTTTCCTGCGCTCTATGACCTAGAAGATTTAGGCGAACTCGATGTTCACATCGTGGGAGTTGCATCGTCAAAGTGGACCCAAGAAGTGTTTAAGGAAAACGTCGAGCAGGCGGTACGTGCACGCAAACCGGAAGTAGATGAGGCTGCGCTATCGAAGTTACTTGGAAAAATCGAGCTCATTGTTGGCGATTATGAAGATCCACAGACCTTCGTTGCGCTCGCTGAAGCCATTAAGGATTTCAAACTCCCTGTTATCTATCTGGCGATTGCCCCTGAATACTTCGCGCGCATTACCGAAGCGCTTGCACTGGTTGGAATTACCCGACGTGCTCGCGTTGTGGTCGAGAAGCCTTTTGGTCGCGATCTAGAGAGCGCTAAGGCCCTTGATGCAGAGCTCAAGAAAATTTTGCCAGAAGAACAGATCTACCGAATTGATCACTACTTAGGTAAAGAAGCTGTTGAAGACCTATTGGTCTTCCGCTTTGCCAACACCCTCTTTGAACCGGTCTGGAACCGTAACTATGTCTCAAATATTCAGATCACAATGGCGGAAAGTTTTGGCATTGATGGCCGCGGTAAGTTCTATGACGGCGTAGGTGCAACCCGAGATGTCCTGCAGAACCATATTTTGCAGGTGCTCACCATGCTTACTATGGAGCCGCCGATTGATATGGGCTCTGAGGCGATGCAGAATGAGAAGATCAAGGTGCTCTCTGCAATTCGCGATATCAACAAGAATGATGTGGTCCGCGGTCAATTTGACGGCTATCTCGATGAAGCCGGCGTTGCTGAGAATTCAGATACTGAAACCTTCGTTGCGATGAAGTTGTTTATCGATAACTGGCGCTGGGCTGGTGTGCCGATATACCTGCGCACTGGAAAGAAGTTAGCTGAAACAGTTCTTGAGGTAATTGTGGAGTTTAAGCAGCCACCACGTGCGCTCTTTGGAAGCGGAGCTTCTAATCAGGTGCGGTTTAGATTGGGCGCAAAAGATGGCGTTGATATCTCACTTCAAGCCAAGAAGCCCGGTACCAAACTAGTAACAGAAACTGTTGATCTTTCCGTGGAATTCGTTGCTGAATTCGGCGATCGCCAAGGACCTTACGAACGCCTGCTGCGCGCTGCCATGTTGGGCGATCACTTTAGATTTACTCGTATTGATGCAGTGCTTCACTCGTGGCAGATTCTTGAGGATCTCTTAAAGAATCCAAATGCTGTAGAAAGTTACGAAGCTGGCACATGGGGGCCAGAATCTGCGCAAGAACTTGTTCCGGGTGGATGGGCGCCTGTTGGTAGTGAGGCAGAGAAGCTAAAGGACTTACATCAGTAATTCTTGCTTAATCGCGTGATTGTCCTGATTTATGGGAGTAACGTCCCAGAAAGTCTGCCTTCATATCGTAGAAATTGCCATCGATGATGGACTGTCTGATTTGATCAACCAATCTGACGATAAATCGTTCGTTGTGAATTGTGGCAAGCGTTCCGGCGAGCATCTCTTTGCTGCGGAACAAATGGCACAAATATGCACGCGTGTAATGAGTGCAGGTGTAGCAGTCACATTCATCGTCAATCGGGCTAAAGTCACGGATATAAGGTTGATTTGACACATTAAATCGACCCGACATTGTGTAGACCGCGCTAGTGCGGGCAATACGTGAGGCAAGCACGCAATCGAAGGTATCTACACCGTTTTCAACTGCAATAAAGAAATCTTCAGGGGCGCCAATACCTAGCAAGTGTTTCGGTTTTTCTTGAGGAAGCGTTGAGTTCACCCACCCGACAATGGTGCCGAGAGAGTCTTTATCGAGTGCGCCGCCGATACCAAAACCATCAAATGAAATTCCAGAAGATGTCATCGCACCTAGATCTGATGCAGCTTTCTTTCGAAGATCCTCGTATTGAGCGCCTTGAATTACGCCAAAGAGGGCTTGATAAGGCTTGCCGACTCGCGCTTCCGTAAGACGTGCATGCTCATCGAGGCAGCGGATGGCCCAGTCACATGTGCGTTGCATGGCCAGCTCTTGGTAGGGGCGAGTGTTGTGCAAAGTCGTGCACTCATCGAAGGCGAACATGATGTCTGCGCCCAACTTATGTTGAATTTGCATCGAAACTTCTGCGGTAAAGCGATGCATAGAACCATCAAGGTGGCTCTTAAATGTCACACCTTCATCATCAACATGGGCAAGTCGCTCTTTATTCTTTGCGATGACTTGGTCAGAGCGAAAGGTCTGCGCATCCATAGCAAGAACCTTTTTAAATCCAACTCCAAGAGATAAGACCTGAAAGCCACCGCTATCTGTAAAGGTCGGCTTATTCCAATTCATAAATGCGCCTAGACCGCCTGCTTCATCAAGAACATCAGGACCTGGTTGCAAGTAGAGGTGATACGCATTTGCGAGCAGAGCCTGTGCTCCGAGATCTTCCATCGCCTCAGGCAGAACTGTCTTTACATTTGCCTTCGTTCCAACGGGGATAAAGGCAGGAGTCTGAATTTCGCCATGTGGGGTTGAGATTGTTCCTACGCGAGCAAGCCCTTTATCTGGTGCATGGTTGATGGCGAATGAGAAGCCTGCCTCAGAAACCATGTTGCATATTGTGGCAGAGTAATAGACTGTCCAAATGCCTCAATTTAAACTCAAAGATGGTCGTGAACTAGAGATTCTCGATAATGGAATCAACTCAGAACGCGCCATCATTTTCCATCATGGAACACCAGGCCATGCCAGTGCGTGGTCGCCATGGTTAGAAGAGGCAACGATTTCTGGCGTTCGTGCAATTTCATATAGCCGCGCTGGATATGGAACTAGTGATCGCAACCCTGGCCGCAGCGTTATCAGTATCAATAACGATATTGCCCAGATTCTTGATGCAAAGAACATCGTAAAATTTGTCTCAATCGGTTGGTCAGGTGGTGGCCCACATGCGCTCGCCAATACCTTTGAGCCTCGTAACGTCGGAGCTATTTCACTTGCTGGAGTAGGTGCATTTGGAGCATCAGATTTAGATTTTCTCGAAGGCATGGGACCTGAAAATCATGATGAATTTGGCGCTGCCCTAAAGGGGGAAGCGGTGATTACACAGTGGATGAATGAGAATGCCGTACCGATGAAGCAGGTAACGGGCAGCGATATTCGTGAAGCCTTCGGTGGACTTATCGGGGATGCTGACAAGGCAGTACTCGAAGGCGCAGTTGCAGATGAGATGGCGGCAACAATGCGCAATGGTTTAGCTGTGAGCTTTGATGGTTGGATCGATGACGATTTAGTCTTTATCAAGCCGTGGGGTTTTGATCTTGCAGCGATTACCAAGCCTGTCATTCTCTGGCAGGGTGATGATGACTTTATGGTTCCTCATGCACATTCATACTGGCTAGAAAAACACATTCCAACTGCGCAACTCTCTTTTATTCCAGGCCATGGCCATATTTCCTTAGGTGAAAAGTACAAACCCGAGATACTCAAGCAGGCGCTGGAGTTATTGGGATAAATGCTCTTTAAGGAATTTACAACTTTACTTAATCCGCAATCTCGCAAGATAGTTTTTGGCATCTGCCTCAACGCCATTGGCGGCGGTATGACCTTGTCACTGCTCTTGGTCTACCTACATGACATGCGTGGCTTTACCAATACCTTTGGCGGTTTACTGCTGGCGTATGGCTCAATCGTCTCTATTGTGACAAGTACACCGATGGGTGCACTTGTGGATCACATCGGACCAAAGAGGGTAATGATTGGTGGGCTCTTAGTTAACTCAGCCGCGGCCTTTTCTCTTTCTCAGGTAGAGACACATTTTCAAGCAATCCTTGCCATCACCTTTATCAATGCGGCAGGACAAGCAATCTGGCCGAGCCAAACAGTCATTCTGACTCGCGTGACACCCGAAGCAGATCGTCCCAAGATATTTGGCTTTAATTTTATGTTGCTCAATCTGGGACTTGGTCTGGGAGGGTTGATTTCATCTCTGATTATTCAAGAAGGCAATCTGCTCTCATTTCAGATTATGTATTACGTGGATGCTTCTACTTTTTTGCTCTATTTATTGGTGGTTTTGACGCTCAAAGGTGAGAACGTTAATCGTTATATTCCTAAAGCACACGAACCACAAAGCGGGACATATCGAGATCTCTTTGAGGTAAAGCCCCTCATGCTCTTGGGAATGGGCGGAATAATTCTCTTCACTTTTGGTTACGGAACCATTCAGGCGGGCGTACCAATTTTGCAACACAGTTCTTAGATCTCAATCCCAAGTGGCTCGGCGTTATCTTTGGAGTCAACACAATCTCAATAGTTCTCTTTCAACCTCTAGTGATGCGCATCCTTGAAAAGTATTCACGCTACACAGCACTTATCTCCATTGGAGTAATTTGGGCGGTGTCATGGATCTTTGTTGGTATTGCACCACTTTTGCCTATCTTCGTTGCAGGTATTGCAATCTGTATGAGCCAGTTAGTTTTTGCATTTGGTGAGATGGTGCAGGCACCAACGATTCCAACGCTTGCTAACGAGTTAGCGCCAGAACATATTCGCGGTCGCGCCAACGCACTGATGAGTTTGCAGTGGAGCGTCTCGGGTGTTTTAGGTCCTGCGATTACCGGCCTTATGTTGGGCGCAGATTTACCAGAGTTGTGGGTTGCCACAATGTTCTTTGGTTGCTTTGCCTCAATACCAATCTTCTTGGCGATGAAGCGACAGGCCCAACTTCGGTAGCTGGGCTAAGTAATTAGGCGATCTTGCCCGTTACTTCAATGAGTGAATCAACGCCGTTTGTGAGTAGTACTGAGAGATCGTCGCCGCTTTTGCCGTTGCAAGAAAGCCCCCAAGAGAACTTCGCTGTAGCGCCACTTGCTAAAGGAGTTGTTGGAGCGCCCTCCATCTGGTTATCGCCATCGAAGATATCGACACATTCACCTGATGAGGTTGAGCCTTTGACAATCAAAGTTGCTAGGTCAAGAACTTTTCCTGAATTGTTTACAACGGTGAGGTCGAAGCGTTCGTTCTTATATCCAGGCAACATCCCTGATGCGAATTTGCCAGGAGAAAAGCTTGCTGGAGAGGTAAGTGTGTAAGTGACTTTATCTGGAGTCGTTACAGGGGTATCAAAACCACCACTGGCCTGCGGCTTCTCATCAACAGTTTCTACCAAGCTCTGGTCATCAGTGCTTGCAGTCGAGTCATCGCCACCGCACGCGGTGAGCGTTGTAGCAAGAGCGAGCGAGCTAAGAAATGCGATGAGCGCCTTTTGAGCCTTCATGTTGTCCTCCACAAATTTTGGGTCAATTACCACCGTGACTTCTGGTATTTATCAAGTATAGAGTAGCCGCCATGACAACGCCGGTTGCACTTCAATCCACTGCAGAAGTTCGCGAAATTAAGGGCCGTAGCCCGCGTGAAATTGCCTGGAACCGCTTTAAGCGAAACAAGGTAGGCGTTGGCGCAGCGATACTTAGCCTGATTTTGGTATCTCTTTCAATCTTTGCCCCCGTTGTCACTGCAATTTTGGGCATCAATCCAGATACTTTAAATCTAGATGTCTTGAACTCCAGCGGAATTCCTGAAGGAGACGCGGCAAAATTTAGTCGCGAACATCCACTTGGACTTATTCCCGGAACTGGTCGTGATCTCTTAGCGCAGTTGTTGTATGGATCTCGCATCTCGTTCCTGATCGCATTTCTTGCTACCTTTACAGCGCTGACTATCGGATTCTTTGTCGGAATCGTTGGTGGATATTTCCGTGGACGCGTTGATGGTTACTTGGGACGCTTTACCGACTTCCTTCTCGCTTTTCCAGCATTCTTTATGATTGTGGCGCTGAGTGAACCGATGGTTGATCGCATTGAAAAGCTGGGAGTTGCTGAAGGAAATGGCGCTCGCATTCTCTTCTTGATTCTCTTCCTCTCATTCTTCGGATGGCCAGGATTTTCACGCCTTATTCGTTCGCAGGTACTGAGTATTCGCGAAAGAGAGTTCGTGACGGCAGCTCAGGCAATGGGCGCAAGCCGTTGGCGCATCATCTCCAAGGAACTCATCCCTAACCTCTGGGCCCCGGTCATCGTTGTCGTTTCGCTTTCGCTGCCCGGGTACTTGGCGACCGAAGCGGTCTATTCATTCCTGGGTCTGGGCGTTCAACCACCTGCCTCGACCTGGGGAATCCTGCTCTCTAACTCCACCCGATTTGTGACGGTGATGCCGAGCTTCTTCCTCATTACTGCGGCTTCTCTTGTAATCGTGGTTCTTGCCTTTAACTTGGTGGGCGATGCACTGCGCGATGCCCTCGATCCACGCTCAGACCGCAATTAATGTAATCCAATAGTTACCGAGCGGTATTCACATTTCGGACTATTTCTGATTGACTCACCCGACTGTGATGCCATTGGCATCCCCATGGAAAGGACTACGTAATGAGAGCAATTTCTGCTCGTCGACGTGCCACAGTGGTTGCATCAGCAACTGCGCTCTTTCTCGGCACTGTATTGGTGTCAGGTGTTGGGCCAGCAAATGCTGCAACTACCCCAAAGACAGGTGGAATCCTCACCTTCCTAGAGCACGAACCACGCCTTGATCACCTAGATCCAAGTCGTATCTATACAGGCCGCGATCTAGCGTTTATGAATTCATTCCATACTCGCACATTGGTTGCATATAACCCAGTTCCAGGTGCAGCAGGAGCAAACATCATTCCTGACCTTGCCACAAACACTGGTATCCCAAGCAACGAAGCAAAGACTTGGAAGTTCACACTTCGTCCAGGAACAAAGTTTGAAGATGGCGTAGCAATTACATGCGAGCACGTTCAGTACGGTGTTTCACGTGTATTTGCAACTGATGTCATCACAAACGGACCTGCTTACCTACAGGCTTGGTTGGATATTCCAAAGGATAAAGATGGCAACTCCATTTACACAGGTCCTTACAAGAACACACCAGAAGGTGTAAAGGCATTTAAGAAGGCTGTCTCTTGTTCAAAAGACAACCGCACAATTACCTTCCAGCTCAATAAGTCTGTTGCTGACTTTAACTACTTGGCAACCTACGGAGTTATCTCTCCAGTGCAGGCTAAGAAGGACACCGGCGATAAGTATGACTTGAACCCACAGGCAACAGGCCCATACAGAATTGCTGAAAACAGCAAGACTCAGCTCAAGCTTGTCCGTAACAAGAACTGGTCAAAGGCATCAGATCCTGTTCGTACTCCTTACCCAGATGAAGTTGTTATCCAGTTTGGTTTGGATGAAGAAGTTATCGACCAGATCATGCTCGAAGATACGCTGCCAACAGCGATGAACTTCGGTGGACCACTTCCTTCAAATAAGGATAAGTTCTTCAGCGATCCAAAACTTGCAAAGCGTCGCATGAACAACTCTGATCCATACGCTATCTACCTTGCATTCAACGTTAAGGCGATGCCATGTAAGGAAGTACGTGAAGCGATGTACTACGCACGTGATGCAAAGGCGCTTCTTGACTATGCAGGTGGACCAAAGTTTGCAGGTTCATATGCAACAGGCGTAATCAGCCCATTGGTTGCTTTGGACTACGCACCTACCAAGGTAGTTGGTCCAGGAAGCCCTGACTTCATGCCTAGCGGTAACGTCGCAAAGGCTAAGGCGCTCCTTGAAACAGCAAAGACCAAGTGTCCTGCTGATTACAAGAAGGCAACTGAAGATGGAATCACCTTCGACGTTCGCCAATCTGCAACTCTTAACGACACAATTCCAATTAACGAAGCAGCCTATGCTCGCGTTGGAATCAAGGTTAAGTGGAACATCATCAGCTCTGGTTACTACTCAACAATCATGGACCCTGCCAAGCAGAAAGATATCTCTGCATCTGGTTGGGGTGCTGACTGGGCAAATGCTTCAACAGTGATCCCAGAGCTCTTCGCTTCATTCGGCGGATTTAACTTGTCTCAGAACTCTGACGACCCTAACTACAAGAAGTTTGAAGATAAGGTCAACATTGCAATGAAGACAACTGATCGCAAGAAGCAGGCAGCAATGTGGAAGGCGCTTGACGCTGAAGCCATGAGAAATTTCTGGGTTCTACCAACAACATTTGGTAAGGCACAGGAAGTTTGGGGCTCACAGCTTGCAAACGTCTTCTTCTGGGTTCCACAAGGTAACCCTGCCTACGGAAAGATCTGGATTAACAACTAATCCTTGATCTAACAAAGAGGTAAAAGGTACTTCCAGCGGGCGGCACGCCTCCCGCTGGAAGTACTTTCTCTGTGTAAGTGATATTTTCTTAATTTCAAAGCGAAGGGAGTGAAGATGCTGGCATATATAGGTCGACGTATGGTCTTCGCCCTTGCAACGATTCTTGTTGTCTCTGCAGTCGTCTTTATGATCTTTGCAATCCTGCCTTTTGATCCAGCTGCCCTTACCTGCGGTCAAAGATGTAATGAACAAATCATCGAAGCTAACCGCATCCGTTTAGGGCTCGATAAGCCGCTCTACGAACAGTATTTTCTCTTTATATCTGGCATCTTCTTGGGCCGCACCTATGGCTCCGGCAGCGCAGCATTTACCTGCCCAGCACCATCATTCGGATATTCCTTTAATGAGAACGCTTGTGTCACAGATATGATCACAGAAGCGCTTCCTATAACTATCAACCTTGCAGTGGGAGCTCTCATCCTCTGGCTCACAGTAGGTATTGGGCTCGGAATCGTCGCCGCCAAGTTTAAGAATCGGTGGCCAGATACCGGAAGCTCGGTCTTCGTCTTACTTGGAACATCTCTTCCAACATTCGTGACAGGTCTTGCGCTACTTATCTGGGTCACCATTAAGTGGAAGATCATTCCGTTGTCGCTGACTGGCTACACATCGCTGATTGATAACCCATATAAATATTTCCAGTACTTCATCTTGCCGTGGATTACCTTGGCGATCGCCTATGCCGCCTTGTACACCCGCTTCACTCGCGCAGCGCTGCTTGAAACCCTCGGTGAGGATTACATCCGTACTGCTCGCGCCAAAGGCGTAGGAGAACAGAAAGTATTCTTTAAGCACACACTTCGCGCAGTTCTTGCACCACTGATCACAATGGCCAGCCTTGATTTTGCCGGCCTTATTGGCGGCGCGATTATTACTGAAACTATCTTTAATCTGCCCGGCCTGGGTCGCCTGACTCTTCGCTCAGTCTATGAGTTCGACCTTTCGGTAGTACTTGCAACAACCATTTTGGCCGCAACTGTGGTCATCGTGATGAATCTGATCGTCGATATGTTGTATGCCGTCCTAGATCCACGAGTGCGCCTGACATGACCCAACTACTTTCTATTGAAGATCTTCACGTATCTTTCCCAACTGAAGACGGCATCGTTAAGGCTGTCGATGGCGTATCGCTGACTGTAAATTCAGGTGAAACCGTTGCCATTGTGGGCGAATCAGGCTCGGGAAAGACCGTTACCAGCCTCTCTGTGATGGGACTTCATAAGAAGGGTTCAGTCATTATTGATGGCTCCATCAAGATTAACGATGGCGGAACCATCAAAGATGTTGTCTCGCTTAATGCGGATGAGGTCCGCGATATTCGCGGTCGCGCAGTTGCCATGATCTTCCAAGACCCAATGTCATCGCTACACCCGTATTACAAAATCGGTAATCAATTAGCTGAAGCGTTTGAAGTTCATCATCCTGGCAATAAAAAGGCAGCCAAGGCTCGCGCCATCGAAATGCTCGATCTCGTTGGCATCTCTGAACCAGCGCAGCGCGCTGAAGAATTTCCTCATCAATTCTCAGGTGGCATGCGCCAGCGCGTGATGATTGCTATGGCGCTGATGAATTCACCTCGACTTCTGATTGCCGATGAGCCAACGACTGCTCTTGATGTAACAGTTCAAGCGCAGATTCTCTCTTTGCTTGATAAGCTGAAAAAAGAGTTTGATATGGGAGTCCTTTTGATTACCCACGACTTAGGCGTTGTCGCTCAGGTAGCCGATCGCGTCTCTGTTATGTATGCAGGTCAGCTAGTTGAAGAAGCGCCGGTAGATGATCTCTTCTACACGCCGAAAGCGCCATACACACTGGGCTTGCTCAAATCAGTTCCTCGTATTTCAGCCAAGAATGAGCGCCTGAAGGCGATCCCAGGTCAGCCACCTTCACTGATTCACCTGCCACAAGGATGTGCATTTTCTGCTCGCTGCGAGTACCGCAACTTATCGCCAGTGGATTGCGCAGTCACGAAGGTTTCTCTTCATACCGATAGCGCAGGACATAGCTCTCGCTGCCATATTCCCATCGAAGTACGTAACTCTGTCTTTGCTAAAGATCTCCAGGAGCTGAAGTAATGACTGAGCCAATCCTGCGGGTAGAGAACCTGGTCAAGCACTTTCCGGTCAAGAAGAAGAGCCGCCGTGGACCAGCTCTTGCTGTTCAAGCAGTAAGCGGTATTTCATTCTCGCTGGCGCCAGGAGAAACTCTGGGCCTTGTTGGCGAATCCGGGTGCGGTAAAACCACTGCAGGTCGCACACTTTTGAAGTTAACTGAACCAACTTCCGGCAAGATCATCTTCGAAGGTCGCGATATCACCGACCTCAAGCCATCAGCGATGCGTTCGCTGCGTGCCCAGATGCAGATTATTTTCCAGGACCCATATTCAGCCCTAAACCCACGTCAGACAATCGGAAAGATTATTTCTGCACCTTTTGAAATTCAGGGAGTCGAACCGGCTGGGGGAATGAAACCAACTGTTCAGGCGCTTATGGAACGAGTGGGACTTAATCCCGAGCACTACAACCGCTACCCACATGAGTTCTCGGGCGGACAACGTCAGCGCATCGGTATCGCTCGCGCAATTGCGCTAAAGCCTCGTTTTATCGTTGCCGATGAACCAGTTTCAGCTCTCGATGTTTCGATTCAAGCCCAGGTCATCAATTTGCTCGATGACCTCAAGGCAGAAGAGAAGATCAGCATGGTCTTTATCGCCCACGATTTATCTGTTGTGCAACACATCTCTGATCGCGTAGCGGTGATGTATCTCGGCAAGATTATGGAGTTCGCACCAACTGCTGATCTCTATGCAACTCCGCACCACCCATATACAACAGCTCTTTTATCAGCGGTGCCGCTACCTGACCCTCGCTCTGAAAGAACGCGCGAACGCATCATTTTGCAAGGTGATCTACCAAGCCCAGTTAATCCACCACAAGGGTGCGTCTTTAATACCCGTTGCTGGAAGGCGCAAGATAAGTGCCGTACTGAGGTACCTCAGCTTCTGACTATTGGTAAATCGCAGGTGGCTTGCCACTTCCCAGAAAACTAGCGCTTGCCACTACCCAGAAAACTAGCTACCAAATACGAACACGCTCTTGCGGCGCAAGCCAGAGCTCATCTTCTTCACTGACACCAAAGGCGTCATAGAACTCTTGGACGTTGCGCACAATCTGGTTACAGCGGAACTCATCCGGTGAATGTGGATCGATAGCAATGCGGCGACGAACTTCTTCTGGACGATTCTTATTGCGCCATGAATGAGCATATGAAAGGAAGAAGCGTTGATCACCAGTTAATCCATCGATTACGGGGCTCTCAGCGCCGTTTAAGGCCAATTTAAAGGCTTTATAGGCGATACCAAGCCCACCCAGGTCTCCGATGTTTTCACCTAATGTGAAGGCGCCGTTGACGTGGATATCAGGTGTGCTCTCAGGCGATAACGCATCGAACTGCTTCACGAGAACACTGGTCAGCTCTTCGAATTTTGAACGATCTTCATCGGTCCACCAATCGACCATGTTGCCATCGCCATCATATTTAGAACCTTGATCATCAAAGCCATGGCCAATTTCGTGGCCAATGACTGCGCCGATGCCACCGTAGTTGGCGGCGATATCGGCATCCAAATCAAAGAATGGCGGCTGCAAGATTGCGGCGGGAAAGACAATTTCGTTTGCTAAGGGGTTGTAATAGGCGTTCACGGTCTGTGGCGTCATATGCCATTCGTCTCGGTCGACGGGTGCGCCAATCTTGGCGATGGCATAGGCATGATCGAATTCAGCGATGCGCCAGAGGTTGCCAATCAAATCTGAAGCCGAGATTTCAAGAGTTGAGTAATCGCGCCACTTATCTGGATAGCCAATTTTGGGAGTGAACTTCTTTAACTTTTCGAGGGCTTTGGCTTTGGTGGCCTCAGACATCCAAGGCAGGTCAAGAATGCTCAAGCGATAGGCCTCAAGGAGATTATCGACCAACTTTTTCATCTCAGATTTAGCTTGGGCAGGGAAGTGCTTTTCAACATAGACCTTGCCGATAGCTTCACCGAGGGCGCCCTGCGTAACAGATACAGCGCGCTTCCAGCGATCGCGAATCTGCGGGGTGCCAGAAAGGGTCTTGGCGTAGAAATCAAAATTCTGCAGAACGATGTCATCGGTCAGGTAGGCAGCACTTGCGGAAACCAAGTTAAGTTTGAGCCACGCAACCCATGAGTCGCGTTGTGCGGCAAAGTCACCGAGCATCGCAGAAACGCTTTCAAAGAAAGATGGTTCGCAGACCACCAAAGTCTCAAAAGCTTTGGCTGGCACCTTGGCGTTTTCAGCCCAGGTATCGAATAAGAAGTGTGGGGCAAGGGTTTCAAGCTCTGCCCGGCTGTACTTGTTATAGGTCAGCGTGGCATCGCGATCTTTAACTTGATCCCAGTGATGGGTGGCAATCTGAGTTTCTAGCGCCAAGATCTGCTTCGCTACTTGTGCGCCATCTGTGATTCCGACGAGGGCGCACATCTTTTCGATATGCACCAAGAAAGCTGCGCGGATTTCGGCGAACTGTTCTTCGCGGTAGTAGGACTCATCGGGTAGCGATAGCCCACCCTGGCCCAAATAGAGAATGTTGGTATTGGAATCCATCGCATCGGGATAGATGGCAGCTCCAAAGATTCCGCCGATGCCGCGCATTTCAAGGCTTGCCATGACAGAGATGAATTCGTGGTGGTTTTTGATGGCATCGATGCGGGCAAGATCTGCTGAGATAGGAGATAAGCCGCGAGCTTTGATGGCATCGGTATCCATAAATGATTTATAGAGGTCACCAATTTTCTGGGCCTCACCTGTACCGGATGAGTTCTCGATAATTTCGCGGACCTGCGCCTCGGCCTCATCATGCAACTTACGGAAGATGCCATCACTTGAACGGTCGGCTGGCATTTCGTACTCGCGTATCCACTTGCCGTTGTAGTGGCGGAAGAGATCATCTTGCGGGCGCACCAGCGGGTCGAGCGATTCGATATCAATTCCAGATTTGAGCGAGCTCATGGCATCCATTTCGTTGTGGTGAAAAGTAGTTGAAAGTTCAACATATTCTACTTCTGTCGTACACTTGCCGGTATGGCAGGGCAAAACGCTACAACACCACGCTGGTTAAACCCTGCCGAAATGAAGGCTTGGCGCCGCTACATCATCGCTAGCCGCCGTTTATTGGAAGCGCTTGATTCTGATCTAGATAGCCACGAACTTTCGATGGCAGATTACGAAGTATTAGCCCAACTCAGCGATGCCCCAGACCGACGTATGCGAATGAGCGAGTTAGCCGATGTGGCGATGCTCTCGAGGTCGCGCCTTTCCCATCGAATCAAGGTGATGGAGAAAGCTGGCTGGGTAAAGCGCGAAGCCTGCCCTGTCGATAAGCGGGGCTACTTCGCCGTAATGACGGCCAAGGGATGGAAGGCGATTGTGGCCGCTGCCCCAGAACATGTAGAAAGTGTGCGCTCGCGCTTTATTGATCACCTATCTAAAGATGACCAGAAAGTTCTCTCTGAAATTTTCGAACGCGTTACCGAATCTTTAAAGGCCAATCCTCCAACTGATAAATAGTTTTGCGCAATAAAAAACCCCGCCAGTTTCCTGGCGGGGTTTTTTATAAGTAATGAATTACTTAGCAGCAGCCTTCTTGCGACGGCGCTTCTTTGGAGCAGCTGCTGGAGCTGCTGCCTTCTTGCGACGCTTTGGAGCTGCCTTCTTTGCAGCTGCCTTCTTGCGACGCTTTGGAGCTGCCTTCTTTGCAGCTGCCTTCTTACGACGCTTTGGAGCTGCTGCCTTCTTAGCAGCTGCCTTCTTGCGGCGCTTCTTTGGAGCAGCTGCTGGAGCAGCGGCCTTCTTACGACGCTTCTTAGGTGCTGCAGGTGCAGCAGCCTTCTTGCGCTTCTTTGGAGCAGATTTCTTAGCTGCAGCCATGTGTTTATCTC
>VFQT010002428.1_pt1 | contig 19180 bp, 14 predicted proteins | sample 3512381 | NCBI WGS metagenome assembly VFQT01 (sample SAMN10412376, study PRJNA504923) | tailings metagenome | isolation source: Relicate 2 Philex TSF3 active mining site | place: Philippines: Tuba, Benguet | collected 2017-08-29
TCTGGTACTGGATGCTGAACGAGTCGGAGCCGTCGAGATCCATGTCGAAACCGGCATCGCGCAACACACGAGCCTTCTTCTCTTCTTTCGACTTGCACCAGATGAACTCCTCGACGTCGGGGTGATCGACGTTGAGGATGACCATCTTGGCGGCGCGACGGGTCTTGCCACCCGACTTGATGGTGCCGGCCGAGGCATCGGCACCGCGCATGAACGACACCGGACCCGATGCGGTTCCGCCACCGTTGAGGAACTCGACACTGGAGCGAATCTTCGAGAGGTTGATGCCCGAACCGGATCCACCCTTGAAGATCACACCTTCTTCGCGGTACCAGTTGAGGATGCCGTCCATGGTGTCTTCGACGGCGAGGATGAAGCACGCGCTCGCCTGCTGGGGGACGTCCTTCACACCGATGTTGAACCACACCGGGCTGTTGAATGCCGCGCGCTGAGTCACGAGGATGAACTTGAGTTCGTCGCTGAACGCAGCCGCCTCGGATTCGTCGACGAAGTAGCCACCCTCACGACCCCACTGGGTGATGGTGTCGACGACCCGGTCGATCACCTGGCGCAGCGACGACTCGCGCTCCGGGGTGCCCGGGGTGCCACGGAAGTACTTCTGGGCAACGATGTTGGTGGCGTTGAGCGACCAGAAGTTCGGGAACTCGACGCCGAGCTGTTCGAAAGCGACCGAGCCGTCCTTCCAGTTCGAGATGCGCGCGTCACGCTTTTCCCATTCGACCTGGTCGTAGGGGTGAACACCGGCCGAGGTGAAGTGGCGGCGAATCCCAATGGCGAGGCGGTCGGGTGCGAGTGACATGGCAAGTCCTTTTCTGGTGATTGTCTGGCGTCGGTCGTGGACGAAGTCGGTCGAATGATCCCCGTCGCCGGGGCACAAGATGTGGTGTATGCGGCCCCCCTGCACGCTGTCCACCACAAGTGGTTGTGAGATTACAGCAGTGTAACTACAGCCATGTCAACGACCCTTCGCGAATTCCCTGGTCACGGGTGACATCGCGATCGCCCGTCGTGGACGACATGCCACAGCTTCGTGTCACAGGGGTGGCCGCCCTCCGCAGGTTCAGGACGAAACGAGCCCGCCCCAACTGCCCACCAGGTGCCATCGGCACCCTACGAGTGACCTCGCCACGGACCGTCGACCACCCCTGTGTCACGACTCGACGGTACGGGCGAACCCCTGTGGGAAGGAAGTGGACAACCATGTGAATTTGCCCTTTTTTCCGGGGAAAACACTGTGGATCGACCTGTGGAGAACACCGCTCATCTGGGGATCACATCGGCACGACGGTGACCGGAATCCCGTTCAGAACCGAGGTGCCCGACAATGGGTCGAGGGCGCGGTCGTCGGTGAGGACGTTCGAGTTCACCCCCGGACGCTCGGCGGCGACGGCGAGTCGCGTTCCCGGGACGCCGTGACCCCAGCCGTGGGGCAGGCTCACCACTCCCTGACGAATGTCGTCGGTGACCTCGACGACGGCATCGACCGCACCCACCCGCGAGCTCACACGAGCCGGATGGCCATCGCGCACCCCGAGACGAACGGCGTCGTCGGGATGAACGTGCAGAGTGCATCGTGGCTTGCCCTTCACGAGGACCTCGACGTTGTGCATCCACGAATTGTTCGAGCGAAGATCGCGACGACCGACGAGAACGAGTTCGCGGGCCGCGAATCGTTCGATCGATGCCGCGAGGCGATCCACATCGGCGATCAATTCGGGTGGTGCGAGTTCGACGAGACCCGACCGAGTGCGCAATGCATCGGGAAGAGACGGTTGCAGCGGGCCGTAGTCGATGCCGTGCGGATTCTCGATGAGCAGATCGAGGCTCGCACCGTTCGGGACGGCACCGAATGCCGCGCCGTATGGTCCGGTCTGCAACATGTAGTCGAGTACTCGTGCCGGGCCGCGACGTCCTGATGCATCGAGAGCCGCGCGAATCTCGTCGGCATCGCGACCGTGAATGGGTGAACTCGGATCGGACACGCCGTGCCGTACGAGACCGTCGATGTTCGCATCGTCGGCGAGATGCGGATCGGCATCGGGACCGAATCCCTGCGCGATGAGCGCGAGCTTCAGCAAGATCTCCCACTCGTCGGGTTGACCATCATCGAGCGGCAACACCGCTTCGCTGTAGTTCGCCACGTTGCGAATCGCGAACCCGTAGAGCGCGACGTCGTAGTGATCGCGTTGCAGCTGCGAGGGTGGAGGAAGGATCACGTCAGCGTGACGGGTCGTCTCGTTGAGGTAGATGTCGACACTCACCATGAATTCGAGTTCGGTGAGTGCACGATCGAGTTGATCCGAATTCGGTGTCGACAGAACCGGGTTGCCGGCCACGGTGACGAGTGCGCGCAGGCGTTCGTCACCGGCATCGCTGATTTCTTCGGCCAGATCGGCGACGGGGTACTCCCCCATCACTTCGGGGTGACCGCTCACGACGGTGCGACCGCCGCCGCGACCGATGCGAAAACCTGCTCCCGAACCCTTCTTCCCTCGAGTCGTGGCGCCACCAACCACCGGAGTGGTGAACATCGCTCCACCGCGCCGATCGAGATTGCCCGTGAGCGTGTTGACGACGTCGACCAACCAGGACGTCGTCGTACCGAACTCCGTCGTCGTCGTGCCGATGCGGCCGTAGACGACGGCGGTTGGCGCTGCGGCCAACTCGTGAGCCAGACGACGGATGGTCGGTGCACTCACTCCGGTCACGGTGTCGACGACCTCAGGTGAGAAGGCCTGCGCGACCGCACGCATCTCGTCGAGTCCGCCCACGAACGGAGCCAAGCGTTCGTCGATCGTGACGAGTTCGTCGGCGAACAACACGTGCACGATGGCCATCAGGAAATGGGCGTCGGTGCCCGGTCGAATGGCGACCCATTCATCGGCCTGTTCGACCGTACGACTACGACGCGGATCGACCACGACCAGTCGACCTCCGCGAGCCTGAATCGCTTCCAGCCGTCCCGGGAAGTCGGGCGCAGTACACAGGCTGCCGTTCGATGCATACGGGTTCGCCCCCAGCATGAGGACGTAGTCGGTGTGATCGAGATCCGGCACCGGGATCGTGCCACCGGTCCCGAACATGTAGCCCGCGGCCACCTGCTTGGGCATCTGATCGACCGTGGATGCCGAGAAACGCCGCTTGGTTCCGAGAGCCTGCAACAGCGTCCGGTTGTACAGCATGGGAGCCAAGTTGTGCGCTCCGGGATTACCGAGGTACGTCCCGACCGATTCACGCCCGTGACGTTCGATGATCTCGGTCAGGCGACCGGCGACCTCGTCCCAGGCTTCGGGCCACGACACCTCCACGTGCACTCCGTTGCGTTTCACGAGCGGAGCGCGCAGACGATCGGGGTCCTCGTGAAGTTGCTTCAGAGTCGAACCCTTCGGGCACAGGAATCCATGGGAGAACACATCGTCTCGATCGCCACGGATACGCGTGACACGAGGTCCCGTCGGCGAGATCTCGACCGACACTTCGAGCCCACATGTCGCTTCGCACAACGGACACGTGCGGTACTTGGTGATGATGTCGCCCACACGGCGACTCTAGGTCGGATCAGACGGCCGGTGATTTGTCGAGCAGGGCGACCTCACGCTGGAAGTCTTCGGCACCGTCGAAATTCTTGTAGACGCTGGCGAATCGCAGATAGGTCACGTCGTCGAGATCACGAAGACGATCGAGGACGGCAACACCGACTCGTGCGCTCGACACCTCGGCCGAACCGGCCAGACGCAATTCCTCCTCGACCGATTCCGCGAGCAGCGTGGCCGACTCGAGATCGATCGGGCGACCTTTGGCAGCGGCCATGACCCCCGCGACCACCTTGGCGGTGTCGAAGGGTTCGCGCCCTCCCTTGGTCTTCACCACCATGAGCGCCACTTCGTCGACCCGTTCGTAGGTCGTGAAGCGGTGACCGCAGGCCGGGCATTCACGGCGACGGCGGATGGCGCCCCCGTCCTCGGCCGTGCGCGAATCGACGACCTTGGTGTCGTCGTGGCGACAGATCACGCACCTCATGGCCGGACAGGGTACCCCTGCCCCACCCGAGGATGGGATCAACGACCGGGGAGAACCAGAAGCTGGCCGACGTCGATCGAGGCTCCACCGTTGAGCTCGATGAGATCCGCGACGTAGCCACGGATACTTCCGTCGGTCAACGACGATGCGATCGACCACAAGGTGTCACCGGGTTGAACCACGTAAACGCCGTCACTCACGACGAAGGCACCGGACACATCGACGCCCGAGGTGGAACCAGGCGTCACCGCGGAGACGGGGGCAGCTCCGTCTCCGCGGCTCGCCAGTGAACGGATGCCGGCGGAGGCGGCAACCGTCAGGATCAAGGTCAGACCGAGGGCCAGGGCCGCCACGGCGATCCGGCGGCGGCGGTACACCGTCGCCATGTCGGGCGAGGCGGCGGGGCGGGGACGAAATTCGACGACGTAACGGGGATCGAGGGCGAGAGCCATGGTGATCGTCCTTTCGGTCAGCTGGGTGAATTGGGTCGGATCCGGCTGGATCCGGTTCGGTACGACTAATGTGCCACGGGGGTGTGACACGCCGGCGGTCCGAACGTCTGTTCGCAGGATATGAGAACACCTGTTCGGTGTCAACCTCCGATCGAACAAATGTTTGACGAGCAGGGCGAACATCCGTACGATGACCGCCATGAGCGAACCGACCCTCACCGCCCGTCAGCGAGGCATCCTCGAGTGCATCGAAACCAGCATGACCGAGCGGGGGTACCCGCCCTCGGTCCGCGAGATCGGCGAAACCGTCGGGCTCACCTCCCCGTCCACCGTGCACAACCACCTCTCGACGCTTCAGCGCCTCGGCTATCTCGAACGGGACCCCAACCTGCCCCGAGCGATCAAGGTCAACTGGGACCGCAACTCCGGGGCGATCATCGCTCGAAGCCGCGTCCACCATGTGCCGTTGGTCGGCGATGTGGCCGCCGGAACCGATGTCCTGGCCCAGGAGAACGTCGAAGAACTCCTGCCATTGCCGGCTGATTTCACGGGTGACGGCGACCTGTTCATGTTGCGAGTCCGCGGCGATTCGATGATCGACGCCGGAATTCTCGACGGTGACTACGTCGTCGCTCGCCAGCAGCCCACCGCCCTCGACGGCGAGATCGTGGTCGCGGGAATCCCCGGCGACGAAGCCACGGTCAAGACCTTCAGCCGACAAGGTTCACGAATCGTCCTCAAGCCTGCCAATCCCCGGCTGGCACCGATGGACTTCGCGGCCGACGACGTGCACATCTTCGGCAAGGTCGTCACCGTCCTGCGACGTCTCTGATCGATCGGCTAGTACGCCGCTCGATCCTCGAGAGTCGGTGGCGCCCACGGTTCACGTCGTCGGCGACGGCGTGACACCAGGCCGACCACAAGGGCGATCACGAGGACCGCTCCCCCGATCATGACGATGACTGCTCCGATGATCGCCAGCGTCGATTCCACCGGAACGACGCGAACTCCGATCGCCACGACCGGACCAAGATCGTCGGATTCGAGGAGAACGCGATACCGCTGGCCACTCTCGACGGGAAGTCGCGCGATGGCCGTTCCCGCGTAATCCGGGAGATCGTAGGCCACCGACTCGACGATCGGGCCTTGATCGATCTCCCGTCCGTCCTCGTCGGTGATCGTCACCGAGACCGTGGATTCGTCGGCACGTTCGTACGAACGATCGTCGTTGCTGCAGTCGCCGACGTCGTCGATGCGTCCCCGCGATTCGACGTAGACGTAGAGATTCGTCGTCGTGGCTGCCTCGAAGGTGGTGACGCAACCGACCGGAGTTCGCGCGAAGTCGGACACCGTCGATTGGTCACGGAAGATGCTGGCGATCACGGTTCCGAATCCGGCCGCGACCACCACCGCACCCACGATCCACGACCAAGTCGCGACTCGCCACCGAGAACGACGCGATGCCATCAGGACCCGCGCAGTCGCGTGGCCACGAGTTGCAGTCGCTGCGTCGGCTGGACCACCGCCACGCGGACGAATTCGGTCGACTGCGGACCGTAGAACTCGCCCGGGCTCACCAACGCTCCTCCCACACCCGCCAGTCGTTCGGCGTAGGACCAGGCATCGCCGACCCGATACCAGAGGTAGAACCCGCCGTCGGGCAAGGAGATGTCGACGTGCGACCATTCCGAGAGCACATCGGCCATCGTTCGGAGACGTTCCAGATACACCCGGCGCTGCTCGTCGACGTGAGCGTCGTCGTCGAGGGCCACGACACCCGCGGCCTGCGCAGGACCGGGAACCATCATCCCCACGTGCTTGCGCACCTCGGAGAGGTACGTCACGAGTTCGGCATCACCGGCGTAAGCGCCGACGCGCAAGCCGGCCAGATTCGATCTCTTCGACAACGAGTGCAGCGCAATGACTCCGTCGGTGCCGTGCTGCAGAATCGAGCGTGGCGGACCCGACCACGTGAATTCGGCGTAGCACTCGTCGCTGATCACCGGCACCGATCGCGACCGACCCCACGCCGCCGCTGCACCGAGATCGTCGAGTGATCCGGTCGGATTCGACGGACTGTTCACCCACAGAACGAGGGCGCGTTCGGCGTCGGATTCCTCGATCGCGTCGAGATTCAACCGACCGCTCTCGTCACAGGGAACGGCCACCGCGCGACAGCCGGCGAGCGTCGCGCCCATCTCGTAGGTCGGATACGACACCGCGGGATAGAGCACCGTGTCGCGCCGAGGAGATCGAAGCCGGAGCCATTGCGGAAGAGTGGCCACGAATTCCTTGCTTCCGACGCACGCGACGATCTGACCGATCGGCAGATCGACGGCGAAACGTCGTGACATCCAACGGGCGAAGGCCTCACGCAATGCGGACGATCCGATCGACGCCGGATACCCACGTTCGGTGTCACTCGATGCGAGCGCCTCGATCACGGCGCGCGGAGGTGCGTCGCAGGGAGTGCCGATCGACAGATCGACGAGCCCACCGTCGAGTCGTGCGCCGAGAGACTTGAACGCGTCGAGCCGATCGTAGGGATACGGCGGCGGGACGAAACCTTCGCTGATGTTCATATGACTCCATCCTGTCGGATGGGGGCGACTCCATCCTGTCGAATGGCGTCGACCACGTACGGAGACAGGCGACCGACCGATGCATCCGAGAGCCGGGCCCGAACCCGGGTTCCCGACTCCTCCGGGGCCGTCGACACCACTTCGCCTTCGCGATGAATCGCGGCCAGGACGTCACCCCGCTCGTACGGCACGACGAGTTCGACCACCGTCGAGATGGCCCGCAGGCGATCGGACAAGGTGCGCAGGAAGTGTTCGATTCCGTCGCCACGTCGCGCACTCACCCCGACCGAACCCGGATGACGGGCCACGAGTTCGTCGACCTGTTCCGGATCGAGATCGGCCTTGTTGAACACCAACAATTCCGGGACGTCGATCGCCTCGATCTCATCGAGCACGGTGCGCACGGCGGCGATCTCACCGTCGGGATCGCTCGATGATCCGTCGACGACATGCACCAGATAGTCGGCCCGTCCGACGACTTCGAGGGTGCTCTTGAACGCTTCGACGAGACCGTGGGGAAGACGACGCACGAACCCGACCGTGTCGGTCAAGAGAACCGGCTCACCACCGGGAAGGGAGAGACGGCGGGTGGTCGGATCGAGGGTGGCGAAGAGCCGATCCTCGGCGAGAACTCCGGCGGCCGTGAGGCGATTCAGCAACGTCGACTTACCGGCATTGGTGTAGCCAACGATCGTCACCGAGGCCAGGCCACTCTTGGTACGACCCTTGCGTTGGAGTTCACGCGTCCGACCGAGATCGGCCAACTCGTGTTCGAGACGCGAGATCCGCCGTTGAATTCGTCGGCGGTCGACTTCGAGTTTCGTCTCACCGCTACCGAATCGCGAACCCACACCACCGCGCTGCTGAGACAACTTGGCCGTCGCGCCCCGTCGCAAGCGCGGGAGCCGATAGCGAAGGAGGGCCAACTCGACTTGGGCCTTGCCCTCCAAGGTGCTGGCGTTCTGGGCGAAGATGTCGAGAATCACTGCCGTTCGATCGATGGCCGTACGTCCGAGCAACTTCTCGAGGTTGTATTGCTGAGCCGGGGCGAGTTCGTTGTCGAAAACGACGGTGTCGGCGTCGACGGCCAGACACAGGTCCCGTAGCTCTTCGGCCTTTCCCTTGCCGACGAACCAGGTGTGATCGGGGGTGTCCCGCCGCTGGGTGAGTCGAGCGACCACGTCGGCTCCCGCTGTGTCGACGAGGAGTGCCAGCTCGTCGAGACTCGCGTCGGTCTCGTCGTCGGAACCTCCATCGAGAGTCACACCGACGATCACGATCTTCTCGCGGAAGCTGCGCTCGATGAGAGTTCGCCCGAGAGCCTCCGTGTACGGCGTGTCGCTCACAGATGCACCGTGACCGAGGCGACGAAGGTGGCCGGCCCGATCAAGGTGGCATGGCCGGTCGCGGCGTCGATGCGCACTCGCGCGTCTCCACCGTCCATGTGCACCACGACCTCGTCGACCGAGGCCGGGACGAGTCCCCACGCCAGTGCGGCCGACGCAGCGGCGCAGGCTCCCGTTCCGCAGGCGAGGGTGATTCCTGCTCCGCGCTCGTGCACCCGCATGGTGACGGCGTTCGACTCGGGTCCGGGTTCGACGATCTCGAGGTTCACCTGTGGAACGCGAGAGCCGAGATCGAGCAGATCGACCGCTCGCACGTCGTCGACGCCGACGACCGAATGCGGGTTGCCGAGCGACACGTGTCGAACCGGGCGGTCGGGATGACATTCGAGCGAGGCCCACCCTTCGGGTTCGTCCGCGTGGACGATGGGCCCCATGTCGACCACGACCTGCACGGTGTCGCCATCGGACCATCCCTCGACGATCACCCGTCGTTCGCCAACGTCGGTCTCGACCACATAGCTCTCTCCGTCGCGACCCGAGCGCGCGTAGTGGGCGGCCTGCACCAGACAACGAATGCCATTGCCGCTCATCTCGGCACGACTTCCGTCGGCGTTGTACAGAACCATGGCCAGTCGGTCACCGCCGAGATCCCGCCGAAGAAGCAGGCCGTCGGCTCCGACCCCGAAACGTCGATCGCACCAATGGCGCGCCACGTCGGCCCAGTCGGATCGAGACGACAACGTCGGTTCCTGGTCGAGGTCGAGAACGAGGAAATCGTTCCCCAATCCGTGGTGCTTCGACAGCGCGACGTGCATCGTCCGCCACACTACGTCAGGACCGCTCGAGCCACCGCTCGAGAATTCGCGCGGTGACGTCGCTCATCGATTGGTCCCGAGGATCCACGTCGAACCATTCGATTCGGGGATCGCGCCGGAACCAGCGCTCCTGACGCACGGCGTACTGCCGTGTGCGCAGGACGATGGTCTCGATCGCCTCCTCGAGAGTCATCCGGCCGGCCAGGTGTTCGAACAATTCGTGATATCCGAGGGCCTGAGTCGCGGTTCGGGACAACGGTCGACGGGCCAATGCGGACGCCTCGTCGAGCCAGCCCGCCTCGATCATGACGTGCACGCGAGACGCGACTCGACGGGACAAGTGTTCGCGATCCCACTTCAGAGCCACCTGCAACACGTCGCTCGGCGGATAGGTGTCGACGCCCGGACCGAACGAGGAGAACGGTCGTCCACTCCCCTCGATCACTTCGAGAGCCCGCACGATTCGTCGCGCGTTGTTGGGCTCGATACGTGACGCCGCTCTCGCATCGAGTTCGACGACGCGCCCGTACAGTTCCGACGGGCCGAGCCGTTCGATCTCGCTCTCGAGTCGTTCACGAATTTCCGGCCAGTGTCCGGGTATGTCGAGATCGTCGATCACGGCGCGGACGTACAGACCCGTTCCACCGACCATGATCGGCGTGACTCCACGACGGCGGACGTCCTCCTCGGCCACACGGAATTCGCGTTGGAAGTGGGCGACGGTGTACTCCTCGGACGGTTCGACGAGATCGATGAGATGGTGAGGAACACGCGAGCGCTCATCGGCGGTGGGTTTGGCGGTTCCGATGTTCATCCCGCGATAGATCTGCATGGCGTCGACCGACAGAATTTCGGTGGGTTCCCCGCTTCTCTCGGCCAACGACATGGCGACGGCGGACTTCCCACTCGCCGTCGGTCCGAGAATGGCGAGTGCCCGACGCGTCACGTTCAGAGGGCCGCGACCGGAATGTGCACGCGATGAGCGGGTTCGGCCACGACCTCGACGAACTCGCCGACGAGGTGGTGAGCGGCAGCACCGGTGATCTCGACCCGGCCGTAACTACCGACTCTCACCGGAACCGTGGGTCGGAAGTGCACGAGTTTGTTCTGTCGTGTTCGACCCGAGACGACCGACGGATCCCTCTTCGACGGACCCTCGACGAGAACCTCTTCGACCCGACCGATCCGCTCGTGGTGGCGACGCACGGCCGAATGCTCGACGACGACTCTCAGACGGGCGAATCGATCGGCGATCACCGCCGGATCGACGAAGTGATCGACCATGGTGGCCGCTTCGGTTCCATCGCGTGGCGAAAAGATGAACGTGTAGGCGTAGTCGTAATCGGCGGCTGCCGCCACTTCGAGCGTGCGTTCGAAGTCGTCGTCGGTCTCACCGGGGAATCCGACGATGATATCGGTACTCACCGCCAGATCGGTGACGGCGTGGCGCGCCTCGGCCAATCGACCGAGGTACCGATCGGCCGTGTAGCCGCGGTGCATGAGGGCGAGAACACGATCACTTCCCGACTGAAGCGGATAGTGCAGGTGCTCGCACACCGACGGCGTCTCGGCCATGGCGGCGAACGTCTCGGCGCGCATGTCCTTCGGATGCGGACTGGTGAAACGAACTCGCCGGATCCCCGGTACGTCGCCCACCGCACGGAGCAGATCGGCGAACAGCGGCTTCACCGATGCGTCCTCCCCGTCCCGCCGTCGTGCCAGCTGAAGGTCGCGCCCGTAACTGTTGACGTTCTGTCCGAGAAGGGTCACCTCGGTGACCCCTCGAGCGACGAGGTCACGAACCTCTCCGACGACGTCGTCGAACGGACGACTGATCTCGGCACCGCGCACCGACGGAACGATGCAGAACGCGCACGAGTTGTCGCAACCGATCTGGATGGTCACCCACGCGTCGTACGACGTCGTGCGCTTGGCCGGCAGCGCCGACGGGAAGAGAGCATGATCGTCGATCACCGCCGCATCGAAGATCTCGGTGATCGGACCGCCCGAGCGAGCCTGCGACACCAGTTCGGAGGCCCGATGCACGTTGTGGGTGCCGAGGACGACGTCGACCCACGGCGCACGCGATCGCACGGTCTCGCGATCCTTCTGCGCGAGGCAACCCGACACCACGATCTGGCGCTCGGGTCGGGATTCTTTCCACTGACGCAGCCAACCGAGCTGGCCGTACAACTTGTTGTCGGCGTTCTCCCGGATACAACAGGTGTTGAGAACGATCACGTCGGCATCGTCGTCATCGTCCACCGAGGTGAGTCCATCGGCCTCGAACAGCCCGGCGATCCGCTCGGAATCGTGTTCGTTCATCTGACACCCGAAGGTACGAACGACGAAGGTGCGCGGGACGTCCATCGGCGGTCAGGTTACCGACGCCGGTGCCGGCGGTCACCCGTCGACGTAGTCACGGAGAGTGCGCGCCCCGGCCATGTGGCGCAACCTGGCGAGGGTTCGGACCTCGATCTGGCGAACGCGTTCGCGAGTGACGTGGAACTCCTGACCGACCTCTTCGAGAGTGGCTCCCTCGTGTCCGTCCAGGCCGAATCGCATCCGCATCACGGCTTGTTCGCGTTCGGGAAGATCGCCGATGGCCTGTCGCACGGCTTCACGCAAGAGGTCTCGTTCGATCGAATCACTCGGATCGACCACCGTCTCCGAGGCCAGATTGTCGGCGAACGTCAGATCCGAATCGTCCCGCGTCGGCTGGTCGAGGCTGGTGGTGTCGCGGGCGATCGCCACCAATTCGGCGACCCGCTCCGGATCGTCTCCGAGTCGCTCGGCGATCTCGCCGATCGTGGGTTCACGTCGAAGCACCGCCGTCAGGTCCCGTTCGGCCCGTCGAATACGACTCACGTGTTCGACCGTGTGCGCCGGCAGTCGAATGTTGCGACTCTCGTCGGCAACTGCACGTGAGATCGCTTGACGGATCCACCACGTCGCATACGTGGAGAACTTGAAACCACGAGCCGGATCGAATCGTTCGACGGCCTTCATCAATCCGATGTTCCCGCTCTGGATCGCATCGGCGAGTGGCATGTTCGGCCGGACGAATCTCTTGGCGATGCTCACGACCAGCCGAAGGTTCGCGGTGATGAGTTCTTCACGGGCCCGATCACCGGCGGCGACGATCCGTTCCAGTCGCCGGCGTTCCACGAAGTCGCACTCCTCGGATTTCTCGGCGAGACGACGACCGGCCACGACTCCCCGCTCGATGTCTCGCGCCAGCCGCCGTTCTCCTTCGGCATCGAGCAGAGGAACTCGGCTGATCTCGTACAGATACAAACGCACCGAATCCGATTCGGAGCCCTCGCTACGACGAGTCGACGGACGCCGCTTCCCCAACGGGCGACGACGCTCCACCGGGGCATGCTCCGGCGGTTCTCCGTGAGCTTCCAGATACGGGCGGCGCAGCTCTCCACTGTCGTCGACGTCGAACGATTGATCGACGGCGATCCCGGCTTCTTCGATCGCGCAGCGAACGATGTCGATCACGTCGGGGTTGAGATCGACGTCGTGCAACACGTCGACGATCTCCTCGGCCGACAACGTGCCCCGCCGATGTCCGTGCGAGAGCAATTCGAGCCAATCATCGCGCCGGATTCCGCGCCATGGAGGCGACGGAGGACGCGAGTTCCCTTCGATCGACACCCCCACCCCCCAGCTGTCGCGTGTCGAACGCGTGTCAGACGTGTGGATCGTTCGACGACGACCGATCCACGAGCCACCCTAGCAATGCTGTCGCAGCCTCCTGAGCGGTGCGCTCGACGGTGATGTCCTCGAGTTTCTGGCGAGCCTGACGGTCGGCGAGAATCTCTTCCGGGCTCACGATTCGCGTCCGAGTGGCGAGGACACGACGTACTGCGACGCCGATCAGATCGAAGGCGACCGACGGCGGATCGACGTCGATGTCGGCGACCGCGGCGCGCTCGAGTAGTTCACGAACATCGGGGTCGGCGATTTCCATGGCGTTGTCGAACAGCGCTCCGGTCGGGCGCTCGGCGGCTGACGCCAGGGCCACGAACGAACGACGAGCCGCCTCGGTCATGAACAGGTCTTCCACCAACCACGGGGCGATGGCGTCCCAGTTCTGGAGCAGGAGCGCCACGGCCACGAATTCGGCGTTGAACTCGGGAACCGACGTCACGGCGACTGGACCGACGTCATCGGTGACGTCGACTCGGCGTCGTTGCTCGGCCTGTCGGGCGAGGTCCGCCACGGGGAGTCCGACTCGCGCCGCGACCTCGCCGGCATAGAGCTTGCGCACGTTGACGTCGGGGTGTTCGTTGATCACGTCGAGAGCTCGAGCCGCGACCCGCGCCCGGTCCTCCGGACTTCGCAGCGGTGTACCAGCGACCACCCGATTGATCCGGAAGCCGAGGAACGGAACCGCCTCCTCGATCGATGCGGCGAGAGCCTTCGGATCGGACGAGGCGAGATCGCCGGGATCCTTGCCATCGGGGAAACGGGCGACAGCGACTTCGACTTTGTACTTGCGCTCCCACTCGTAGAACTTCTCGGCTGCACCCTGACCCGCCGCATCGGCGTCGAAGGCGAGGACGACTCGACTGGCGAATCGCTTGAGGAGGCGAACGTGCTCCTCGGTGAACGCCGTGCCACACGTCGCCACCGCGCGCGGGATCCCCGCCCGATGGAAACCGATCACGTCGGTGTAGCCCTCGCACACGATGACCTGATCGACTTTCACGACGTCGTTCTTGGCCCAATTGAGCCCATAGAGAGTCTTCGACTTCTGGTACACCTTGGTCTCGGGTGAGTTCTTGTACTTGGCCGGGTCGCTACTCCCCGGGAGAATGCGTCCGCCGAAGGCCGCGGCATCTCCCGTGTCGGTGAAGATCGGGAACATCACGCGGGCGCGGAACGAGTCCTGCAGCCGATTGGCCTTGTTCATGAACCCGAGCCCGGTGTCGCGCAGCATCTCCTCGGCGAAACCTTGTTTGCGCAGGTGAACGCTGAGAGCATCCCACTCGTCAGGAGCCCAGCCGAGCCGGAACTGCCGCGCCACGTCGCCCGCCAGACCTCGGTCCCGCAGATAATCGCGCGCCGAACGAGCACCGGGAGAAGTCAGGAGCTGCTGGTGGTACCACTCGACCGCGACCTCGAGCACCTCGAGCAACTTCTTACGTCGTTGGCGATCTTGACCTTCGCCGCCGGTCGTGTAGCGCAGCGTGATCCCGGCTCGACTCGCCAATTTCTCGACCGACGCCACGAAATCGACGTGCTCGATTTCCTGCACGAACGTGAAGACGTCACCGGCGGCCTGACACCCGAAGCATTTGTAACGTCCGGTCTCCTCGCGAACGTTGAACGATCCGCTCTTCTCGGCATGGAACGGACACAAGCCGACCCAATTGCGTCCGGTTCGACGCATCGCGACGTACTGCTGGATCACGTCGACGATCGACACCGACGAACGAACTCGTTCGATGTCCTCCTCGTGGATCGCCATGAGCGAAGGCTAACGCTCGTCGAACGGGGGTGGATCCTCGTGATGCGACGACGAACGGGATCGGTCGGCCTTGAGCGAGAAGCCGATGGCAGCGGCGATGACGATCGTGATCACGACGAGCGACAGCCAGGTCGGAATGTGGTACCAGCCGTGCACGAGCATTTTCACCCCGACGAAGGCCAGGATGATCGCCAGACCCTCCTTCAGGTAGCTGAAGCGTGCATGGGCGTCGGCGAGCAAGAAGTACAGGGCTCGCAAACCGAGGATCGCGAAGGCGTTCGACGAGAAGACGATGAATTGCTCACGACTGACGGCGAGCACGGCGGGCACCGAGTCGACGGCGAACAGCACATCGGTGAATTCGATGAGGAGGAGCACGGCGAAGAGCGGTGTCGCCACTCGACGCCCGTTCTCGCGGGTGAACAGCTTCTGGCCATCGAACTCGGGAGACGTGTGCACCACCCGATTGATGAGTCGGTAGAAGCGACCCGACGCCGGATCGATCTCGTCCTCGTTCTCGACCACCAACTTGACCGCGGTGAAGAGGAGGAAGCCGCCGAAGACGTACAGCACCCAGTCGAACTTCTCGATGAGGGCGACCCCCGCGAAGATGAAGATCGCACGCATGGCGAGGGCACCGAAGATTCCCCAGAACAGAACCCGATGCTGGAACCTCGGCGGGATCTTGAAGTAACTGAGGATGAGAGCCCAGACGAAGACGTTGTCGACGCTCAGACTCTTCTCGATGAGATAACCACTGATGTACTCACCCGAGGCGGCTCCGCCGAAGGCGATGGCGATCACCGCCGTGAAGGCCAGCCCGATCGAGATCCAGACCGCACTCTCGATCGCCGCCTCGCGAACGTGCACTTCGTGAGCATGACGATGGATGACGAGGATGTCGACGGCGAGAAGAATCGCGATGAAGACGATGAGGGCCACCCATGCCCAACCGGGCACCGACAGCTCGACGAACGTCGTCGACGTGGAGGAGGCGCTGAGCGCAGGAAGCGACACGTGCGTCAGGATCGAGTGAAGATTCCGCCGAGACCGCCCGAGCTTCCGCTCGACGGTCCGATGGCCGCCTGGATCCAACCGAGGAACTCGTTGGGGTTGCGAGTCTGAGTCCAGACCTTGCCCGGACCGGTGAAGTCGAAGATGAGGCCTTCACCACTCTTGAACGTCTGAACCAATCCACCCGAGGCCTGGCGAATGTTCATCGTCACCGAGCCCTCGTAGGCGACCATGTGGCCGGTGTCGACCGACAGGGTTTCGCCGGCGGCGAGATTCCACTCTTCGAGTGCTCCGTAGCACGAGAACACCACCGGACCGGCGCCTTCGGCGCGCAGGATGAAACCACCCTCGGATCCGAAGAGATTCTTGAATCCGCCCCACTGCGTATTGATCTCGACGCCGGGATCATTCGCCAGCCAGGAGCCCTTCGAGATGAACAGCGGTGCGGCCGGAGTGACATTCATGACGACGACGTCGCCGGCCAGCCGGGCGGCCACGTCGACGAAACCACCCTGTGCAGGTGCGGTGTACGAACTCACGAAGAAGCTTTCGCCACCGAGGGCGGCACGCTTCAAGCTCTTCATGACCCCGCCTTCGGCCTTCGATTGAAGCGTGACACCGGCCGACATGGCCATCATGGCACCGCTCTCCACGCGCACCGTCTCGTTGGCTTCGAGAGTGATGCGAGCCACGGCGAAGGCCGGGCCGAGGCGAGGTTGGATCTGCATCATTCGTCCTTTTCTCACCCGAGGGTGAACGTCACTTGGTCTCGGACTTCTTGCCACCCGATGCAGCAATGATGGCCTGAGCGGCCGCCAATCGGGCGATGGGAACTCGGAACGGCGAGCAACTCACGTAATCGAGTCCGACTCGGTAGAACAGGTCGATCGACTCGGGGTCGCCACCGTGTTCACCACAGACGCCCAACTTGATTCCGGGCTTGGCCTTGCGGCCCCGTTCGGCGGCGATCTTCACGAGTTCGCCGACGCCGTTCTGGTCGATCGTCTCGAACGGGTTGCGCTTCAGGAGTCCGGCTTCGAGATAGGCCGGCATCATGCGGCTCTCGACGTCGTCGCGGCTGAAGCCGAAGGTCATCTGAGTGAGGTCGTTGGTTCCGAAACTGAAGAAGTCGGCTTCTTCCGACAACTCGTCGGCCCGCAAGGCGGCCCGCGGAGTCTCGATCATCGTGCCGATCGACACCTTGGGCTTCTTGCCACCAGCACCCTTGGTCGCTTCGGCGATCCCGTCGACGACCCATGAACGCGCCAGCGCGAGCTCTTCACGGGTGACCGTGAGCGGAATCATCACTTCGACGATCGGCTTGCCGCCCTTCTTGGCCCGCTCGGCGGCGGCCTCGAGGAGGGCTCGGACCTGCATCGCGTACAAGCCCGGCTTGACGACACCGAGACGCACTCCGCGCGTTCCGAGCATCGGGTTGAACTCCGACCACTCCTTGGCGACCGCGAGCAGATTCTCCTCTTCGGCCGACAGGCCGTGTTCGGCCTTCTTGATCTCGAGTTCGTCGACTCGCGGCAAGAACTCGTGCAACGGCGGATCGAGGAGACGAACCGTCACGGGAAGTCCGTCCATCGCAGTGAGGATGTCGATGAAGTCCTTCTTTTGAACTTTGCGCAACTCCTCGAGCGCCGACGCTTCCTCGGCCGGTGTGCGAGCCAGGATCATGCGTCGGACGACCGGGAGTCGGTCGGGGGCGAGGAACATGTGCTCGGTACGGCACAGACCGATACCTTCGGCGCCCATCTGGCGCGCATTGGTCGCGTCGTCGCCGGTGTCGGCGTTGGCGCGCACGGCGAGCTTGCCCTTGCGGATCTCGTCGGCCCACTTCAAGATGGTGTCGAATTCCTTGGGCGGCTTGGCCGACGACAACTTGACCTCGCCGACGACGACGTTGCCGGTGGTTCCGTCGAGCGAGATGACATCGCCTTCGCGAACGACGACGTCACCCACCGAGAACTGCTTCCCGGAGATCTTGATGGCCTCGGCACCGACGACGGCCGGTGTTCCCCAACCACGGGCGACCACGGCGGCGTGGCTCACCAGTCCGCCACGGGCGGTGAGGATTCCCTGGGACACCATCATGCCGTGCACGTCTTCGGGGCTCGTCTCACTTCGAACGAGGATGACCTTCTCTCCGCGCTCGGCGGCGTCAGCGGCCTCGTCAGCGGTGAAATACACCTTGCCGACAGCGGCTCCTGGTGACGCTGCGAGACCCTTGGCCAGAACCTTGTTGTCGTCACCTTCGAATTGCGGGTGAAGAACCTGATCGAGGTGTTCGGCCGCGACGCGCGACACGGCCTCGGTCTTGCTGATCTTCCACGGGCCCTTCGGACCCTTGGTGCCCTTCGTCATGTCGACGGCCATGCGCAGAGCCGCCGCTCCGGTGCGCTTTCCGACACGTGTCTGAAGCATCCACAACTTGCCCTGCTCGATCGTGAACTCGGTGTCGCACATGTCCTTGTAGTGCGCTTCGAGACGAACGAAGATCTTCATCAGTTCGGCGTGGATCTTCGGGAACTGCGCATCGAGAGCGTCGAGGTCTTCGGTGTTACGGATACCCGCAACCACGTCTTCGCCCTGCGCGTTGACGAGGAAGTCGCCGTAGGGCACGTTCTCTCCGGTCGCGGCGTTACGCGTGAAGCCCACACCGGTTCCCGAATTGTCGTCGCGGTTACCGAAGACCATCGTCTGCACGTTGACGGCGGTACCGAGATCGTGCGAGATCTTCTCGCGCACGCGGTAGGCAATGGCTCGCGCCCCGTTCCAGCTCTTGAACACTGCTTCGACCGCACCTCGCAACTGCGCTTCGGGCTTCTGCGGGAAGGCCTTACCGGTCTCCTTCTTCACGACGGCGAGGTACGTGGTGCACAAGTCCTTCAGGACGGCCGCCGACAAATCGGCATCGGTCCGGGCGCCGGCGCGGTGCTTCGCATCCTCGAGCGGATGCTCGAAGAGAGCGCCGTCGACACCGAGCACGATGCGGCCGTACATCGAGATGAATCGACGATACGAGTCGTAGGCGAACCGCTCGTCCTTGGTCACCGAAGCGAGACCCTTCACGCTCTGATCGTTGAGGCCGAGGTTGAGGACGGTGTCCATCATTCCGGGCATCGAGAACTTCGCACCGGACCGAACGCTCACGAGCAACGGATCCTTCGGATCGCCGAGTTTGCGCTTCATCGCCTTCTCGAGCTTGGCCACCTGCGCGCGGATCTCGGTGTCGAGACTCTTCGGCCAACCGGAGTGCATGTATTCGCGACACGCATCGGTCGAGATCGTGAATCCGGGCGGAACGGGCAACTTGAGGACACTCGTCATCTCGGCGAGATTGGCCCCCTTGCCACCGAGCAGATCTTTCAACTGCATGGGGGGACGACGGTGTTTGTGATCGAATGAATAGACGTACGGCACGGTTGGCGAGTCTACGACG